>Ga0209094_1000005_pt1 | contig 346974 bp, 296 predicted proteins | sample COGITO_mtgs_1004_2_FD_184790 | JGI IMG/M metagenome (GOLD analysis project Ga0209094, IMG submission 184790) | Pelagic marine microbial communities from North Sea - COGITO_mtgs_100430 (SPAdes) (version 2) | ecosystem: Environmental > Aquatic > Marine > Epipelagic ... | reverse complement strand
CTATCAAAATAATTAACCTTAAAATACACCCTGTTACTACTAGTTCTGACCCTATGCACCCCTTATATTGTAAGTGTTTAATTTCTGTTTCTGGCATGGAGTGGGTTTGTAGTATCAACTACCCCTATATGACCCCCTTGATTACCCCTTTAGATTTAAAAAAAAAACTGTCTAATTTTAACTTTTGGTTTTGGGATTGTTAGGGCTATTTTACCCTGGTATATTTTAAATATTAGGGGGTAAAAAAAGTGTAAACTTATAGCAGGATTAAACAAATAAACTGTAAACTTTTTTAGGACGATTCATAACCCATAAGACCCCTATTTTAGCCCTTAAGTACCCCTCCTTGAACATATACAAACTGTCGTTTTGTATCCATTTTTGTCATAAAGTGTCCAGAAAAGTTAAAAAGTATCCAAAAAAGTTTTTTATGACTTTTGGTATTCGGATTATGAAGGGGTAAATTCTGGTCATTGAATTTAGAATTAGAGATATTGTTTTGTACATACACCAGAAGGTTTTCTTATAAAATCTGTGCAGCGATAGGTCTATCCTTTTTCAATAAATCAAAACTTCACACGGGAATCAATTTTTTGATTACGCAATACTAAGTTTTTGTATTTAGACCCCCCTTAAACTACATCCTAATGGAGCTAGAAGGGCACATTCATTTTTCATATTCTTCCACCCTAAACTTATGAGCGCCTGTTGCAACTTTTTTTTTGTCCTTTTGATACCCTAAAAATTGCCCAAAATATTACCCAAATGAATACTTTGCAGCTTCCAAAGTTTTACCATAACCGCATACATCAAATTGGGGTGAAAAGATGATGTAATTTTCCTGCTCTACAAAGGTAGCTAAAAGTAGATGCCCCTTAATTTTAGAAGTATTGTTTTCATGTATAACTAAAGTCAGCTTATAATTAGTCATTTTATCAAAGTATGGGTACACAAAAATAATTCAAAAAATTGAACCCCCAACATGACCCCATCGACACCCCCTCAGGTATAGAAATTTGTGTTTTTTTGTATTTGATTGTGTAAATTTATATAATAACATAAAACTTTGTCTATGACAAAAAGGAAAAATAGGGTAGTGTAGGTAGTGTATTTTAGCCCTCTTATACCCATGATTTTCTTGAGCTAATTGCATTTAATAATTTAAATTCTTAAATTTATTTGGAGAGCAGGGGGATAGGTGCATTGTTTGACCCTAATCCAACCAAAACTACCCCTTAAAACTAAACCTATACGGCAATAATAAATTCAAACTGCCTAGCCAGAATAATTAACCTCAAAAATACCCCCTGTTACTCCTAGTTCTGACCCTATGCACCCCTTATATTGTACGTGTTTAATTTCTGTTTCTGGCATGGAGTGGGTTTGTAGTATCAACTACCCCTACATGACCCCCTGAGTACCCCTTAACATCTACTAAACGGTCTAATTTTATAAAATTTGTCAAATAATAACTTTTTGTTTTGGGATAGATAGGGGTATTTTGCCCTAAACTATATTAACTACTAGGGGGTAAAAAAAAGTGTAAACTTATAGCAGGATTAAACAAATAAACTGTAAACTTTTTTTAGGACGATACAAACTGATAATTTAATAATATCAACTATTGGTTCCCCCTTTTTAGTCAGCGTTGAGGCAAACATGCTCTTTGACAAGTTTTGGCTCGTGCGGTTGACTTTGAGCGACTTGGCAATGTGTATGGTTGCTAGGCGTTGGCATTTTCATGAGTAATATCTTGCTTCAATTTCTGCTTTCACCATAACTCGTTTATAAATCCATCCAAAGCTGGTTTCCTGATAAAAGTTAATACTAGGCTTTCATCTTTTGAGGAATTTAATAATTCACTGATTTTGCACACCATTTTTATTTCACAATGCATTTACAGCATCACAAGCTCTTAAATATGCAGCTTCCAGAAACCTCTGATTAATTAAGGGGGTAAACTCTTTAGTCGCTAAATAGTCATCAAACGATATATCACTCACAGTAGTCATTAATAGATATTCTTCTAACCAACCATTATATGCTGCTTCATCACAACATATCGCTTTGTACCTGCTATCGATCTTAAAAATTTCTCGCCATTGTAAAACTTCATCATTTGAATTGTTAGACGTTATGATAAGATTAATATCAATCGGTGTTAAATTCTCGACATCAGATTTACTGAATTGAAATTCAACATTTATTTCCGTTTGATTGGCTGAAAAGGGGAAAATAACAGGCTTCCTTGGGCCTCCATATCTAAGATTAATTGGATCTTTCCGTGATTTACTTTTTGAATTGCATGTGTGACACATTGGTGCGAGATTATCAAAATTAACCGAATTAAATGGATATATTTCTTTTGGAAAATAATGATCATATGCTTCGCGATTGACGTCATAGGAATTTAATAGTCGAACGAGTCCACAGAATGGACAGACTGTAATGTTATGTCCTTTTGTGAAAAATATTTTATAATGGTCATTAATCCCTCTTAAGGAAGATCGAATTCTAGTGTCGTCTTTGCTAAGGCGATCATAAAGGCTAACACAAAAACCATAGAGATCATTAGCAAAATCTTTATCTAAAACTTTAATTTCCGAATATTGAATAGGTAAGATTTTACCAGCACAAAGTGCTTCAATTGAATTATTTTTTCTAAAAGCATCTCCTATAAGGTTTTTAAAGCTTTTGGGTTTGTGTATTAATTGATTATGAATAGATTCTATTGAGTTCAATAAATAATTTGGTGGCATTTCTTTAACTATAGTTGCAAAATCTGGGTGCAATAATTCAGGTAAGAAAGGGGTTGATGCACGACACCAAACATCTAAAACCATCTGTCTAATCCAAACATGATATTTGTCAATAATATGATTAGTCCTTTTATAGTTAAATAGCATTCATCACGGTTTTAAAAGTTCTCTTAAAAGCAATGTTTTTTCAATAGACTCTCCAAATTGCTTGGCAAGATCAATAACTTGATCTTTAGATAATCTTCCTTCATTTAATTCTTTCTTTAAACTATTTAGTGCATCCCTTGGTCCATCAGCAATTGTGTTTTTCTTATTGAATAAATTCATTGTTAATAAGTTAACAGACATACCATAAGTGTTGAAATCAGGATTGCTAGTTTTCCCTTTTTCAAATAAAAAGACTCTCTCTGGCCTACAATCAGAAACAATGAAAGGGGAATGAGAAGTAACAATTATCTCCTGTTTTCTAAAACTATCCTCATTTTTCTCCTTTGTTGCTTCATTTATTAAGCTGATGAGTCTTGCTCTCCATTCAGGATTAAAATGTGTTTCAGGCTCGTCAAATAGTAGAATTGAGCCAGATAAATTTAAGAGCATTATACTTCCTAGAGTATGCATCAGTTGATGCTCACCATCACTAAGATTTTTGTATTTTATTGGTTCTTCTTCTCCTGATTTTCTGAATCCTATACCATCGATTTGAAATACTAGTTTATCTCTTGATGGCACTGGGACAAGAAACTGAAGGTTGTCATCTTTGCCTGCATGCATAATCTTTCTCCTTGTATCAACACCTAGACAATGGATGTTCATGAGATTAAGGAAGAATAGGTCTCGGTATAGCAGAATAGAAGAACCAAATTTCCTTTGAAATGCTCGCTTCATTTCACTTTTTCCGTTCTCATCTTCATCTATTATGTAAGACAATTTCAATTCATGGAAATTTGCAGCTCCTTTGGTCTCTTCTACGGCTGAAGCACAATCTTTTAGATTATCAATAGCTTGTTGCAAAGTTTGTGCAAATTCAATGGTGTTATTTCGGTAATTCCTGTATCGGATAATAATATTGAAACTATCTAATTCATCAACTTCAATGGCATTCTTAATAAGTCCAACATTGTTGTCTTCTGAGAAAAGGAAATTGCAGAGCGTTACAAATTGGCTGTTTTCGTAATCCAAATGGAACAGTCTGCTCAATGCCAACTCTTCATTTATTTCTTTACTTGCTTTAGAGGTTAACTGGTCGAAATAATGGTATGACGACTTTATAAATGGGTTGCTAATTAGCTCATTATGACCTGAACTATAAGAAATAACCTGAACAGGAAGTATGAAAATATCTGGGTCTGTCGTTTCGTCAACCTGAATTTTATTATCTGATTTTATCGTGATTTTCGGAAGCTCTCCAGGCTGTTTTGTAATGGTCACTTCTGAATCTCTAGTTCCTTCCCAAGTTAGTTTCTCAAGCTCATTCAATTTAGCCCTTGCTGCTGCTTGCCAAGTGATATCCATTGTATAGGAAACCTCAAAACCAAAAGGAGATTTGAATTTTTTAGCAGGCTTTGCATCTTGATGTACATACACATCCAAGTAATAGAAAATCTCAGCTATAACTTCTAGCAAGTTAGATTTTCCTGAACCATTTAATCCAACAAAACATATAGGTTCAATGCGACCTTTTAATAATTCTACATTATCAAAACGGTACTCGCTGTTTGCTGCAAGACCTCTAAACTTGGTTAATATTTTGACGCTTTTTAATCTCATTTAAAGCATCCTTTTAAAATAAATTTGTTCGGATAAATTCGCTATTTCTTTGAAAGCAGCATCTGTTTTTTTAAACCCTGATTTATATAAAGCATCTGCAAAAACTTGCTTGAGGTTTTTATTCCTTACAAGACTGAACACAAGGTTTTTCAGTTCTTCAAAATCATATGTCCAGTCTAATCCTTTAACCGCTTTTTTGATGTCTTCGAACGTGAAATGTGAGCCTGAACATTTTCTTGAAATATGGCCGAGCAAATCAACTTCTGTTTTAAGAAACGGAATAAGTGATTTTGAAGCTTTAATTTTTTCTTTGACCTCTATGTTTGAAACTTGAGGCTCAGCACCTTTCTTTTTTCCTATAACTAGTTTTACTTCTTGTTCGAAGTGCGATGGTTCAGTTCGGTCATTAGTAAATGATTGATATTCTTCTTCAACTGCAAACTTTAGATGACTTAAATCAAGTTCACCAGAAAAAGCTTTATGATTTAATGAATGATAGAGTTCGTTTAATTCATTTAGGCTTTCAGAATAATAACGTTTTAATGATTCAGTCTGATTTACAATTTTTTCAAATTCTTCCAATAATTCAATATCAGGGTTCGGTACCATAAGTGAACGAAGAATTCCTAGATTAATATTTTTCTGAGCAGCTTGAGGTGCATTTTTTTCTAAAATACTTTGCTGAAACCCCATTAAAAAGTGAACATATAATGAAACGGAAGTTCTTTGAGGTGTAAAGCCTACAATACTGTCCGGAAAGCATGCGTCAAAAGTTAATATTCCAGTTTTGGCGATATTTGCAGCTATGGTTATGCATAAAGTACCTTTAGGCCAAAGCTTACTTTGAGCTAGTCCAATGTCGGAATAGGTAGAATTGTATCTTGTTAAATACAGCCCTGCGTTAGAAACATCACCTGTCTGGATCAAAGGATGAGCACCACCAAGTAGCTCTGGCGCATTTCTAGGTCTATGTTTAGACACACCTCTATCAAGAGCTCCTAATTTTGACAACTGGATTAGGTTCCAATTCTTTGTATTATTTACTGGGTCACCGAACATTGTCAAAAAAGTATGCTTTAAAAATTCATCAGCTAAATCAATACTTTCTTTTCGTTGACCGATTAAAAATTCTACTTTTGCCAATACCTGAATTATTCTTTTTTGATCATTCGTGTTTTCTGGATACGAAATGGGAATAGCTGATAATTGCTTGTTATTCAATATTGGAACAACTGCCTTTTTCGAATTTTTTTCAAGTAGTTTTTTATTGATTTTTAACCAATAAAAGAAGAACTCTGGAATAACTTTATTTTCATCTGTAAGCACCCCAGTGATCTGTTGATTTGATGCAGCTGGTTCAACAATAATTCCTATTTTGCCAATGTTTCCTATACAACCAATAAGGACTGTGGTTGATGGGAAAAGTGTGGCTTTTTTATCTTTTACAGCAAGCTCTGTAATTGTTCTTGATGATTTACTGAGATACGTTTCTCTATCTAAGTCCGTGGGTGTATACCAATTTATCTTACCATTAAAATATTCCGCATTCTTGGTAGGAGGTGTCTTGCCAGTTTTTATTTCCTTGGCTATTTTGCCGATAGTACTTGTTACAAAATCCATTATCCTATCATTTCTTTTAAGGTTTTTAATTCCTTTTGAATGTTCTCTTCTATTGATTCAAGATTTTCAAATATCTTGACAGGATCTTTAACAATAATATTTTCATGAATTTCTTTTTTGTATTTCTGAAATGTCAGATCAAAATCCATGTTTTTCATTTCTTCAAAAGGCACGAAGAAATGTTTAAGTGTACGATCAGCGTTTTCCTCAGAGTTTCGATTCTTGTATCGTACAACAATGTCTTGTAAATCGCCATAATCACGAACTCTATCTTTTTTTCTTAATGGCGCACGTTTATCATTGAGTTCATAACCATCACTCTCCAAATTATAAAACCATGTTTTTTGCGTGGCAGGTTCTGTTACCGAATCATCTGCATTATAAACTTTAGTAAATATGAGAATAGCTGTACTTACACCAGCATATGGTTTAAATACTCCACTTGGTAATGCAATAACACCTTCTAATTGGCATCTTTCCGTTAAAATCTTTCGTGCTTCAATGAATGCTTTTCCACCACCAAACAATACACCTTGAGGAATAATGACTGCTGCTCTTTTTCCTTTTCTCAGCATGGTGTAAATCCTTTCTAGAAATAGTAATTCTGTTTTAGTAGTTGGAAGCTTCAAGCTGGCATTAATATCTCCTTTATCAATATTTCCAGTGAATGGTGGATTTGCCATGATGACATCATACTCGGCATCTTGATTATACTTCTTGCTTAGTGTATCTGTATAATCAATATTCGGGCTATCAATACCGTGCATCATGAGATTCATTAATCCTAAACGCACCATAGATGAATCAATATCAAAACCAATCAAGTCATCTTCTAATTGCTTCTTTACATCTTCGGTAAGCACAGAGGAAATAGTGCCTCTTTCAAAACCATCTTCATCTGTAATTAATTTTTCTGGAGCTTTCTTTCTAACTAAATCCGATAATATGAATTGGTATGCTCCAAGTAAGAAGCCAGCTGTTCCGCAAGCAGGGTCACAGATTTTCTCACCTAATTTTGGTTCAATTAGTTCAGACATCAATTTAATGATGTGTCTTGGTGTTCTAAATTGACCGTTCTTTCCAGCGGTTGCGATTTCGCTAAGAAGCATTTCGTACACATCACCTTGTATGTCTTGAAATGCTTGTCCACCTTCTTCTGCATCACGCTGAATTTCAATAAAAATCTGTTCAATTTTCTTTACTGCCTCCACCAATAATGAAGGCTTTTCAATGACAAATACTGCATTTGCCATATGCTTAGTAAATGGCGAAGTACCACCATTCAATTGTTTCAAAAATGGGAATACGTTGAATCGAACATGATCGAGCATTTTATCTGCTGGGAAGTTTGAAAAATGACTCCATCTCAATTCTTCGGCAGGTCTTGGTTTTCTGGCTTCTTCCAAAGCTTTGTCAAGTTGTTCTTGTTCTTCAAACCAAAATGTTCCTCCTTCACCTTTTCCAAGTTTATATTTGCTTTCATCCACATATGGATTGTAAGTGCCTGAAAAGCGAGATTTGAATTCTTCTTTGTTCCATTCAGCATCACGTTCACGTTTCGCTTCCAAATCATCCAAACGCTTCATGAAAATCATGTAAGTGATTTGTTGGATAGCAGTCAATGGATTGCTAATGCCGCCACTCCAGAATTGATTCCAGAGTTCGTCTATTAGGCTTTTAAGTTTTGCGTTGCTTTGTAACATTATGCTGCGAGTAATTTTTCTGTTAGTACTAATATTTCGTTAATCTCTTTTGGACTGAAAACTCCTCTGATACCTTCTGGATGAATCATTGTAAATGGAGATTCAATGAGATTTCTTTTTTCGATTTCACCTTTTTCCAGAATGAAGCTTTTGAGTAATTCTAAAAATTGCAACTGTCTTCCCGATACATAACTGTGGTCAGAAATGAATTGATCAAAAGACTTTGAAACAGTTTCAGGGAAACTCTCCAAAATTTGAATTCCTAAAATATGCTTGATAAATTGTACAAACTGGGCTTTACGGTGATTGTAAACTCTTCTTAATAAGTCAATTGTAATATGTGGATTTTCATCATGCAGTTCTTCAGCCAATTTATTGGCTTCATCTTCTGTTATGGGTTCGCCATTTTGTATCTTTTGTAAAATTGGATTTGTTGAAGTAAGTTCTCTTACTTTCTCTTCTACCATTTCACGATAACGCTCAATACTTACCGCTTCATTTTGAGGCCCAAATTCTACGAATTCCTTTGTTGAAGTAATGTCTGTAAAATCAAATTTTGCAGGGCCAAGCGGAGCAACTCTTGAATCAATAAACTTCATCAAAGGCGATAGCCTTTCAATGAGTTCAATATATTTTTCTTGAGATATTGAATCCCAAAATTTATTGCTTTGAGACTTTGAAATGAGCCCCTTTTCTCTAGCTACAATGTTAACTGTAATAGGTAGCTCTGATATTTTTTCGACTAGACCATCCTTCAGCGTTTCGAATTTTTCTTTATCCTCAAATAAACCTGCAAGCGAAACTTCAACCACATCTCTCTCAAATCTCATGGCTTTAAAATCTTCACCAGAAATGGTTCTTAGTAATGGTTTAACCGTAGTTCGAAGGAACTCAATTTTATCTTCTGTAAGTTTTGTCCAGAAATTTTCATCATCCAATCGTTGAAGCTCATTTTTAGCCTCCATAATGACAATGGAATTCTGAGGCAGTGAATCTATTTGTTTGCGTAATCGTGAAATCTCGGATTCGATTATTTCTTCTTCATTTAACTCTGTTGCTTTTTCAATTTTATCCAGTCGTAAACCGAAAAGCCTAACGGGTAATGGAATTTGAGATTTTAATTCTTTACCTTTTGGATTGAGTTTGAAGTATTCAAAATTGTCCCAACAATCAAGTATTAGAAAAGCCTCTTTTTCTGCACACCAAGGTTTCATTTTGGTCGGTTCAAGCAATCTTGTGCCTCTTCCTATCATTTGCCAGAATTTAGTGTAGGAATAGACTGGTTTGGCAAAAACTAGGTTCACCAATTCTCTAACATCAATTCCAGTATCAAGCATGTCAACACTTATCGCCACTCTAGGCATGTCATTGTGTGTAAATTGATCTAATAAACCACCTTTCCCATAAACTCTAGGGTCCTCCGAAACTAACACCTTGGCTAATTCACCGTTGTATTCTGGGTAGAGTGAATCAAATATTTGTTCCAATCTTCTTGCATGAGCTTTACTAGCACAGAAGAAAATTGTTTTACCAGGAAGGACACCATTTGGGTCTTTAATACTCTCTTCCATGAACTCTTTCACAATAAGAGCATTTGTTCCTTTATTGGTTACTGTTTTTTCGAGCTCGGTTCCTTCGTAATTGATTTCTTCAATTTCTTTTCCTTCAAGGATTAACCGTTTCTGGTCTTCAAATGAAATGGTTCTTTTACTAATTCCTTCTTCTTGGAATTTAGTTTTAATCTTCATTACCTGAAATGTGCTCAAATATGGAGGAATGTGGTTCACTGCTTCTTCATATGAATAGGCAAAAGTTGGCACTCCATCATCACAATTGAAGATTTTAAACGTATTGTGATCGATAACATCAGTTGGAGTTGCAGTTAAGCCAAGTGTTATAGTGCTGAAGTAATCAAGAACTTCTCTGTAGGTATTGTAAATACTTCTGTGACTCTCATCAATAACGATTAAGTCGAAGAAATGAGGAGATAGAGTATTCTCTTCGTCTCTCACAATGTTTAGCATTGTTGGGTAAGTAGAAACATAAATTCTACGATCTTGAGCGATGTTTTTCTCCCCAACTTTTGGCCACCTAGGTTCATTGGGGAGATGTTCTTTAAATGCCTCAAGTGCTTGGTCTCGCAATGCAATTCTGTCTACAAGGAAAAGCACTTTTTCCGCCCATCCTGCACGCATCAAAGCTTCAACCATAGCAATACAAGTTCTGGTTTTACCTGTTCCTGTTGCCATTACTAAAAGAAACGTTCTACGTTTCCTTTCCAAATCTTCCATCACCGCACGGATGGCTCTGATTTGATAATCGCGTCCAGCTATTTTGGTATTTATGAGTTCACCAGAAAGAGGTTTTCTTGCTTTCCTTACGTAGTTATATCTTTCTAAATCTTCTTTAGTTGGGAATCCGTGTACTTTTCTAGGAGGGTAATTTTCCAATTCCCAGAAGAAGATTTCGTGTCCGTTTGTATAAAAGCAGAAAGGTAATTCACCTCCAATATTTGATTGAATATTGTAGCAATATTGTTTGGCTTGTTCTCTTCCTATTGAGGCATCAACGGAAGATTTTTTAGCTTCAACAACAGCTAAAGGCTTGCCGTCTTTTCCAAGGAGTACATAGTCGCTAAATTGATGACCAGAATAGGGTGTAGCCGCCTCTTCGACTAAATTGTCATCAACGATTATATGAAGTTCCTTAATGACTTGAGAGCGGTCATTAATATTCCAGCCAGCTAGTTTTAGCCTCTTGTCAATTATGTCTTTTCTGGTTTCTGCCTCGTTCATATTAACTCCTATTAGAGACAATCAAGTCCTTTATATCGACATCTAAGATGTTTGCAATTTCGTTCAGTATTTCTAAGCGAGGTTTCGGTCTATTTTGAACATAACCGTTGACCATGTTGTAACTCTTACTTAGTATTTCAGCCAACCAAGTCTGCTTAATCCCTTTTTCTTCTAATACTTCTTTTATTCCGTTCCTTTCCGTCAAATTATTCGTTTCTAGCTTAAATTTATTTCTCAAATAATAAGATATAAAAGGATTGTTATTATAGGCAGAGAAATTTAAAAAATACGAATTAGAGGTTTTCAGATAATATAGTCTGTCAGTTGGATTAAGTGCTATTTCAATTCTATTAAAATTCAAAGTTCAGTTTTCTTTATTTTGGATGAAGCACAACGGTTAGGATATGAAAAGTAGGCGGTTACCAAGTACTAAACTTTCGGCTAAGCATGTAATTTGATACGAGCCAAAAGCCTTGATTTTACTACTATTTCGCTTATTTTTTATATGCATCTTTGTTGTACTGCATTATTATTGGATTTGTTGGTATTTCCTTCTTCGTTTTTCAAATGCAAGTTCACCACCTTCAAGTATTTGGCAGATTTTTGAGTTTATCAATTGGTTTTCTAAACTACCCGAAAAATATTTTAATTCACCGTCAATGTTTGAAGCAACTACAACTTGTTCTGCATCTGCATTTACAACTAAATTGGCATTATGAGTTACAATGATTACTTGTCTATATTGTTTTAATTCTTTAAATAATGAGATGAGATTTTGCATAATAAATTCATTATCTAAATCATCTTCTGGTTGGTCAAATATTATTGGTTTAGAAAAGGCTTCCGTTGCAAGCATCATTTTTAAATAGACTGTTCCTTTTTGTCCAACAGAAATCTTGTTTAAATCTTTTCCTTTGTATTTGAGTATTGGAAATACTTTCAAGTACTGATTTCGCTCTGATTCTTTAAAGAATATATTTTTTAGGGTTTTACTATGAATATTATCTTTTTCGTAAAAGTCTTCATACTTACTTTTTAAGAAATCATAAAAAGAATCTAAATCCGCAATCTGAAATGCATTTTTCTGAGCTTCAACATTTCCTTTAATTCTCCATTTAGCTCCATCTATTGAATGATAGATTAAACTGTAGAATTTTTCAATATCAAAATCTATTTTGACTTCTATTTCTAAGTCTGTTAATAGATTTTTCATAATTGCTTTTTGAGAAGGATTTAATCTTTCTTTGGAATCAACATCTTTGAAATCTACCCAATTTTTCAGCAATTCAGCAACTTGCGATTCATAATCTGTTTTAATTTTATCAATAAGTGAAATGTTTTCAGGGTCTGAAAAGAATATCTTCTTTTTAAGTTTAGTTAATTGTTCTTTTTTTGATTTTGAAATCGCAATATCCTCACGGATTTGAGATAGATTTTTCTGAAACTTATCTATATCATTTAGTAATGTTGTCAAATCACCTTTATAGTCCTTAAATTCTTCTTTAACAGCAGAAATAGTAACTGAAATTGTTTCAACCTCTTTTTGTAATTCAGTCTTCCAAGTAATTATTTCATCAAGCTGTTTCTTTAAAGCAGATAATTCAATTAGTGATATTTTAGAGGCTTCACCGTTTACCTTACTGATTTCTTGATTTAATTCCTTTATGAAATTATTTAGACTTATTTCTAATTCACTTAATTCTTTGAGCTTAATATTTAGATTGTTTCTGTTCCTAAGATTTTCAGAGTATTTCTCTAATTTGTCTTTATTCTCACTTGTAGTGATATTGCTTATGAAATCATTAATCGCTTTTTCTTGGCTTTCTAAATATTCTATTGAAAAAATAAAATTTCCATCTTCATCTTTGGTGCTAAAAAAACGATTCAATTCGTGAAAACTTTCTAAGGCATCTAATATTTGCTTATCAAGTTCCTTATTAAATTCTGGTTCCTTCAGTTTTGCAAGTTTTCTTATAGAGTTTGCGAGTTGAAATTGCTTATCTTTTTTCTCAACTAATGTTTTTAATCGACCTTGATTTATATAGATAAACTCTACTGCTTTCTTATCTTCAGTTAGGTCAAAGTTTATAATGTCATCCTCTGACTGATTGGATTTATGATATGATAAGTTGACTTCACCATTTTTATTAAAAACGCCTTCCTTTGAATGTTCTTGACCTATGAAACTACTGGCTACATAATCTGTAAGCATACTTTTGCCTTCTCCACGTCCTCCAATGATAGTTACTAAGTTTTGATTTAGTGGAATTCCTTCATTTTGATTAAAATTTAAATCATCTTCGTCTTCAAAGACATTTAAACGGCTTTTAAATTTAATGTTAGAAATGTAAGGTTTATCAAATTCGAGATTAGGATTTTTATCGGATATTCTGATTCTTTCCTCTGGTTCATAAAGAATTTGGATAAGACCTTCAAAAGTGGGGTCAGCTTTAATCCAAGTAAAGCAATTACCTATTCTATCTTTGTCAGTAGAAGAGGATAAGTAATGAGAATCGCTACAATCGAGTAGTAAGTCGTTTACTTTTTGTGCTGTTAGTTGTTCTTTGGCCTTCTTAAAAGCATCTATTGATTCTGAAGCAGTAAATACAATATCCGCTTTGTTTATGATTGATTTTTTCGTTGCAATAGAAGCGTCAGTCCATTTTAAATCTCCCCATTCAGTTTTTCCTATAGCAACTATAAATTTTCCCTTGAAGCAGTCTTTTTGTAAAGACTCAAAAATTTTATCTTCTCTTACGTTTAGATTATTAAACCCTTCTTCTAAATCATTTCCGTATTTTGAAAGTTGTTCAGCAGGAACACCACTTTTTATCTTAGCACCAAGTTCTTCAACACTTTCTCTTGTTATTGCCCTTGTCCATAGTTCTCCGGATTCAAGAGAATAACTTTGTTCCAATGTTTGAAGAAATTGACTTTTTATAGTTTCAACTGGCAAATCATTGGAAAATATTACGTGTAAATTGATTCTTTTCAATTTGCCAAAATCAATTCCCGCAAATTTGTCTATCCTGAACTCTACCACAGGTAAAATTAAGTCTATTTTACTTAATCGGTTATTTGCCTTCTTTTCCTCAATTAATCTTTCGTACCCTTCAAGAAAGAAGTAGTCATTAATGCCAAGTACTGCAAAGTCAGAAGAAAGATTTTCTATGTCTTTCATAAAATTCTCCCAAGTATCTTCTGAATCAGGGCCGTATCTGTGATAGATAGATGCTGGTGTATGCACGTGCAAATCCCATTTTCTCCATTCAGAACCTTTAGGGTAATTTTCACTCATATGTTTAATTTTTTTTAATGCAGTACAACGCACAAATATATACATATTTATAAACTTATACAGCCTTGAGTTAAAAACCAAAAAGGCCATGCTTAAAGCAAAAACACTAAAAATGGACATAATTTATGGCGTATAACATATTTCGCCTTAATCTGTTGTTATACAGTTTAAGAGCATCATTACTTCTCTCAATCAAATAACCATTTTGAAATATACTGCAAGTCTAAAGGGTGCTTTAAAAGATATGGGGTAAAAATAAATAACCTTCACTAAATGTTACCATATTTGTCATAAATAAATCAAATATCCTATTTTGAACGAACAAAATCAGCTGAACATTGAAATAGTGAAGAGGATTTTGGGAAAATTAATGATTTAACACTTTATTTATCATTGCTATAAATCGCATGCAATTGTTTTCATTACTGCAAAAATAAAAACAAAAAAGTGGGACATATGTGGGACAAATTAGAAATAAAAAAACCGCAAGTTTCTAATATTCAGTAACTTGCGGTTTTAAGGAGCGGTGAGAGAGGGATTCAATACTGCAATAACGCTACTTCAACACTACCTCCTTATTCATTGCATGGTTACTATGCAGGTGGTTCTGTTGTTCATGGTAACAAGGTTTCTAGGGCTGCTACGGGCGTTACGCCAGATACTTCTAAATGGCATCACCTAGTGTTTATGAGGTTTGACAAGGGGATGAAACTCTATGTTGATTGTAAACTTATTGATTCTATTTATGATAACTCTGTTTCAGATTATGGTGCTAAAACTACTTTAAGAATTGGGGCGCGTTTTAATAATACCACTTATTATAACGGAAAAATTGATGAAGTAAGAATTTATAATAGAGCTATAAGCGCAGAAGAAGTTGAAGCACTTGGAAATTGCAAAAATGCAAATAGCAATTTTTTATTACAAGCGGAGCAAGATTTGAAAGTTTATCCAAATCCTACAGAGAATTCAATCAACATCAGTACAGTATCTGAAAATAATATGGATTTCATAAAAGTTTACTCTATGTCAGGTCAGTTGGTTTATAGTAATTATAATCCCACAAAGGCAATAAATGTAGATTTAAGCGGTTTGTCAACAGGAGTGTATCTTGTTCAAGTACAAATTGGAGATAAAATTTTAACCCAAAAAGTCAATAGATTATAGCCCTTACTCATTACTCAAAGTTCAAAACCCCTTTTTTACGAGCTAAAATTCACATGAAAACTACAATCCAGGGCCTCCAGTTTTTGAGCAAGTTGAATGCTGGGCTTTACCCTTAACGTTTCATTTCCCATTTCAACTTCGCCCCCATCTTCATAATCATACAATGTAAAATAGAAGGGTACATCGCCTAAATTTTGTTCCACTAAATTGATGAGGCTGTCTGCTTTTTCAATGTCCAGCATTGTCCAATTTAATTTGGCATGTACACTTCTAATATTGTTTTTCATGGCATCTTCTAAGGGTTCTACTTTCTTGATTTTAGCACCTACCCTAGGAGGTTCCTCTTTGTTGCGGTTCCAATTGTAAAATTCAAGGTGGATTAATACAAAAGCATCCTTTTGTAGCATGCTATTGAACCTGGCATATTCATCTTTGTATAAATTAAACTGGTAGGAGCCTTCATAGTCCTCTAAGACAAATTTACCCCATGGTGAGCCGGCTTGACTTATTTTACCTTCTACTGAAGTTAATATACCTGCAATTTTTACCTCATGCCCAATAAAGGGTAGGGTATCGGCAAGCTCGCTACAAGCCGTATTAGTTAGTTTTTCATGTTCAAAAGCATACATATCCAAAGGATGTCCAGAAATATACATTCCTACTACTTCTTTTTCAATGCGCAATTCTTCAATCATTCCCATGCGCTCTATATCAGGCAATTGTGGTGGTCTCAGACTAGCTCCTTTGCTCTCACCAAACAAACTTCCCTGACTGTTGGCATTATTGGCTTGTTGCGCAATACCGTATTTTATGGCCAAATCATTGCCTGTTTGTGGATCACCTTGCACGGAAGAAAAATATTGCGCACGATGATAGTTTTTATCAAAATCAAAAGCACCACCTTTGGCCAGTGCCTCCAAAACTCTTTTTGTAACTGCTTTTAAGCTAACGCGGGTGCACAATTCAAAAATATTTTTGTATTTGCCATTGGCGTTTCTTTCATTAATGATGGTTTCAACTGCTTTTTCTCCTGCACCTTTAATAGAGCCTAATCCAAAACGAATTTCACCGTTATCATTCACGGCAAAATCAGCAAAACTTTCATTCAAATCTGGACCTAAAACTGTCAATCCCATGCGCTTGCACTCCTCCATAAAGAAGGCAATACTTTCTATATTTCCAGCATTGTTTAATACTGCCGCCATAAATTCTGCAGGATAGTGGGCTTTTAAATAAGCTGTTTGAAAGGCCAAATAAGCATAGCAGGTGGCATGGCTTTTATTAAACGCATATTCTGCAAATGCCTGCCAATCTTTCCATATTTTTTCACAAACCTTTTTATCAAATCCATTGGCCTCTGCACCAGCAAAAAATTGGTCCGCTAGTTTTTCTAATTCGGCAATTTTTTTCTTACCCATGGCTTTTCTCAGTCCATCTGCATCTCCTCTGCTAAAGCCTGCAATTATTTGAGAGGCCCTCATTACTTGCTCTTGATAGACAGTTACACCATAAGTTTCTGCAAGTATTTCTTCTAAAGCTGGTATATCAAATTGAATTTCTTTTCTGCCATGTTTTCTATCCACAAACAAAGGAATGTAATCCATAGGGCCGGGTCTGTAAAGTGCGTTTACAGCAATGAGATCTTCAAATTTATCAGGTTTTAAATCTCTCAAAACCTTCTGCATTCCCTCGCTTTCATATTGAAAAATGCTTACTGTTTCTCCTTTCTGAAAAAGTTCAAAAGTAAGGGCATCATCAAGCGGAATTTCATCCAAAACTATTTCAATATGATGGTTTTGCTTTATCAGATTGACAGTATTTTTTAAAATGGTTAAGGTTTTTAATCCTAAAAAATCCATTTTTAACAAACCACTATCCTCAATTACGTTACCATCATATTGCGTAACCCAATATTGAGAATTTTTAGAGGTTGAAAGTGGAATGTGGTCTGTTAGATCACTTGGAGCAATAATTACTGCACAGGCATGAATTCCGGTATTTCTAACAGAACCTTCCAGTTTCACTGCCTCTCTTATCGTATTGGATTCCAGGTTATTTCCTTCTGCAATTGTCCTCAATGCCTGCACATTGGCATAATCATCGGCATTTAGTTTCTCTTTAACAAATTTTTCATCTGCATTGATTAACTCCGCTAAACTAGGACCGCCTGGTTTATCTGGCACTAACTTGGTCAATGCTACGGCCTCATTCAAAGGCAAATTCATGGCTCTTGCAACATCTTTGATACTTGACTTAGAAGCCATAGTACCATAGGTAACGACCTGAGCCACTTGGTTATAGCCATATTTATCTACCACATAATTCATTACGGCTTGACGACCTAAATCATCAAAGTCTGTGTCAATATCAGGCATAGACTTTCTATCAGGATTTAGAAAACGCTCAAAAAGCAACCCATACTTTAAAGGGTCAATATTGGTAATACCAATGCAATATGCCACTGCAGAACCAGCTGCAGAACCCCTTCCAGGGCCTACATAAACACCTAAATCTCTACCGGCTTTGATAAAATCTGCCACAATCAAAAAATACCCAGGAAAACCCATTGATTTAATGGTGAATAGCTCAAAATTCAACCGCTCTTCAAGTTCTGGGGTCATTTGAGCATATCTCTTTTTTGCACCTTCAAAAGTGAGGTGTTTTAAGTAATCATCAGCATCAACAAATTCTTTGGGAATAGGAAATGCTGGTAAGAGCAGGTCCTTTTTAAGGTTCAGGTGATCAATTTTATCAACTATTTCTTCAGTGTTGGCAATTGCTTCTGGCAAATCACTGAAAAGACTACTCATTTCCGCTTGGGTTTTAAAATAAAACTCTTCATTGGGAAAGCCAAAACGATAACCCTTGCCAGATTCTTCGTCTGTTGCCTTTGGTGTTTCTTGAATGTCAGCAGTATTGATGCAAAGCAATAAATCGTGCGCATTGGCATCTTCCTGCTCCACATAATGAGAGTCATTACTAGCGATTATTTTGACTTTGTATTTCAGTGCAAATTTTAACAAGACTGCATTTACCTTTTCTTGGTCTGGTAAGCTGTGCCTTTGTAGTTCAATATAATAATCTTCTCCAAAAAGGTCGAGCCACCATTTAAAAATTGCTTCTGCTTTTTCTTCACCGTCTCTTAAAATGGCTTGGGGAACTTCAGCACCCAAACAACAGGTTGTTGCAATTAAACCTTCATGGTATTTTAGCAGCAGTTCTTTATCAATTCTAGGCCATTTAGAGTACAATCCTTCTTTATAACCAAGGGAGCATAGCTTGGACAAATTTTGATAGCCCTTATCATTTTTGGCTAACAAAAGCTGATGGTATCTTTTGTCTTTTTTGTCTTTGGTAAACTGTTGTTCATGTCGGTCATTCACAACATAGAATTCACAACCCACTATTGGTTTAATACCATGGTTATTGGCTTCTGCCACAAATCTAAAAGCCCCAAACATATTTCCATGGTCCGTTATGGCGATGGCTTTCATTTCATCCTTTTTGGCTTTTTGCATCAGCTTTTTGATGTCGGCAGCACCATCTAAAAGACTAAACTGTGTATGTACGTGCAGATGAGAAAAATTTGGCATGGGTACGAAAATAGGAATTTTTTGTTAGCCTAAAAAGGGTGTTAATAAATTAAAAAACGGTTGAGTAGTTGTTTGTTGGTTAAGTGGTTGTTTGGTCAAATAGTTGTGTGTTTTTCTGCTTTATTGGTTGATAAACCATTCTCATAAATTGAACACATCTCATTAATCACTCCAAAAACATTCCCCTTATATTTGCAGCTTGAAAGCCATTTTATACCAAGTAAAATTATTCATAACGCAAACCACCTTTAGCAGTATTTTATTTTGTATGCTTTGGGCTGCTGCTGGTATTTATTTCAATTATCAATTCAATATTCAGGATGATTGGGTTTATGTTAGTGACAATGTATTGTCTTTTCTTAGGCAATGGTTGGTCTATTTTTTGGCGTATGCTGTACCCATGATTTTTGTGGTCATTAATGAGAAAAAACGCCCCGCTTTTAAATCAGTATGGTTTTGGTTAATTTTGGTTTTTGCACCCATGGTTTTTGCTTTTACTTCAGTTTATGACATCTTGGATGCTTTTAATTATGGTAGTGCTGAATTAAACATTTTACAATTTTACCATAAAATATCCTATTGGCTCACCCAAATGTTGGTGGTGCTTATTTTTAGCCTATTGATTTGGTTATTAAAAGATAAAAAAAATCTCAAATGGTATGGGTTTGATTTTAAGAATCATGCTGTAAAGCCCTACTGGATTATGCTGTTGATTATGGTAATTCCTATTCTTTTGGCTGGGCAAACACAAGGCTTTCAGTCAATGTACCCTCGAATAAAATCTATCATGAACCCGAATTATGAGCCTTTGGGGATGTTAGAGTATATATTGTTTGAGTTGGCTTACGGACTAAACTTTTTGGGAATTGAAGTGTTTTTTAGGGGTTTTTTAGTCATGGCACTGGTAAATATTTTAGGCAAAGATGCCATTTTGCCAATGGCAGTATTTTATGTAAGCATACACTTTACCAAACCCATGGGAGAGTGTATCAGTTCATTTTTTGGCGGAAGTTTATTGGGCATTATCAGTTACCATACCAACAGTATAAAAGGAGGATTATTGGTGCATGTAGGTATTGCTTGGATGATGGAAATTGCAGGTGGGGTAGGAGGAATGTTTAGTTTTTAATAGGTGTAGATTGCTATTGCTACTTTTTTTTAAAAGATCTACGACAACATCTTAATAGCCGTTATCGCTGCCTCTACACCCTTATTACCATGTTTTCCACCTGTGCGGTCAATAGCTTGTTGTTGGGTATTGGTAGTTAAAACTCCAAAGATGACGGGTTTGTCATACTTTAGGCCAACATTTGTGATACCATGCGCTGCGGCATCACAAATAAAGTCAAAGTGTTTGGTGTCTCCTTGAACAACACATCCTAGGCAAATAACCGCATCAATTGTATTGTCCTTTGCCATTCTTTGCGCACCCAAGGGCAATTCAAAAGCGCCAGGTACATACTGAACGATGATGTCTTGTTTGTTTACGCCAATTTCTATAAGTGTGGTATAGGCACCATCAAGCAGCGCATTGGTAATGGTCTCATTCCATTCACTACACACAATGCCAAAGCGTTTGCTAGCAACACTGGGCAGCAGTTTGTGGTCAAAAGTAGAAAGGTTTTTTAGCTCTGTTGACATAAGAACAACAGTTTTTTTATTTGTCGGTTAAATCTCCAGATCTTGCTTGGGCGTAGCTAATATATTTATCAATTTGAGTAGCCGTTGGAGCATCTTTACAGTTTTTCTTTATAAACTCGTATACACTAACAGCATCATCCCATTCACCTAGTTTCTCATAAGCTGCACCAGCTTTAAATAACCAATGTGGTGTAGTTAGGTTGTTGATGCTTTTTTTCCCAGCTTTGCTAAAATACTTTGCGGCCTTTTCTAGTTCTTTTTTAGCAGCATAGCAGTCACCAATTAGTCCAATTTTGTTGGGGGCTAATAGAGGGTCAGAGGCTTTAAAGTCTTCTAAATAATCAATTGCTTTATCATATTCACCTTTGGTAAAAAAAGCAACACCTGACATATATGCAGCAAGGTTTCCTGCTTTAGTCCCGCTGTACTCATCAGCAATATTAGGGGCACTCATACCACCGTTAATTCCTTTTAAAACCAAATCCATACTGTCTTGACCAAAAGCTTTCTCTAAAGGAAAAAGTTCATTGGCAGCCTCTATTTGTCTTGGCTCTTGGTAAAATTTGGTGTATGCCCAATAAAGCACAATTACCGCAGCAATAGCACTTATGATATAGGTAACAATTTTTTGATTATTTTCGAACCAAAGTTGTATTTTACTGAATACATCTGTGCGTTGCACCACTTCTTGTTGTTGTTCTGATGACATATTTTATTTTAATGTAATTTATTCTATGATAAAAGGATAGGCCTCTTCATACACATCGGTGTATAATTCAGAGGGATCTGGGTAAGCTGATTCTTCAGCAAATTTTACGGCTGCCGCAATTTTTTCTTCAATTGCTTCTTCCAGTTTTTCAAAATAAGCTTCGTTGGCAAATTTATTTTTCAAAATGGTCTGTTTGGTCGTTTCAATTGGGTCAATATCTTTATATTTTGCCAACTCTTCTTTGGTTCTATACGTTGCAGGATCACTCATTGAGTGCCCTCTGTATCTGTATGTTTTTATTTCTAGCAAGGTAGGACCATTTCCTTTTCTTGCTCTGTCAACGGCTTTTTTAATGGATGCATGCACCGTTTCACACTGCATACCATCTACGCTTTCACTTGGCATGTCGTATGACAATCCAATTTTATGCAGCTCAAGCATATTGGTGGTTCTTTCCACGCTGGTTCCCATCGCATAGCCATTATTTTCAATGATAAATACTACAGGAAGTTTCCATAGCATAGCCATGTTAAAAGTTTCATGAACAGCGCCTTGTCTAACAGCACCATCTCCCATATAACATATATTAACATTTTTGGTACCCTTGTATTGCTCTGCAAAGGCTATACCCGCACCTAGGGGAACTTGTCCACCTACAATGCCGTGACCTCCATAAAAATTATGTTCTTTGCTAAACATATGCATGCTGCCACCTTTTCCTTTGGTACAACCAGTAACTTTTCCATACAGTTCTGCCATTACACTTTCGGGACTTAAACCACATGCCAAAGCATGACCATGATCTCTGTAGGCAGTAATTAAACTGTCGTCTTTGGTTATCGCACTCATTGTACCAGCAATTACCGCTTCTTGACCAATATAAAGGTGACAGAATCCTTTTATTTTTTGTTGCCCATATAATTGCGCACATTTTTCCTCAAATTTACGAATCATTAACATACTTTCGTGCCAAGTGAGGTAAGTTTGTTTATCAAATTGTATTTTTGCCATCGTTGTCAAAGGTCTGCAAAAATAGTTTTTTTCTTATCACATAACAAATATCATGTACTTAAAGAATTTGTGGTTATATCAATTTAAGAATCATGCTCAAAAAAGCTTTGAATTTACCGATGGTATCAATGCCATATATGGCAGCAATGGCGTGGGTAAAACCAACATTTTGGATGCCATACATTACCTGTGCAATGGCAAGAGTTATTTCACCAATACGGACAGTAAAATTATCACAAAAGGAGAAAATTCATTATCGGTAAGAGGTATTTTCGAGCAAGAAAACGATGTGATAGATGATATTTTGGTATCGTTTGATGTTAAAAAAAAGAAAACCATCAAGAAAAATAAGAAAACCTATAAGCGCTTAATTGACCACATAGGACAATATCCAATAGTAATGGTTACACCCACTGACATTGCATTGATTTATGACGGTAGTGAAGAGCGCAGGCGTTTTATGGATTTAATTTTGTGCCAAACAGATCCTCAATACATTGCCAGTTTGTCGGCTTATAAGAAAATTCTAGACACTAGAAACAAGCTTTTAAAACAAATGCATGAAAAGGGTTTTAGCGATACTACTTTGTTGGAAGGTTATACTGAAAAATTAATTACACCCGCATGCTATATCTATGATGCGAGAAAAGCTTTTATTGAGGCTTTTCAGCCATTCTTTGAAAAGGCCTATTTGCGCATGTCCAATGCTGCAGATTCTATTGGTTTTAAGTATGAAAATGATAATCAAGAGGAAAGTCTAAAGGTGCAACTTCAAGCCAATTTTAAAAGAGATATGGCAGCTGCAAGAACTACACAGGGTATTCATAAAGATGATTTAATTTTCACTTTAGATGACGAGCCAATTAAGCAATTTGCCTCTCAAGGGCAGATAAAATCATTTTTAATAGCCCTGAAAATTGCTCAATTTGATTATTTAAATGATAAAACACAGAAAAAGCCTATTTTATTATTGGATGATATTTTTGAAAAAATTGATGAGGAGAGGGCTCAACATTTAATAGACATGGTAAGTGAAGACCACTTTGGACAGATATTTATTTCGGATACCCATAAGAATAGATTGGAAAAACATGTTTTTGATTTAAAAACAAGCATAAAAATAATACCTTTGTAGCAGATGTCTGAAGGAACAACACATATCAAGGCGGTTCTTGAAGCTTTTATGAAACGGAGCAAAAATAAAAGCAAGTTGGCTGAGGCAAGTATCAAAGAAAAATGGTCTGCCGTTGTGGGTGATGTGATTGCCAATAGAACTGAGAAGATTTGGGTAGCACAAGGCATTTTGCATATTGTCATCAATTCATCAGTTTTGAAAAATGAACTACAATTTCACAAAGAAAAAATCGTTGAACGTGTAAATAAACAGTATTCACAACATTTTATAAAAGATATAATCATACATTAGAAAAATAATGAGTCATATAATAGCACCGAGCATACTTTCCGCAAACTTTTTAGCATTAGAAAATGATGTTAAAATGATTAATAATAGCCAGGCAGGTTGGCTTCATGTAGATGTAATGGATGGAGTTTTTGTTCCAAATATTTCGTTTGGAATGAACATCGTTAAGCAAATCAAAAAAGTATCATCCAAACCATTGGATGTACATTTGATGATAGTTAACCCTGACCAGTATTTGGAAGAGTTTAAACGCGCTGGAGCCAATATCTTAACGGTTCACCATGAGGCTTGTACACATTTACATCGCACTTTAAACGGTATCAGAAACTTGGACATGAAAACGGGCGTTGCGTTAAATCCTCATACACCAATCAGTGTGTTGGAAGATATTATTTTAGAAACAGATGTTGTTTGCTTAATGAGTGTTAATCCCGGATTTGGTGGACAAAGTTTTATTGAAAACACCTATCAAAAAATTGAACAGCTTAAAGAGCTAATTTATAAGAGGGGAACGAGCACGTCAATTGAAGTAGACGGTGGAGTAAATATAGGGAACTATAAAAAGTTATTGGCTTGTGGTGCTGATGTTTTAGTTGCCGGAAATACAGTATTTAGTGCAGAAGATCCTGCAGCAATGATTAATAACTTGGCTCAACCAGTTCTGAACTATACAACTGTCTGAACCGTCTGATTAAAATTTTTGTTGGACTCTTGTTTTTTTGTCTGATTCTGACAGAAATACGTGCACAGTCAACAGTGGTTATCAATGTTGTTGACAATGATTTAAACCCGCTTTCCAACATAAAAATTAGTATTGATTCAACACCGTATTTTAGCAATGCCAATGGAAAAGTTTTTGTAAAACTTTTGCCCGGTAGACATAAAACTTGCCAAATGTTAGATAGTTTCTTTTTGAGTTGGAAGGGTTTTAATGTGTATGAAAATAGTCAAGACACAATTGCTGTCTATTTAGAGGCAAAATCATCAGAAATAGCAAGTATAAGAATTTCTTCATCCAATGGTAATTTGGAATTTAATAAAATCAATCTTAAGTTCTTGCCTGGCATAGGTAGCGCAGACTTTATAAAATTGATGTCAGGTGTTTTTTCTCAGTCAGAATTAACTTCTCAGTATAATGTTAGGGGTGGAAATTATGATGAGAACCTTGTGTATGTAAATGATATAGAGATATTTAGACCTCAATTGGTAAGAACGGGTCAGCAAGAGGGCTTGGGTTTTATCAACACGGATATGGTTAGCAATATTGCCTTTTATCCAGGCGGTTTCGAAGCGTCTTATGGCGATAAATTAAGCAGCGTATTGGACGTTAAGTATTTAAAGCCAGACAGCTTTAAAGGTTCTATTAGTGCTGGTCTTTTGGGTGTAAACTTATTTGTTGCAGATAAGCCTCATGATAAATTTACCTATGTTTTTGGAGCCCGATACCGCTCAAACAATTATATTTTAAACACTTTGGATGTTACTGGGCAATACAAGCCTGTTTTTTATGATTTTCAAACCCTGCTAACATATACTCCCAATCACAAATGGCAGATTGAATATTTGGGCAATTTAGGGGTGAATCGATTTTCTTTTGTGCCTGTACAACAAAAAACCAGGTTTGGTACTATTTCTAGAGCCTTGGAATTGACAGTTGGCTATGCCGGTTTGGAGCAAATGAATTACACCAATGCTACCAATGCACTTTCCATTACCTATAAAATTGATGCAGAAAACGAACTTAAACTAATCAATAGTTTATATAACTCATTGGAAAATGAATATTATACCGTTCAAGGGGCCTATGATTTGGGTGAATTGGATAATAATTTAGGCTCTGATAATTTTGGCCAGCGTTCGCAAACAATAGGTTTTGGGTATTTTATCAATCATGCTAGAAATGACTTAGAAAGTTATGTCAATAGCACTACCCTTTTAGGAAAACACAGAAATAGAGCGAGTAAAATAAAAACTGAATGGAAAATTAATTACAAACAAGAACATTTTGATGACCGTATATTAGAATGGAAGTACAGTGATTCTGCGGAGATAAATATAGCACCTAGTCCTTTGAATGATGATACCCTGAGCATAAGTAGTTATTTAAAGACAAAAGCAATTCTTGTCAATCAGCAAATATCTGGCTCCGTTCAAAAAATTATTCCCGTTCTAAAGCGATTGGAAGGCGTTTTGAATATTGGTGTTAGAGGGACTTACAGAACTTTGGGAGATAAGTATTTTTTTAGTCCTCGTGCAAGGTTTACGTTTAATCCATTTGCGCAAAGAAATGCGAAAGGGCCAGATAGTTTAAGGAAAAAATTGCAGGTAAACATGAATGTGGGTTACTATTTTCAGCCTGCATATTATAGAGAAATGCGTAATTTGCAGGGAGCATTAAATGTAAATATTAATCCTCAAAAAAGCATTCATTTTACGGCAGGCATTGAATACTATTTTAAGGTTTGGGGTAGAGAATTCAAGTATACAGGTGATTTATATTACAAACATCTGGAAAATATCATTCCTTATGCCATTGACAATGTGCGTATTCGTTATTTTGCCATTAATAACGGTAGGGGGTATGCAGCGGGTTATGACAATAGAATATACGGAGAATTTATTAAAAACTTAGAATCTTGGTTCAATTTGTCACTACTAACTACCAAAGAGAAATTTACCTATGAAGAAGGAGGAATAGTTAAAACTACAGCATGGCAACGAAGACCTACTGATGCAAGGGTTGTGAGTAGTTTATTTTTTCAAGATGATTTGCCGAGTAACAAAACCTATCGCATGTCAATGATGTACACCTTTGTTACAGGTTTGCCCTTTTATTTTTTAGAAAGTAACAGATACGAACAAACAGGAAATAGAATACCCGCTTATCAACGCGTTGATATTGGTTTTCAAAAACTACTGATTATGCCGGGTATGGAAACAAAGCACAAGTTATTTAAAAATATAGAAACTGCTTTTGTATCGATTGATGTTTTTAATTTACTGGCGAACAACAATATTATTTCCTACAATATTTTTAAGGATTTTGCCAATAACTACTATGGTGTTCCCAATTACCTAACAGGTCGAAGACTCAATGTCAGACTGTATATAGGTTTTTAATAAGCCGAAAAAAATAAATTGTTTGTTTAGTCGGGGTGGCCAGATTTGAACTGACGACCCCTCGCCCCCCAGACGAGTGCGCTACCGGGCTGCGCTACACCCCGAATATGATGTTTTTTTTAATAAGGGTAATAAAAAAGTGATCCCTCTGGGGCTCGAACCCAGGACCCCATCCTTAAAAGGGACGTGCTCTACCAACTGAGCTAAGGAATCTTATTAATCAAAAAAAGAACGCTTTTTTCTTTAATGAGGTGCAAAGGTAAAATTAATTTTGAGCTATGCAAGAGCAATTTTATATTTCTTTTACAAAAGTGAGATGCTCCTTGGAAGTAACTGCACCTAAACTATTGAACAGACTGTGCATTTTAGGGTTAAAGTCTCCTATCCATGCCAATTCAGAGCTTTTGAATTGAGGATGTTTGATAATTTCTTCATGCATTTTCATAATCATACCGGTTTCTAAACCTTTATTTTGGTATTCAGGAATGACCCCAAAAACAATTGCCCGTAAACGATCAATTTTGCCTTTGTACCACAGAAATTTAAGCTTTCCTAGCCAGTTTAGTTTACCATTTACGTGTTTAAAAACTTGATTGATATCGAGGACATTGATATAAAATGCTGCTGGCTCTCCGTTGGCATAAGCAAACCAATTAAATTCTGGTTTGACTATAGGTTTCATCTGTTTTAAGTCTCTCATTATCTCATCCAACGTTAGTGGAACATAAAAATCATGTGCCTCCCAAGCTTTGTTGTAAATATGGACAAAGTCTTTTGCAAATTTATCCGTTTGGCTGTAATCTATATGTTTAAACTCATAATCCGGATTATTCAGCACCCTGCTTGATAATTTACTGAAACGCTCAATGTTAAATGTTTCAGGACTAATCTCTGAGGTAACCTGCAAAAACTCTTCTTTATAACCAGCACTCAGTATTAAATCTCTATAATAGGGTGGGTTATAGTTTTCTCTATAACTGGGCCTTTTAAACCCAGAAACCATCAAACCCCAGTAACTATCTCGACTGCCAAAGTTTACGGGTGCTTCAATTTTTATAACCCCTTTTTCAATTAAATAGGATTCAGCCGTTTTAAAAAGTAAATGAGCAACTTCATTGTCATTGATAGACTCAAAAAATCCAATGCGCCCTTCTTTTTCTCCAAACTTATAGCCTGCGGCTATTCTACCCACGGTTTTATTATCTTGAACTGCAATCCATCGATGGGCCTCTCCTTTCTCGAGATATTTGTTCTTTTTCGGATTAAAAACGTCTTTTATATCCTGCTCTATGTGTGGAATAAATTCTGGGTCATTCTTGTAAATGACATACGGCAGATCAATAAATGATGATTCATTACTACCGTCAATTTTTATAATTTGTATGGCCATTTTTAAGCTAAAGCTTTTGTTAAAATTGTAAATATATGCTTAGGTTTGCAAAAATAATAATCTGTTTATGGAAACTGGTCAAAAATTATTTAATTTTTCCTTAAAGGACACAAAAGGTAAAACTGTTACCAACTTTGATTTTGCCGATAAATTTGCATTGGTAATTATTGTGTCATGCAATCATTGTCCCTATGCACAGGCATATTGGAATAGGTTGATAAAATTATTTGCACGTTATGAGGATGATAGTTTGGCAATGGTTGCCATTAACCCAAATGATGCTGAGCAATATCCTCAAGATAGTTATGACAATATGAAGGTTTTAGCGAAACAATTAAAACTTCCATTCCAATATTTGCATGATGAAACACAAAAAGTAACTATAAAGTTGGGAGCTAAAAGAACCCCAGAAGCTTTTGTTTTTAACTCAAAAAGAGAATTGGTATATCAAGGTGCTATCGATGATAATTGGGAATCGCCACAAATGGTGACCCAGGTATATTTGGAGGATGCCATTGAAGATGCTTTGGATGGGGTTGATGTAGATTTTCCTTATATTGAATCAGTTGGTTGCTCTATAAAATGGAAAAGGTAGCCATAGTAACGGGTGCATCTAGTGGAATAGGAAAAGCTTTGTCCATCTTATTGGCTCAAAAGGGGTATAAGGTGGCATTGGCGGCAAGAGATATTGCTGCTTTAGAGGAAACAAAAGCGGTTATTGACTTAAAAGGTGGGATAAGTGAGGTTTTTAAGTGCGATGTTACCGAAGAAAAATACTGTAGTTTTTTGATAGACAGTGTCATAAAGTTATGGGGAAGAATAGATTTACTGATTAACAATGCAGGTATCAGCATGCGTTCAGTTTTTGCTGATACAGATTCAAGTGTTATTGAACAGTTGATGCAAGTTAATTTTATGGGTACTGTTTATTGTACGAGGCATGCTATAGAACATCTAATTGAGAGTGGGGGTAGTGTTGTTGGTATAAGTAGTATTGCAGGTTACAGAGGGTTGCCTGGACGCACAGGATACTCGGCAAGCAAGTTTGCCATGCATGGATTTTTGCAATCTTTGAGATTGGAAAATAGAAAAAATAATTTACATGTTATGATTGCTTGTCCGGGATATACTGAAAGTAATATCAGAAATAAAGCACTTTTGGCAGATGGTTCTACCCAAAATGAATCACCTTTAAAAGAGGACAAACTGATGAGTGCGGCAGAGGTAGCACAACAAGTTTTGCAGGGTATAGAAAAACGAAAAAAAGAGGTGATTATGACTACTGAAGGTAAATTGGTTGTCTTTTTGGCTAAGTTTTTCCCTAATTTTATTGATAACATGATTTATAGGAAAGTTAGTCGGGAGCCTGATTCGCCTTTTTAAAGAAGATAATTAACCGCAGAGAACGCTAAGGATTTCACTATCTAAGTACTTAGTTAGTAAAAACCAAGTTAAGAGGGTTTTTTAATGCCATTCTTTATTTTCGTTGTGGTTAAGCAGAAAATAATTCCATTAAATAAAATGTCTAATTTTGCGGTGCTGTGATAAAACCACATTTAAAGGACCAAATTGCAATTATCCCTAACACCCCAGGTATTTATAAATACCATGACAGGGATATGCGCATAATCTATGTGGGCAAGGCAAAGGATTTAAAAAAGAGAGTGCGGTCTTATTTTACCAAGAACCATGATAATCGCAAGACCACCATCTTGGTTTCTCAAATTGAGAAAATAACTTACACTGTTGTGGATACAGAGTTTGATGCACTACTGCTTGAAAATAGTTTGATAAAGGAGTATCAACCCAAGTACAACATCAACTTAAAGGATGATAAAACATATCCTTTAATAAAGATTACCAATGAGCGTTTTCCAAAAGTTTTTGCAATGAGAAATCCTGTCGATGACGGGGCGGAGTATTTTGGGCCTTTCAGCTCTGTAAAAGTTATGTATACTGTTCTAGAGTTGATTAAGAAGCTGTATCCTATAAGGAATTGTAATCTTTTGTTAAGTGAAAAGAATATTCAAGCTCAAAAGTTTAAAGTGTGTTTAGAGTATCAAATTGGTAATTGTTTAGGCCCTTGTGAAGGATTACAATCAGAGGAAGCGTATAATGAATCCATTGAAAGTATTAGGCATTTATTAAAAGGGAATTTGAGTGAAGTGGCGCAGCATCTTAAAGTGCAAATGAAAACGGCAGCTGATAGTTTGAAGTTTGAACAAGCACATTTGTACAAAACAAAGCTAGAGAGTTTACAAAGTTATCAAGCCAAATCAACCATTGTAAGTCATACCGTTGGAAATGTTGATGTTTTTAATATGTTGCAAGAAAACAATTATGCCTTTGTAAATTTTTTGCGTGTTAGCAATGGTATTATCGTTCAGACTAGGAATATTGAATTGCGAAGCAAGCTAGACGAAGCTAAAGAAGAAGTTTTAGTGACGGCCATTGGCGATATTCACAATAAATTTGGTGCTCCCAACAAAACATTGATTGTTCCTTTTGTGGTAGATATTGACGAAGATCGTTTTGGATTGGTTATTCCAAAAGCGGCAGATAAAAAGAAATTGTTAGACCTGTCCTTGAAAAATGCCATTTATTACAAACGTGAGAAACTGGGTCAGTATGAAAAATTGAACCCAGATTTAAGAATTGACCGACTAATGGATCAAATGCAAAAGGATTTGAGATTAACCGAGAAGCCATACCATATTGAAGGGTTTGACAATAGCAACTTTCAAGGCACTTTTCCTGTTTCGGCTTGTGTGGTTTTTAAAAATGGTAGACCAAGCAAAAAGGATTATCGTATATTCAATGTGAAAACGGTAGTTGGTCCAGATGATTTTGCTACCATGGCAGAGGTTATTACCAGGCGTTATACTCGGTTATTAGAAGAAAAAGAACCCTTACCACAACTAATTGTGGTGGATGGTGGAAAGGGGCAGTTGAGTAGTGCCGTAGGAGCATTGAAAAAGCTAGATTTATACGGAAAGGTTGCAGTTATTGGCATCGCCAAGCGGCTAGAGGAATTGTATTACCCCAATGATCCTTTGCCTTTGTACATTGACAAGAAGTCTGAAACGCTTAAAATTTTGCAACAGTTAAGGGATGAAGCACATCGGTTTGGTATAACCGCTCATCGCAAAAGAAGAGACAAGTCTAATTTTGATACGGTTTTGGATGAAATTAAAGGCATTGGGCCAAGCGCCATACAGGCTTTGCTTGCTAAGTTTAAATCTGTTAAAAAAATTAAGGAACAATCTCAAGAGACCATTGCCGCAGTGGTGGGCAATTCGCGAGCAGAAAAAATTATTGCCTTTTTTGAGGAGGAAAGTTGAGAAATGAAAACACGCTTTAAAAAACGCTTTAAAAATCAGCAAAAATAAGGGGGTAATTACAATCTGGAAAATAGCTGTTGTACTATTCCAATCCCGAAGAAACCTCAGCCTCCTCATGAATTTTCTTAATTAAGCCCTGCAATACTTTTCCTGGGCCTACTTCTATATAATTTGTAGCACCATCTGCTGCCATATTTTGAACAGATTGTGTCCATCTTACAGGGGCTGTTAATTGTGCTATTAAATTTATTTTAATGGTTGCAGGGTCAGAAACAGCTTTGGCATTTACATTTTGATAAATAGGGCAAATAGGAGCATTGATGGCCGTTTGGTTAATGGCAGCCTCCAATTCTTCTCTTGCAGGTTCCATTAAAGGACTGTGAAAAGCACCACCTACGGGCAATACCAAAGCACGCCTAGCACCCGCTTCTTTTAGTTTCTCGCAAGCCTCATTGACCGCATTAATTTCTCCAGAAATTACCAACTGTCCGGGGCAATTGTAATTGGCAGCCACTACCACACCATCAATTTTTGCACAAATATCTTCTACCACTTTATCTTCTAATGCCAAAACAGCAGCCATGGTAGAAGGTGTTTTTTCACAAGCAGCCTGCATAGCTAAAGCTCTTTTACTAACCAATTTTAAACCATCTTCAAAGCTTAAAGCACCCGCAGCCACCAAGGCAGAAAATTCACCCAAGCTGTGTCCAGCTACCATATCTGGTTTAAAGCTTTCGCCCATGCTTAAAGCGCCTATAACACTGTGCAAAAAAATGGCAGGTTGCGTTACACGCGTTTCTTTTAAACCCTCTGCCGTGCCATTGAACATATCATCTGTTATGCGAAAACCCAAGATTTCATTGGCCTTTTCAAACAAGGCTTTGCTTGCTGGGTGATTGTTGTATAAATCTTGTCCCATGCCTACAAACTGTGCACCTTGACCGGGAAATACGTATGCTTTTTTCATGTCTTTTTCTGTTAGCGGTGCAATTTCGGTTTTTTGCGCCAATTGACAAATATTTTTGCTTGATTAGTTATGTAGTTAGGTGGTTAAGAAGTTATGTGGTTAGAAATCAAAGACTCTATCAAAAAGATTTGGTTTTGTCATAGAAATCGTTACGGGAGGTTGTGTGGTTATTTTGTTTTTTGGTTTACTTTTTCCGTCTATTGCGAGGAACCGAAGCAATCTCAATAGTTTTTGAGTTTGCTTCGTTCCACTTTGTTACTAACTATGTACATCGTTACGCAAGGACGGTGGTTCGGAGCATTGAACTAAGACCTTGACATTTTGCATTGCGTTATCCGTCCATTGCGTAACTAAGTTCTTAGTTAGAAGCGCGGCCTGCCCGACCTCTAGCGGGCAATCTCACGGTAGACCTAACGAGGAATCTCATTCTGCTTTTTCACTTCCATTTTATAATTTCATCGTTATAGATTATTATTGTGGGGTAACAAACAGACCTGCAATAAATGACACTCTGAAATGAGCGTGTCGTTTATAGGGATGTTAGCAATAATAAAAATGAGATCCATAATATCCTTTGTTTTAATCGTCAGTTGTTTAAGTGTATTTGGTCAACACAGAAGCTTAATTAATAAGAAAGACACTATTTTATACTTGCCATATCAAAATGGTTTAGCGACTTTTAGCTTTGATGGCAAAATGGGCGTTATCGATTCGTCTGGAAAAGTTATAGTTCCTGCAAGTTTTGATCGATTAAATCGCTTGTTTGATGCTGAAGGTGAATTCTCATATCGATTCTACTATAATAAAAAACAAATGGGAATACTAAATAAAAATTATAAAGTAATTATTCCTGTTGGCACTTATGATGATATAGATATATTGATTGGTGGTTATTTCAAAGTCAAAAAGGACGGCAAGTTTTCATTTATTGACACCACTGGAAAAAGAATTTCTAATTGGTTTAGTGATGCTGGGTTTTACCGCCTTGGGCTTGCTAATGTTAAAATTAATGGGAATTGGGGGTATATTGACACTAGCGGTAAAATAAAAATTAAGCCAATCTATGCTAAATGTGATATGTATAGTGAGAATGGTTTGGCCTCATTTACAATTGATAATAAAAATTGGGGGTTTATCGATACTAGAGGGGAAGAAAGGATTGCTCCTAAATATGAAGAAATTAGGGGGTTTTGGAATGGCCTCTGTGAAGTAAAAAATAGAGGATTATGGGGTTACATAGACTCCAGTGGAAAAACAATAATCCCTTTTGAATACAAGCGAGTAGATAGGTTTGACAATTTTGGAATGGCCTGTGTAAAACAAAAAGGAAAATACATTTTCATAGACAAGTCTAATAATCAAATCATCAAGGACAGGTATTATAAAGCATCTGGTTTTTCAGATAATTCAGCCAATACGATGGTCAAAACAAGAATGTTTGGGCGATGGATATGGATAAATCGAAAAGGAGAGTGTGTAAATAGCTGTAAATAATAACAATTGCTAACACTATGTTAAAATGCATTATATCCAAACCGTTAGCCTTCAATAAAAAATGAAAAATATAATTCTAATATTGCTGCTTGCCCTTAGTTGGAGTCAACTTTTTTCGCTAGACTACCCAACAAAGAAAGACCTAAAAAAATTATTCACAGAGAAACAAGAACATCTTGGTGATTTAGTTTGGAAAACACGCAATGATGATAGTGCATATTACAAGAATGACACAATTGCACTATACTACCGAAACACGTCATGTTTAAATAAACCACTGTATTGTAAAGAAATTCAATGGACATTTTTTAATGGTAATTCTTTTGGTATATCTAATATGTTTCTTTGTAATGAGCCGCCTTCATCCACTCCAGCATATGGTTACAAGATTAAAATAAAAAAAGTTCATTCTATTTTAGAATTGCACATAAAAAACTCTAAAAACCAAACTGAAATTTTAGAGGTAGTTTCACTGATAAAATGCGAAGGAGATTACATGGCTTATGGCAAATACGGTTATAAACTAATCTTAAAAAGGAAAAAATAGCAACCCCTCCCCATACACCACAAAAGGCAGCCCAACGGGCTGCCTTTTTATTCAATGTATTATCGAAAAATTAGCGTTTACTCCACCATTATCTCATAGCTACCAATAACAGAGGGACTGGTGTTTTTAACATTTAAAAATGGGGTAAAAGTTGCTCCAAACTCTAGGGCAGCATGGGTAACTGTAACACCTGCATCTATACTTATACCCACCGTTGGCGGCATCACATTTGCCGATGGGCTATTGCCCAAATAAAACAACAAAGGCACTGTGCCTGTATTGGTTATCGTAATAAGGCTTGAATCCGTAAACGTATTGGTTAATGCGTTTTTAATTTCATTGGCACCTACCGTGTTGGTGGTAGGTTCTGACAAGTCTATATCATCAGGGTCATTGTGGCTGCGGATAAGCGCTAGGTCATAAAAACGTTTTATCTCTATGGGGGTTTGGTAATATTTTGCCATCAGTGCCCCCAAGTTTTTATACATTTGTTGGGCTAGGGCTATGCGTTTGGTATTTAACTCCTCACTAGCTTGTTTCACTAATCCTTCCTTTTGTTGTTGCAGGTCTCTGGCATCCAAAAGGGTGGTGTAGTATGCTGCCACAGCAGTTTGCAGGGCGGCAAGGGGTGCGTAGCTCAACAAACGCTCTGCAAGGGCTGCCACTTCTGCCAAGCGCACATCATACGCACCTGTTTGAAAAGGGCTTCTGCCATTGGGCAATATGGCTATATAATCACTTGTTTTCTCTAGGTGCACCACCTGTATTTGGGCATCCCATTGTTTAATAGTGGTGCTTCTAAGCTCTGCCAATAGGTTGGTAAACCTATTGGTTTCTCCCTTATAGGTGCCATTGGCAGCTATCCAATGCGCGTAGGCAAGGGCATACGCATTAATAGGGGCTTGCGTTGAAGTGTTTAGGGCAGCAATATCGGGGTCGCTGCTTTCTGCTTCTAATTTACTTTTGTGGTCGGGGCCCAAAATACTCATTTTTTTCGCACTGTTACGTGTCGTTACCTCAAACGTGTTGTACGTGTAGGTCCAATTTTGTTCGCTCATAATATTAAGTTTTTATTTGTTTCGATTCGATAGTGAATCTTACTTTGATAACGCAGCAATTATTTTTTTTATTGTATGCCAAGAAATATGGCAAAAAAAATGACTAAAATAAGGAGGTTTTGCAGCAAAAAAGGGGCTATTGGCACATCCATAACACTCCTTATTTTTTACAAAACTCCCGTAAACAGTAGGTTGAAAGCCATTAACAGTGAATAATCACCTCCATGGTTTCCATCAGGTCAATTATTAGTGCGGAATTGCCTCCATGGTCACCATCAGGTTAATCATTAGCGCGGGATTAGCTCCATGGTTTCCATCAGGTCGATTATTAGCGCGTAATTAACCCCATGGTTTCCATCAGGTTAATTATTAACGCGTGATTAACTCCATGGTTTCCATCACCGCAATCATTAGCGCGGTATTGCCTCCGATGGCATTACCAGCTTAATTATTTATCAATAAGCCTAAAAAACTAACTGCTTTATATGTGCTTGCTTTGAATAAGGGCAGCAAAGCAGATGCTTTTACCTTGAACTGAGTTAGTAATATAATAAGAAAATGAGGGATGAATAAATAAATTGAAGATTATTTGGTACTATTTGCAAATTGTTTGCAGATATGATTTCTTTTTGCATAGTTTACCTTTTCTATTATAAAAGTTCAATACATCTCTGTTGACTATATAAATATCATCATCTAGACTGCATATCTCGTTACGGATTGTAGAAATTCTATTGCTATTTAGTCTAAGTTTTGTAAACATATAAACCCCTCCTCTAATTCTATAATTATATGTTCTAAAATATCTAAACAGACCTTTACCTTCTAAAAAACCAATATCATATCTTATATTACTATCCCTTATCATTAAACTTTTAACTCGATAATTATTGTTTATGCTCATCCATTCATACTTTATCTTAGTATTAACACCATTTACTATAATATTAACGCTATCCAATTCGTAACCTTTCCAAACTATAGTTAAATTGAAATTTCCTATGTTTCTAGAGGCAGTTAAAGTACCAGTATAGTTTTTTATTGGCTCGCCCCTTAATGTATAAAACATTCTTACACTATCCAATCTTATAATAGTGTCATCGTACCGAATACCTACATATCCATTTCTTTCTAAAATTAATTTTATGCTTGTGGAAATCATTGTAGTATCCTTAATCTCGATAGAATGATTCATAAAGTCAAATCTTAAGATATCAGTTTCAAATAGTTTGGGTTCAGAATACTGAAAATTCAATCTTGAATAGGAGTCTTCAAACGAGGTAAGGTATAATTTCTCATTGTGACAAATCAAAATAGATGAATCTAAAACCTGCCCTCTCGTAAAGAGGGGCAAAATAGTTAATGCTATAATTATTATTTTCTTATCCATATTAAGGGTTGCCTTTATTATCTTACCTTTCAGCATAATCCTTTTATAAATCATCATGCGTTATCATTTTCAAAAAGCAGAATCCTATCTTTTATAGTTGCCATAAAGAATAAAGAGTATGGATGCACTGCACAAAAATAAGATAAATTATATATTAATGGTGTTGTGGGAAACGCTAGGCAGGGAGATAAGCTGTCAATAAATCATGATTCGCCTTCCCCAATATTAATAACTTTGCTAAAGACCTTACACCTTTTTCCATTTTTAAAAAAAATACATTTTAGAGTTAAACTATCTTGATTTTGTTTTTTAACAAACTTATAGGTATAGATGGATGAATCTACAATTATCAATTCTTCATTAAAATAGTATTTGTAGTCTATTCCATTTGCCTTTGGTGGGGTTACAACTTCTATTTCAACAAAGGATGTATCTTTATTTGGTTTACACCATACTTGAATTATAAATGGATTTCCTAAAACTTCTTGATTTTTATAGTCTAAGACAAAACAAGTGTCAAAATCATAATTATAAAATGAGTACCGCAGGACAGTAGTATCATAATATTCAATTTTATAACGTGTAACTGCGGCAAAAGATTCACCATCAATAGAAAATCGCCTATTAGCATTTTCTACAACTATACTTCTTTCTAAACTTGAATCATAACTGTCTTCGCAGCCCAATAAAATTATTGTAAATAATTGAAAAAGGATAAGCCCTTTAATGGGTATCAATCGTGTCAGTTGCATTTTCTTTATTTAAGTAAAGTTGCTTGTCCCCCTTAGGCGTAAAGCATAAAGGGTATGGATTCACTGCACAAAAATAAGATAAATTATATATTAATTGTGGTGTGGGGAGAAAGACTAGGAAGGGATAAGGAGCTCTATTGATACACTACAAATACCCTAATAGGTAGGTGTAAAAATTTTTGAGTCCTTATTACTTCTTCCAATCAGAATATTTTTTTTATTATACTTAAAATTAATTCCCCCATAGAATATTCTTCTTTTATATTCAATTCCATCAAATAATGGAATACTATTATCTTCAATATTAATAGTGTCTTTAGAGCTTATTGGAACTATTTCTCCAAAAATTTTCTTGTGATGGTAAACTATAACATCAAGTCTTGATTCATCTCCTTTAATCGTATAGACAGAATCACCCAGCGCTAATTTAGGGTTAAAATCATTTGGTAGAGTGTACCAAATAGAATCCAGCCCCTGCGAAGGCTTAAATTCAAATAAATCGAGAGATATCACATAATTAATTAATGAATCAAAATTTTCAGTTTCAAATTGAAGAAAGAAGGGGCTTGTTACTAAGCATCCATAATTTGTTTGTTGGTAAACAAATGAATATCCTGATAATTCAATTATAGCAGATTTCTTATGTTCAAATCTATCTCCTTTTTTTAGAATGTTACAAGATATAATTTGAAAAATAACAACTATGCATATTATACTTAGCCATGTATTTTTATTGTCCCCTCTCAGCCTAATCCTTTTATAAATCATCATGCGTTATCATTTTCAAAAGAGGAATCCCATCTTTTATAGTTGCCGTAATGAATAAAGAGTATGGATGCACTGCACAAAAATAAGATAATTTATATATTAATGGTGGTGTGGGGTGAAACACCGCGGTGGGATAAACTTCTAAAACCAATATCTATATTTAGATAGAATTGGATTAGATTTGTGAGAACCATAAGCATGAGATATAAGAGACACTTGAAATGCTTAATTGACAAAAAAATTGAATATAACAGCACCAAAGGCACGACTAATTCTTGACTATAAGACTTATTTTGGAGTAGAGCCTCCTGTGAACCGAATTTCCATAATAAAAGATGTATCCAAAAACAGTATTCTTTTTGAAATCTCTGCTTTAAATTATCGACTTAAACCTAATAGTAAAGTTCAAATAGATTATAGTTTAGAAACACAAGTAAAAGAGTTAGAAAATTTTACTATGTCAAGAGAACTACTAAAGAAGTATTCAAGGATTGCTGAAAAATACACTAAAAGCAAAGAGGATTTTCCTATTATATTTAATAGACAAGGTTGTTTATTTGCAATTGAAGAAATCATCAATTCAGATGAAATAAAAGACATAGAAAATTTTGAGATGGCAAGGGTTGAGGTATGGGATGCTATTTTTAAATATTTGTTGGCAGTTAATTTTGCTATTACTCAAATCAAAGAAGATGAGGACGACCAAAGTGCTAGTTTTGAATCCATAAATCCAAAACTACTTTCGCTGAACGAGCTATTAATTGAAACAGATCCAGTATTCACATTTTATTGTGGCTATTGTTTAATTGATTATTTCCTTAAAGAGTCTGAATTTTCTGAGGAAGTAAAAAGTTATTTTCAGGAATATTATGGAATTGAAGCTCATCACTTTATCTATTATTTGATGAGTATGTACATGGCAAATGGTAATAAAGATTTAGAGACCAATTTTTTTTATCTTGTTAAAGATGGAGAGGAAGATTTTTTTGAAAAGCTGAGTAGAAGAATTAATAATAAAGAAACTTATAAACTTATTAGCATAAGAAAATCACCATTCATTAAGGTTGGAAAACTTAAATATCTGATAGCCGACAATTCATTTTTAGTTGAAAAGGCATATTCTCAGTTTTTAAATGACTTTTGGTTTGATAGAATTAAAGAAATTAAAGGCAAGAATGGAAAACCTAGATTCACTTTTAAATTTTATCGAAGAAGGTTTGGGTATTTTTTTGAAAAATATATTTCGGAAGTTCTTAGAAAAAGCTTTGAAAACTATAATTATTCAAAACTACTGATGTTTGATGAGCTGGATATTAAGACGAATAAAGGAAATGTTGAAATAGCAGACATATACTTACGTTACGGCAACAAAATAATCCTTGGACAAGTTAAGTCGGGAAGTATTTATGATTCTGAAAAGTTTGGAGGTGATGTTGAATCTCTATACAAAAATGATAGATCTAAATTCTTTGAAAACTTTGGAGTCGATCAATTAGTAAAATCATTAAGAAGGATGGACGAATACATTTATACACTTGATCCAAAATTTCCAAAAGGACGCAGGTACAAGGTTTATCCATGCATAATAGTTAATGATAAATCATTTCAGACACCCTTAATGCCAGATACTTTCAATAATCGCTTTCGAGAATTAGTAAGTAGCTTTGATATAAAAAAGGTAATTTTAAAGCCGTTGACTATGATTCATATCAATGATTTAGAAAGACTTGAAGATACTCTCAGTAAAAATCCTAATGAGATTTGGAAACTTTTAGAATACAATCATAGAGACAAAAGATTCGCTCCTCCATTTTGCAATACAATTAATCGAAATAGCTCGGGTAGCCATTATCCCCCTAGAATAATGAAATTGTTTAAAGAATTACTTCGTAAATACAAGTCAATTAATGCAGAATAACGTAATATACAAATTTACCCTCTCTTCTTAGTAGCGCAGCGTTCTACGAAGTTATTAACAAATAGGAGTCTTAAACTCCATAACACATCTCATTTTTTCCCTCAGCCAGTCTTCGCCACAAGACCCACAACACCAGAAGCCCAATCCTTTTACCTTTCCCCAATAGCCTTGGAGAAAAAGGCATACAGCTGTTGCAGTGCTTTATCCTCAGCTAACATCCTTAAATGTTTTTCTATGGTTGAGGTATCCTTCCTTTTGGCAGGTCCTGTTTGTTGGTCAAAACCGTTCTCATGGGTTCCGAGAATTGAAACCGTTTTGGTTAAAAGTGGCATCAAAAGTTGCGCATCTAATTGATGGGTTTGTAGGTATTGCTTTATGCTAGCCAACAAATGGTTGGTAAAGTTATTGGTCATTACCGCAGCTAGGTGCAGCTTTAGCCGGTCTGCGCTGCTCATCAAAGCTGGGGTTAAATGGCAGGCTGCTGCCAAAGAAAAAAGAATGCTTTCGGTTTCCTTTTGTTGGCACTCTATCAGCACAGGGAAGTTTTCTTCCGCTTTGTTAGCAAGCGTTTGCAAGGGGTAAAATACCGCAGCATGCTCAAAAGGATGTAACACGGCTAGGCTAACAGAACCTGCACAGTGGGCTATAGTGGCATTTGTACAGGTTATTTTTGCTGCCACTGCTTCAATAGCATCATCACTCACACAAACTAAAACAATGCCCTTAAAATTTGCTGGAATTTCTTCTATGCTAATATGCGCAAAGGGTTTGCAATCTATTATACTGCGGCTTGCAATGGCTTCAATTTCAAAGGTAACAGCGTTGGTAATTTTATGGGCAAAAAAACGGGCTGCATTGCCCCAGCCTATAATGATTACGGGCGTTTTCATGCGATGGTTTTGTTATAGTCTTTTACCCTTCTTACTATAGCAATCATAAAACCCAAAAACATTACCAAGGTGCCCAGCCAAACTAAGTTTATCCAAGGAAAAACAATGGCTTTTAAAATAATATAATCTACTTTAGGTGCGCGTTGCATGGTTTTAAAAACCAACTGCACATTCTTTACATCGTCTGCCAATATTATCCTTGTCAGTTCAATTTTTAGCCCATCTTCATTTAAAACAACTGGTTCTATTTCTGTGCTTTCATCATAATTTCCGGTAGTTTGAATTTTTTCTAAATCCAAAATAAGGCTAGGGCTAATAATTTGATTGCCTGAAATGGTGGTTAAAGAGAGTCTTGGTTTTATAGCAACCAATTTACCATCTTCTGAACCTTCTTTTTCTACCCCCAACAGCACCAATTTATGCAGGGCATCTACGGTAGTAAACGTATCGCCCTCTTTTACGGTATGCATTAAAGGGTCGCGCCATTCTTGTTCTTTATCCAAGCCAGACTCATGGTTTACGTGGGTAAAAACATCCCTACTCAAATAATGTCGGGTGTCAGGACTGCTAATTAAACCCCCCATTTTCTCATTGAATTGCGCACTGGGTTCTAAAACAAATTCATCTTTTAATACCTTTGTTTCTTTGTCAAATTTTTGGTAGCGCACACGATAGTATTTATTAGGACTGATGAAAGTATCGCCTACGTATGTGGCGGTGTAGTCTGCAATTACAACAGGTTCATTTTTTTGCAAAAGAATATTTTCTCGGTTAAATGAAATGGCCTTCATTTTATCCGTGTTGTTTTCAGCATCCTCACGCATATAGTTACTGCCCGTGTTGTTGTAGGAAATAACATGTTTGTTTACAGAAGAAACTAAAACGCCCAAGAGCATAATTGCAAACCCACTGTGTGCTATAGATGCCCCAGCATGACTGAATTTTCCTTTTAGTCCTTGGAAAATATACAGGACATTGGCAGTAACAGCATATACAGTAGCGAAAAGAAAGAACCAATACAAAACACCTCTAATATCAAAAGCAAAAGATAGTGCCAGACTAACAACCAATGAAATGGCTAATGAAATAACTATGGGTTTTAACCAAACATTGCTGGGGGTATCTCTGTATCTAAGAAATTGCGTGCCAGCCATTATCAATAAGATGACCAAAGCAAAAGGTGTTTGCCAAGTGTTGTAATAAGCAATAGGGTCCGTATGGGGAGCAATGTTAGTACCCAAAATTTTATTATAGACGGGAATAGAGGTAGCTCCTATAATGTGCAACAACGACAGTACCAATACCAAAGAGCCAATAAACATCCAAAACTCTCTGCTGCTAATTTTTTCATTGCTGCTAACACCAGGATTTATCTTGTTTTGAATAGTCCTAATCAAATATAAGCCGTAGCCAATAGCCATAAAAAGAAATAGGAAGAACAAGAGTTGTCCGTTCAATCCTTCACTTACAAAAGCATGAACAGAAGTATCTCCCAATATGCCACTTCTGGTCAAAAAGGTGGCATATAAAACCATGATAAAGGAAGTAATGGCAAGGAAAGTAGACAAGCCAACATACGTTCCACGCGCTTTGCTAATCAATAACATGTGTAGGGTAACCACCATAATTACCCAAGGCATTAATGATGCATTTTCTACAGGATCCCAAGCCCAGTATCCTCCAAAACTCAAAGACTCATAAGCCCAGTAGCCACCCATTATAATTCCTGTTCCTAAAACCATAACGGTGATAATAACATAGGGTAGCGCAGGGGTAATCCATTCCTTTGTTTTATTTTTCCATAAACCAGCAACAGCATAGGCAAAAGGTATAACGGTGCAAGCAAAGCCAGAGAACAAAGTTGGTGGATGAATAACCATCCAATAGTTTTGTAACAATGGGTTCAATCCATTACCGTCTTGTATAGCATGCAAATAATTGGCTTTGCCCATTGTTTGTAATACAGGAATTTGTAACAGTGCAGGATTTTTAGTTCTCAGCAATTCAAATGGACTTGAGCCGAGTGTTATTAAAGTTTCTCCAATATGAAAATGTATGCCCAATAGCATTCCACCCAAAGCAAATTGTACTAAGGTAACGATGGCTAAAACAGGGGCTTCCCATTCTCTTGCTTTTCTCAATAGAATTAGGCAAAGCACACAGTGCCAAAACATCCATAACAAAAAACTTCCTTCTTGTCCTTCCCAAAAACAGCTAATCATGTAATACCAAGGCAAGTCAGCACTGCTGTGCTGCCAAGCATATTGATACTCAAACCAATGATTGTAAATGATAGCAAAAAGGGTAACAATAATTCCTAAAACTGAGAAAATATGCAGTTTCAATAAGGTTCTAGAAATGCCTAAAAAGGATGGGTTTTTATCGCTTAAAAAATAAAAGATGGAGGCGCCTAATGCTGAAAGTGTTGCCAATACAACAAACAAATGCCCTAAATTACCTATCCATAAATGTTCTCCTAAAAAGGTAATGGTTTCCTGCATAAATTTTAGAGATTGGTTGGTTCGTCATTGTATTTTGATGGGCACTTGCTCAAAATTTGAGTTGCTTCAAAATGATCTGTTTGATAGGAGCCAATTAATACAATGCGTTCTGTTTTTTCAATATCTTGTGGTTTACTATTTCTATAAATAACCTTTGATACGTTGCCCAAAGTGTCATTTACATAAAATTCAAATTTATTGGCATCTTGTCTTGGTTCATAAACCATAGGCATTTCCTTGTTTAGGCTACCTACCACGTGAAACTCTTTGTTAGGATATTCTTTTGCTAACTGTTTAGCAGTATCAAAAGTGATGTATTTGCTTGTGTTGCCATAAAGAGACGCCACAACGGCAACTCCTACCCCCAAAAATGCGATAATTACAATGTAGATGGTTTTCATACTTTTTACTTTTGCTTATCTTCTATCTTTTTTATTTTATTGTCTAACCAAAAAAGATAGATAACTACTAAAATGAAAATAGTACACACTACTGCAATGGTTGCGTAGTATTTATTTCCATCTCTTATTAATTCATCAAAACTCATATTTTATTTTAAAAGATTTTCTTTTTTTCTACCAATGATTGTTAAAACTCTATGTCTCAAATCTACTATCCATAAAAAGAGCAAGCCCCAACCAACAATGGCAGGATAAAACACCAAGCGCATGTCAGCATTTAAACTGTTGTAATTGGTAAACTGAACTGTGTCTCCGCTTCCAGGGTGTAAGCTAACATCTACCAGTTTTGGCATAATATAAATGAATGCCAAGAAAACAGGAAACACAAAAATATTGTAGATACCGCCAATTTTGGCTCTTTGTCTGTCATCGTTAATAGCACTTCTAAGCACCAATAAAGAGAAATAAATTAACATACCCACTGCTACGCCATTCAATTTTGGATCGTTAGGCCAAAAGTTTCCCCAAGTAGCCCTTGCCCAAATTGCTCCGGTTATGCAGCCACAAATACCTAATAAAATACCCACTTCAGTAAAAGCTTGGGCCTTTCTATCAAACACCATTTTTTCGTTTTTTAAATAAAGGATAGAATAAATAGATGAGATAAACATAAAAGCAATCATTACAAACCACATAGGCACATGGTAAAAAAGGTTTCTAATACTTTGCTCAACAATGCTCACATCGGGAATTTTAGTGGTCAAACCTTTGGTTATGGCATATACTATTAATAGTACACCTAAGATTTTCCACCACCATTTGCCAAGCATGGTGCAAAGGTAATTTTTTTATTGAATTGTTCGTGTAAATACTACGTGCAAAATCGTACTGTTCAAAAATCCCTCGCTTAAAAAAAATAGGTGGTTGCGTATTATTTTCGTATATTTGAGGAAATATTACACGGTAAATGGTTTTAAAACAGTTTAAGTAGCTATTTTTCAATAATTTATACGTTGGCATTATATTGGAATGTACAAATATAAATAATAAAGTTATGAGTAAAATACAAGATACAGCATTAGGATTAATTGCAGGATTGGCTATAGGTGGAGCCTTAGGTTTATTGCTTGCGCCTCAATCTGGAGAGGAAACCAGAAAAATGATTAGCAACAAAACAGGTGATTTGTTGGGGCGATTAAAGGACATGAAAGAAGATTTGATTAAGTCTATTTCTTTTGCAACAACCGAAGAGGTTGAGAAAATAAATCAATACCTTGAAGATTTAGAAAGTTATATCGATGATTTGTCTGAAAAAGGCAAAAAAGTAGCTTCTGCCGCTAAAGGACAAGTCAAAAAGTAAATTTAATAAGCTAATCGCACAAAGCATGTTTGACGGAATAAAGAATTATATTGAGGCAAAATTAGAATTGATTAAGCTAGACTTTGTAGACAGGACGGCTAGCGTTATGTCAAAACTAGTTGGGCTTTGTGTTTTGGTTTCTGTAATGATAATGGGTGTTATAACGTTCTTACTGTTATTAGCCATTGTACTAGGATATTTATTAAACAACTACATTTTAGGAATAACCATATTTCTCGGTGTTATTTTAGGTGCGATAATTATTGTATTCTTGGCAAGAAAACGAATGATTGTCAAGCCTTTGAAAAACTTATTTATTGAATACTTGTATGACGAGTTTACCAAAGACTAAGGTAAGAAATGCAAAGGAATTACAATTAAGAAAAATCTTAATTAAGTCTCACTTACTTTCTAAGGAAATAGCGTTTAAATCAAAAATTCCTTTTACGAGTATTCCTCGTCCTGCATGGTTGACAAATGAGATGTTAGGAATTTTAGCTTCGTTTGTTTTAAAAAGATTGGTTAAAAAAGTAATTAGAAAATCGTAATGAAAAAGGTTTTTTACATTCTTGCCAGTCTTTTGATGATACTTTTTGTTCTTCAGGCAGGTAAGTTTCTATTTGCTCCTTTACTTTTGGCATTGTTTATTGCAATACTTATCAGCCCTATTGAAAATTTCTTGGAGAAACGAAAATTTCCAAGAATTCTTTCTGTACTGACAGCGTTTATTTTGTTTTTTGCATTTATAGTTACGGTTATATCAGTTATAGGAGGTAGATATTATGCGATGATTGAAGAAATGCCCGCATTTGACAATAAAATTGAAGCGGGTATTAGTAAAACCACCGATTATGTTTCTAACATTACGGGAATTGAAAAAGATAGACTTTTAGATTATGCAAATGACGTTATTGAAAAAGTAAAATCTAGTGGAAATAAGTATGCTGGTCAGGTTTGGAATTCAGTAACGGGCACAATTTCTTTTATGTTACTATTACCTGTATTTACTTTTCTAATTCTGTTGTATAAAAGAAATATTTCAGATTTTATTATATCTGCTTCTAAACACAATGATAGTGATACAGAAGAATGGAAAAATGCAGTGAATGAAATAAAAGTTTTGGTGCGTAAATACATTTTGGGATTGTTGTTTGTAACGGTCATTCTAGCAGTTCTAAATATTGTTGGTCTTTTAATTTTGGGTATTCAATTTGCTATTGTAATTGGGATTTCATCTGCCGTTTTGGCTGTAATACCGTATTTAGGAAATTTTTTAGGAGGTGGTTTGGCAATTTTAATGGCTTTTGCAACCAAGGATGGAATATTTTACCCCATCGCAGTTTTACTGTTGTATGTCTTTATTCAATTTTTAGAGGGCAATATCATAACTCCAAAAATTATGGGAAATCAAATAGGTGTGAATCCCTTGGTTGTAATTATTGCTTTGCTTTTGGGGGGCGCTATATGGGGACTAATTGGTATGATTGTATCCATTCCGTTAGTAGCAATTTTAAAATTGTTGTTTGATAAAAAGGATCAATTGCACCCTTTAAGCGAGTTGATGAAGGGAGGAGATTGAAAAGTTTTCAGTCAAACCAAAATATCATTTTGATTGTTAGTTTATTGAGCAAGACTCAATTTATAAACTTTATAAAATTTCAATTATGGACACAAATAAAAATAACGAGGTTAGAAAATATGAAACACTTTCTGAGGCCATTACGGCTCTGAATCGATTTGGATACAAAGAACAATTTATAAGTACAGTTGACGGTATAAAAGCCGTTGAAGAGGACAGGTTGTATAAACCTGAAGAACTAAAAATAGTGGCTACTTATAGGTTTGAGGGCATGACTGATCCGGGCGATTCAACCTGCCTGTTTGCCATTGAGGGAATTGGTAAAAATGATGATGACGTTAAAGGAACTCTGGTTATGTCATACAGTTCAGAGCATTTTCAGAATATCAAAAATTTAGAGGGCTTAGATAATTTTAGCAATATCGATAATTAGGATATAGCACTACAGGCATTGTTTTGTCATTCAAAATCTGAAAATTAACGTATTAAAAAAGTCCAAACTTTAAAGTTTGGGTTTTTTGATTAATGAGCCTTTGTTTATTTAACTTCAGGCTCCTCTCCCGAAGGATTTCGGGACTGGGCTTACTACGTCTGCACTTCGTTTCGCTCCTCATAAACTCCCTTCAACTAAGCTCAGGACAGGCCTCGCCCAATTGGAGACTGGGCTTATTACTTCGACTCCACTTCGTTTCGCTCAGTATAAACTTCTCGCCCAGGTTTGTTCGCCTTTTGGCGAACAAAAAAAGCCTCAACTTACGTTGAGGCTTTTGGAGCTTTCAGCTCCCCAACCTGGGCTCGAACCAGGGACCTAGTGATTAACAGTCACTCGCTCTAACCAGCTGAGCTATTGAGGAATGTTTTAAGGGATGCAAAAGTAAAATTGCTTTTACTATTATGCAAACCATTTCTCAATTATTTTTATAATTAATTTAGTTCTCTATTAGTCAGATATCTAACTAAGGACTAACCACTATAGACCAACTACTAAAAACTGTCCTACAGTCCATCCAATATGGTTTTCATTGCTGCCAAAGTAGTTTCTGTTGGGGTAATGTCATATACTCCGTCTAAGGTTAATGTAACATCTTTTGTACCTATAAAGTATTTTCCATCTTTTCTAGTTACAGAAACAAGGGTACATTCTTTGCCAATAGGCGCCTTGTAGCTTGCTCCTGTCTCAAATAATTTGCTCGTAGTGTTTCCATATAAGCTGGTAACTGAATTGATGTCTTTAAATATACAGAAAACTTGGGTATTGGTGTTGCCATATTCTGCAGGTAATTTTGCTGAAACTTTGGTTAACGGGCAGCCGCAGTTATAGAAATAATCACAGTTTATCCATTTGAATTGTTTGATACAGCAATAGCTATAAAAGGTGTCTTTGCTTCCAATAGAATCTCTGGTTCTCTGCAAACCGCTGTCTTGTCTTGCTGCCCATATGTTTTGATTATTAGCAGCTGAAACACCATCAAATAAACTGAAATTTTCACTAGACTGTGGAAGTCTAAAGGTGTATGTTGCTTGTATTTCTTGTCCGTTTTGGCTCAAGTTTAGGTAGTAAGAACCACCTGTTACAAGCATTGCTGAAGCAGTTTGTGTAGGACGGTTTTGACGAATAAAATCTCCTTTTTTTCTCAATAATATTTCTTCTGCAAGCACTGTTCCTGTTACGGTTGATCCATCTGTAAACCTTAAAGGAGGATACAATGTTACGCTCAGTCCATCAGGGAAATAGAGTTTCATAGCTGCTGAGCTAGATGCTGCAAAACTTTGTGTGTTGATGGGTTTTTCTAATTCTTTTAGTAGTATGCTTACATCGCTACTTGCAGATATAGCCGCATTCCAATAATTTACTGGAGGAGGAGGTGGTGGTAGTTGATTGGGTGATGAAGGTGTTTTTGCAATAGGTACAACCGTATTTTTAGATTTACTTCGGTTTTTGTCACAGGCGGTAATCAAAACACTTAAAATTAATACAGCGGTGCATAGTCTTATTATTTGATTCATGTTATTTATTATTTGATTCAATAGTAAGACGCAAAAAAGTAAAAAAAGTGACGCTAAAAGGAAAAATAATTTGCAAGTGGTTGGTTGTGAGGGAGATAAGTTTCAGTATAATTTCTAATTTATTACTGAACAATTTATTGTTAACAATTGAACATTAATAATTAAAAATTATTTTCAATTGTTGGTATTGATTACTTTTGCAAAATGCAATTGATTTCCATTGTTGTTCCTTGTTACAACGAGGAGGAAGTTTTTTCTACCACTCATCAACGACTAACAGCGGTTTTATCGGAGTTAGAAGGTCGTTATGAATATGAAATAATTTATGTTAATGACGGCAGTGCAGATAAAACCTTGCCTTTATTAGAAGAGGCTGCGCAAAAAGACAAACACGTAAAAGTAATATCTTTCTCTAGAAATTTTGGACATCAGGTTGCCATTACTGCTGGTTTAGACCACTGCAAAGGCAATGCAGCAGTGGTAATTGATGCAGATTTGCAAGACCCACCTAAAGTAATTTTAGCGTTTATACAAAAATGGGAAGAAGGCTATGATGTGGTTTATGGAAAAAGAAGAGAACGCATTGGTGAAACTCCGTTTAAACTAATCACCGCCAAATATTTTTACCGCATCATCAATCGCTTGTCTGATGTTGAAATTCCGATGGATACTGGAGATTTTAGGCTCATGGACAGAAAAGCGCTTGATCAATTTCTCAGTATGCGTGAAGTTTATCGTTTTGTGAGAGGTATGGTGGCATGGGTTGGCTTTAAACAGGTTTTTGTGGAGTATGATAGGGAAGAGCGTTTTGCAGGAACCACAAAGTATCCGCTTAAAAAAATGCTGAAATTGGCAAGCGATGCAATTCTATCGTTCAGCAATATTCCATTAAAGTTAGCGACCTTTCTAGGTTTTTTTACCTCAGCCATTGCTTTTATAGGAATACTATATGCATTGTTCACAAGGTTGTTCACGGATAATTATGAACCAGGGTGGACCATGCTGATGTTATCGGTATTGCTTATTGGGGGAATTATTTTAATAGTTTTAGGAATCATCGGAGGCTATATTGGTAGAATATATGGCGAAATAAAAAAGCGTCCACTGTATATTATCAGGGATAAGTTTGGATTTAAAGACGAATAAAGTTTGAAACAGAAAATAGGAATTGTGGGTGCAGGCTATACGGGCTTGACATTGGGATATTATCTTGCCAAAGCAGGGCATGAGGTTACCCTTTTCGAAAAAGACAATCAAGTAGGAGGATTGGCAGGAACTTTCAAAGTGGGAAATACCGAATTAGAAAAGTTTTATCACCATTGGTTTACCAATGATGAACATATAATGGGCTTGATAAAGGAGTTGGGTTTAGAGGCAGATATTATGATTAGACCCACCAGAACGGGGATGTATTATGCCAATAATTTTTTTAAACTTTCTTCCCCTTTAGATTTATTAAAATTTAAACCATTGCCATTCATCAGTCGCATACGACTTGGTTTTGTGGTGTTGGCAGTGCGCATGGTAAAAGATTGGCGCAAGTTAGAAAGCAAAACTGCGGTTGAGTGGTTAAAAGGTATTTGTGGAGAGAAAGCTTACCAAGTTGTTTGGGAACCCCTATTAAAAGGAAAGTTTGGCAGGTATGCAGAGCAAATTTCTGCCGTTTGGTTTTGGAATAAATTAAAATTGCGTGGTGGTAGTAGGGGAGAGAAAGGGGCTGAGAATTTAGCCTACTTTAAAGGCGGATTTGCACAACTGGCAAACAAGGTAAAAGAGGAGATTAATGCCAATGGAGGTATTATTCATCTGAATTGTGGCGTTGAAAAAGTAGTTGAAAACCAAACTATCTATACCGAAAATGGAGAGCAAATCCAATTTGACAAGATCATTTTAACTGCTCCTTTACCCATTATCAGTAAAATGATTGCCGATATTGCAACACCTGACTATCTCACTCAAATTAATAAAATCAATTATATTGGCAATGTATGCTTGGTTTTGCAATTGGATAGAAGTCTGTCAGAAATTTATTGGTTGAATGTAAATGACCCTGATTTTCCGTTTGTAGGTATCATAGAACACACCAATTTTGAGCCAACAGAGAGTTATGATGGCAAACACATCGTGTACATGAGTAAGTATCTACCTACAGATGAAGCCATGTATAAAATGGCGGATAAAGCGGTTTTAGACTATGCATTGCCTTACATCAAACGTATGTTCCCAAAGTTTGAGGATGATTGGATAACAGATTACCACGTTTGGAGAGAGGCATACAGTCAGCCTTTGGTAGAGAAGCATTATAGCCAATTAATTCCTGCTTGGGAAACCCCAATGGACGGTGTTTATATCAATACCATGGCACAAATTTATCCTGAAGATCGCGGTACCAACTATGCTGTGCGAGAAGGAAAGAAAATGGCGATGGAGATTATTGATGGGCGGTTGTAGGATAACTGAAAAATGCTTCGTTTGTTTTGCTAATTGTTGCACGAACAATGCTATACTATATCAAAACGATGAAAAGGTAAACTAAAGTATACTTATAAAATGGACATGACTAATTATGTGCTAATGCAGCATACATGAACAGCTATGCAACAAGGTAAATGATTTTTAAATCAACGATTAATTTAATGGCTTGTACGTCAAATTGGTGAAGGTGCCTTCAAACCGAATAGAGTCCTCATCAAAAAAGTCAAATGTTGTAAATTTAAAACTTCCCGAAATTCTTCTATTAGTGGCATCATTTGCAGTAACGGTTATCGTTCCATCAGCGGCTCCATTAGTCATATAGATATTATTTCCTCCTGATAGGAAGTAAGATCCTAGCCCGGCATCGCATAAAGTAGCATCGGGATATTCTTTACATTGGGTGTTTTTGCCAGAAATAGCAGCTGCATCGGTGTCATAAGCTTTTACTAATATACCATTTGTAGGAGGGTTTTGCCAATCCCAATTGCTTACGGATACAATAAAAGTTCCACCATCTACATTGCATCTAAGGTCTAATCGTCTGCCTTTATAACCTTCTTGTACTTCTTGTATGAAAGTATTATTAAATGTTTTTACGGTGTATTCCACCCCATTTTTCTTAATCTCCATTGTTCCATTATCCACAACATCCTCTTCTTTATCTTTCTTTTTACAGGCATAAAGAACCGTGATCAAAAAGAGAGATGCGACAAGTAATAGTTTAATGTTTTTCATGTTGTTATAGTTTTAATTGCGTGCAAAATAAATTATATTTTTGAAATATAAAAATGTTACTTTTTTTTATGTTTTATCCGTAAATCTGCCATTTTGTCCTTCTATCTCACAAGGCATAGTAATTGCAAATATGCTCATAAATAAACGCAATACAATCATTATTATGGCAACTAAAAAAGGAAATATATCCGTAAATACCGAGAACATTTTTCCCATTATTAAAAAGTTTTTATATTCAGACCATGAGATATTTTTGAGAGAATTGGTTTCTAACGCAACCGATGCTTGTCAGAAAATGAAAGCTTTTTCTAGCATAGGTAACTTTAAAGGAGAACTGGGAGAGCTGAAAATAAGCATTGCAATAGACGAAAAAAAGAAAACCCTTACGATCAGTGATAATGGTGTAGGGATGACCGCTGAGGAAATAGAAAAATACATCAATCAATTGGCTTTTTCTGGAGCTGAAGAATTTTTGGAAAAATACAAAGACAAAACCGATACTGGAATTATCGGACATTTTGGCTTAGGGTTTTATTCTGCCTTTATGGTTGCTGATAAGGTAGAAATTGACACTTTATCTTTTCAGGAAAATGCTGAAGCTGCTCATTGGTCATGTGATGGAAGTACCAACTACACCATTAGCAAAGGCAAAAGAAAAACACGTGGTACAGATATTATCTTACATATAACCGAAGAGAACAAAGAGTTTGCTGAGAAATATAAAATCAGTGGATTGCTGACTAAATATTGCAAGTTTTTACCAATTCCTATTGAGTTTGATGAAAAGGTAATTAACAATACCAAACCATTGTGGTTGCAGACGCCAACGGGTTTGAAAGATGAAGATTATACCAATTTTTACAAAGAGTTATATCCTTTTGCTGAGGCGCCATTATTTTGGATTCATTTGAATGTTGATTTTCCGTTCAATTTGACAGGAATTTTATACTTCCCGAAAATAAAAGATGCTATTGAGGCAGAAAAGCATAAAGTTCAACTGTATAGTAACCAAGTTTTTGTAACGGACAATGTGAAGGATATTTTACCGGAGTTTTTGATGTTGTTACATGGTGTTATTGATTCTCCAGATATTCCTTTGAACGTTAGCAGAAGTAGCTTGCAGGCAGATGGAAATGTTAAAAAAATAACGTCACACATCACCAAAAAAGTAGCGGACAAATTAACTGAATTATTTAAAAAGGACCGTCAGGACTTTGAAAAGAAATGGGAGTTTATGGATTTGTTTGTAAAATATGGAATGTTGAGTGATGAGAAGTTTGCCGAAAAAGCAAAACATTTTTGTTTGGTAAAAAACGAGGATGAAAAGTTTTTTACCCTTCAAGATTTTATTGACCAAAGTAAAGTGAACCAAACGGATAAGGATGGCAACACTATTTTGCTTTACACAAACGATCCAGAATTGCATTATACCCAACTGCAAGCTGCTAAGGCTCATGGTTATGCAGTGGCTGTTTTTAACGGTGCCTTGGATAGCCATATTACAAACTACATTGACCAAAATTTTGAAAAAACTCAGTGTAAACGCATTGATGCTGCTCCAATTGAGAAGTTGGTAGAAAAGGATGAAAAATTAGAAAGTGTTTTATCTGAAAAGGAAGTAGAGAAGCTAAAAAAGGTATTTGAAACGCAAGTTACCGGGAAGCCATACAAGGTTGAGGCAGAGGCATTGTCTCCAACAGCTGCATTAATCACCGTTACAGAGGATGAGTTCATGCGCAGAATGAGGGATATGAGTAGAATGCAAGGACAGGCCGGTATGTTTGGTACTTTGCCACAGGAGTATAAGTTGGTTATCAATACCAATCATGAAAAAGCCAAAAAATTATTGGATTTAAAGAAAGGTGAGCAAGACAAACTTACCCAAAAAGCTATCAATTTGGCGTTGCTTGCCAATGGGCTGTTAAAAGGAGAGGCGTTGCACGCATACTTATCTGCAGAGCAAGAGGGATTGTAGTTTAGGGTAATTTACCTTCGGGTTGTGTGTTCTACACCAAGGAGCCAAGAAGATCAACTCAACGTATACTTTCTACCTATCATCCATAAAACCACCGTCCTTGCGAGCGAAACGAAGTGGAGCGCAGCAAACTCAAAGCCTAATGCAATAGAGTTTGCCGCGCTTTGCTCGCAAAGTCGGATATGGGGTAATAAATAGGAACTCCTACTGCTTATTGCTAAAAATGGAAATTAGGTACAGAAGAATTTTATACTTTCCGCATCACCATTAGTCCATCTCTAACAGGAAAAAGTACATTTTCTATGCGTACATCTGCATGCACTTTTTCATTGAATTGATGCAAAGCTTTGGTTTCTTCGTCCGTGCTTCGCTCTTTTTCATCAGTTACCTTACCACTCCAAAGTACATTGTCTGCAATAATAAATGCGCCTTTTGGTAAGTTTTCAATGAGCATGTCAAAGTAATTGCTATAATTCTCTTTGTCGGCATCAATAAAAACTAAGTTGGGTTTAATGTTCAATTTGGGTATAATTTCTAAGGCATTGCCTATATGCAAATGCATTTGTGTTTTATAGGGGGATTGATCAAAGTATTTTTTTATGCGAGGCTCTAGTTCTTCATTGATATCTATGGTGTGCAGAACCCCGTCCTCATTGAGTCCTTCTGCTAAGCAAAGCGCTGCATAACCTGTATAAGTGCCAATTTCTAAAATACATTGAGGTTGAATCATTTTACTAAACATGCTCAAGATTCTACCTTGGATATGACCACTTAACATGCGTGGTTGAAGGACATTTAAATGGGTATCTCGGTTGAGTTCTAAAAGCAAATCAGACTCTTGTTGCGTATATTGTGCTGTATATTTTTCAATTTTAGAGGGTAAAAATTCCATATTTATTTGATGTTTTTAAATTAAATTTCAATTCCTAAATTTGGCTAAAATTTTAATTGAAAAGGTAACTGGATAAATTAATAGTTTGGATTTCCAGGACATAGTTTGTTTCTTCAAATTCAAATAGTCTTTTAATGCCAGTCTAGAAACAAAATACAAGTTTTGCATGTCAATGTGCTTTTCTGGTGCCTGACCAAAAAGTTCAATATTTTGTTGTTGGTGTTTTTCCTTAATATATTGCAGATTCTTATCTAATAACACTTGTCTTTCCTTGCGAATTTCTGGTTTATAAGGCGTTTTATAAACAGAGGTAACTTTAGGAAACAGCCTAAAATCGCTGTTTATTCCATATCGATACCATAAGTCCCAATCTTCTAAATAGTCTAAAACGGGGTCAAATCCACCATATTTTTCAAAAAGAGTTCTTTTAAAAAATACTGCTTGGATAGGCATAAAGTTCATTGTAGCAAGGGTGTGTCTAGAAAATTCCGTAAATATTGGAAGTCCAATGCCTTTTTCTACGTAATGCAGCGGATTTTCAGAAATGATTTCGCAAATAGATTCATAGGCTAAGCCATATATTGCATCGGCATTGGTTTTTATGGCGTTGCTAAGCAATGTTTCAACGTGATCATTATAGAACATATCATCATCATCCAAAAAATTAATATACTTTCCTTTTGATTCTTCAAGTCCTTTGTTACCCACAGCACACCTACCAATGTGTTCCCCAGAGCTTAAATATTTAATTCTACTATCATTAAATGATGCTACAACGGCTTCTCCAGTTAATCCCCCATCTTCAACAACAATTAGCTCCCAGTTTTTGTAAGTTTGAAATATAACTGATTGAATAGCTTGACGTAAGAACTCTGGTTTATTATAAGTCCTGATAATGATGCTTACTAAAACGTCATTTGTTAAAATAGGGGATGTATTCTTCAATTCTGCCCCGTATCGATGTACCTCAAAATCCCAATAGTAAAATTGCCTTTCCTTAAATTTTATACGGGTTTTTAAATAATGTGGAATCTTATTGAAATGCTGCAATATGTATTGCATTACGGCTTTTCTGTTGCCTTTCAAATTTCTTTTAAAAGATAGAATAAATTGGTGATAACCCTTTAAAATATCTTTTAAATTTCCATATCTATACCTAAGTAAGATATTGTTTGTGATTGCTGATAATACTTTTAGCTGTCCACCATAATGGTTTGTATAGGTGTGATGAACTACTTTACAAAAATGCAAGTATTTTAAACTATAGCCCATTGCCCTTATCCGCCAACTTAAATCCAAATCCTCACAATACATGAAAATCTTTGGGTCAAAGCCTTTCAGGCTATCAAATATATTTCTATTTATAATAAGTGCGGCTCCACTGCACCAGGATGTAATTAGTGTTGCAGGATTGTATAATTTTGGATGCTCAAAAGGAAGCTGCTTAAATTCCCAAGCACCAACTTTATTATCTTTGTCTGACTCAAGATAATTGGCCCATAGCATTAAACAATCTTTTTCAATTTCTGTATCAATATTCAAGCAAAATATAAAAGGAGCGCTTCCTTGCGCTGCGGCTAAATTATTTGCTACTCCAAAACCAAGATTAGTTTTTCCTTCAATAATGATATTATTAAGTGAAAGTCTTGCCAAAACGGATTTTAGAACCTCCACTGTTCTATCATCCGAAGAATTATCATAAACAATAATCTTTAGTTTCTCAAGGGGGTAGTTAAGGTTTGAAATGGCAACAAAACATGGTTCAATCCATTTTTCGGAGTTTTTGGTGGCAATGATTACATCAATTTCTGGAAAATTCATTTAGTTTTAGTTTTTTATAATAATTCGTAATTTTTCGAAGTTTTAGAAAGGTTAACATTATAGTATGGGTCATTTTTTATATAGTTCCCCCATTTTTCTATAAAATATCCTTTTTCTGTTTGTTGTCGTACAATGCTTCTTTTGCTCAACATCGGGTTGCCCCTTGTCAAGCACTCATAATGTATCATTTTTACAAAAGGGACATATAGATTAAAAAACCCCTTATCTAATAATTTACAGCAAAGTTCAACATCATTACAATCCACAGCAAGTGCCTCGTCAAATCCATTGACTAATTTAAATTTCTGTTTGCTAATCATCATGCAGGCACCTGTTACAGCACTGTAATTGGTTAAACAGTTGGTGTTGTTAAAGTAACCAGCGGTATCTTTATAAGCTCCAGAATAAACGTGGGCACCTGTATCATCAATACTCAAAACGATGCCTGCATGTTGAATGGTGTTGTTAGGATAAAGTAATTTCGGGCCTACCATACCAATATTCTCTAGTTGGGCAAACTGCAAAAGTGTTTCAATTAAATTTGGACTTATAAGTTCTGTATCATTGTTTAGAAACAACAAATATTTGCCATTAGCATGCTTTACTGCCTCATTGTTAAGTTTTGAATAATTAAATGGCATATCCATGCGATAACATCTTATTCTCGTTGGGTAATTGTACTCCCACAAAGCAACTGTACTAAAAAAACTTTTTTCTTGGCTGCCATTGTCAATAATGATAATTTCAAAATTTTTATAGGTGCTCATCTCAAAAATAGAGTTGAGACAAGTATCCAAAATATGTCCTTTGTTTTTGCACGGAATAATTATAGATATTAATGGATTGTCTTTGGGTAAAGGGAAATAAGGGTCAAAACACGTAGCAGATTCTGAAGATAGTCTAGCTCCTGCACCCGGTTTTAATGTGCTTATGTAGTTATTAAGTACATTGTGATTTTCCATTATTTCGTGGGCATCTACTTTTTCATCTATTTGATGATAAAGTATTCTAGAGAGATGACAAATATGCTTGCCCTGATGCGTAAATCTCAAAACCATACCATAAAAATTAAATTTTGTTGGTAGTTTTGTGTCAATAAGGTGGTTCTTTTCCACTAAAAAGCATTTACCAATATAATTTCTTGACCACAATGTTTGAGGACTGTAGCTGGGTTTAAAGTAAGGATTATAGCTTTCATCCCATTTATCTGCAACAGTAAAATCGTTATCAGAGTAAGCAAAAAGGCAATTCATGTTTTTATTGATATTTAAGACATGGCTATATAGACAATCAGCGGAAGGAAGGCAATTGACATCGGTAAAGAAGTAGTAGTCACTCGTAAAACTTTTAAAATTTTCTGAAAGTTCTTTATAAGCAACAGACTTATACACTTCATCACCACCAATAACTTTACTTAGGGTGTATTTTATTTTTTCAGAGATGTTTTCATGAACAAAACAAACACGAATCTTTTCATAAATTTGACTTTCAATAGCATTTAGAAAAGCATTTAAGTTTTTGAAATTATTTTCATCAATAAATGCTAAAATTTCAATACTGGGTTTTTTGGCTAAATTGGCAATATTATTGCGCATTTCTTCCAAATCACTTTCTCTAGGAAAATGTTCTTCTTTGTATTTTTTATAAGGATGTATATCGATAGTTTTTGGCTTAAATAATCCTTTGAATTGGCCAAAAAATAAATTAAAAAACTGCAAAATAAACTTTCGGATTAGCATAATCCCGGGACCTGAAAATAAAAATCTTATCCGTTGGAAAAAGCGCCATTTATCACTTTTTAAATAGCTGTCACTGGTTAGAATTAGTTTTGTTTTAGTGAAAAACTGATAGGTTCTCCAATAGATACTTCCTTCAATCTCCTTGATACGTTCTTCATAATTTTGAACAGTGTTTATCAAAGATTCATAATCTTTTTCCTTTATTGTAGGAGACAATACCTCTATGTTGGAATTTGTCTTTTTTTTCTTCATTAGTTAAATAGATTATGATATATTTCGCCCACTTCTTCCACTGTTCCATCGTGTTCAATTTTACCTTCATTAACCAAAACTGCTCGGCTACACATTCTTTTTACTTCCTCAAAAGAGTGGGAAACAAATACTACTGTAGCCCCCATATCCATTATCTCTTGCACCTTCTTTAGACATTTTCTTTGAAATCCAATATCACCAACAGATAATACTTCATCTATTAATAATATTTCTGGGTTTTTCATAATGGCGATGCTAAAAGAAAGCCTGCTCATCATTCCCGTACTATAGCGTTTTACTTGCCAATTTACGGCATCACCAAGTTCAGAAAAAGCAATAATATCGGGCATTAATTCCTTTATCTCCTTACTAGTCATTCCCATTAAAGCACAAAGTAATTTTATATTTTCAGTGCCACTCAACTCTTTTTCTAGTCCAACACCTAAGCCTAATAACGGTGCAACGCGTCCGTTTAATTCAATTTTTCCTTTTGTAGGTTCAATGATGCCAGATAGGGCTCTTAATAAAGTACTTTTTCCAGAGCCGTTTTTGCCCAAAAGTCCTACGCACTCTCCTTTTTTTATCTCTAAATTGACATCTTTTAAAATATACTTCTTTTTGAGGAAGCTGTATTTTCCTAAATTCAGCAAAAAATCTTTGATAGATACAAAACCATTCTCTTGTATGTGAAAAGCAATATCTACATTGCTTAATTTTATCATTGTTTTTGAATCCATTATATATTTGAGATAAAACCTTTTCTTAATTTAATGAATATTGCATAGCCGATATAGATTGCAGCTATGGAAAGTGCTAACATGACACATATATTTTCAAGGCTTGGAAATATTCCATCATGAAAAATTTGGTGAATGGAGTCTATAAAATAATAAAATGGGTTTAATTTTATTAACCATCTAAACTTTTCTGGAATTAATGTAATAGGATATGCAATTGGCGTAAAATAAAAGAATGCGGGCATTATTGTTGTCCATAGCAATTGTATGTCTCTAAAATAAACATTTAAGGTGCCCAGTAGCATTCCCAAACCTGTAATAAAAACTGAAGTAACAATAATGTATGGTATGATGCTTATAATGCTCCAATTCAAATCATATCCAACAAAAAATAAGATGATAAAAAATGGAATAAAGGATAAGAGTAAATTAAAAATAGCCGCTAACATTGCTGCAAATGGAAAGGCTACAGGATGCAGGTTAACGGATTTTAGAATATCACCATTGTCTATGAAAGAGGTAAGAACTTGCAAAATAGAGGCGGAAATAAAATTCCAAAAAATTAAACCGCTTAAGGCGTATAATGCATAATTTAATTCTTGATTTTTATTTGCTACTTGACTAAATACAATGTACAAAATTATCAAAAATAAAAGAGGATTGAGCATGCTCCAAAAAATGCCTAAAAGTGAGTTCTTATACCGCACTTTTAGTGTCTTTATTGCAAGGCTCATAACGGCATTGATAAAACCTGGACTTTTTATTGAAATAAGAGACATAGATTTGGTTTGCAGCGTTTAAATTGGTAGCGCAAAAGTACTTTTATTTGGCGGATTTTAAAAATAGTCTTAATTATTACTGAACACGTGTTATATTTATTAGATTTGCAGCATAATGATTCAAATAGAGTTTATCAAGTCAACGCAAAAAAGTGAATCAACACTTTATATTGCCAATACAAAAGGATTTTTGCAAAAAGTTTTTGGAAAAAGAGCTACAAAACTTGACAAGGGCTTGATTGAAAACCTTTCTGATGATCGGTTGGAAATAGGCAGCATTATTGATAAAAATGAAGCTGAAACATATAGCATTGAAAGGTTAAGAAAGGATTGCTCTTCAGCATTCAAACGTGTTAATGAGCAAAAGGCAGGGAGCATTTTGGTTGTGTTTGAAAAAACTGTTTCAGGTCAGCAAAGGAACGCAGTGCTAGAATCTATTGCTCTTACTAGCTATCAATTTTTGCATTTAAAATCGGATATTAAAAAACATTTAAATTCCATTGCTAGCATTTACGTGGAAAAAGATGCCATGGATAAGACAGCACTGCAAGAGTTAAATACACTCAACATGGCTGTTGCGCATACAAGAGACTTGGTCAACTGGCCGCAACGCAACCAAACTGCTTTAGATTTGTCCAATAGTTTTGCGCAATTAGGTAAGGAAGCGGGTTTCAGTATCAATGTTTTGAATGAAGCACAAATTGAATCTATGAAAATGGGTGGTTTATTGGCTGTCAACCAAGGAAGTCATTATCCACCTACTTTTAGTATAATGGAGTGGAAACCTGCCAAGTCTAAAAACAAAAAACCAATTGTTTTGGTGGGTAAAGGAATTGTTTATGATACAGGCGGTTTAAGTCTAAAAGCCATGCCTGGAATGGCAATAATGAAGTGTGATATGCATGGAGCTGCCACGGTTGGTGGGTTGATGTACGCCATTGCTAAAAATAAATTACCCTTGCATGTTGTTGCACTGGTGCCAGCAACTGATAATTGGATAGGAAGAGAAAGCTATGCGCCTGGTGATGTTATAAAAATGTATGACGGAACGACAGTTGAAATATTAAATACAGATGCTGAAGGTAGATTGGTTTTGGCAGATGCTTTGCACTATGCCAAAAAATACAAACCTGAGTTTGTATTTGACTTTGCCACCTTAACTGGTGCAGCAGTTAGAGCAATTGGTTTGTACGGAACGGTTTGTATGGGCAATGTGGACAACAAGGAGTTTGAGCTACTTAAAAACGCTGGTGATGAAACCTATGAAAGATTGGTAGAAATGCCCCTTTGGCCAGAGTACAAAGAAGAGTTAAAATCTGATATTGCGGATATGACAAATTTAGGAAAGAGTGAAGGTGGCTCTCAAAGTGCGGGTCAGTTTTTAGCGCATTTTACAGATTATCCATGGGTGCATTTTGACATTGCTGGACCATCATTTTTGCCGACAGCATCCGCCTACCGACCACAAGGAGCAACTGGTGTGGGTGTCAGAATGATGTATCAATTTCTTAAAAAGCGTTATAAAATATGAGTAGTAAACCAGCATTAAATATTGGTATTTCAATGGGTGATCCCAACGGTGTGGGTCCAGAAATAATTATTAAAGCTTTGCAAAATGAAGTTTTTTTAAGCTATTTTACGCCTATAATTTATGGAAATCCAAAGGTTTTTAACTTTTACATAAAGCAATTAGCGGTTGATAAATTTAGATTCAATTTAATAAAGACCAACTCCGATATAAAACCCAATCAAATAAATTTAATGGCCACAGGAAACCCAGATTTTCAAGTAAATCCTGGAGTGCCTAATAAAGATGCAGGAACGGAGGCTTTTTTATCCTTAAGTAAATTGGTTGAAGAAGCAAAATCAGGGGCATTTCAAGCCATGGTTACCGCCCCTATTGATAAAAAACAAATTCAAAACGAGGAATTTAATTTTAATGGACATACGGGATATTTTGCACATCAGTTTGATGTTGAAAATTACATTATGCTGCTTAGTTCGGATAGTATAAGGGTGGGCTTGGTCACAGAACACATACCGTTAAATGATATTGCCAAACATTTGAATATAGCGCTAATTGAACAAAAAATTACAACTTTAAATGATACCTTAAAAAGAGATTTTTCTATTAATAAACCCAAAATTGCGGTATTGGGTTTAAACCCACACAATGGGGATGATGGATTAATGGGTGAAGAGGAAGCAAATATTATAAAGCCAGCTATTAAAAATGCTTTTGATAAGGAAATTTTGGCGTTTGGTCCCTATGCGGCTGACGGATTTTTTGGTAATAGAGTTTTCAAACAATTTGATGGGATTGTAGCAATGTATCATGACCAGGGTTTGATCCCTTTTAAATATATTGCTTTTGAGGACGGTATTAATTTCACAGCTGGTTTGCCAATGGTGCGTACTTCCCCTGATCATGGAACGGCTTATGATATCGCTGGGAAAAATGTTGCATCAAGTACCAGTTTTGTAAATGCGCTTTTCGAGGCTGTTTCCATTGCCTATACCAGAAATGAAAATGAAGGCATGAGAAGTAATTTTTTAGCATTTTCAAAATTAAGACCAGAGCGTTTTAAAATGGATTTCACGCTTTAGTCGACAATTTTTGGAGCAAATTTATCGTTCAAATAGTTACAAAAATTTGATAATTTGAAAATCCCTTTCTTTATAGCGTTTAGGTATCTATTTGCCAAAAAGACAACTCAAGCAATAAATATTATTGCTGGTATATCTTTGGTAGGTTTTGCCATTGGGGTTTTTGCAATGATTGTTGTGCTATCTACCATGAATGGTTTTGAAAAACTTGTTTTTGGTATGTACAATGATTTTACACCTTCAATTCGCGTGTCTGCTTTAAAAGGTAAAGTCATTGATGAAGATCAAAACCTATTGACTTACTTTAAAGTAAAATTTCCAGATGCGTCTGTCAGTGCTACATTAGAGGATAATGCATCATGTAGGTATGGTCAGTTTCAATATATATGCAGAATAAAGGGTGTTGAGCCTCAGTATATTAGCCAAGCACACTTGGAGAATCATACTATTTTTGGTGAAATACCGCAGTTTAATGATACGGATAGTATTTTTAGCATGTTGGGTCAAGGTGTTGATTATAAATTAGCAACCATGGTTAGCGATCCCAACTGTTTGATTGAAATAAATGCGCCAAGACGCGGAAATTTTAGTATCAATAGTTTAGATGCAATCAATACAAAGTACACAAAACCAGCTGGGGTTTTTGCATATGATGACGCCATTAATAACCGTTACTTATTGGTCTCATTGCAATTTGCACAGGACTTATTTGAGCGTAAAGGTCAAATTACCTCGTATGAATTGTATTTGGCTGATGATGATTTAATGGATAAAGCGTTAGCACAAATTAAAGTCGATTTGAAAGGAAAGTATCAAGTCTCCTCCCGATATATGCTGCATGAGAGTTTGTACAAAATGTTTAAAACCGAGAAATGGTTTACGTTTGCCATTTTGTCTTTTGTATTGTTGATTGTTTCTTTTAACCTTATGGGGTCATTAACATTGTTGGTGATTGAAAAAAAGGCAGATATACAAACCATGAATAGTATTGGGATGCAAAAAGGAAAAATTAGAAATATTTTTTTTGTTGAAGGAGTATTAATAACTACTATTGGTGCAATTATTGGTGTAGCTCTGGGTGTGGGTTTTTGTATGGCACAAATTCATTTTGGTTTTATTAAAATTGCAGGGGCAATTGTTGAAAGCTATCCAATGGATGTAAATTGGGTTGATGTTATTTTAAGTTTATTAACAGCCATAGCAATAGGTGTGTTTGCATCCATCTATCCGGCAAGAAAGGCGGGGTCGTTTAATGTTTAGAGTAGTTTTACTTTGTGCAATCTTGTGTATGACCTGTTTTCTACAGGCGCAAACGTTTGCTGAAATGCAATTAAGAAATGCAAGGGTTTATAGTTCTATGCGCAACTCTGATATTACCTTGAGAAAGGACTTTGAAAAGGCAGGGGTTGCATACCCTCCTAAATATATTTATTGGAGATCTTTTAAAACGGAAAAACAATTAGAACTGTGGGCTTCTGATGACCCATACAAACCGCATACTTTGATAAAGACGTATGATATTTGTAGATTATCTGGTAAGCTTGGGTTCAAATTTAGAGAAGGTGATGAACAGATACCAGAAGGGTTTTATTATATAGACCATTTTAATCCTTACAGCAATTATTTCTTGTCATTTAGACTATCTTATCCAAATGGTGTTGATAGTTTTTGGGGTGAACGCTATAACCTTGGGGGGCAAATTTATGTTCACGGTGAGTGTCAAACAGTGGGTTGTTTGCCTATGACCGATACAATAATGCAAGAAATTTATTGGGTTGCTGTTCAAGCGCAAAGTTACCAGGGTTTTGGTGCCAGGATACCTATACACGTTTTTCCTTTTCGTCCAGAGAATGAATCTAAGGCCTTGCGACAAATCTATTGGGCGGAGCAAGGTATGAATTTTAAGAATCGATGGAACAATTTATTTTTTGCTTATTATCATTTTGAAAGAGCACATTTTCCTGCTAAAGCCTATCACGATGGAAAGGGATACTATTTGTTTGACACCTTGCCTCCAAAAGTACCGCGAATATTAAAACCCATTTATTGGAGTCCTCAATTATCGTATGCCCTAAAAGGGACCGTTCCACTTGAAATATTAAAGCTTAGCAGGTCGTTAAAACCTTTACAGAAAGTAGATAGACAGTTTGTAATAGAAGTGAATAAGGAAGCAATTGAAACGCAAACTAATTTTAGACTTCAGTCCAGGTATGTAGAGATATTACCTGATTCAGGAGAGTTTAGACCATTCAATGCTCCTAGAAGATATCGGAAAGTTGTTGATACTGTTTTTATAAATTTGAAGAAAGATTGATAATGAAATTTTTATTTGTAGGTTTGGGAAACATTGGTGCTGAGTATGAAAACACAAGGCATAACATTGGGTTTGATGTTATAGATGAACTTGCAAAACAGCATAATGTTTCTTTTAACAATGATAAATTAGCGAGCACTGCTGAAATAAAATATGCAGGAAAGACCATTACCCTCATAAAACCGACCACTTATATGAATTTAAGTGGCAAAGCCTTAGCCTATTGGATGCAGCATAAGGAGGTTCCAATTAACAATGTTATCATCGTGGTGGATGATTTGTCTTTACCCTTGGGAAAACTGAGAATTAGAGGCAAGGGAAGTGCTGCAGGGCACAATGGTTTGCGCAGCATAGAAGCAAGTTTGGGCAATACAAATTATATCAGGTTAAGGTTTGGCATTGGTAATGAATTTGCAGCAGGTAGGCAAATTGATTTTGTGTTGGGTAAATGGAAACAAGAGGAGCAAACAGAAGTAGCAATTGCCACCAAAGAGGCAGCAGATGCCTTGCTCTATTTTGTCAAACATGGACTCAACAATACCATGACGCAGTATAATCAGGATTAGGGTATAATTTTGAATGGTGATTTTTTAATGTTTAGTAATTTCCGATGCTAAATGATGAATACCTATTTGAATCAACAGAATTCAACATTAAAAATTGGTTTTATTTTATCACATCAGACCATGAATTTGATTCCCCAATCACAAAAAATCCATTGGCTCTTGCTTTGGATTGTTTGTTTTGATTGGTAAAATTACTTGGCACATTGGCGGGTGGGGTGGCAAAAAGTCCTCCATTGTTTATTTGTTCGGATGCCAAATTGAGAAATAAATAAAACTCATTGCTAATTCCATAAATCTCAACCCTTATTTTGTCATTTAACTGAAATGGATTGTTAAAATTATTGATACCGAGCCTTCTTATAGGTACAATAAATTCAATTCCATCATATTTAGCACCAGGGCTAAAAGCTGCGTCATAAGCAATATTTATGTTGTCAACACCGTTTTGGAATGAGTCATTTTTATAAGTTCTAATCCAATAGGTGTTACCAACTCCGGGTAAATCATTGGCTAAAAATTCGGCTTCATACCTATCTCCCAAAAATGAACCTCCTTTCTCAAATTTCCAAAATAAGGTGTCAATTTTAGGTGAAGGATTCATAGTGCAAACTGAGAAAAAGGTATCAATACCATTGATTACAAAGAGGGCATAATTACTGCCAATCATATCAAAATCTGCACCAGTTGGGTAGTTGTATTCACCAGGTTGCGTTGATTCAATAAAATTAAAAACTTTAAAACTTTCATCTACCATATAAACCTGAGCATTTTGAATGGGAGGGTTGCTGCCGATGTTATCAAAATAACCGATAGTTTGGCTTAATTTTATGGTTTGAATTGTTGGATTATTGGTCAAAACAGCATCAATTACCATTTCTTTTTTGTCTGCTTTTAACTCCACTTCAATTTTATCCTCGCAGGCAGTTTGGGTCACAATAAGCAAGACAAGGAAATATAAAAATTTTATTTTCATCGTTTTAAAATTTAAAATTATACGTAATACTTGGGACAATACTTCCAATAACCGAGAATCGGATAGCCTCATTTTTAACAGCACCAACTACCGATGGTGACTGAAAATAGATACTGAATGGATTTCTTCTGTTGTACACATTGTATGCTCCAAAAACAATCTCGTGACTCCATTTCTTCCAACGTTTCCATTTTCCCAATTCATGTATAGCACTAACATCAAGTCTATGATATGCAGGAATATTGACATCATTTCTGCTGTTATTAGCATTGTGAGGGATGTTATAGCCTTGAAAACTATATTGACTTGTTGGGAAAGTTGCAGGTGTGCCAGCTTGGTAGGTGAAGGTTGATGAAACAGTCCACTTGGGTGTGATATCATAGCTCAAAACCAAATTGATATTGTGTGGTCTATTGAACCTTGATGGAAAATATTCATCATTATTTATCCCTTTGACAATCAATTCTGTTCTTGCAATGGTGTAACTCAACCATCCAGTAAACTTACCAGAGGCTTTCTTTAAATAAAATTCAGCGCCATAGGCACGGCCTGTTCCATAAAGTAATTCTCCTTCAACGGTTTCATTCAGTAATAGACTTGCACCATCAATATAATTAATTTGATTTTGCAATGCTTTATAGTATGTTTCCACGCTAAATTCAAAAAGGTATTTCTTACCAAAGTTTCTAAAATAGCCAATTGCAACTTGGTCTGCCAGTTCTGGTTTGACGTTATTAGTGGTTGGCAACCAAACATCCAAAGGTACACTTGCGGTAGTATTGGATATAAGATGAATGTATTGAGCCATCCTGTTGTAGGATGCTTTTATACTGCTAAAGCTGTCCAGCTGAAATTTGGCAGAGAACCGTGGCTCTGGATTAAAGTAATGGGCTATAGATTTGCCACCGGCAAAAGATTCAGTTCTAAGCAATTCTCTCGGTTGGTTTTTAGCATTATCAGGATTCTCTTTATAGTAATAGGCTTTTCCTTTTCCCAAGTAGTTAAAGTAGGATAACCTAAAACCTCCTTTTAGATTGATTTTTCTTGTTACTTTAAACTCTTCATCAACATATATCCCACTTTCAAAAGCATATTTATTGGGTAAGCTAAAATTAATTTTAGTGCCATTTGTAGCAGTTGCAGTTGCTTCGCCCGGTCTAAAATTATAGTAGGTGCCAATTGCTCCAAAATCTAAGGTGTGTTTATTATTGATGAAATAATTTAAATCTGTTTTGAAACTGTAATTGGTAATGTCAGAATTCCAATCGAATTGGTCTTTCCCACTGCCAAACACAATGCGGTAATCATACTTGCTATAGATAGCCGTGCTGTTCATAAATAATTTGCTATTAAAAGTATGATTCCATCTAGCCGTAAGTGTTTGGCTACCCCAGTCAAACTGAAATGCTCCAGGAAAGGCAAATTTATCCCTACCAAAATACGAACTTACAAAAACACGGTCCATTGGACTGAAAACATAATTTACCTTCGCAGTAACATCCCAAAAATTAAAAATGGCGTCTTTTAAATCATTTTTAAGAAAAGGCTTAGCTAAAACATCAATATAACTTCTTCTACCTGCTATAATAAAGGAGGATTTGTTCTTTTTTATAGGCCCTTCAAGTGCAAATCGGCTAAAAATGGCACCTACACCACCCGTACCTTGATATTCTTTAATGTTTCCCTCTTTGGAGCGCACATCTAAAACCGAAGAAAGTCTTCCGCCATAAGCAGCAGGAATGCCGCCTTTTACCAAAGTTACATTGCGCACTACGTCAGGATTAAACACTGAGAAAAAACCAAAGAGGTGAGAGGAGTTAAAAACAGGTGCTTCATCCAGTAAAACTAAATTTTGGTCAATGTTACCCCCTCTTACGTTGAACCCACTTGCACCCTCTCCAACCGTACTAACACCGGGTAAAAGCTGCAAGCTTCTTACAACGTCAACCTCACCCAAAAGGGCTGGTATTCTTTTAATTTGTCCAATATCTAGCTTATTCACAGACATTTCTGTTTTGCTCACATCTTCACCGTCCTTCTTCCCTTTGATAACAGCTGCTTCAATTGTATTGATTTTTTTTACTAAATTGACATTCAGCGTAGTATTAGCAGAAACATTTATCGAAATAAGCTGTGTAATAAAGCCGGGTAAGGTAAATCTTACCTTATACTCCCCAGCCTGAGGCACTGAAAGAGAATAAAATCCATAATTATTGGGGTAAGCATCTATATAACTATTTCCAGCGCTTGTAGTTATAATGGCATCTGATAAAGCTTCTCCACTTGCACTGTCCTTAACAGATCCGCTAATGGTAAAACTTTGGGATGTAACTTGATGCGCAATAACTAAAGAGAATAGAAAGGCCGCAATTTTTAACTTCATGATTTTCAGTTGCAAAAAACGATAAAATTAAGCACAATAATCATCAAGCAGAGTCATATTGGTCGAGTATTCCATAGGTTTCATTTGATTCTAAGTGTATGGTTGCTGATGCTGCTCAATCATAATGGATGTTTTATTTTTATAAAATGGGGTTAAAGTAAAATTAAATCGCTTTTTTTGTTGCCCCAATTTAAAAGTAAATTAATTTTATGTTAAATATAGTTCTATTTGGACCACCGGGAGCAGGAAAAGGCACACAATCTGGAAAACTAGTTAAAAAGTATGGTTTGGTGCATTTGTCGACAGGAGATATTTTTAGATACAATATCAAAAATGAGACTAAATTGGGCACTTTGGCAAAGTTTTATATAGATAAAGGAGAATTGGTTCCTGATAAAGTTACCATTGAAATGTTGCAGTCTGAAACCCAAAAGTACAGAGATGCAAAAGGTTTTATATTTGATGGATTTCCAAGAACTATAGCGCAAGCTGAGGCTTTAGATACTTTCTTAAATGAGAAAAATACGCAAGTTGATTTGATGCTCTCTTTAGATGTGGCTGAAAACGAACTGGTGAAAAGATTGTTATTAAGAGGTAAGGACAGTGGGCGTGCCGATGATAGCAATGAGGAAATTATTAGAAATAGAATACAGGTTTATAATGATCAAACAGCAGTTGCAGCTTCGTACTATGATAAACAGAATAAGTATTTTCCGATTAATGGAGAAGGGACAATTGACACTATTTTTGATCAATTGTGTAAGGTAATTGACCGATTTAATTAAGGTGCTGTTGGTTTTAACAGGAAAAAGGAAAGGGAGATTAAATAGTATAAAAAAATGGCTGACTCAAATTTTATTGATTACGTAAAAATTCACTGTAAAAGTGGAAAGGGGGGTGCTGGTAGTCATCATTTCTTTAGAGATAAACTTAATAGCAGAGGTGGACCTGATGGTGGTGATGGGGGGCGCGGTGGTAACATTGTATTAAAGGGCAATGCACAGATGTGGACCTTGTTGCATTTGAAATACAGAAAGCATATAAAAGCGGATCCAGGCAAACCAGGTGGAGGCAGTCGAAGTACAGGTAAGTCGGGTGAAGATATATTTTTGGATGTGCCATTAGGTACGGTTGCCAAAGATGCGGAAACTGGGGATTTTCTTTTTGAAATTACCGAGGATGGTGAACAAAAAATACTCTTGGAAGGTGGACGTGGAGGGTTAGGTAATTGGCATTTTAAATCTGCTCAAAAACAAAATCCCAAGTATGCACAACCGGGCGAAGATGGTAGGGAAGACTGGAAAGTTTTAGAACTAAAAGTTCTCGCTGATGTGGGTTTGGTAGGTTTTCCCAATGCAGGTAAATCAACTTTGCTAGCAAGTATTACTGCTGCTAAGCCAGAAATTGCGGATTATCCTTTCACAACCATAACACCAAATTTAGGAATTGTGGCATATCGAGAATGGCAAAGTTTTGTAGTTGCAGATATTCCTGGAATTATAGAAGGAGCGCATTTGGGTAAAGGCTTGGGTCACAGGTTTTTGAAGCATATTGAGCGCAATGCCGCATTGCTATTTTTGATTCCTTGTAATAGCGAAAACATTAAAAAGGAATATAAAATTTTACTGAAAGAGTGTGAAAAATTTAATCCTGAACTAATGCAAAAGCAAAGATTAGTGGCTATTACACAATGTGACACCATCGATGATGCAGCGTTGAAGAAATTAAAAACTAAGCTAAAAACGCTCAATCCAATGTTTATTTCTTCCGTAAGCGGAATGGGTTTAGAACAGTTGAAAGATAAACTGTGGGAGGTGATAAATAATTAACAATTGCAAATTTTTAATTAAAAGTGATGGGTGATAGGTGAAGAGGCAAAAATTAATAAGGACTAAAGTCTAATCCCTTAATTCAACATTAAAAACTAAAAAGTAAACATTCAACTAAACACTAATAACGAAGTCCTTCGTTACTAACCACTAATAAGCGCCAGTCATAGCATTGGCTATTTCTCTTATTTCGTCTCTGTTGTATTTGTTGTCAGATTTTGACCACAGTCCACATAAGTAGGTAAAATAGCCCAAAGCATCTTCTTCCTCTATCTCCAACTCTTCTGGCAATGAAATGTCAAAACCATCAGTCGCTTCAATAAATTCATAACTAACGCGAATGCTTCTGGTAACTAGGGGGTCATTTTCTTGCAGTGCATAAGGACGCAATTCTTTTAGCAACTCAATTAATTTACTTGAGAATTTATTTTTTTCTACTTCCTTAATAATTTTATCAATTAATTTATTGGCTTCTGCACTATTCATGTACTTGATTCTTTAATTTGTATTTGGTGCAAAGATAAAATAACATTCGTTTTTAGCTAATGAAATTTTTAGTAAGTTTGCCCGATGCGATATGAATCTATAAAAAAGGACTTTTTTATTCAGAATAGAGTTAACTTTTGTCACCAAATGATACCGGGCAGCATTGCGTTATTTCATAGCAACGACAATATGCCGCGAAATGGAGATGCCTATCACAATTGGAAACAGAATAGTGATTTATTTTACCTTACCGGTGTGGATCAAGAGGAAACGGTTTTGGTGCTTTTTCCAGACTGTCCCAATATGGAATTTACAGAAGTTTTATTTATAAGAAGAACCAATGAAAAAATTGCAGTTTGGGAAGGTCATAAATTAACTGAGGAGGAGGCTAAAGAGGCTACTGGCGTTCAGAATATTCATTGGTATGAAGATTTTGAAAAGGTAATGCACCAAATTATATTGATGGCTGAAAATATTTATGTTAATTTAAATGAAAACGATAGATTTAGCAACAATGTTGGGTACAATGGACTGTCTTTTGCCCATAAAATAAAAGCACTTTACCCAGCGCATAAAATAGAACGCAGTGCTCCGATATTGGGTAGATTGAGAGCTGTAAAATCTGAAACGGAAATTGATTTAATGCGCAAAGCATGTGATATAACAGCGAAAGCACACAGAAGGGTTTTGGGCTTTGTTAAGCCTGGAGTTATGGAATTTGAAATAGAGGCGGAAATAACCCATGAGTTTATAAGAAATAGGTCTAATGGACATGCCTATACACCTATAATTGCTAGTGGTAAAAATGCGTGTGTTTTACATTATATTGAAAACAGTGCCAAGTGCAAATCGGGGGAAGTAATCTTAATGGATTATGGAGCTGAATATGCCAATTATTGTGCGGATTTATCGAGAAGTATTCCTGTTAATGGCAAATTTACGAAGCGTCAAAAAGATGTTTACAATGCCGTTTTAAGGGTGCAAAGAGCGGCTATGAAACTGTTAGTGCCAGATGCTGACTATAAAAACTACCATAGTCAGGTGGGCGAGTTGATGACGAAAGAGTTAATAGATTTAAAGTTAATTACACCTAAGGATGTTAAAAATGCTGACCCAAGCTGGCCTGCCTATAAGAAGTATTTCATGCATGGAACAAGTCACCACATTGGTTTGGATGTGCATGATTTTGCACTAAAATGGGAGCCAATGGCATTAAATAACGTTTTTACCGTTGAACCGGGCATTTATATTCCCGAGGAAAATTTAGGAATAAGGTTGGAGAATGATGTGGTGATAAGAAAAAATGGTCTAGAAGATTTAATGGCGAATATCCCCATTGAAATTGAGGAAATTGAAGATTTAATGAATAAATAAATCGGTAAATTCTTCATGCAAAACTTATTAAAAAGTATTGGTTTAGTTACCATCTTGTGTCTTCTTTTATCAATACATAGCGTTGCACAGCCAAAAGGTTCAGTGTTTTATGAAGCCAATAAACAAGCCTTGGACGGCAACTTAGAAACCGCCTTTGGTATATTGAGTACAGATGCCAAAAAAGACGACTGCAATGCTTTAGGCTTGTATTGGCAATGGTGCTTGACCTTATCTTCAGAACGTGATTTAGGAAATTTGAAATTTAGTTTTAATACCGCATTGCCCTACGGCAAAAGCTTATTGATTGGTAAACAATTTTCATATCAATTTGAAGCAAAAAATCATATCCTTAAGTTGGCAAACCAATGTCCAAATAATGGTTATATCAATAAGGCTGCTGGGATGTATTATCTATTTTTAGAAAGCAATAATACCGCTGTTGATTTTACAGATTCAGTAAACTATTATTTGGGAATGGCACTTAAAACAGGGGCATATGATACGTTTACGCTGTATCACTATGCCACAACTTTTCAGGCAAAAGGAAAATTTTTGGAGGCGATCTATTATTATAAAAAGGCTTATGAATTGGATGATGGGCAATTAAAAAATTTGTTGGGCATTGCAGCTTCCCAAGCCCAATTGTATAAATATGATTCGGCAATATTTTATGCCAAACAAGCGCTTCAATTTTGTGCAGAAAATGACCTTGAAACCAAAGCAATTGCTACAAGAATTTTGGCAAACGCTAATTTTGAAATTGGCAACAATAAATTGGCAAAAAATTATTTTAAGCGGTCATTTGGATATGACGCCAATAGATTTGACACGCATTTGGCCTATTTTAGGTTTTTGGCGCAAACCAAACCAAGCAAAGGATGCAAGCAAGGCAAGCAGTTGATAGCCAAATTTTATGAAGAGGAATTGGTGGTTAAGGAATTGTATAAATACCTTTCACTAGCAAAAGCAGATAAGGTTGTTGAAAGCTTTTTAAGCACTTCAAAAAATAGCACAGCAAAGGACAATGTGCTACAATGGCAAAAGCGTTACCGCAAGTAACTCCAAGTAGAATAAACAATGTTGAATGTTTAATTGTTGTACGTCCCTGATATAGGTTACGATAACCCAAAAGGACATGGAAATCTCTTAATTCCCTCTACTTTAAAATCATTGGTAATTATTAATTTAAAAAAACTTCTTAGCTTTTTTTTACAAACTCGGTTCTAAGCACAATAGCACTGCCATTTATTTTGCAGTCAATTTCTGCGGGGTCATCAGTGAGCCTAATTCTACTTACTTTGGTCCCTCTTTTTATCGTAGTTGAAGTGCCTTTTACTTTCAAATCTTTAATTAGAACCACACTGCCTCCGTCTTGTAATTCTGCACCGTTACTGTCTTTTACTATTGCTTCCATTTCTTTACTTGTTTTGTTTGCAAAGAAAGGAATTTAAAATTTAGTAAATTCTTTATTTGCAACTGCATATAAAACAAAGCTATAATTGAAATCAACACAAGAATTTATAATCCTCCAATGTTGGAGGCTTTTTCATAATGATGTTATTCATTTTTATAAAATAGCACAACTTCAATGTCCTTTATTTCATATGGAAATTCTTTGATATTTATCAATTTAACATTTAAACTGTCCATGTTTTTTTCGTTGGTGACTATTTCATTGTAAAAGGATTGAAAGCTATTGTTATGTTTTACGTCTTTCGCTATTAATTTGTGCTGCCATGCAATTGTTTCCTTTCCTTCAAAGCAGTCAATGACCAATGTTTGCCTTTCAATTTGTTCAAGTTTTATCTTACCATAAACTCCCATTCCATATATTTTTGATTTGAGAAATGTTGGTACTATAAAAGCTTGACCTTTATCCGTAGCAATTTGTTGAGCATTGGCTTGTAAATAGTATTTCTGAAACTGGGTTGAATCAATGTGTTGAGGAAAGGAAAAGTGGTAATTGTAACGGGCATCTGTTTTGCCAAATACTTCCCAAAACTGACTTTTTGTTGGACCGTGCCAAGGTATAATGTTTTGTTGATATTGCACACTTAAGGTAATAGAATAAAGGATAGAAATAAGCACCAAAATGAGTGCTATGATTTTAACTGAAAGATATTTAAAAAACTTTAAAGGAAATATTAGCAGTGGGAACAGCAGTAAAAATGAAAAATCAACCATTGGGCGGTATCCTAAACATTGACCATAGTCCTTAGAAGACCAACTGGAAAGGACTACAAAAAGTAATGCAAAAAGTCCTAAATAGTAGGTTAAATTAAGCCACTTTTTCTTATGAATCAGCGCTGCTAAAGACGCAATGAAAATGAATAGAAAAATTGGACTGTAAACCAAAAATCCTCTTTTGTAACTGAAAAGGGCATAAAGGAGGTCATGGGTACCCCAAATAAACTTTTCTGAACCATAGCTGTAAACCACCCAATGACCTGTTTGAATCTTCCAAATAATGGATTGGACTATGAATATTATTGCAAATGGAAATAAAACCCAAATTGATTTAGAAAGAAGTCTTTTTAAGAAGAACAATGTTTCTTTAAAACTGCGAAAATATAAGGGCAAAAATAAAATCATTACCATATTAAATGGTCTTAGAGAAATAATCAGCGTGAAAATTAGTCCTATCATTATTGAATAGTAAATATTGGACGCTATATTAAATTTAACTATAAAATAGGATAGTGCAAAAAGTAAACTAAGCGTAATGCCATGGCTTAGGAAAACATCATAATTTAGGTAGTGGAAGACAAAAGAGCCAAGGGTATAAATTAAAACAATTACTGCAATATAATACGTTGGTATTTTAATCAGGTAAAGATATTTTATTAGAAAAATAAGCCCCAAAGTAACGTAAAAGAAGAATCCAACAAGAAAAAAAAGATGAAATGTTTTTCCGAAACCATTTATAGGGAGATGCATAATTTTAGCATACAGACAAGCTGCTCCAAAAAAAGGCAACTGTAATACAGACATACCAACGGTGTATTTGTTATGAACTCGGTTTTCCTTAGTTTTTATTCTGCAATATCCATCTCCACCAATTAGATTTTTGTCATCTAAAAATTCGAAAGATAAATCATTATAAATAAAAATGGCAGGCAAGTAGCTATAATAGCCGATGCCATCGGCTCTAATGATATTGGACTCATTCAAACTTAATACTTGTGAGCGATAAGAAAGATAGAACAAGGAAATGCCCATTAATATTGGCAGTAAAATGGGCAGCGCCTTTGATAACAAAACTTTTACACGCATATGCTTGCTAGTGTTATGAGTGGCAAATGTAATTTAAATTTGTATTCCCAAACCAAAGCGCAACATATAAGCCTGTGGCAATACCTTTAGTTCCGTAGTCCATTTTTTTTGCTCTCTACTTGAGAACGAAGGATTTAGAATTATTTGGTTATGCAAATTGGCCTGCAACAGGTTTAAAGGCATATTTAAATCCAAATAAAATCTGCTATTTAACAAATAAATTAGGCGAGGTGTCAAGTGTAAATGTACTCCGAGGTTTCTTGAATTTGTATGGAAGGTGACTAAAGTAAGTGGGACACTTTTTACTTGATTAAAATATGGTCCAATGGCATAAGCCAAACTGGGTTTCCATTTTTTCCATTTATCATTTGCTGCTATAAATTGATGCTCAAATACAGCGGCATAGTTTTGGGTGGTAATAATTGCACCAGAAATTATGTAATCGATATTTCTTGCATTATCAATTATATTTATTGAGTTAAGGTTGCGCTTAAAACTAAATTCACTGATAGAAATTTCTGAATATTTATTGCTCTTAGTTTTCCATTGATATGCAATACAGCCGTGAAGCCAATTTGTCACATTTGTTGTTGACTTTGCATAGCTATTATTAGAATTGTTAGTTTGAATTGAACTATAGGATGCTGTGCTTATTTGATTGTAAATTTTGATGGACTTGATGAAATCATTGTTGTTGGATTGGGCATTTAATACCACAGTTTTAAAGATAGTTAGCACAAAAATAAGTTTTTTCATGTTTTAGTTTAATAATGTATATTTAACGAAACGAAAACACAAAAAGTATAGAGCAAATTACAGCTTTTTTTAGGAATAACTTAATTAAACCAACAATTCGCTCACTCCAACTTTACGTTCAATCACCCCACATTCCTTTAATATCTGCATCACATTTTCAAGCATTTTTGCAGAAACTTCATTGCTTATGGCCCATTCTGTCATGTAAAACCAGTCATGGGCATCTATGGGTAACATATTATACCTAGTTTCAAACATTTCTAGGGCATTATTTGCTTGCATTAACTGAGCCGAGGTATAGCAAATAATTTTGCCTATGGCATCAATTTGCGCCTTATTGGCTGCATAACTTTCTTCATTTACAGCAATTACAAAGCAAGGCCAAGGGGTAATAAACTCGCCAACGCTTCTAAAAATACCTTGGTCAACAAAGGGTTTAGTGGTAAATTTTTCCCAATAAAATGCCATGTCCTTGTTCGTTGAGGCAAGTTCTATGGCTCCGTCTAAATTTTTTACGATAGTATATTGAGTGCTATCAATTTTTTGTTTTTTAAAGTAGGCATCAACTTGGGGCATTAAATGGGAACCACTGCCAAATCGTGAAATAACAATTGGTGCATTAAAAGCCCCTATGTAATTTGTAATAGCACACTGATGTGGCACATGAACGCCCCAAACCAAGGGAGTTTGTACAAAAAGCTGTAAAATTTTGGTTTTCTTTTCTTCAATAATGTGCTTAACCGCACCTTCGGTTAACAAAATAGCCAAATCTAAGGTTTTACTCTCCAGCATTTGGCACATTTCTCCTGTTCCACCTTTACAAGTTATCCATTCTATACCAATGTCTTGCTTTTCAAAGAAACCATTTTCCATAGCAAGATGCCATGGCAAATTAAAATGTTCAGGTACACCACCAACCTTAATTGTGGGCACTACTGGTTAACGGTTATACTGATAATTTTTACTTCTTTAGAAGGCATGGATTGTTCTCCACTAATAGGGTTTGGTTTGACAGGTGTACCAGCTATTTTTTCCATGATGTCGATACCACTAATCAACTCGCCAAAAACAGTGTATGCGCCATCTAACATAGGTGCGCCACCAATAGTAGCATAGAAATTTTTGGCTTCGTTGCTGGTGTTAAAATTGGCATAAATAGGGTCATTGGGTTTGTATGTTTTTCCATCAACAATATAAAACTGAGAGCCGCTGCTTGCACGCTTTGGGTTTACTTCATCACTTTCTCTTGCCGCAGATAGTGCGCCTCTTTTATGAATAAAACGTGGGTTAAATTCAGCAGGAACTGTATAGCCAGGGCCTCCCATACCGTCATTGCCTGGGTCGCCATCTTTAGAGTTAGGGTCGCCAGACTGTATCATAAAATCTTTGATAATACGGTGAAATTTATGACCGTTGTAAAAACCTTCATTGGCTAATTTTATAAAATTATCACGGTGCTGTGGGGTTTGATTGTATAGTTTAAAAACCATGGTTCCCATATTGGTTTTCATAGTCACTGTTGGACCACTAAAAAATATGGAGTCCGCCAAAAATTCTTCATGTTTGATGCTGTCCAATTGGTAAGCACTTAGAACCGGTGTTGTTTCACCAGTATAAGTATTGGTGTCAACTTCTTGTTTTGGTTGATTGTTACAGCCCATGGTAATTGCTGCCATACAAAGTGATAAAAATATTATTCTCATGATGTTATTGTTTCTAAAATTTCTTCCTCTAAAAAATAGTGAACCATGTATTGTTTCAGTAATAGCTCTTGTTCAAAAATATTGATAAAAGGTACTTCTTTGATGGATTCCCAGTGTGGCCAACCATCAGCATCGGTCCCCAATAATTTATAATAGCCGTCATAAGACAACAATTTGCAAACAGCGATGTGCATTAAGCTAACTTTGTCACCCTTGCTAAATTTTTTTGAGGGTAATACACCCAATTCCCTTACTCCAATTAAAAAAAGCACCACATTGGTATCTGGTTTTTTATCAAATAAACCTTCAACATGCTGTAAAACTCTATGCCAATCTCTTTCTAATTCAGTTTTCATTAACTTTTGTGCAAAATTAACCAAAAAAACTCGAGTTTTGAAAACAACCTCGCAACGGGTTTGCTAAATTTTTTTGTCTATTCTGCATGTATTTAAGCCAATATTTGAAAAATATAGTGATTTTCAGTAAAGCATCGTAATTTATAATTACTCCTTTTTTTTAACCACCATCAACAAATCATTTTCTAATTTCTTGTAGCCAAATTCATAATTAAAATAGTAAGACTCATTACTTTTTGTGACATAAATTGAAGTCATTAAATCAAAATTAAAGCCTTCCTTACTTAAGGCTTTTAAATTGGTTATTCCCTTACCATCACTTTTGTCTTTGAGTACCTCAGCCAATATTCTTCGATTTTTGCGCAGTGCATTATTGGTGTTTCTAACGAAAGAATTTTCGTCACTATTCAATTGGTTATTGTATGCATTGCGACATTGATCTGAACAGAATTTTTTGTCAGCTCTGCCTTTAATAGGGTCATTGCATTCTAAACACGTCTTTGCTTGTGGCATTGTTCAAAAATAACAATTATTTTGAATTTTTACCGAATTTTACTTGGATTTTCTTTGATGTAACTGCTCCAACTGCCACCTGCTTTTTTTGTGCCAAAACCAACGGGATTGTATTGGTTGAAATGACAAAATGCAGCACCCAAGGCATCTGTAGCATCCAAATTTTTGGGCATTTCATCAAACTTAAAAACACTTTGTAACATGCCTGCTACTTGTTCTTTGGTTGCAGCACCTTTGCCCGTTACACTCTGCTTTATTTTTCGAGGACTATATTCAAAAACAGGAAGGTTTTTTGCCAATGCTGCGGCAATTGCTACACCTTGGGCTCTGCCTAATTTTAACATACTCTGCACATTTTGACCAAAAAAAGGAGCCTCTAGTGCTACCTCATCAGGCAAATATTGTTCAACAACTGCGGTAACACGTTCAAAAATATGCTTTAACTTGAGTGCATGGTTGTCAAACTGTGCTAGTTTGATGATGCCAATACTAATTAGCTCTGGATTTTTATCTATCACACCAATTAAACCATATCCCATTATATTTGTGCCGGGATCTATTCCTAAAATAATTTTATCGTACTTGGATTTATCTAATGACATCAGTAGCAAGGCAAAGGTAACTAAACCTAAACGTTTGCCTTACATTAAGGGCACAAGTTTTTTTATACTGTTGCAGGTAATGCTGCTTTCTGGTCTTTCATGGGTAATATATACCAAATATCAAAACTTTATACCCAATGGGCTAATGCTAAAGGAGTTTTTTGACAAACCAAAGGTATTTTTAGTGGTCATTTTAGTTGTTTTTTTAGGTGTGCTGAATTATACCTTGGAAACTTTAAAATGGCTTAGTTTGGTTCCTTTTAAGGTAGAAAAGCGCATAGTTTTTGTAAAAGCGCTGTTGTCGGGTTGCACGGTAAGTGTATTTCTACCCTACAGAACTGGTGAATACTTAGGACGCATCATTCATTTTAAAAAAAGGCATTGGGCTGAAATTATTGTGAGTAGCATAAGGGCTGGGTTGCTGCAGTTAACCGTTACATTATTGATGGGTGGTTTGGCTGCAATGATTGTTTTGGCGCAATTAAAGAATTATTTTAGTTTTAATACTTTCACAATTTTTTTGGTTTTAGTTTTATTGCTCTTAATGGTCATCGTTTTTATTGTCAAAATTGAAACTATTGTCAATTGGGGTATGGCAAAATTAAAACTGCATCTTTACCCCAATATTAGGATTAAAAGTTTTGTAAGACCGTTTATTTTAGCAGGGCTTCGTTATTTGGTATTCACGACTCAATATGTCATTTTACTCCATTTTTTTGGCGTTATGGATTTGGCTCAAGGGATTTTTTGGGTGCCAGTTTTTTTACTTATTCAAACCCTTATTCCTACCATGTTTCTCTCAGAGTTGGGTTTGAGAGTAGTGCTTTCCGCCTATCTTTTTGGAGCAACTGAAGCGGTTGTGCCAGTTTTTTTGATTTATATTATCAATATTATTTTACCCGCTTTGGCAGGCGTATTTTTTATTAAAAAATGGAGTTAATTAGCTTTTTAAGCATACTTATTTATGCTGCATTTTATTTTACTTGTAGCATTGCTGTTAGAAAAAAAAATAAGACTAGTGCAAAAATGACCGCACATAATCTTGCAAAATCGGATTTGAAAGTAGCCTTGGTTATTCCATACCACAATGAAGTTGTTAATTTACAAAGTCTTTTAGTTTCAATAGCAGAACAAAGTTTCATCCCAGAACAAATACTTTTAATCAACGACCATTCTACGGATGGCTCATTTGAGTTTTTAAAAACACTGTTGCCCATGTTTAAACAATTGCCAGTGCAATTGTTGTCATTAAATGCTGAACAACATGGTAAAAAGGCTGCTTTGACAGCAGGCATTGAGCATAGCGATGCGGATTTAATATTGACAACCGATGCAGATTGTACTTTTTCTGAGCATTGGGTTGAAACTACATGCAATTGCTTTTTAAATACCGCAGCAGATATGATTTGTGGAGGGGTTACTTACAGTCCGTGCAAAACTTGGATTGAGCATTACCAAAGAATAGAGAGCAACGCGCTTGTAAATACAGGGGAAGCAATGCATTTATTTGGTATGCCTGTAATGTGTAATGGCGCCAATTTGGCTTTTAAGAAAAGTACTTGGCAAGCTGTTAATGGGTACAAAAACAATGACCATATTTTAAGCGGTGATGATGTGTTTTTAATGCATAATTTTTATAGATTGAATAAAAAAAAGGTGGATTTTTTAATAGTTCCTGAAAACATGGTTTTTACCAAGCCAACAAAAGACATTGCCAGTTTTTTAGCGAAAAGAAAAAGATGGCTCTCTAAAAATGGTCAATATCAATTTTGGTGGGCAAATGTTTTTCCAATTATGGTTGCAGCGCTTAATTTTATACTCTTTTTGAGTATTGTATTATTTTTATGGGATGGGAAATGGGGTCTTGCACTGATTATTTTACTGATAAAGAATATGGCAGATTTTGGTATCGTTAATGCCAATATTGAAAATCAAAAGCCTATTTCGGCCCTGAAAATTCTGTTTTTTCAGCCTTGGCAATGGCTTTATCCTCTGTTGCTTCTGTTTGTAAAGTCGGATTGGAAGAGCAGGTAAAATCCTTTAAAAAAATTATAAACCAATAGTTTGGCTAAGATGAACAATCAAACTATTTTTGTTTTATCAATGCAACTGTTTCTAACAGCTCCTAATTATTGGCTTTTTTTTATATTTCTAGCGTCCATTTTACTTGGTTATTTTACCTATTTTGGATTTAAAAGACCTAGCAAAGAGGTGTTTGCTTGGCCAAATAGCTTGCTTTGCTTGCTAAGAGTTTGTGGTATATTTTTTTTACTGTTGTTATTGCTTTCACCTTTTGTAAAGTTTAAGAAAAGGGAGATTTTAAAGCCGAAAGTTGCACTTTTAATAGACAATTCATTATCCATAAATAATACAAAAGGTGTTGACTTAGAAATCAATGCATTTAGGGATAATATAGTGAAAGAACTCCGTGATTTTGATATCACTGTTTATGATTTAGAAGGTGTAAATAACCAAGATAGCATACAATTTAACTTAACCAATACAGATTTAACAAAAGGTATCAAACATATTGCCGCAGAAAATAATGAACAGTTGCAGGCCCTTGTTGTTCTGAGTGATGGCATTGTTAATGAAGGTGCAAATCCAAGTTATTATCCATTTCCACTGAAGGTACCTATTTATGCGATAGGGTTGGGTGATACAACTGCAGTTAAGGACATCAAAGTGGCAGATGCAAAGACAAACGAATTTGTGGTTTTAGGGAATAATTATCCCTTAGTTTTTAATATTATCGCTGACCAATGTATGGGTCAAACTATTCAATACAACATATTTTTGAATGGGAGCAATGTGCACGCAGGCAGTGTTATAGTAAATGATGGACACTTTTTCTTTAGCAAACAAGTGATGTTGACGGCAAAAGTACCGGGAGTTCAAAAAATAAAAATCCAAACAACGACCTTGGCAACAGAAAAGAACAAGACAAATAATGAGTTTGAGGTATTTTTAAATGTATTGGATAATCGAAAAAAAATAGCCATTTATTACCAAGGTGTGCATCCAGATATTAAAGCCATGAACTTGGCTTTGTCAGTTCAAAAAAATTACGAGGTTAAAGTAACCAATAATTTGTCGGATGCCCTTGCGGCAGATGCCATTGTCGCTGTTCAGGTTCCTAATATCAATGGAAACAAAAGTGATGCCATGAGTATTTTAAGTGCTAAAAAACCCATTTTGCTTTTAGGTGGTGAGCAATTGGATTGGAGTGCATGGAATGGCGCTATTGGGAGTGTTTTGGTGAGAAGTAACAAACCAAACAATGCCCAATTTCAGATTAATGAACTGTTTTCAGGTTTTACAACAGAAAAGGAGGATGTTTTAATACTAAATACTTTACCTCCTCTTGTTGTTCCATTTGGGTCTTATCCCAACCAATTAAAATCTATGGCCTATCAAAAGATCAATGGTATCACTACAGATTATCCCCTCATTGCAGTGAGTGAAAGTCCCAATAGGATAGCCGTTTTAATGGGAGAAGGCTTTTGGAAGTGGCGTCAACACAATTTTTTACGAGTGGGTAATTATCTTGCAATTGATAATCTTGCAGATCATTTGATGCAATGGCTGCTTTCAGGTAAAGACAAGCCTCTTTTCTCAGTAAATGCGGCTAAAAGTGTTTTTGACAAAATGGATGAAGTTGTATTAAGAGCAGAACTTTACAACCAAATATTTGAATCACTTCCTAATGAAAAGGTTGTTGCTACAATTTCATCTGATTCATTTAAGAAGGAGGTTATCTTATCTTACAATGGCTCACAATACGAGATCAATCTTGGTAATTTGCCATCTGGAGATTATAAAGTTGCTGCAAAAGCAAAAGGCTTGCTTGCACAAACAGGTTTTACTATAAGTCAGACCAGTAAGGAGGAGCGCATTATTCAGGCAGATTGGAATTTGTTGCGAACACTTAGTGAGAATAATCAAGGAAATTTTTACAGCAGCAAAGATGCTGCATTACTCATCAATGAATTAAAAAGTAAGCTCAATAAAACTGCGGTAATCAAAATGCAGGAAGATTTAAAAGATTTTATAAACATCGCATGGGTTTTGGCTTTGATTGCATTTTTGTTCACGGCTGAATGGATTTTGAGAAAATACTATGGAAAATTATAATAAAGGGATAAGTATTGCAGAAGCACAGACATTAGTCGATAATTGGATTAAGGGTCTGGGAAAAGGTTACTTTTCTGAACTGACAAATATGGCAATTTTAACAGAGGAAGTTGGAGAATTGGCCAGTGTTTTTGCGAGGGTTTATGGAGATCAAAAAAGTAAAACAGGCGATAAAGAGAATGTTGCGGATGAGCTATCAGATGTTCTTTGGGTAGTGCTGTGTTTAGCAAATCAAACGGGAGTAGACTTGACAACAGCTTTTACTAAAAATATGCAAAAGAAAACAAATAGAGACCAAGGAAGGTTTTAAAGTTAATAATAGCATAGATTTTTGATAATTGGTTTTACAATAACAAATTAAAAAATCAACCGACAATATTCCCTAACAAACCAGCAATTGTCTTTTTAATGTTATAGGCAATCTGATATTCTTGAAGCAAAACGGTTTCTTGCTCTTCATTTACTTCTTCTTTTAGCATATCTGTGGTGTAAAATAGCAACTGATTTGCACGTTTAAATTTGTAGTGATAAATTATGCTTAATGTTTCTTTGGTGTAATTGATGTCTTGTGTAATGACAAGTACATCATTTTTCTCCCATCCATTACTTAATTCATAGTGTTCAACCATTAAATCTGCAATAAATGGCATTATATCGTGGTTTTCTTGGTGGACAAAAAAATTGCTATCTAAATAATTACCTTTACTGTGTTCTTGAATGTAAATTTCATAAATCTGACGCGCAATTTCATGCGTAAAAATAGTTTCATCTTCTGTTAACTGTTGAATAATAAAGTCTGCTACTTTTAGCTCTTCTGAAAATGCTTGGTTGCCATAGTTAAGCAAGGTTTTTATCAAGGCTTTTTCTTGTTCTTGTATACCTTCTTTTTCTAATTGTTGTATAGAAAATTGTTTTGGCTGCTCTTTTTTTTCTGATATGTCAAGGGGTTTGAATGTCTTTTTCTTATTCAATAAATTTCGCATTTCTTTGTGCAAAATTTCCTCGTCAATTTGCATCAATTGCCCACACTCTTTTATGTAGAATGAACGTTGAATACTATCGCTAATTAGGGCTATGCTTTTCAAAATATCTTGGACAAATTCACTCTTTCTAATGGGGTCATTAGCGGACTCCTGCATTAAAAGTTGACTTTTATAAAGTATAAAATCTTTTTCCTCTTTATCTAAAAAATGTTTAAATTTATCAGACCCCAATTTTTGACATAAACTATCAGGATCTTCACCCTCTGGCATGGCTATAACCCTAACGTTGAAACCAAAAGTAAGTAAAATGTCAATACTCCTAAAAGCAGCTTTCATTCCAGCTGCATCGCCATCAAAAATCACCGTCATATTGGGTGTAAAGCGTTTCACTAATCGCGCTTGCTCTTCTGTAAATGCCGTGCCAGATGCTGCTACAACATTTGCTATCCCCTCTTGATGTAAAGTTATCACATCTAAATATCCCTCAACAAGGTAGCATTTATCTTGCTTTCTTATCTCGTTTTTAGCTTTATGCAAACCGTACAAAATTTTACTTTTTTTGTAAAGCACAGTTTCTGGACTATTTAGATACTTGGCTGTTTTTTCATCTTTTTTTAACACCCTTCCAGCAAATGCAACAATTTTTCCTTGTGCATTGTGTATAGGAAAAATTACACGGTCTCTAAAAATATCATACCACTGGTCTTTATCATTTCTTTTAATAAGACCAGTGGCTTCAAGGTCGTCAAATTTGAAACCTTTTTTTTCAGCTTCTTCTGTTAATTGGTGCCAATCATTTTTACTAAATCCAAGTTGCCATTCTTTAATAGTGTCAGTTTTTAAACCCCGCTCTTTAAAATAGCTCAACCCAAATGCGACACCATCCTCTGAATTGTGCAACACTTCTGAAAAATAATTTTGCGCAAAATCCATAACAATTTGATAGGTTGCCTTTGTATCAATATGCTCTTGTTCTTTTGCCGTATTTTCAGTTTCAATTATTTCTATGTTGTACTTTTTTCCTAAAAAACGAATTGCATCTGTAAACGCCAATTGTTCATAGTCCATAATAAAACTAACAGAATTTCCGGCCTTACCACAGCCAAAACACTTGTAAATTCCTTTGGCTGGAGAAACGGTAAAGGATGGTGTTTTTTCATCATGAAATGGACACAAGCCTAAAAGGTTGACACCCCTTCTTTTTAAATCTACATAATCGCCAACCACTTCTTCTACAACGGCTGTATCTATAACCCTGGTTATGCTTTCTTGAACAATCATTTACTGCTGTAAAGGAACAAAAAAAAATCTATTTTTACGAACCGGGTGTATAACTTATTAAGTCAAAAATGGCGTCATCTAATAATTTTTTCTTGATAATGCCACTATTTTTCCCAAACCACAATTTTTTATAAACAGGGTGGTCTTTTAATGAGACTTCAATCACATTTTCATAGGTAACGTTGCCAACCATTAAGTTTGGGATTATTTTAATAGAATCGGAACCTTCTGTGCTCATATTTCCTGCAATATTAAGTATCACGGGACTTGGATAAAGCGCCTTGTTAAAGTTGGTCAAAACGGCAATTCTATCCACAGACTGGGTGGCTATTGCCTCAGCCCGAATAATCATCTGCGGAGAACCTATTCCATTTAACGTAATGCTAGCAATTTCTACTTGTCCTCCATCTCTGTCGGCAAAGCCCGATGCTGAAGAATTTCCTGTAACCGTATCAAATTGAGAGGTATTAATGGAGTTTTGATATACCCATTGACTGTTATTTTTAAAACTAAAATATATTGCGGTATCCGCTTGGAATTTGTACTGAATTGGATTTTTTTTACATCCAGCAAATAATATAGATACTATAATGCCTAAAGCTATCGTCCAATTTGCCCCTTTAAAACTCATATCTTTCAACATTATCAAAAACCATGCAAATTTAGCACATGCTTCAAGATTTTCAATTATCTATTGCTTTTATTTTTTCAATTTAATAGTACTGAAACAGCTTCTTGCAATTCTAAAACCGTTATCATATCGATACATTTATTTTGAGGCTGTACGCAATGAATTTGATCACAAGGATTACAATCCAACACGTAATGCAACACTTTTTTATTGATATCCAATGGGTAAAAAACATTGGGTACACCAGGTCCATAGAGCGCAATCAAAGGCAAATTTGGGAAAGTAGCAGCAATTTGCATGGGGCCACTTTCATTGCCAATAAATAGGGTTGCCCTTGCACACAATGCCGCAAAGCTTAGTAAGCCATGTTGACCACTAAAAATAAAAGTACTTTTTGGAAAAATTGAAAGGTTTTTTGTTAGCATTTCAACTTCCTCAGCAGCACAAGCTAACACAATACTGTGTTGGTGTTTTTCACTTAAAAAGTGAGCAATCTGCGCGAAACGTTCCAATGGCCATTGTCTTAAAGCTGCTCTTGCCAGTGTGTGCATTATAGTAAAATTGGTGATTTTATTGGCTACAATAAATGCATCCACTTCTTTACTTTCTTTATCACTTAAATATATTCTAGGGAGTATTTCATTGTTTATAGGTTTAAGAATAGGCAACACTATTTCATAGTTTGTAACCGTTTCATGTTTTTGATTCCCTTTGTTTCTATAGCGAACCAAGCCCCTACCAAGGTAGACTTTAGGGGCAATTTTGATGCTTTTTTTAAGACTTTCAGCCGTGCCTCTAAGTTCAATAATGGTGTCATAATCTTGTTCAATGTTGTTGTGGTTATGAAATATTTTATCAATAAAGGGATTGCTGACAACCAATGGGTGGACAAAAGGTTTACACAACAAATGAATTTGTGCTTGTGGGTGGCTTTTTTTCAACAACTCAAAAACATGTAAAGCGGTTGCCATATCTCCAATCTCATCCCATTTAACAATTAGAATTTTATGTAAATCAAGGTCGTAAAGTGCTATTTTTTTGTTACACCACTTTTGGTATAACATGCTCATCAAATACAATCTTTTTTCGCTCTTCATAGGGCAAAGATAGTCAGCATGGAGGGCACGGCATCTGATTCTATTGCTGAAATGCCAAAATGCAAAAGATATACTCCTTCATTTACAAATGCTGGTATATAGGCCAATTCAGAAATGGTTTTGGTTTTACTAATTTCTTGTGGGTAATTAAAAAATGCTTTGTGGGCAGCCAATAAACCGCCATCTTCTTCTCTATCCACACTTGGCAAGTCTGTAATTAGATGATTAAACCCTTTCTCTCTCAGTAATTGAGCAATATTTGGGTGGAAGTAGCAAGGATTTGTGCCTGAAAATTGCATTTTCGGTTCAATTAATCCGCTTCTAATAATAATGGCTTCTGCTTGCTCTAATTTCTCCCAATGATAACTTGTTGCATCAATTATAAAATCTCCATTTTGTTGTTGCTTAGGTTTAACGTCAATTAAAAGTGCTTTGCAAAGTATAGGAACATGGATGTCTGTTATGTAAACAGCTTCTTTGGCAATATGCCCAACACATTCTGTATGCGTTCCATTGCCATGGGCATTAAAGGTAATGTCCTCACAATTGCACGCGCCTCCTTGAGCAACGCTGCCAATAAAGTCGCCTATCTTAAATGGGATAAACTTTGCGGGTGGAATAAAATAGGCATTGACATTATTTTCAGGCGTTCTGCTTATTTTTTGTGTCAAACTAATGCCATTACTGAAGTCAATGACATGCGGATTGTTACTGTTTTTAAACTGTATTGAAATTTTCACCTCATGGCAAAATTAATGTATTTTGGGCGCTTAAAAAACCTGCACTAAATGCAATTTTTAAAAGGTAGCATGTAAGGGTATAACCAAAAAATTCGGCTAAATTTGCGCCCTTTATGTCAACAACGGAAGTAGAATTTAAGAATTTAATTGCCCATTGCAAGGAGTATGGATTTGTGTTTCAATCATCAGAAATTTATGAAGGCTTAAGTGCAGTATATGATTACGGGCATAATGGGGTATTGTTGAAGAATAATTTGAGAACTTATTGGTGGCAGAGCATGGTGCAATTGCATGAAAATATTGTGGGCATTGATGCAGCCATATTTATGCACCCAAAAACATGGAAGGCCAGTGGGCATATAGATGGGTTTAATGACCCGATGATTGATAACAAGGACAGTAAAAAACGATACCGTGCAGATGTTTTGATTGAGGAGCATCAAGAGAAAATTAGAGCCAAAATTGAAAAAGAAGTAGAGAAAGCTGCACAAAGGTTTGGTGAAAGTTTTGATGAAACACAGTATATCAGCACGAATCCAAGGGTATTGGAATATCAATCTAAAATTGATGTTATTGATGAGCGGATGAAAAAAGGACTGGAAGAGGGAAATTTGACGGATATCAAACAGCTTATAGAAGATCTAGGAATTGTTTGTCCCCTGAGCGGCAGTAAAAATTGGACAGACGTACGACAGTTTAACCTCATGTACAGTACCCAAATGAATTCTACTGGTGACGAGGATTTGCTCTATTTAAGACCTGAGACAGCACAAGGTATTTTTGTAAATTTTTTGAATATTCAGAAAACGGCTAGAATGAAAATTCCGTTTGGGATTGCACAAACCGGGAAAGCTTTTAGAAATGAAATTGTTGCGCGCCAGTTTATTGTGAGGATGAAGGAATTTGAACAAATGGAAATGCAATTTTTTGTGAAACCCGGAGATGAAATGGAATGGTTTGAGTATTGGAAAGCATACCGTTTAAAATGGCACAAAAATTTGGGCATTCAAGATAAAAATTATCGCTATCATGACCACGTTAAATTGGCGCATTATGCCAATGCTGCGGTAGATATCGAATATAGGTTTCCTTTTGGCTTTAAAGAAGTGGAGGGTATCCATTCGAGGACAGATTTTGACTTAAAAAAACACCAAGAATTTAGCGGGAAAAAGTTGCAATATTTTGATTCTGAAGAAAACAGCTCTTATGTTCCTTATGTTATTGAAACTAGCATAGGTTTAGATCGGTTATTCTTATTGGTAATGAGTGAGGCATTGAAAAATGAAGTGCTAGAAAGTGGTGAATCACGTGTTGTGTTGCAATTGCATCCAGCTATTGCACCCACTAAATTAGCCATTTTGCCTTTGCTCAAAAAAGATGGTTTACCAGAAAAGGCGAGAGCAATATATGATATGTTAAAATTTGACTTTGCCTGTTATTATGAAGAAAAGGACGCTATTGGCAAACGCTACAGAAGGCAGGATGCTGCCGGGACACCTTACTGTGTTACCGTAGATTTTGAAACACTTGAAAATGATACTGTTACCATTAGGGATAGAGATACCATGGAACAAAAACGCGTAGAGATTTCAGAATTACATAATATTCTAAATCAAACTACATCTATGAGCAGCTTGCTTAAAAGTATTGGAACATAGGATTTACTTAGGTAGTTGAAGTACCATGCTAAAGCTTGGCTTTAAGCGATTTATGCGTAAGAAAATTTAGCTTAACTGTTAAAGTACTAATTCAATAAGCCAGTATAAGCAGGATTAATGCTGTCTATAATTTCTGTAACTTTAACCATGCTTTTTTCTGCACCACGACATTGTGCTAATGGTTTTGCAAAAGTTGGCAATAAGCATAATTTGTCAGCAGTCAAATAATAATTTTGATCGGTAAACAAGGGATAATTGTCATAATCGCAAATGGTGGCATTGTTTACCAAGGTTTTTGTTACCAATGAACGAAGTTTTTTTTCATTGTCTTTCACAATTTTTTCTTTTACAGCTTCTTCCGTTTCATCATTATAGGATTCAAGCGACATCAGTTGCTCTAGTGTAATTAAGTTACCAGTTTTTCTATCAAACGTAAATCCTTGGAAGTAGAAATCAGCATCTGAGCCACCACAATTCCATTGTACGCGATACAGCAATGATAAAACTTTAGCGTCAAAACGTTTAATAAATATGGTGACTTCATATTCCAATTCACAATCGATATCGGCAATAACATGGGCAATAGCAAGGCTATCACAAAATTTAGCGATGCGCTTATCGCTTTGAGTAGGGGCTCTAAATGCTATGCTTGGGATTTCGGAGGGTAAATTTTTAACAATTAACAATTTATCAAATTTATTGATGACAACACTATCAACAGGTTCATTAAACACCATATCAGAAGTATAAACATAGCGAAATGGAACTTCTACCTTTAATTCTTCAATTAATTGATTATCCTTATACAAATGGTTAATTTTGGTAATGTCATACCAAGAAAAATGCATTTCCTGCACAAGTCCATCATTGCCTTTATAAAGCCCATCCATGTATAAATCATCTCTCAACTGCAAAAACATTGTTCCCATGGTATCTTCGTAATTAGGGTCAAATTGGTAAAAAACAAAAACATTGCTATCAATTACGCTTCCAACCAGAGCAATAACAGCTTTGTTTTTGTTCAGGTAATATGCTGCGTCATCAATATCATCATCCGTTAAATCAAAAGCTAGCACTGCCTCATTATTTCCGATTACTCCTCTCAAAATATAGTTTTGAGATTGAAGTTGAAAACAAAATAGTGCGATTGAAAAAGTAAAAAGGTATTTAAGCATGTCTTTGGGTAAGTAATTTTTGAATATGATTGGGTAGATGCAAATTGTTTGCCATTTTGTTAAGCATAAATTTAAACCGATTAAAGGGTGTTGTTATGTGTCTAAAAATCAAAGGTAAATAAATCATAAGAAACATCGATGTTATGATTCCAAATTATTTTAATACTTTTAAAATAATACTTTTACTATTGCCAACATATTCAGGGGCATACATGCACTGTGCAGTGGCCAACCCACAGCTAAAAACACCTGCCTGTTGTACCGTCAATTGGTAATTGAATTGATAATTTCCTTTGCTCAAATAGTCTATAAAAAAATTGGTGCTGGCATCCAAAGTAGTTTGATAAAAACCTGCACCGCTTTGCCATTTATACCCAGACAATACATCCACAGGTTCCGTACCACTGCCACGCAAATCTTTGATATGCACATATTCTAAATTTCTATCGCTAGAAACATTGATACTTACCTCAATTCTGTCGCCAATTTGCAATGAATCTTTTTCGCCTATCAAAATTTTCTTTTCTCCCAATGGGGTATTGACAATTTTATAGATTTTTTTATCAATTACAATCCCTGATGCAGTATTTTTAATCTTCTCTAAATTTTCAAAATATTGCCAATACGCAGCACCATAACCAAAATTATTACTGCTAGCAGTAATGTTAATGTTGGCAGTTTGCGCATCAATTTTATTTACAGGAATTTGTTCTTTAATGTATCCTGTACCTGGCTGACCATTTGCAGTATTTACAGTAGTATTATTAACGGTTGCCTCAATTTGCAAAGGGCTGTTAAGCCAATTGCTACCACTCATCAATAAGGCATAACAGGCATCGGCAGTAGCCCTAGTGGTTTTCCAGTTTTGTGTTTGCTTTTGGCGCAGCAACCATATTTGTTGTTGTGTAATAATGGAGGGTGCTGCTTGTGCAGAACTATACGCCTCTATAATGGCAGCTTGCGTTTCAATAGCAGATTGATACCAATAGTAGCCACCGTTGTTTTGTTTCCAATACATACCCATTTCTTTGCTGTTTTGTGCATTCTCCGTCAAAGATTTAAGAATCATTGCAGGCAGCTTGCTTTGAGGGTTCAATACTTTTAATGCAGTTACCAACTGTGCTTTTTGCATCAATCCTGCATTGATCCATTGTTTTTCAGTATTGGCTACAAAATAAGTAACCACTATGTTTTGTGCATCAAAACCCATTTTTGGAAAGTAACTTTTGCAATACAAATACTGCAAATTAGAGGGTTCATAAGTATATCCTTTGTCTTTCTGTTTTGTATAATAATCATACATTCTTTGTGCATCTGCATCTAAAAAATTCATGGCCTTTGTTATCATCTCATTGTATGCAGCAATATCAATTCCCATATTCTTGAGTTTGCCAAAGCCTATGACTATGGTTTGCGTTATGTAAACATTGGGTTGCATTCCTGCAAACCAAGACCAACCTCCGTTATCACTTTGCAATTCTTTTAGTCTTTCAAGACCTATTTGTTTGTTTTGGTCAATGCGTTTGGCATCAAACAAAAGGGCCAATTTTTGCATGCGCTCGCTCTCTTTGTTGGCATCCAACAACCACGGTGTTTCCTCAATAACAGTGTATTTTAAATCTTGGTTTGTTTTCAATTTACTCAATAAAATGCTGGAATCCTTTTTAGCAGCGGTTTCCCATTTTTTAATCATGGGTTGGATGTTTGGATTGTTTTTGGCAATGTGGTTCGCCAGCAAATCAGCATACAAACGACTAAAAGTTTGCTCAGCACACTCATGCGGAAACTCAATCAAATAAGGCAGACTTTGCACTGCATACCAAGCAGGGTTGCTGCTCAACTCAAGCGTAAAATTATGATGCGTTAAGGTAGTACTTTTATTTTCTTTCAATGATTTAAAAACCAAATTTTGCGTTCCTTTTTCTGTAACGGTAATGGGCAAAGTTTCTGTAATCAATTTGCGGTTGGTTAATACAGGAATGGTGTGTAACTCTCCATCCGTATAATTGCCCGCTTGGCTCATTATAGCAATATCTACAATGCCCGTAAAGTTGGGAACAGCAATATCAAAACTAACCGAGCGACTGCTATTGCCTGGTACACTGATCATCATGTTGTTTCCGCTTTGAAGCCAATCCAATTTTTCTCCCGAAATGCCATCGGTTAGCAACAATGAAACGGTGGTAGCAAAATCTTTGTTGGTGGTATTGACAATTTTTGTAGCTATGCTGATGGTGTCCATTTCTCTCAAGAAACGAGGAATATTGGGCTGCGCCATCATTTTTTTTGATGCAGTAATGGACTGAGTATAGGTACCTATTTTTAAATCGGTGGTGTGTCCCAATAACATCAATTTCCATTGTGTAAGCGATTCAGGCATCGTGAATTCCAATAACAAATCCCCTTCATCATTGGTAAGCATTTGAGGGAAAAAGAAAGCGGTTTCATTGAAGTTTTGACGGATGGGTGGTGGGATGTTTGATGCAGTTGATTCTACCTCAATATCTCCCATAAGAGGTGTTTCACTGCTTGTACTCCCAAGAAAGCTCAGTTTTGAATCAGAAGACGTACCTAAATGGCTTGCACTTTCTCTACGAATACTTCCAAACATATAGCCGAAATTACCATCTCTATAAGATACAGTTCTTGCTAAGCCAATAAAATAAGGTTCATGCAAATAAATATCATTTTCACTGTAGTTGATATATGAATGAAAACTACTTGAATTAGTCATCCCAAAATGATTTTCAAAAACATTACCATTGTAAAAAAAATCAGAATGAGGCCAAAATTGATACTCATTTGCATAATTTAGTGCATCCAAACTTTGGTCATACATATTTGCTATATGCTCTGCAACAACTTTGTTTGCATCATTTCCTTTTATGGTTAACACCCATTTTTCCTTTGCTCCAGGCTCTGTTTTATCTCTAATGGATTGAATAGTATATTCCAGTTGTTTATTGCTAAATGGCACTATTAAGGTTTTTTTATGTTCATAATACCGATAATTATGAATGGAATAAGCCATTATTTCAATATTGCCTCTATCTTCTTCTAAGATAGGAATTTCAATCAATTTGGATTTTTTGCAGAGTTCAAAAGATTTGTTCAAAATCTCACCCCTGTTGCTTTTCACAACAATATTTACCGCAGCTTCTGTTCCTGATGCAATCAAGAATTTAGCGGTTTGTTGGGGTTCAAAATCAGCACCATTCAATAAAATTATATCCAACACTTTGGGTTCTTTGTATTTCCCTTTTTTATTGGGTACAACTTCAAAAACAAAACTTTCTGAGAGCATCTTACCATTGGCATCTTTTGCAAACACGGTTGCCTTGTAGGTTCCGGGGTCAGATATACTTTTGGCAGACCAAGCTGCATTGGTGTAGTTGTTTAAATTGGATTTTTCAATAATTGTAAACTCAGGATTACTGGGATATTCATAATCTGGAAATAGTTTTTCAAATTCCTTTTTGTTGAAAGCAACCGTATCTGTTATGGCCCAAAATCTTTTTCTGTAAATTTTGCTTGAAGTTTGTTGTTTTTCAATTCGTATCTCTGCATTCAATGGCAAAGATTTTCCTTGCAAGTTATTTGCAGCTATGTTTAAGCTAATGGGGCTATTTGCCAAATACTTTTCGGCACCTCCAATACTCAATTCTATGTTAGTGTATGCTAATGTTAGCGCATAACTTGCTTGGCGCACCTCTCCATTCAAATCGGTAATGGTGGCAATAATCTCATAGTTAAAATACGGATTTTCGGCAGCATTAATGCTCTCATCAGGAATGGCAGTAAATTCAATATCAAAAAACCCTGTTTCATTAGTTTTGGTTTCGCCATTTAAAATTACCAGACTCTCTGAATTTTGATGAAGCATTCCTCTATATCCCCACCAATAATATTTAGGTTTCAAACTGCGAGTAACGGAATACGAAACATTTGCACCTTGCACCGCATAACCCGCATAGGCATGTGCTTTTCCTTGTATTTTAACCAAATCGCCTAATTTAAAAGCTGTAGTTGGTTCTACTATTTCAGCACTGTATTTTTGGCGTTTGTATTCTTCTACAGAAAAATAAGTAGCATTATTGGCTATATTTACACTCATTGCCTCCATATGAAAACTTCCTGTAACACTTCCACCCATAGGCAATACAAAACTATCTGCAATACTTCCAAACTTGTTGGTTTTCAGGCTCAATTTTCCTTTTTCTTGATAATTTATATCTTTTAAAACTACCTCAACGGTTTCATTGGCAACCACTTGTTTCTTTTCATTGTTGAAAACAATGCCCTTAAAATAAACTGTTTGTCCTGGTCTGTATAAGTTTCTATCAGTAAATAATTGAATACTTAATTTAACTGTTTTCTCATTTTTTGCTATATTGTAATTAATATAGTCTCCGTAGAAAAAATCATAAACTCCAATATTTATTAAAATTTCACTATACGGTTCAAAAATGGTCAAATCACTTAGGTTTATAACTCCATTTTTGTCTGTTTTTGACTCTTTTGCGAGTACTAAAGCAATTTCTTCCTTGGTGTTCCATTTTCGATTATAATAAAAAATTTTATATGGAATATTTTCTTCTACATCACCCTCTTTAGCATTTACCAATTGAAATTTATTTGAGTCTAAATATTGAAGTACCGTATACTCAGAAACATTTACAATGCTTGATTGGGAAAATTGTTTCTTTTCAAAAGCACTATCGCTTCTTTCACTTGCAATAAAAATATACTGTCCTTTTGGCAAGGCTTTTAGTGCAAGTTCGGCAGAATGCTCACTAAAGTCATTGTAAACAGGTATTTCTATTGTGTAAGCATCAAATAAACTTGAATGTGCTATAAGGTTTTCTAAGGCCTTGTCCTCATCCCATTGATGAACATTATTTGCAAAGTATTTTAAATAATCAAGTTTCAAAACCTGAATATAAACCTTATTTATATTCGTATAGTCTAACTTAGCCAAAATCGCTTTATTGGGCTCAGCAATATTTTCTGTTATCAAAGAATAAAATGTTTGTTCAATTTCTAAAACACTGTTCTCCAATACTGCATTAAATTTAAAATTAGGATATTTTGCAATGGCATCTTTGGCAATTTGCCTTGCTTTAACCTTGTTGGTTTCTTTGTAATAATTGACCAATTCTGCTGCTACCAAATTACTATAAGCATTATCTTTATTCGCTTGGAAAAGGTTTTCAATTGCTTTCAACCAAACCAATTTACCTATTGTATTATCAAATTGCTTGGCATAATTGAGCCTTTTCAAATCAAATATTATTCTTTTTTCGGTTTCATCATCTCCAATACAACCCGCTAATTCTTGGTAAAAATGCAAGATGTAATATTCGTTTTTGGGGTCATTGTTTAGGTTGAAACTAGTCATTCTAAACGCTTCCAATGGAGCAAGACTCTCTTCTTTACTGGGGGATTTATAGGTATTGTCAGCAGTTAATTCAATATTGCTGAGCCTTTCAATAATCTCAAGTATCACCATTTGTTCAACCGTGTAGGGAATAGTAGCTTCTTCATAATCTTGTATTAAGGGCTTCAATTTTTCATCGTACCAATTATAATAATTCGTGTAAGAATGATGGCTCACCAACATAAATGCACTATAACAATGTTGTTCAATCAGTTTTACCAATTTTTCATTACTCCAGTTATTCCAATCCGTGCTGTTATCATCCTTGTTATTCGTATTCCAACGGTTTTGGTTAAATTTTTCATTCAATAAATTAGCTGCATAAAGGTGTAAAAAGGGGTGTGCCCGATTAGGGTATTTTAGTTTTGAAATTTCCTTTTCAATGGCATTCCATTTAGCAGAATCACTATTGTCATCTTTAATTTGGCTATTGAGTTCAATTTCTTTCTGCACTGCAACAACAAAATAACCTGTCTGTCCGTCCTTTTCAGCAGCGGCTTTCAATGGTAATAACAGTTTTAAAGCAGATTTTGGTTGCCCAATGTTGATGAGCGAATCAATTTTTTGTATTTCCAATTTAAATGGATACTTCAAACCACCAACGTTATTTTGGGCGATACCGTATATGGATAGAAAAATTAGCGCGGCAATAAGGATTATTTTTTTCATGGATTTAATTGAGTGTTCAAAGATAGAATTAAAAATTTTTAATCTTTTGCAAGGCTTTTGTGTCTTTTTAATGACCTTTGGTTCTGAATAAAATTCTAATTTTGTAGAAGCAAAATAGATAAAATGAAGCAAATAGTATTGGGTTTAACCATGATGGTTTTGATAGGCATACAATCTTGTAAAACCGACAAGGTGAGCAAAATTGAGTTGCCACAAGAGATTATTGACAATGATTGGGACAAGGCGGTTCAACTTTCTAAAGAAAGAAATAAACCTATTTTAATAGATTTTTATGCCAGCTGGTGTAAGTATTGCGCTAAGTTCAAAGAAAACACCTTGAACAACCCAGAAGTAAAAGATTACATTAGTAAAAACTACATACCCATTGTGATTGATATCGAAAAGGGAAAGGGTGTTGAACTTAAGGAAAAATATGGAGTTAACAGCTTCCCATTGCACTTAATTGTTGATGTAAACCTACAAGAAAAAGGCAGAGAATATGGCAATATGCCACCCACGGAGTTTCTGACCTGGGTAAAAAGTGTAAAATAATCCAAAAAAAGTTTATATTTGCATAAAGATAAGAATAATTTAACATATAAAAACATGAATAACAAAACATTACTAATTTCATTGGCAGCCAGCATGCTAATTGGCTTTGGAGCCTGTAAGAAAGACAAAACGGATCCTGTTGATGATAAGAAAGAAGAAGTGAAAACTGGGTTAACCGTGAGCAATAAGCAACGAGCTTTTGTTGGTTACGTTGGTGCTACTTGGTGTCCTCCTTGTGGAGCATATGGTGGTCCTGGCTTTAAAGCTATTCAGGCTAAATATACCGAAAACGATGTAGTGGGTTTATACTTGGCTCCAAGTGGAGAAACGGTTCCTTATTCTACAGATGGAAGTCAATTAATTGTTTCGCCATTTGTAAACGATTTTTACGCTGCTATGAAGTCTTCTGGTACAATTCCATTCTATAACATTAATGGTAAAAATGAGGGAGGCGCATACACAACAACAGATGCCACAGTTAATAAATACAAACCTTTTATTGATGGTATGATTTCAAGCGATGCATCTATTGGGATTGCAGCAAAAAAGACCTTAACCGATTCTAAAATTAGTTGTGAAGTTAAAGTAAAGGCATTTAAAGCATATGATGCTGATTTGTATTATTCCGTACTAGTAATTGAGAAAAAGGCAATAGGTTTACAATTGATAAGTGGAAAGCCTAATGATACTAAGTATGAACATCATTATATGACTAGGGCTTCATTGATAGGTGATGGAACGATGAAAGGTCAAGTTGCATTTGAGTCAATGTCTTCTGGTTCAATTGATGCCAATAAGGAATTTACCAAAACATTTTCTTTGAATTATGAAAATTTAGAGACTGGTACAGCTAAATTGATTAGGTGGAATTATACACAAGACAATACTGTTGTAATTGCAATGGTTTGGAAAAAGGAAGCTGGAAAGTATAATTTTGTAAATGCTGTAGTTGCAGAATAATTTATAAAAGACATAAAAAAAACCCAAGTAACTATTACTTGGGTTTTTTTTATGTCTTTCCATTTTTAACTTTTATCGATTCAAAATAAACTGCATAAAAAACAGATTAACTTTGCAGTACAAAGTACTTTGATTATGACAGCTGCAAAACATCTTGAAAACCTGAATGCGTTAAAATTAATTTTGGACAGAAATACACGCTTTCTTTCCTTAAGTGGAGTTTCGTGTATTTTAGCCGGTGTCTTTGCAACTTTGGGAATGATCACTGCTACCTACATTTATGGTGCAGAATGGGAGCTTTTTACAAGCTACACTTTACAAGAAAGTATGGAAGCATTTATTCCATTTTTTGTAATTGCGAGTGGAGTTATTGGCCTAACAATTGGCTGCTGTTATTATATGACCAAATCAAATATTCGCAAGAAAAAGGAGCCCATTAACAAGGAGTTGCTTAAAAATACGGTGATTAACATTCTCATACCCATATTGGTAGGAGGTGTTTTGTGTCTTATAGCACTGTGGGAGGGGAAATTTAACCATTTGGCAGCCTATATGCTTATTTTTTATGGTTTAGGATTGTTCAGTGGGGGTAAATTTATTTACAATGATATTAAGATAGTAGGTTTGGTTTTTGTGGCATTGGGGGTTGTCAGTTATCTCCACCCGCAATGGAGTATTTACTTATGGACTATAGGTTTTGGATTAGTGCATATCATTTATGGCGCGAGAATTTACACAAAATATGAACGAAACTTGCAAGCATGATTGAAGGTTTAAATAAGGCATTTGAAAGTAGATTGCGTTTAGGAATCATGGGTTTATTAATGGTAAATGACTATATTTCATTTGCCGATATGAAAGAAAATTTAGGTGCCACAGATGGAAATATTGCCAGTCATACAACGGCATTAGAAAAAATGAAATACCTGGCAGTGAAAAAGGAGTTTGTTAACAAAAAGCCATTAACCAGTTACAGTATTACAAGATTGGGGCGACAGGCTTTTCAAAATCATTTAATGGCTTTAGAAACAATAATCAAATCAGCAAAGTAAATTTTTTTAATATTATACTTTGAAATACAAAGTACTTTGAAATAAAAATAACAAATATGAAACTACAATTAAACACTAAACTTACCCTTAAATGGGTCATTACCTATGCCATAGCCATGGGCTTTTTCGAGGCGGCTGTTGTTATATACATGCGTGCCTATCTATATCCACAAGGTTTTACATTTCCCTTAAAACCGATGGCAGAGGTGCTGCTAATGGTAGAGGTATTTCGTGAGGCTGCCACCATTGTAATGTTGGTGTGCGTTGCTGTTTTGGCAGCTAAGCAAAAGTGGCAGCGTTGGGGTTATTTTTTGATTGCTTTTGCTGTTTGGGATATTTTTTATTATGTCTTTCTAAAAATCTGTATCAACTGGCCTTCAAGCTTTCTCACTTGGGATGTATTGTTTCTAATTCCAATTACATGGGTTGGTTCTGTTATAACACCCGTAATTATTGCTGTAATGATGATTTTTTTAGGATATCTGTTAGTTGCCTACAATCAAAAGGAGCATGTCCCCCTGCCCAAACTAGCAAAATGGCTTTTACTTATAGGTACGTTAGTTTGCATCATTGCTTTTACCATAGACTATGTGAAATTTTTGCTTGTACAGCCTCATTTGGATTTTAACTTATTAGCCAGTCAATATATTCCTGAACAGTTTTATTGGTCGATTTATTTTTTGGGAGTGGGGCTATTATTTACTGGAATTATTACCTACATCCGTCAAAAGCAAAAAATGAAACTATTATGAAAGTTATAAAATTGATACACTCTTTTAGAGAAAACCTGGTGGATTTATTAATCCATGGAAGTGTCCCTATTGTTGCATTTATTGGCAAGTATGAAAAATTTAATGTCAGTTTTGATCAGCTGATGAAATTGCCTGACGGAACTTTGGGAAAAGAAACAGCAGTAACATTAAAAGAAAGAAATTTTGCTTTTATCGCTCATTATGAAACCCATGATTTTAAACACATTTTGCTCAATTATAATATGGATGGGTTAGGTGAAGTAAGTATGCAGTTTTTTGCTTTGGGCAATGGCAATAGGCATTTTCCCACTTTTGCTATCTGTTCTGTGGGATTGTTTCTTTTTCCAACAAAATGGTTATTGTTTAAAAAGGATTATAAAAGGGGTAAGGCTGCAAAGGATATTACTTATTTGGATTATTACCATGCCATTAATTTGCCTTTGGTAACCTTAAGAATGGGATTGCCCTAATTATTTTAATGTCTTTGGGGTTATTGCTGCATCAGTATTATGAAGCATTTGGGCTGTGTTGTGAAAAACACAACACATGTCGTAAAATATTTTGCCATCAATTATTGCATTAAATACTTTGCGTTCTTGTGCTTTGGCGTGCTACGTTTTCTCTCGCAAGGGCGCGAAGTCGCAAGGCTTAAGTTCAGAAATAAAAATGGAATGTACTTACCTTCAAATATTATCATTAAAAACTTTTCGTCCTTGCTCCTTGGCGAGTTACATTGTCTCTTGCAAGGGCGCGAAGTCGCAAGGCTTGAGTTCAGATTTCAAAATGGAGTGTACTTACCTTCAAATACTATCATTAAAAACTTTGCGTCCTTGTGCCTTGGCGTGCTACATTGTCTCTCACACGATCGCGAAGTCGCAAGGCTTAAGTTCAGATTTCAAAATGGAGTGTACTTACCTTCAAATACTATCATTAAAAACTTTGCCTCCTTGTGCCTTGGCGTGCTACATTGTCTCTCACACGATCGCGAAGTCGCAAGGCTTAAGTTCAGATTTCAAAATGGAGTGTACTTACCATCAAATACTATCATTAAAAACTTTACGTCCTTGTGCCTTGGCGTGCTACGTTTTCTCTCGCAAGAGCCCAAAGCCTTAGCGCGGTATAATTATTTTTTATGCTTTTTCTTTTTAGCTTTTTTAAATGCTTCTGCATCATCAATTTCAGTAAGCAATGCTTTAATATTTGGTGAAAATTGATTTGAAAAAGTAATGGTATCTTCTATATCCTGATAGCTTAAAGAAACCTCATCGGGTACATAGCCCAAAAACTCCGTAACTTCCTTCCAGTATTTATCTTCTTCTTTACTTAAAAATGAGTATGCCAAGCCTTTGTTTTTTGCCCTTCCAGACCTGCCAATTCTGTGCACATAGTTTTCTGCTTGGTCTGGTATGTCATAATTAATAACAATATCAATGGCTTTAAAATCCAAGCCTCTGGCTGCCACATCTGTTGCAATCATTACCTTGCACGCGTCATTTTCAAATTGGGCAATAATACTTTCTCGCTCTTCTTGGGTTTTATCACCATGCAGGGTTATGGTTGTTATTCCTGCACGTTCCATGGCTTTATAAACACGCTCAGCCCTTACTTTTGTACGCACAAAAACAAGTATTTTTTTGCTTTCATTTTCAAGAATAAGTCTTTCAAGGTAATACCGTTTATCATCCATACTCACTTTTACAAAACGATGGGTGACATTGTTACTGGCTGGGTTGCGCGGAGAAAGCTGTATTCTAATTGCTTTTTGGTTAATAATACTGTACGCTATTTCTTTAATCTCACGGTTAATAGTTGCTGAAAAAAATAAGGTTTGTCTATTTCTGGGAATGATTTTTAATAAATCTTTGATGTCTTTTAAAAAACCTTGAAATAGCATTTTGTCCGCTTCATCTAAAACAAGGTATTGGATATGTTCCAAATTTAAAAAACCCTGACTGCGCAGGTCAAACATACGGCCTGGAGTGGCGATAACAATGCCATTGTTGCTTTTTAATGATTTAATTTGCTGTTCCTGCTCTTTGCCTCCATACAATGCCGTAATTTTAATAGGAATATGTTTGCAAAGTTGTTTGCAAGATTGTGCAACCTGCTCTGCCAACTCATGTGTAGGAACCAAAACAAGGCATTTGGGTGCATTGGTGTATCTTCTATCTTGTTTTAATTTATTGATTAAATCAATCAACGGGATAAGGTAAGCAGCTGTTTTTCCTGTTCCTGTTTGCGCCACTGCCAATAAGTCCTCTCCCGCCAAAATACTTGGTATAGCTTTAAACTGGATGTCTGTTGGTCTTTTATAACCTAAGGCAGCTATGTTGTCTTTTAAGTTTTCGTCTATTCTATAATCGTCAAAAAGCATTGGTGTGATTTTGTTTGCGAAGGTAATTGTTTATGCAATAACAATAACATTTTGTATCTATTTACTCATGTTGCAATCTTCAAAAATACACAATTCAAATTGAAAATATCCAAGGTTTATGCCTTCAAAATTGCAGTTGACAAAATTTGTTTTAAACATATTCAGGCATTGAATACTGTAATTAATTTCGGTTTCAATAAGTCTTGTAGCCTAATGTGCTAATAGTATTTGATTTGTTTCTATCGATTGAGCGAACAAAATAGTATATTGTTTTTTCTTCTTTACGGTGCTTCATTACCATTTCTAAGGGCATGCCATTTACCGTAATTGATGGCATGGGCAATGTTTGTTTACCTTGGCTAAAGGAGTCCCACATATTTGTTTCCTTTTCATTAACCCACATTTGAACTTCCCATTCTTGATTTTCTGATAAATATTCATGACACAATACGCCTAAAATAACTTTGCTTTTACCTGTTTTTGTAGGATTTGACATCTTCAACAACGTGTCTGTCTCATCCATTCTGTCTGCTTGTTGCATTCTCATGCTCATTGCAGATTTTCCATCAGGGGTTTCCATCAACATAATCATACAGCTATCTTTAAGATTAATAATACTTCTCGACTTGCTCAATGCTTTCATTTTTTTGGATTGAGATTTCATATCCATACCCATCGTGCTTTTTTCATTGTTGATGTAAATGATTTGACTTATACTAAAGCTATCTTTTGGTTTTTTGCCTGTCATATACATATCGGCAATTATCTCACTATTAAAGGCATAGGATGACTCAATTTTACAAGGTTTAAAAATATTTTGTAAGATTGATGTGTAATTGCCGACATCTTTAAGTGAAGCTGAATCATGGATAACATTGCCAAACATTGCCTTATTTTCCCCTTCATCGCTGTTTTGAGCAAGTATAAAAGATGTACTGAAGCAAAAGAAAGCAGTAAGTCCTAGTATTCTTTTCATGATTCAAATTTAAGACTATTCTCTAAAATATCCCTAATTTAATATTTTATTGAATAGGGGGCTTAGCATACTCCTTTTAAAGCCATAATTTATAGAGTGCTGTTAATATATAAATTTAGTTTTATTTTTGCATATTAAACAGCACCTAAAATGAATTTTATTTTTAAATATTTAATCTTTTGTCTACCATTCTTATTTATTCATAATGCTTTCTCTCAAATTAACATATTTGAGCTAATGGAGCGCACGGATTTACCAATTAAAGAAGTTGAAAAAATTGCGGATGCACATTTTGCTATAGTGGGTACTGGCCAGGGTAGTGGAAACAAGCAGTATCAGCGTTGGTTATATGAACGTAAGTTTCATTTAAATGAGGATGGGTATTATATCAAGCCGGAAATAGAAGACAAGGCTTATTATGATATTGTTGGAAAGCGAACACAATACAGAAGTGGTTTGGTTTGGACGGAATTGGGTCCTGATAGGTGGAACAGAACAAGTTCATGGAATCCGGGTGTGGGAAGAATAACATCAGTAGCCGTTCATTCTCAGGATACCACGGTTATTTATGTTAGTTCACCTGGAGGTGGTATATGGAAAAGTGTCAACAGTGGTGTTTCTTGGACACCACTGATAGATTTTGTAAACTCGGCTTGGATGAATATTTTTCATCTTGCAATTGACCCCAATAATAACAATACAATTTATGCATCCATTACCAATGGGGGTGTACTAAAGTCAATCAATGGGGGAGTATCATGGGCAATAACAGGTTCAGGCATTTCTGATGCCAATCAGGTAAAGGTGCATCCAGATAGCAGTAATATTGTGTTTTGTGCAGCCAGCAATGGGATTTTTAGATCAATTAATGGGGGTGCGACATGGCTAAAAGTTCATTCAATTACCAAAGAAGATATTGAATTTAACCCAATAGACCCAGACATTATGTATGCTTCTGGAAACGCAAGCTCCAATCCAATTTACCGTTCTGTAGATAATGGTAAAACTTGGGTCGCCTCAACAAATGGTGGTGGGCAAAGAACTTTGATTGCTGTAACTGCCGCTAACCCTGCCTTGGTATATGCTGTGCAAGCAGCAGGAAGTATTTTTGGAAGCATGAAAGTATCAATAGATACCGGTAAATCTTTTACGAATACTATTATTGGCAGTGCCAGTGCCGGGACTAATTTTTTTGGTTATGATGCCGATGGAGAGGACACGAGAGGACAGGCAACCTATGATATGGCAATCTGCGTTAATCCGTTGAATGCAGATGAAGTTCATATTGCAGGTATTTCCAATTGGAAATCCATTGATGGAGGTAAATCTTTTTTTCCTGAAACCAATTGGTACTTTCCCAATAACTATGGTTACAATCATGCAGACGTACATGCTTTAGAATGGGTAAATGGAACCATTTATTCCGGTAGTGATGGAGGAATTTATAAAAGTGTAGATTTAGGCGGTAATTGGATCGATTTAACCAATGGTATCGGCATTAAGCAAATTTACAGAATTTCTTGTTCACAAACTGATCGCGAAGTAATTGTGCTTGGTGCACAAGACAATGGATCGTCATTTCGGCAAAGCAATGGAAATTGGGTGGATTGGTTGGGAGCTGATGGAATGGATAACGTTATCAGCCCAACGGATGCTAAAATTGCCATTGGTACAAGCCAGTATGGCAGTATCTATAAAACTACCAATAGTGGAAGCGGGAAGTTTGATTTAACCAAACCAAATGATGGAAACTGGATAACACCATTGGCTATCCATCCTACCAATCACAATATTGTTTTTGGAGGGTGGCAAGGCGTGTATAAATCAACTAATGGGGGCGCATCATGGTCTAAAATATCAACAAGCTTAAGCTCAAAAATAAATATCTTGGAAGTTGCTAAAAGTAATCCAGACTACCTTTATGCTACAGTTGGAAGCAATATTTATGTAACAAAGAACGGAGGAACTTCTTGGACAACTTATATCGCACCGACAACTGTCAATTCATTGTTTATCAGTCAAACAAATCCGGAAAAAATATGGATTGCTTGCAACTCCAGTGGAAGCAGTAAAATATATGTTTCTGAGAGTGCTGGTTCAAGTTTTACAAATATATCTACAGGCTTACCCAATATTGTTCCCCGTTCTATTGTAGTAGATGAAGAGGCAGCCGAAACTATTTATGTTGGTATGAATATTGGTGTTTTTTATAGGGATAGTATCACCAAAATATGGACGGAACACGCAACAGGTTTGCCTTTAGTTGCTATTAATGAGGTTGAAATTCAAAAGTCTGGAGGTAAATTGCGTGTTGCTACCTATGGTAGGGGCATATGGGAGAGTAATCTCCAAAATGTTAACTATGCTTGCGATGAACCCAAGGGTTTAAGCACAAATTCAATTAGTAGCGTTAGTGCATTTTTATCATGGGATGCTGTAATTGGTGCTAAACGCTATCAAATTCAGTACAAATTAAATGGAAGCAATTCATGGTTGGTGTATGGAAATAATATTGTTGATACATTTATTAATCTTACTGGTTTAATGGGGTTGTCAGCGTATGATTGGAGAGTTTTATCTGACTGTGAGGTGAGTAAAAGTAATTTTGTTGCAAGTAGTTTTACAACTACCAACCATGGTGTGGGTATTGACTTGAAAGATGACCATGCATGTACAGGATTTGTTGCTTTGTATCCAAATCCTACAGACAATCAATTAACCTTAGATTTCAATCTTAAAGGTGAAGAATTAAAAACAGAAATAAAGATTTTTGATTTGAACAGTAGGGTAGTGTATGGGAGTAAAGTAAATGGAGTTAAGGGTTTAAATCATCAATATTTGGATATTTCTACGCTCAGTAAGGGAACTTATCAGTTGCAATTAAACATTGGAAACTATTCAGAAATTAAAAGTTTTGTAATTTCTAGATAGCCCTAAGGCTTGACAAAAATATTGCGCTTTAATTGGTGCGATAATGAATTAGCAGTTACATTTGTAACAAAATATTATGCCAATAAGTAAAGCTGATTTAGCGTTCAATAAAAATGAAGACCACAATAGACAATTAGTTTATGAACTAAAATCTAAGTTTAAAACTGTTGCACTGGGAGGGGGGAAAAAAGCGGCTGAAAAACAAAAGGAAAAAGGCAAAATGCTTGCCCGTGAGAGGATAGAGTATTTGAGAGATAGCAATTCTCCTTGGGTTGAAGTGGGTGCATTTGCAGGAGATGAAATGTATGAAGAGCATGGTGGCTGTCCTAGCGCTGGTGTAGTAGTTGGTGTTGGTTATGTAAAGGGAAGACAATGTGTTATTGTTGCCAATGATGCTACTGTTAAAGCAGGAGCATGGTTTCCGATAACAGGCAAAAAGAATTTAAGAGCGCAAGAAATTGCAATGGAAAATCATTTACCAATCATTTATTTGGTTGATAGTGCAGGGGTTTATTTGCCTTTGCAAGATGAAATTTTTCCGGATAAAGAGCATTTTGGTAGAATTTTTAGAAACAATGCCATTATGAGCAGTATGGGTATTACCCAAATTGCTGCTGTAATGGGAAGTTGTGTAGCAGGTGGTGCTTACTTACCTATTATGAGTGATGAAGCCATGATTGTGGACAAAACAGGTTCAATTTTTTTGGCTGGCAGTTATTTAGTAAAAGCTGCCATAGGAGAAAGTATAGACAATGAAACACTGGGTGGCTCTGTTTCTCAAACAGATTTAAGCGGTGTTATAGATGATAGATTTCCGAACGATGCAAGTTGCTTAGACCATATTAAACACATCATGGATAAACTTGGAAAACCCAAAAATGCAGGTTTTAGTAGGGTTGGTAGTAAAGATACCAAACGCAATATCAATGATGTTTATGGTATATTACCTGCAAACAGAGCGCAACCCTATTCCACCACTGAATTGCTAGATTGTATAGTAGATGCGGATAGTTTTGAGCATTATAAAAAAACCTATGGGCAAACCATTTTATGCGGTTATGCAAGAATTGATGGTTGGGCAGTTGGGATTGTTGCTAACAATAGAGAATTGGTGAAAAGTGCCAAAGGAGAAATGCAGTTTGGGGGCGTTATTTACAGTGATAGCGCTGATAAGGCTGCCCGTTTTATCATGAATTGCAACCAAAAAAATATCCCATTAGTATTTTTACAAGATGTAACGGGTTTTATGGTAGGTTCTCGTTCAGAAAATGGTGGTATTATAAAGGACGGAGCAAAAATGGTGAATGCCATGAGTAACAGTACTGTTCCAAAATTTACCATAGTAATGGGCAATAGCTACGGAGCAGGCAATTATGCCATGTGTGGCAAGGCGTATGACCCGAGACTAATATATGCTTGGCCTAGTGCAAGAATTGCGGTAATGGGAGGAGAGCAGGCTGCAAAAGTTCTATTACAAATAGAAAAGGCAAGTTTGGCTAAAAAAGGTGAGGTGATAGATGAGAAGGTAGAGCAAGCATTGTTGGATAAAATTACCAAACGCTATGACAAACAAACCTCTCCATACTACGCTGCCTCAAGGTTGTGGGTAGATGGAGTTATTAACCCCACAGAAACTAGAAAGGTTATCAGCGAGGGAATAGCGATGGCAAGCCACAAACCAACTGAAAAGTTTAATGTAGGGGTGTTGCAGACGTAAATATTAGTTGTAAATGTTTAATTTTTATTGATTAATTGAACGGATTTACCGTCAGCTTGAGCGGAAACGAAAGCAGGTAAAGCCAAACCACAACTAAATTTATTCAAACTCTGAAATCAAAATAAAATACTTCAGTGTGCATTCTTTTATTGGCTTCAAAGCTATTACTAACATGGATAACAGAAGACTTTAGAAAAAAAAGTCAATTAAGCTAAAATTCAACCCTACTTAGACTGCCCAAAACTAAACAACCTACAAAACTCCTGTGGGCTAATAATGGGTAATTTTGCATCTCTAAAATCATGTGCATTTTGGGTAATAATAACATCTAGCTTACTATCTAAAGCACTGTGGTACTGAATGGCATCTTCTAAATCATGAAATTTTGAGGATAAACTCTGCCTAACAATGCTTTCATTTTCTGTGGTAATTCGAAAAGGCTCAAATATTTCTTGAGCAACGGCTTTTGCCTTGCTTTCTGATTTGTAGTTTTTGTACAAAAAATAAGAAGTAATGGCAATGGTAGTGGGAGAAATATAGACTGCTCGGCACATCTGAAAGGATGTTTTTACCGTTTGCGTGCAAATATCATGGTTTATAGATTTGGCAACTAGCCAATCAATAATAACATTGGCATCAATAAAAACATCTCTCATTTATTTAAAACGCTTGCTGTGTTTGGAGATAATGGCGTCTGCAATGTTTTCTTTAGAAGAATAATCTTGTAGCGTAATAATACCAGCATACTTGGCAGCGTGGCGGGCTCTTTCTTGAGCAAAGGGGGTGTCTTTTGATTTCATGGCGATGTAGGTTTCTAAAAAATCTGAAACAATACTGGTAATAGACTCATTATCATTGATGATGTATTCTTTTACTTTGTCAACAATCTCTTTATCTACACTGAGTGTTAGTTTATTGTTTTTCATACGTACAAATATAAATTATTTACGTGTAAATTAAAATTATTTTTTCATTTACTTTTGGTGCTATGAAATTATTTATGAAAAAGGTGCTTAAAATATTTGGTAAAAGTATTTTGGTTTTTGTTGCGTTTTTGATCGTGTATTTTTTAATGGCTTATCTTGGTTCTAAAATTACTGTTAACAAGAATCAAAGCAATGAAATTAAAACAAAAACACTGTTTGTAATTACCAATGGTGTTCATTCTGATGTGATAATTCCCATTGCTATACTTGATTCCAATCAATTGAAAAATATATACCGCTTACAGGATGAGCAATATTTATCATTGGGTTGGGGGGATAAAAATTTTTATATCAATACTCCAGAGTGGGCAGATTTAACAGTAAAAAATGCCCTTGTGGCAATGTTTTGGAAAAGTGCTACGCTGATGCATGTTACCCGTTATAAAGCACCAAAAAATGAATGGAAAAAAGTGCCAGTTTCTGATGCTCAATTAAAACAATTGATTAAATATGCTTTTGCGGATTTTACATTGGATGAAAATCAGCAGTATCAATTGCTAGTTGGACAATCTTATGGAAATAATGACAATTTTTATGAAGCCAAAGGCAGCTACCACTGTTTTAAAACCTGTAATTCTTGGACCAACAGCATATTAAAAAGGAGCGGTTTACCTGCAAGTCTTTGGACACCTTTTGATTATGGAGTAATGAATAAATATTAACTCCATTTAATTTTTATCAGTCTGCATCTTTTTAAGTTCATCGCCATACAAAAACTGATCAATTTCTTTTTGTATTCTTCGATAGTCAAACTCAAAATCAAGGGTAGGCTGAATGTTTGCTTCAATATATTGCTCAAGATTGGTCAATGCTTTATCTTCTTGCGCATAAAATTCTTTAAACTTTTTCTTGCTGTATTCTTTTTTTATAACACTGTTTCTCAATGTAGCAACTTGAATTTTTATGGCTTCATGTTCTGTTTTTGCAGTCTTAAAGCGCTCATAAAATGACTTGTAGTTTTTGTGAATAGCAACATACTTATCCATCATTTGAGCCATTGCCAGCGGAATGGTTTTCTCAGTAAACTTCATTTCGCCAATATCCATAGACATTTCTTCAATACGTTCATTTATTTCTCGCATATCAATGTTCAACTTCTGCTCAACAACTGCTAAGCGCACATCCAAACTATCCAAAAACTCAAGTTCTTTTTTTAATTCAAAATCATTGCGGTCATTGCATCCAACAGATAAAAAAAATATTGCACCAATAATTAGTAGGAAATTATAGATATTTGCTTTTTTCATAGACTGCAAAAGTAAAAATAAATTGTCAGCTCCTAGCAACATAAAAAAATTTAAACAAGCACTTTTCCTGAAAGATGTCTTATTGTTGAGTATTACCGCTTTTGGGGGGCCACAAATTCATTTTGTTCAATTTATAGAAAGGTTTTGTGAACATAGAAGGTTTGTCACAAAAGAAGAATTAATTGAACTTTACAGTTTCTGTCAAGTTTTACCTGGCCCAACTTCTACACAAACGATTACCTCTTTGGGCTTAAAAATGGGAGGGTATAAATTGGCAATTTTAACCTTGTTAATTTGGATTACACCTGCCACTTTACTGATGACTGGTGTGGTATTGGGCTATTCCAAAATGGAAGGACTTGATTTATTGCATTATTTTGATTTAGTTCCTGCCATGGCTGTGGGGTTTCTTTTTGCCGCAGGACTTAAAATGTTGCCATTGATTAAAAAGCATTATGCATTTTACTTAATCACCATAGTGTCTTGTATTTTAGTGGTGTTAAATCAACGGTTTGCCAAAAATCCTTTTACTGCCAGTATGGTGCTACCTGCTATTTTATTTGGTGCTGCACTCATATCACAAAAGTTAATAAACATAGATTTTAAGCCGAATGACCTGCCTATCGGAAAACTCAATTACTCTCATTTGCTGATTATTGGACTGCTTTTTATGGCTATTGTTTTAGTGGGTAATATTTTTCAAATAAAAGAGGTTTTACTGTTTGAAAATACTTTTAGAATGGGAAGTCTGGTTTTTGGTGGAGGGCAAGTATTAGTCCCACTCATGGAGGCACAATATGTTCATGTTAAGCATTACCTATCAGCGGTTGAGTTTGCTCATGGATATGGATTTTTGCAGGCTGTTCCAGGCCCGGTTTTTAGCTTTTCTACTTTTGTTAATGGTATGGCGATGAAAAATGCCGGAGTAGGTGGGCAACTATTGGGCTGTTTAATTGGTAGTGTGGGTATTTTTTTACCAGGCTTATTGATTATGTTTTTTGTTTACCCAATTTGGGGACGCATTAAAACTTACCCTATCGTGCAACGTTCGCTAGATGGAGTGGTTGCAGCGGCAGTAGGATTAATTTTGGCTGCAGCAATATTGTTATTCATCTCCTTATTAGGGCAGTGGGAAACAAAAAGTAGTAACTTAGGAGACATCATTGTCTTTGTTGTTACGGTTTTATTAGTGTCTTTTACGAAAATTCCCAGTCCTTTTATCGTAATTCTAAGCATTTTGGCAAGTATTTTGTTCTAGTAATATGATTTCACCTTATATTTGACTAAATGAAAAAAATAATATTTTCTATATGTGTAATGGTTGTTGCCAATGTTTTAATGGCGCAGGATACAAAAAAAACAACGGTAAAGGATACTTCTCTTATTGAATTTTCTGGATTGGTATTAACAACTGATAGTTTATTTGCCATACCTTATGTTTATGTTTTTGAAAAATACAGGCGCTTTGGGGATGTTACTGACCGAAATGGTTTTTTTACCATCACCGCAAATAAAGGTGATACGATAGTTTTTAACGCACTTGAGTACAAAATTGGATTTTATGTTATTCCAGATACGCTTACAAAGTCAAAGTATAACATTATTAAATTAATGACTCAAGACACCAACTATTTGGAACCTGTTGTAATTTATCCTTTGCCCCCTAGAGTGCAGTTTGATTATATTTTTGTGAGGACAGAAATACCAGATGATGATTTGGAAATAGCCAGAAAAAACCTTCAAAGAGAAAATCTCAGACAAGAGGCATTGGATGGAAGACCGGATGCCAAAGCGGCTTATAGTGCGCAAATGCGTCAGCAAGCGGCTAATTTGTATTGGAAAGGACAATTGCCACCTAATAATCTCTTAAATCCAATAGCTTGGCAACAGTTTTTTGATTCATGGAAAAAGGGAGATTATAAAAAGAAAAAGAAAGCGGAGTAATATTATTGATTTAACAAGGCAATCAGTTTTTCTGTTCCTGCCTCTCTGCTATATTTGCTTACATCCAAACTGCTTTGTTGTTTGGGGTTAGCCAAGTAATTGACATAAATATGCTCCATTGCCAATAAGATTTCATTAGCTTTTGATCTATGAGCAGTCTTTAATAGACTTTCATTGTTGAATAAAAAATGAAACTCTTTAGGTTCATTGCTCAAAACTAAAGTAGGGCGTCTGGTTCTCAAGTACTCCATTGTTTTAGTTGAAACCATAATGCTTTCATGAGCGGTTTGTGGTGTTACATTCAACAATAAATCTGCATTAAACATATAAGTTATTGCTTCTTCTTGGGACAAGTAACCCAAGTTTTCATAGCTGAAGCTTGGAATACTTTGAAACAGCTTTTCATTAATATCAACAATTTTCCCAATCATTAATAGTTGAAATTGCTGATGAGGATATTTGTTAACCAGTTGTTTTAATGCTTCTGCTAAAGCGGTACAATCCTGCTTTTCTCCCAATAGTCCTACATGCAATAGGGTAAATTTATTGGTTCCAATATAGTTCTTTCCAGTAAAAATAGCCTCCTCAAAACCGTTATATATTACCTCAATGGGTGTCTTGCTTTTTTTTGTGAGTAAGCTTTTGAGTTCATTGCCAATAGTGATTATTTTATCTGCTGCATCCAGGCATTGTTTTTCAAGTTTTAGATTTTTCCGTCTGGCCCAATTGCTTTGTGGTAAGGTTTCATTGATATAAAGTTCCGACCATGGGTCTCTTAAATCAGCAAACCAAATTAAATTGGGGTAAGTTTTCTTTAGTTTAAGCCCAATTAGATGGCTACTTTGGGGTGGTCCTGTTGTAATAATATGCGTATATCCTTTTTTGAGGATTTTATGCGCTTTTTTGATAGCGTATTTATTCCACCCAATTCGCGCGTCAGGAATAAATAGATTACCCCTAATCCACGAAGCTAAATATTTGAAAATGCTCTTTTTTGCATCAAAACCACCGTATGGAATATTATCTTTACTGTTACCTGAGGTCAGTTTACTATACAGTTTTAGCGGGTCAATACTTTTGGTTTTAAAAGTCTCAATATCTTTTGCAAAATCAATTAAGTTCGGGTCTATAAGCGGATAACTAGCGTCATTTTCATTAACTGTGAGTACAGAAACTACAATACCTTTGTCTTTTAAATATTTACTAAAGTACAGCCATCTTTGCACTCCTCCACCCCCAGCAGGTGGCCAATAGTAAGTAATGATTAGTATTTTTAGTGCATCCAAAATGGATTATTCTTAAGCATAGTTTAGCGCAAATATACTTTCAAAGATATGCAGCCCATCGGTATTAAAAAGTACATTAGAAGAGGCACGCTCAGGATGTGGCATCATTCCAAAAACATTTTTTTCCTTATTGCAGATACCAGCAATATTTTTTATTGAACCATTGGGGTTTGCACCTTCATTAACCGCGCCTTTTTCATCGGTATACTTGAAAATTATTTGTTTGTTAGTTTCTAAGGAGGCCAGTGTGGCTTCGTCAGCATAATAGTTTCCTTCTCCGTGCGCAATGGGTATTTTTAAAGCTTTGGAGGTATCTATATTTTTGGATAAACTAGAACTATTAACCGCTTTAATATAAACATTGCTGCAAATAAATTGTCTATTTGTATTGTGCAACAATGCACCTGGTAAAAGCCCTGCTTCACATAATATTTGAAAGCCATTGCAAATTCCCATTACAAAACCGCCATTGTTAGCATGAATTTTCACCGCTTCCATAACTGGACTAAGTTTTGCGATGGCTCCGCTCCTTAAATAGTCTCCATAACTGAAACCACCCGGTAAAAAAATATGTGTACATTCCTGTAAATCAGTATCTTTATGCCAAATTTTAACAACCTTAGTTTGAGTAATATTTTCTAGAACTTCTATTAAGTCTTGGTCACAATTGGAGCCAGGAAAAATGATAACACCACATTTAATCATATTGTTTCTAAAATTATAGTGCAAAGATAAAGGTATTGTTCAAATTAAGGTCTTGGGGGTTAATATTTTTAGCGATTTCAATTCTTTACTAAAGAAAAACACACATTTTGTGTAAATAATTACAAATAAATTGCACAAATGTCACTTTTTGGTATTAGTTTTGAAAATAATTTAGAATGATTTGAAAATAATTTAGTATGAGTTTGAAAATAGAAAATATCAATATGCTTAGCTGTGAGAATATTGTAAAGGATAAAAAGCTGAATAATGTTACTGATGAGTACAAGGATAAAGTATATAACAATAGAAAAAATGTACTTGGAAAACTTAGTCCAAAAACGGAAGAAAATTTGCGACATCTGACTGTTTCCTCCTTGATTATCAATTAATCATATTTTGCTACGAGTGGCATTTTTCTGCCATATGAAAAATCTTTTGTAGTCACTTTCAAAACTGGAGCAGCTTGCCATCTTTTATATTCATTTCTATTTACCAAGTCAACAATTTTATTTACAGTAAGTGCATCACATCCTTTTTCTATAATTTCGTTTTTTCCCAATTGCCCTTCTATGAATAGTTTTAAAATACTGTCTAGCAGCGGGTAATCTGGTAAAGAGTCACTGTCCTTTTGATTGGGTCTTAATTCTGCAGATGGGGCTTTGTTTATAATAGTTTCGGGGATTTTTTCCTCATATTTGTTTATATATTGACACAATGCATAAGCTTGTGTTTTATAGATATCACCAATTGGACACAATCCACCACACATATCACCATACAACGTTGTGTACCCTACTGCCATTTCACTTTTGTTGCTGGTGTTTAATAAAAAGCGTCCCGTTTTATTGCTTATTGCCATAAGCAACAAGCCTCTTATTCTGGCTTGGATATTTTCTTCAGCAATTGAAAAGGGATGGCCTTTTAGAAAAGGCGAAAGTGTGTTAGTGAGCGTATCAAATGAATTACTAATTGGTAAAATTTCGTAAGGGTTACCTAAATTTTCACTCAATTTTTTAGCGTCAATAATACTACCTTCACTACTAAAATCCGAGGGCATAAGCACTGCTAAAACATTTTCTGCCCCCAATGCTTCACTGGCTAGCACTTGCACTAATGCAGAGTCAATACCCCCACTGCTTCCAAGAACAGCAGTTTTCTTAAATCCCATTTTTTCAAAATACGATTTGATACCAAATACTAAGGCTTGGTAAACAATACCAATATCTCCATTGGCTCGCATTGGTGTAATCTGCTCATAATTCAGTGATGTATCAAAAATTTTTGCTTCTTCTTTGAAAATGGAAAATTCAATCAGTTTACTACCACTTTTACTATAAACGGCACTATCACCATCAAATAAAATTCCAGTGTGGGCAGCAGATTGGTTTAAATATATCAAAGGACATTGCATTCTTTTAATACAATCCTGAATAACCGTATTGCGTTCTGAATACTTATTTTGATGAAAAGGCGAGGCGCAAATATTGACATGCATTGTTGGTTTAAGTGCAGTCAATTCGTTTATTGGATTTTGTTTATAATTGAATTTATTATGACTGTCCCATAAATCTTCACAAATAGAGATTGCAACTTTTTCCCCATTAATTGCTATAACTTCAAAAGAAGTATTAGGCTCAAAATATCTTTTCTCTGTAAAAATATCATAAGTGGGTAGCAGGGTTTTATGTATAGTTTTTAATATTTTTTCATTCTGCAAGACAAAGGCTGAATTGTAAAGTTGTCTTCCATAGGGATTCTTATTTTTAGAAACTCCACCAACAATGATAGTAATGTCTGTAGCAAGTTTTTTAAGGGTATCAACAGCTTCGATACATTGATTAACAAAAAATGGGTAATCCAATAAGTCATCCGGTGGATAACCACATATTGCTAGCTCAGGAAATACGATGATGTTGCAAAATTCCTTTTTTGCTAATTTGATATGATGCGTGATTTTTAAAATGTTGCCATCTATGTCGCCAACAATAGGATCTATTTGGGCTAGGTAGTATTTCATTTGGTAATGTAAAAAAATAGCAAATTGCCTAAAGCTGCAATTTGCTATTCAATCTGCGCTTATTTAAAATAATTTTAAAACAAAATACCAAGTGACAATCCTAAGTAGTTGTTGATGCCTACTGTATTTTTATCTCTAAAAATATCTGTAAAACCATTATCCCAACGAATTCCAGCAGTAAATGCAGTGTTTCCTGATAAATCATACTCTATACCTGCACCCAGTACTAAGGGAACTCTGAATATACCAATTTTGTTATCAAAAGCCTTTGTGTTGGAATTGTTTGGATCTAGTTGGAAATCTCCAGCGTCTCTGTCACTTGCATTGGGGGAGAACCACTCGCCATCTGTAGGTAAAGGTTTATCAGCGGATACTTTAACATTTCTTGAAATTAGAACTGAAGGAGCTAAGCCTGCTTGAAAGAAATATCGTGTTCCATTGATGGTATTCGTTTTCATTTTCATCGTAAGCGGTACTTGGACATATTGAAATTTATAGGCTTGCTTTACATCATTGTAATAACTACCTACTGTTCCATCACCTTGATAAAAGCTGTCTTTTAAAGCAATGGAGTTTTTCATACTGGTAACCAGGGCTTCAATACATAGAAAATAGTTTGGTCCAAACTTATAGTTGGCTTCGAGTCCATAACTAAAACCTAAGCCAGTTCCTGATCTTTCTGCTGGTCCGCTTTTTATCTTGGCCCAAGTAACATTGGGAGAAACTCTAAATCCAATTTGAAGTTTTCGGCCCACTGCAGCCACATCCTGCCCAAATATTGAACAATTAATTAGCATTGCTAATAATAAAATGCATGTTTTTTTGGTTGTCATATTAATCTTGTTGATTTTTGCAAAGTTCTTAAATAATATGTATAACACAAAATATATAGTAATTGTTCTGTTCGCAATTATTTTTAATGCTTGCAATGATTGCAGCCATTCTTTGGTGAAAAATGTAGAAGGCACAGCCAAGGTTGTGCGTTTTGATAGCATTTTTTATGCAATTGACAATCCTAAAAATGCTTCCCAAGCTTTACAAAATATCCGAAAACAGGATCCAATTTTCTTTGATTTATATGCAAATAAGGTGTTTGACATGGGTATTTCTGATTCACTTCCAGTCGAATTGTTATTTTATCATATTAATAGTATGCAAAATAGGGAGTTGAAAAATCAGGTAGATTCTTTATTTAAGAATTTTGAAGAAGAAAGGGAAGCCTTAAATTATTTAAGTAAATATTTCAAATATTATTTTCCAAAAAGTACTTTTCCGAAAATAACTACTTTTTATGGTGGTTTTGCAGGTTTTATGGCTTGGCTATACAATGATAGCTCAATGATGGTGGATTTGGATATGTATTTAAATGCAGACTTTATTGCTTACAATCAATTCTTCCCTCAGTACAAATCAAATTTTTTTAAACGAGATATGTTGGTGGTAAACGTAGCAAAGGAGTTGGTGCGCAATGAGTTCTTAAAATTTGAAGTTTCAAAGCCAAAAAACATGTTGGAATATATAATAATTGAAGGAGCTAAAATTTATCAAGTACATCAATTGTTGCCATGCAGGCCTGTTTATGATTTAATGGAATATGACCAAGACCAATGGGAATGGAATGAACGTGAAGAGCAAAAGATTTGGCAATATATTGTTAAAGAAAAATTATTGTATGAAAGTGATTTTAAGGAGTATCGACCCCTTGTTTCAGAAGGCCCTGCAACTGTGCGTTCTGGAGTTGCAACTGGCGCACCACCAAGAATTGGTGTATGGGCGGGATATCAAATTGTTACGGACTTCATGCAAAATAACAAGTCAATTTCTGTTTCTGAAATGTTAAAACAGTATAAGGCAGAGGATATTTTAGCGATGTCCAAATACAAGCCTTAAGCTTGAGCAGCTCGTTTTAAGCGGTCGTTAATTGCTTTTCCTAAGCCCACTTCTGGTAATAATTGAATGTAACCCACCTCTATGGGTAAATGGTCTAAATCCCTAAGGAGTGAAAATAAGTTTTTAGCGGCCTCATCAATATCTTTTTTTGCGCTTAATTGTAAATTGTGTTTGGCAATTCGTTCCATTTTTCCAAAGTGAATAATTGCACAGTTATCTATATTATCTATTGTTTCAAAATCATCAACAATATTCAATCTGATTTTCGGTGAATAATGCTTGTCTAGCATTCCAGGAGCAGCAGGGTTGCTATTGTTATTGGTTTTTTGAATAATGGGTAAACTTGTCAGTTTAGCAAGCTGTTCATTTGAAATACTCCCTAAGCGATTGATAACAATTTTATCATAATCCATTCCTATAATGGTAGATTCTATACCCATTTTGCAAGCACCACCATCCAAAATATAGTCAATGTTATTTGCTAAATTATGAAATACATGGTTTGCTGTGGTTGGACTTACATAACCAAATGGATTGGCACTAGGCGCAACTAGTGGAAAATGCAGCATTTTTAAAAGCTGTAAGGTTAACGGATGGTTTGGGATTCTTATAGCCACTAAATTGCTTCCTGAGGTGATAATGGGATTGATAATTTCCGTTTTTGGTGCCAAGATTGTTAGTGGTCCTGGCCAAACTTTTTCTGCAATAAGCAAGAGTTCTTTTGGAATCTGTGCAAATTTTAAAGCCGCTTCAAGGCTATGGGTATGTACAATTAATGGATCAAATTGGGGACGGTTCTTTGCTTTAAATACGGAAAGTACTGCATTTGTATCCAATGCATTGGCCGCTAAGCCATAAACGGTTTCGGTAGGTATAGAAACAAGCTTGCCTTGATTTAAAATTTGGGCAGCATAGTCTAAATCTTTTCCAATAACCGCTGCCATTATTAGTTTCTTTTTAAACCAAATTTTTCTATTTTGTTGTATAAATGACTTCTTTGAATATCAATTTCCTGAGCGGTTTTTGCAACATTCCAAGCATTATCTTCTAGCTTTTTTTGTATGAATAGTTGCTCGGCATAGTCTTTAAAGTCCTGAAATTTTTCAAATTTATCCAAGGCTGCCATTCCTTCTTGTATCCTCGCTGCTGGATTAGAGTTATTCAATACATCCTCTTCATTGATAATATCTCCACACAGTATAACCATACGTTCTATTACATTGCGTAGTTCTCGTATATTTCCTGTCCATTTTACTTCTTTCAAGGCCTTGATACCATCTTTTGAAAATGATTTTATTGGGATTCCATTTTCTTCACAAATATCTTTCAAAAACTTCTCTGCAATAACAGGGATGTCGTCTTCACGGTCATTTAAGGTTGGATTATGGATCATTATAACACTTAATCTGTGATATAAATCCATTCTGAAATTGCCTTTTTCAATTTCAACCATTAAATTTTTATTAGTTGCTGCAATAATGCGGACATTTACCGTTAGTTCTTTGTCGCCACCTACACGAGCAATTTTTCCTTCCTGAATAGCGCGCAACACTTTTGCTTGAGCGGAAAGGCTCATGTCACCTACCTCATCCAAAAATAGCGTTCCACCATCCGCTAGTTCAAATTTGCCAATTCTTTGTTTAATGGCTGAAGTAAAACTGCCTTTTTCATGTCCAAATAATTCACTTTCAATTAATTCACTAGGTATAGCTGCACAATTTACCTCAACAAGTGGCATACCAGCTCTGTGGCTTTTTTCGTGTATCCACCTTGCCACCAATTCTTTCCCTGTACCATTTTCACCAGTTATAAGCACTCTAGCATCTGTAGGAGCTACTTTTTCTATGGTTTGTTTTATTTTATCAATGGCTGGGGTGGTGCCAATAATTTCTTTAGTCTTATTAAACTTACGCTTTAAAATTTTAGTTTCTGTTACTAAATTAGTTTTATCCAACGCATTTCGCAAGGTAATAAGCAGACGATTTAAATCGGGTGGCTTTGTTATAAAATCATATGCGCCTTTTTTGGTGGCTTCAATGGCAGTTTCTATAGTTCCGTGCCCTGTAATCATTATTACAGGTAAATCAGGAAATTCTTTGGATACTTGATCCAAAAATTCTAAACCATCCATTTCTGGCATTTTAATGTCGCAAAGCACCGCATCATACTCATTCTTTTTTAGAAGTAACAAGCCGCGTTTGCCATTTTCCGCCAAATCAACATTGTATTTTTCAAATTCAAGAATTTCCTTTAATGTCTCTCTGATGGATTTTTCATCATCCACTACCAATAAATTTGCCATGTTACAAAACTACCATTTTTGAGCCAAACGGAGAACAATTGGTATAAAAAGTGTATAAAATAAAATAGCCCTGTTAATATTAATATTAACAGGGCTATTTTTAAAGGTATTTTATGTTAATTAATTAACCACCATTTTTTTAGTAACAGTTTCGCCATTGCTTGCACTCATTGTATATAAATATACACCTGCTTGCAAACTGCTTGCATCAATTTCAACCTTATGATTTCCAGAGTTTAATTCACTTGTTGCAAATGATTTTACAATTTGTCCAGCCACATTAGTAATCGTTACATTGAGTGGAGATGGATTTGATAAATAAATTGTAACTTCGGTACTACCTGTAAATGGATTAGGACTATTTTGGCTTACAACAAATACTTTTGACTGAGCAATATCTTCTACTTTTACAGCACCTTGATCAATACTAGCAGCTATGATTTGAGACACTGGCAAAGCCATGTAGCAAATGTCATTGTTTTGTATAGGGTGATTACTAGCAACTGTAGCATTGTTTTGTAAATTGGTTCCTGGAATAATATCCACTTGAAATTGAAAATGAACATAATCATTTACGTCTTTAGCAATACTTGGAAATGCTACTTCTTTCTGAGTTAATTGCGAAGCATTTAAAGGTTTAGCCCAGTTAGCACCATTGTCAGAAGAGTAAACAATAAAGGCATCTCTTAAGTTGAGACCCCAAATTTCGTCAAAGTCATTTTCCACAACTGCAGAAAAAGATACATAAACACCACCAGCATTATCAAGACCAATACTTGGCATTGTCATGATACTGGTATTTCCAATTCTCGCAACGTGGTTAAGACCTGATGGAAGACTTCCAGATTCCAAGTTGGCCGTGTTTCCGCGCATAAATTCATAAGCTCCTGTATTATCCACATCCATGTCTATAGATGTTGCAATTAATTGTGTAGTATTGGTTTGTTCATTCCAGTATGCAATTCCTGCAGTACCAGGGAAAAAAGAATAAGAAGCATCAGTAGTATCCGTATCTAATACTCTACCTAAAGCCCATGCTAAATGAACATAGCCATTTTTGTCAATTACAACACTTGTAGTACCGTCATGGGTAATAGGTGTATCCAACATGAGCTTTTTGGCGCTGTATGGAGCGTAGTTAAAGCTATCAACAATGGTTTTTGTAAAGGTTACTCCATAATCGCTAGATTTCCATATTGCTAAATCTTCAAGCAGGTCTGTCACACAAATTACAACAAAACTATCTCTTGCATCAATGCTATATTGGTCACCACCACCTGTGGTGTATCTTGTTGAATCATAGCCCGGTAATAGTACATGACTAATTGGCCATGTTTTACCACCATCATTAGATTTAGAATAAGTCATCGGGGCTTGGATACCTTGTACAGTTTTGAACCTTGCTTCTCCAACGGCACTTGAGTCTGTGTAACTTGCAATTAAATAAACATTATCACCCACATTGGCCATTCTTCCCCAAATAGGCTTATAAATTCCATCATCATTTACGCTTGCATTTGTCTGAGTAAAAGCCGTTCCTTTTCCAGTGTTTTCAGCTCTAGCCCAACCACCTTCTTCAGCAATATGTCCAAGGGTAAACTCATTTCCATTGGCCAAAACACCAATACAAGGCCATCCAGTTCTTACGCTTTCAACTCTAGCGGTTACTAAAGGAGTAGCATTAAACCATTGACCATTAGCGGTGGTGATATATTTATATCCAGTTCCTCTATCAGAGAAGTTGTCTTGAAAAGAAGTAGTCCAAGCCATAGATACGGTACCATCGCTGTGAAGTATCACTCTACGAGCAACAGATCCATTGGTCTGCAAGTCATACTTGGAGACACCCACCTTAATTACTGCATTGGAGCGCCTAATAGAAGATCTATCCACAAAATTAAAATCATACGCAGCGCTAGATTTTACAACATTATTGTTATTGTTAATATCTGAGGGTAATTGTGAATATGGTATCTTAGATGCCACATTTTGATTGTTTGTTTGAGCCAGCAGGGATAAAGAACCCATGAAGGCTAGTAGGGAAATGTAATTTTTTTTCATTTTATGATTGTTATACTTTCGTTTAAGGGCGTAAAATTACTAAAATATATTAATTTATTATTATTATCTTAATAATAGAATTGTCAGTTTTTACCAACGGATGATTTTTACTTCATTATTTTTACCAATAATTCGATGAGCAGAGCTCCTTCATCTTCTCCGCTGCTTTCGACACCTTTGCCTCTTAGGTCATAATATTTTAGCAATCCAAAAATCTCTTCAACTTTAATTTGCGAATATTGTTGGGAGGCAGTTTTATAATCTTTCAATGCAAATTCACCTCTTAGGCCTAATAAATTAGTAAGTTCATAGGGGTTTTTGTCTCTGTGGCTAAGGTATAAATAGACTTTGGTGAAAAAAGTATTGAGATTTGCTATCGATAGAACTAGGGGGTTTTTTTTCTTGTCTGATGCAAAATAATGCGCAATCTGAATCGCCTTATTAAAGTTTTTAGCACCAACGGCATTGTTCAGTTCAAAAACATTGTATTCCTTACTAATACCAATATTCTCTTCAATATGTTTTAAATTGATAACTGCTGAATCTCCTGTATTGATAAGCATTTTATCAACCTCATTGGCAATTTTTGATAAGTCATTGCCCAAATATTCAGCAATCATCATATTGGCATTGTTGTCAATATTTTTGCCTTTGGTTCTGATATATGTTTCTATCCAAGCAGGTAGCTGGTATTCTTTTATTGGGTCTGCATTGAAAAGGCAGAATTTCTTTACCAGTTTTGCTAATTTTTTCCGACCGTCTAGCTTTTTACCTTTTAAGCCCAAGCATAAAATTGTGTTTTGTGAGGGCTTTTCAAAGTAGGCTTCTAAATCCTCAATATCTTTCATCAATTGAGCTTCTTTTACAATAATCAATTGAAACTCTGCTGGGGGCATAGGATATCTTTTGGCAGCCATTGAAACTGACATCGCAGTGGCATCCTTTCCATAAATAATGGTTTGATTGAATGCTTTTTCTTCTTCTTTCAGCACATTTTCCTCCAATGCGTGAATTATTTTATCAATATAATATCCTTCATCTCCTTGCAAAACATATATTAAATCAAATTTTTTAGATTTAATGTTGGACAAGATATTTTCAAAAGTCAATGAAGCCATAGTATTATTGCAGTATTACTTATTTTTAATTAAAACCGTTTTTTATCCTGAATGTATCCGCAACTCAATTTTGACATTATACCTCAATTCAAAATTAAAAAGCAACTGCAAAAAAAGTATATTTTTGACAGAGTACGAAAAAAATATATTTTATTAACCCCAGAAGAATGGGTAAGGCAGCATGTCATTGAGTTTTTAGCGGAAAAAAGAAATTATTCGGTTGCATTGATGGCTGTTGAAAGAGGGCTTAAATTCAATAATCTGCGAAAAAGATTTGACTTGCGCGTTTATAACAATTTGGGGGAGGTGATTTTATTGGTGGAATGCAAAGCTCCTAATGTGGTTTTAGATGAAGAAACTTTTATGCAAAGCTTAACCTATGCGCATGAGACTGAGCCAAGCATTATAATGCTAACCAATGGTTTGCATCACATTTATTACGATAATGTCAGTAAGTTATTTTTAACATATTTGCCATAATAATTGCAAAAAAAATTGTTTGTTTTTTATTGCAATAAGTATGAACATTGCACCAAAATTTATAAAGAATGTTGACCACCATATTAATTGTTATTTTTGTCTTAGGTTATACTGCTATAGCCTTTGAACACCCTTTGCATATTAACAAAACTGCACCAGCCCTGCTAATTGGAGGTTTAATGTGGGCTGTTTGGGCTTTAATGGATTTCAATAATATTCATTTTATTGAAGAAAGTTTGGAGGTGCAATTAGCGGAAACGGCTTCAATTCTATTTTTTTTAATGGGTGCAATGACAATTGTGGAGCTTATCGATGCGCACAAAGGCTTTGACATCATTACCAATAGAATAACTACCAATAATCCAAAAATATTGCTATGGGTTGTTGGGGGATTAGCATTTTTTCTTTCCGCAATTTTAGACAATTTGACAACATCGATAGTAATGGTGACCTTACTAAGAAAGTTGGTTTATGATAGAAATACAAGGCTGGTTTTTTGTGGTATGGTTATAATTGCGGCAAATGCTGGTGGTGCTTGGTCTCCTATTGGTGATGTTACCACTACTATGTTATGGATTGGTAAACAGATAAGTGCCCCCAATATTGTAAAAACTTTGTTTCTACCATCTGTGGTTTGTGCAGTCGTTCCTTTGGCAGTTTTATCTTTCTCTTTGAAAGGAACTTTGGACAGGCCTAAGGTTGACAAGGGTTTGACTGATGAGGATGAAAGAGTACATGGCAGCTTGTTGATTTTGCTGTTAGGCATTGGTGCTTTACTCTTCGTTCCTGTTTTTAAAACCATTACACATTTACCTCCTTATTTGGGGATGTTATTTGGGTTATCCATACTTTGGATAGTTTCGGAGGTTTTACACAAGGGAAAATCTCATGAGGAAAAAAAGCCCTATACCGCAGTTTATGCATTGTCTAAAATTGATGTTCCCAGTATCTTATTCTTCCTTGGAATCTTGTTGGCGATTGGAACGCTGCAAGGCACGGGTGTTTTAAGAATCGTTGCAGAATATTTAGATAATACATTGGGTAATAAAGATGTAATTGCCATTGTAATTGGGCTATTGTCGGCAATAGTAGATAATGTACCTATCGTGGCAGCTACAATGAAAATGTATTCTTTGACTGATTTTCCAATGGATGCCAAGTTATGGGAGTTTATTGCATATGCTGCAGGTACGGGTGGTAGTTGCTTAATTATTGGCTCTGCTGCTGGTGTTGCTGTTATGGGTATGGAGAAAATTGATTTTATTTGGTATTTGAAAAAAATAGCATGGCTGGCGTTTATAGGCTATATTGCTGGGGCATTTACCTATATGGCAATATATCCTATCTTTGCAGTTCATTAAAAAATGATTAAAAACAAAAAAATTGTAATTGTTCTTCCAGCTTATAATGCAGCTGCAACCTTAGAAAAAACATATCGCGAAATCCCTTTCGATATTGTTGATGATGTAGTTTTAGTGGACGATGCCAGTAAGGATGAGACGACCCATTTAGGCGAGCAATTAGGGATTAAGCATATTGTTGTTCATAAGGAAAACAGGGGTTATGGGGGCAATCAAAAGTCTTGTTATACAAAGGCATTGGAAATTGGTGCAGACATCATCATTATGTTGCATCCAGATTATCAGTATACACCAAAACTAATTGAAAGCATGGCTTATGTTATCGCTAACGATGTTTACCCATCAGTTTATGGATCACGCATTTTGGGCAAGGGTGCTTTAAAGGGCGGAATGCCAATGTATAAATACGTTGCAAATAGGCTCTTAACTTTTAGTCAAAATGTTCTAATAAATCAAAAATTATCAGAGTATCATACTGGTTACAGAGCATTTTCAAAGGATATTTTCAGCAAAATTGATATTCAAAAGAATTCAGACGACTTTGTTTTTGATAACCAAATGACGGCACAGATATTTATGGCAGGTTTTGAAATAGGTGAGATAACTTGTCCAACTAAGTATTTTGAAGAAGCCAGCTCAATTAATTTTAGCAGAAGCGTCAAATATGGTTTGGGTGTTTTGTGGGTATCAATTCAATACCGTTTGCACAAATGGGGCATCGCCAAATTTGATTTTTTGAAAGTACTCGGATAATCAAAGCGCTGAAAATGTTGTCTTTGTGACAATATTAAATAAACATTGCCACGATGGCTATTTTAGGTTACTTTTACTTTTAAGTTTGTCATTCCGAACAGTTTTAATTAGTTTGCAAGATTATTGTGAAGTTCTTTAATAGAATATTTAAGTACTGGCGTTCAGATTTATTAGCAGGGATTAGTGTAAGTTTTGTTGAGTTGCCTTTGGCTATGGGAATAGCTTTAGCAACCAATTATCCCTTGCAAGCAGGAATTATTGCTGCAATTGTTGGAGGCTTATTGGGGTGGATTATTGGTGGAACCCATGTGGGAATAAAAGGTCCTGGAGCAGGTTCTATTGTGGCCTTGGTGATGGCATTTCAGGCATTCAGCGCATTTGAAAACCCCTTAGGTGTAATTTTAACATGTACCTTATTTGCAGGTTTCTTACTAATGCTTACTGGTCTGCTTCGTTTTGGTCGTTTTGCCCAATTGATTCCTGCAGGGGCAATCACAGGATTGTTAGCAGGTATTGGTTTTATAATAATTTTAAAACAAGCGGATGAATTTTTTGGGTATGAGTCTTTTGCGGTTGAATCATTTGAGGTTTTAAAAGAGTTGCCAAACAATATAGCCAATGCCAACCCGATAGCCCTTATCATTGGGGTTATTAGCTTATTAATATTGTTTATTCATCCAAAAATACCCTCCAAAACGGTTCACTTTATACCAGGGGTAATATGGGTTTTATTAATTAATGTGATTTTGGTATGGGTTTTTGGTTTAGACCAAAATAAAAGTATTGAAGTTTTTGGCATGCAAGCTCAAACTGGAAAGGATTTGTTAATTCATATAGATAAAAATGTTTTTGCCGAAGTAAATCACCCATCCTTTACATATCTACAGGCACCTGTTTTTTGGTTACAATGCTTTAGTATTTTCATTATTCTACTGGTTGAAAACTTGCTAAGTGCTAAAGCCTTGGACAAAATAGATCCATTAAGCAGAAAAACAAATCTGAATAAGGATTTAAGTTCTAGTGGTTTGGTTACTATGATTTCGGCTTTGATTGGTGGAATGCCTTCTATTACTGTAATTTCTAGAAGTAGCGTTAATGTTACAGTTGGGGGAAAAAGTAGGCTTTCTAATTTTATGCATGGCTTTATGCTTTTATTCTTTTTGTTGTTTGCAATTCCTTTAATAAATTTATTGCCCAAGGCTTCTTTGGCAGCTATCCTCATTGTAACCGGTTATAAATTATGTTCCAGCAGGATTTTTAAAAATTCATTCAACAAAGGTTGGGAGCAATTACTTATATTTTCCCTTACTTTTTATGCCACACTAAGGTATGGTCTTGTTATTGGTATTTTTTCAGGATTAGTTATGGATTTTCTACTTTCTTATTTTTTATCTGATTTTAAGATATCCAAATATTGGTCGTTGAGCAAACGTCCTTATATTAAAACTACGCAATCTACAAAAGGGGAGCATGTTTACTTAAAAGGTGTTTTTAATTTTTTAACCTTGTTGAAACTTGGAAAGGTTTTGAAAAAAATTCCAGAACAAAAACAAGTGGTTATTGATATGACTGATACCCAGATTGTGGATAGAACGATAATGGAATACGTGCATGACTATGCAGATATGTACGAAAAAAATGGAGGCTATGTTGAGGTAATTGGATTGGAAAATCATCATTCCTCGTCTCCACATCCAGCAGCACTGCATATACTTAATACAACTTGGAAAAAAAATGCGTTTCATTCGCAAAGAGGTTTGAGTTTAAAGAGGTTAGCGCTTCGCCAAGATTTTAAGTTTGAGCCAAAAATTAATTATCATACAGGTCATTTTCAGACATTTACATTTTATAAAACACGACCTCCTGAATATACTATCAACAGTATTATAAGTAATTTTGAAACAGGTACGGCATTTGAGATTCGTGATCTACATTTTCATGAAGGGGAATTAACGGCTCATGAATCTGCAAAAACTACAATTATTTATTTTAAAACACCTCCACAAGCCACACGATTTTCAATTGAACATCAATCCTTTTATGACAAAATTGTTGACTTTGCTTTAAAATCTAAAATGCAAATTCCAATCAAAACAAAGACAGATACCTTGCATGTTCTGGCTAAAGATTTGGAAGCAATGGATGAGATTTTGAGTCCTGATTTTATAGCATACTTAGAGGAAAATGAAACTTTTTATATTGAATGTAATCGCACAGAAATTTTAATTTTTAAAACATTCAAATTGGCTACATCAGATGAAATTCTGGAGCTTATAGAATTTGCAGCAGGAATTGAAAAAATTATGTACGATGCGGTAATGGTTGAAATAGCATAAGCTTAGTCAATGTCAACCATACTTGTTTTCTTTCTATACAGTATATTTAGAATTTCTACAAGCAAAGCAAAAGCGATTGAAAAATAAATATACCCTTTATTAATGTGTTGTTCAAATGCCTCTGCAACAAGCAGTACACCAATCATTAAAAGAAAACTAAGTGCCAATATTTTAATTGTTGGGTGTTTCTCAATGAACACCCCCAAAGGGTTGGTAACCACAATCATAACAACCATTGATAAAATGATTGAAATAAACATCACCGCCAAATTATTACCTGCCAATCCAATTGCTGTAATAATACTATCTAATGAAAACACTAAGTTTATAATAGCAATCTGAACAATTGCTTTACTCCACGGCAGTATTTTGTGTTTGACTTTCCCTTGATGGTCATTAGAAGATACCTTGTCATGAATTTCTGTAACACTTTTATAAATTAAGAATACACCCCCTGCTAAAACAACCAAGTCCTTTATGCTGATATCAGCTCCTGCAAAATCAATAGGAATGGTAAAAAGAACCGTGTTTTCTGACTCAATAATCCATCCTATAATAAAAAGAAAAAGCAAGCGGATAACCAAGGCTAATATTAGACCTAAATTTGCAGCCCTTTTTCTTTTACCCTCCTCAACTCTAGACGATATAATGGAAACAAAAAGAATGTTGTCAATACCCAAAACGATTTCTAGAAAAGTCAGGGTAAGCATACTCATCAAGGCTGATGCGGTAAGGAGAGAAGCAAAATCAAAGTTCATTGTAAAAAGGTTTTTGCAAATATATTTATTTTTTCTGTGTCATTAGCATCAAACCATTGAGGAGTCAATTGTCTTTTAAAAAAAGTCATTTGCCTTTTGGCATAGTTTCTACTGTGTTGTTTTATTTTAGCAATGGCATCTGTTAATGAAATTTTACCATTTAAGTATTCAAAAAGTTCGGTATAACCTACAGTTTGTAATGACTCCAAATGTTGAAAAGGTAACAGTCCTTTTACTTCATCTAGCAAGCCGTTTTTCATCATTTTGTCAACCCTTTCATTAATCTGTTCATACAACATCTGCCTTGGCATCTCCAAACCAATGATTTTTATTTCATAACCATCTAGATACTTCTCTTTTTCCTTTTCTGTATAATTTTCACCCATTTCTATTGCCCTTATTAATCTTTGAGGATTTTGAATATCGGATAAGGGATAGGGCTTAGTCATTTTTTTATAAATATCTTGTACTGCTGTTATTCCTTGGTCTTGATATAACAATGCTAGTTTTGCTCGCAGTTTTGCGTTTCTTTTTGGCAGTTCAGATATACCTTCTGTTAAGGCTTTTACATAAAAACCAGTTCCTCCAACTAAAATTATATTTTTTTGATGATTTTGAATAAAATGCTCAACCCTCTTGCAATATAAAACAACATCATTTTTTTCTTGAATACTTATTGAACCAATTTCTATGTGTGGAACAAGGTTTAATTCTTCAGTGCTGGGTTTAGCAACACCTATGTTTAGTTCATTATAAATTTGCCGGCTATCAACAGAGACAATAGAAGTATGATTTTGTTGCGCTAAATTAACGGCAATGGCAGTTTTGCCAACCGCTGTAGGCCCAACTATTATCAGTGCTTTTGGCATGCGTAAAAATTTTAATCCTCGTCACTAAAATCTAACCCATCAATATCGTCAAGGTCTGGAAAATCATCCAAATTAATACTGTCTTCAGTTTCTGTTCTAGGCAAATTGCCAATATTAGGACTTGTTAAGTCATCGCTTTCAGCAATACCAACATCATTTTTAACCATGTCTTCTGCCAATTCTGCATCTGAAATTTGCAAGCCATTTTGTCTTGGTGGATGGCCAAAAGATTTGGCAATAAAAGGATACTTGACACCTTTTGTTTCATCCATTATTTTACTCAACTCTACCTCCAAAGTCCATTCCATATTATGGTCAGCAACGTAAACAAATTTTTGGTACGGTTCGTTAATAAATGCAGCTATAACAGGGCTATTATCAGTTTTAGACTCATTCATAATAGCAGGAATTGCAATTTCTTTCAATTTTTTCCAATTGTCATTAGATACATAAAACGAAGCATCTTCTTTCTTATTAAATTTTAAGGTGTCCTGAATTGCATTGTGAAATTGCAAAAAAGTAGCATTGGTTTTGATGTCAATCCAACGTTCAAAATCTTCTTCTTCTTCAAACCGAACTTTAAATCTGTAAATCATTTTCACGGCAAAAGTATAAAATATTTTACTCTTGCCATTTGTATTCCGTCAAATAGTATCAATATTTAAAGTTATACATTGCCTTCAAGTATTTTTTTGTAACGTTTCTTGTAAATAGAATCCAAACATACATTATGTATAGGTTAAAAAATTACGGGTTGTTAATTGCATTTTCAATACCTACTTTTGCACCTTGTTTTTTTAGAATCATGTTTCAAGCAATAAAATCGAAAGAAAAAAGTATTTGTGTTATTGGAATGGGGTATGTTGGTTTACCAATTGCCTTAGAATTTGCAAAACATTATAAGGTTATTGGGTTTGACATTAATGCAAAACGTGTTAAAATGTTGCAAAATGCTCAAGATCCAAGTAAGGAGGTTGAAGCTAAGGAATTTGACAATAAGGATATCATTTTTACAGATGACATAGAAAAAATAAAGGCAGCTAGTTTTTATATTGTTGCGGTGCCAACACCGATTGATGAAGGTAAAAACCCTGACTTGATGCCTTTGCGATCTGCTTCTAAAACCGTTGGAAGGGTTATTGAAAAAGGAGATTATGTGGTTTATGAGTCAACGGTTTATCCCGGATGCACAGAGGAGGATTGTGTGCCGGAAATAGAAAGGGAAAGCGGACTTACTTTTAGGAAGGATTTTATGGTGGGTTACTCGCCAGAAAGAATTAATCCTGGAGATAAAGTGAATACCTTGACAAAAATTAAGAAAATTGTTAGTGGATGCTGTGAAATTTCATTGAAAAATATTGCAGATTTATATGGTTCAATCATTGAAGCGGGTATTCATGAAGCACCAACTATTAAGGTAGCAGAAGCAGCAAAGATTGTGGAAAATACACAAAGAGATTTAAACATTAGTTTAATGAACGAGTTGTCTTTAATTTTTAACAAAATGGGTATCAATACCTATGATGTAATAGAGGCAGCTGGAACTAAATGGAATTTCTTAAAATTTTATCCAGGTTTGGTTGGTGGACATTGTATCGGTGTTGATCCTTATTATCTTACCTACAGAGCAACAGAATTGGGTATACATCCAAGAGTAATTGCTGCGGGACGATTTACCAATGATATGATGGGCGCTCACATTGCTAAAGTAAGTATACAAAAATTAATCAAGAACGATAAATCTGTAAGGCAATCAAAAATATTGATTATGGGTGCAACATTTAAAGAAAATGTTGCTGATATTAGAAACAGTAAGATAGTAGACATTGTTAATGAATTGAAATCTTTTTCTGTAAATGTAGAGGTAGTGGATGCCTATGCCGATGCTGATGAGGTTTATGAAGAGTATGGTTTCCATTTAACTGACAAAATTGGTACTGGTTATGATGGAGTTATTCTAGCAGTTTCTCATGAAGAATATAAAAACAAAACTGAACAATGGTTTGTTGATATGTGTAGTACCAATTCTTTTTTACTTGATTTAAAAGGATTGTATCGAAATGAAATCAAAAATATGGAATACTGGAGTTTGTAGAAACTCAAAGGTTATTTTATCTATAGCCGTTACCATCATATTGTTTGCAACATGTTCAAGCAGTAAGCATGTTATGAAAAAGCAGGTTTATGAATCGTTTATCGGCAATCAAAAAAGACAGGTTTTAGCCAATGGCTATCATTTGCAATATACCGACTCTGGCAGCAGTGAAAAGGTAATTCTTTTGGTGCATGGAGTGCCCACCTCAAGTTGGTTATACAGAAAAATGATTGGACTATTGGTAAATAAAGGTTATCGTGTAATAGTTCCAGATTTATTGGGTTATGGCAACAGTGATAAGCCAAAGGGTTATGAAATTTATGCTCCAGATAAAATGGGTGGATACTTATTGGAACTCATGGATTCACTAAAGATTCAAAAGTGGACACATGTTTGTCATGACGCTGGTGGTTTATGGACATGGGAATTGGTTAAAAAAGACAGTTCGCGTTTTGAGCATTTAGTAATCTTAAATTCTATTATTTTAAAGGAAGGATTCAATCCACCAATCCAAATGAAAAAGAATTTTCTATCTAGAATTTATGTAAAAATGTATACCTCTTTTTTGTCTAGAAAAAGTTCTATGAAAGCTACTATTAAAGGGGGATTAGAAAATGATAGCCAGTGTACACCAAGTATGCTGATGGGCTATATAAAACCAACAAAGACCCCTATAGATAGGCCGCTTTTTCAGTTTTTTTCAAATACCTGTGTAAAGGACTTACCAGACTATCAATCTACTTTGCAAAAGATTACTTGTCCTGTAACCATAATTTGGGGTAAGAATGACAAAATATTGGTTTGGGAAAAGCAAGCAGAAATGGTGAAGGAGTTACTAAATATTAAAAATACCAATATCCATTTATTGGATAATGCCAAGCATTTTATACAAGAGGAAAAACCAGATGAGATAGCAGAAATAATTGGAAATTTATAATGTTGAATTATTAATGTTTTTTTAAAATCTCTATTAAACCATTGAAATTATTGAAAGCGTAAGCTAATTAAACATTAAGATTTAAAAATTCAACATTAGTAAAAAATGCAACAGTCCTATAAGCCGGGTTTTGTATGAGGTTTTGAGACCACATCCTTATCATTTATCTAGTTCCGCAGTTACCTGCGGAATCAATCAACCTACCCTCTGGGGCATTACTCAGGCGAGCCACCTTCAGTCCCCAGTTTATTTGGTTTTTCAGCATCTGAGGTTTACCCCCTTTGCTAGTTACCTAACAAAGCCGTGAGCTCTTACCTCACATTTTCACCCTTATCCAAACAATAAAGTTTGGACGGTTATTTTCTGCGGCACTGGCTGTCCACAAGTGCAAAAACACCTGCAGCCTTCCCGTTAGGAAGCAGATTGCGCTTTGCTGCCCGGACTTTCCTCTCCCCGCCAATTAGCGGACAGCGATAAGGCGGACTGTTGCTGGGCAAAATTAATACTAAACTTCTTTAAAAGTCAATTTATTCTTTTTTTTCAGCCAATAGTCTGAAAGTTTTTCTATGCAATAGGCAGGGTCCGAATGTTTCAATGGCTGCTCTGTGATATTTTGTAGGATATCCAGCATTATTTTTCCACCCATAGTGCGGAAATTGCATATCCATTTTTTCCATATATTCATCCCTGTAAGTTTTTGCTAGGATAGAGGCTGCAGCAATACATTGGTACTTTCCATCTCCCTTAATCACTGTTTGATGCAAAATATTTTTATATTGTTTAAAGCGATTGCCATCCACTAAAATAATTTCAGGAGTAATGCTTAGCTTATTCAAGCTAAGGTGCATTGCTTCAATAGATGCGTTTAAAATATTGATGTTATCAATCATATTATTGTCAATATATGATACAGCAAAACACAAAGCTTTTTCTTCAATCTGTCGTCTCAAATCATTTCGCATTGCTTTAGAAAGTTTTTTAGAATCATTTAATCCCTTAATGGGCTTGGCTAAAATAACAGCAGCTGCAACCACTGGTCCTGCTAAGCAACCTCTTCCTGCCTCATCGCAACCAGCTATATTTTTAAACTTTTTAAAATTAAATAATAAACTCATCTTTTAGATTGGCAAATAAACATGTATTTTTGCCAACTTTAATAGGAATGTCCGTCAGATATCGCAATTTTTTTTACACAGAGTATTACAATCGCCAAAGCGGTAGAGACTTTTCCAATGATATTGCCGGAAAATTTATCAATGAGCAATATCAATTCTTAAAAGAAATAATTCCCTATTTACCAGCCAAAAATAAGGAATTAGAAATATTAGATTTGGGCTGCGGAATTGGATCCTTGATTGCCTGTTGTAAAAATTGCGGCTACAAAAATTTGAAAGGTATTGATATCAGCGATCAGCAAGTTGAAATTGCCCACCAATTGAAAGTTAAAGAAGTTGAAAAGGCCGACATTTTTACCTACTTAAAAGACCATGAAGCAAGTTTTGATGTTATCAGTGGGATGGACATCATTGAGCATTTTACAAAAGATGAATTGATAGATTTGATTATTCTAATTAGAAATTCTCTAAGAAAGGGTGGTATGGCTATTTTTAGAACGCCAAACATGGATGCACCAATGGCCAATGTTTTTGCAATGGGTGATTTTACCCATGAAAATTTCTTAAATAAAAATGCTGCGGAGCAAATGATGCTTTCCATGGATTTTAAAAATGTTGAAGTTTTCCCATCATTTATGTATGTAAAAGGGAGGCTTAAAAACTTTCTGAGGAGGATGCTGTGGCTAAAAATTTCCTATAGCATTAAATTGTTGCTGTTTGCCACTGGTAGGTCGTCAAAACATATTATTTTAACGCCCAATCTCATTATAAGGGCTCAAAAAAAATAGATTGGTAACAATTATTTTATAATTATTACGTTTGTTATTTATATTCATTGTGCAAACTTTATTAAAAAAAAATACCACTACATGGTGTAGAATATATTAATTTTTTATAAAATTGTGCTTGATATTTGACCTTAAGGGTAAAACATATAGAATAACAGCATGAAAAAAAGCTTACTTTCCTCTCTTTTCCTTGGTTTTAGCATACTCGCTACAGCCCAGCAAGACCCTCAATATACGCAGTTTATGTTTAATAGACAGTTGTATAACCCAGCTGTGACAGGTTTTGACAATAACCACTGTATGGCACTTTTAGCAAGAACACAATATGCCAAATATTTAGATGAGTCTTATACACTAAACAATGATGCAAGTAGCAATACTGAAATTTATGGAGGAAATGGCGCCAAAACAGTAACTTTTTCTTATGGTGCACCAATTCCTTTTGCTAGAGATGCCAAAGGTAAAAATTCTGGAGGTGTGGGTATGTCTGTTTATAGTGATAAGGCTGCTTATATCAATACTACCTATTTAAAATTGGATATTGCAGGGAAGAGAGCTTTGCCGTTTAATAGAACGATTGGGGTAGGTGTTAATATTGGGGCTATGCAAAAGGCTATTGATTTTGGCGGTTTCTTGTTTAAAGATCCAGGCGATCCATTAATTGGTGCTAACAAAACCTCCTCTAACATGAATGTCAATTTTGGAGCTGGGGTTTGGTTTAATGACCCCGACAGAAGAAATTTAACTTTGGGTTATGCCATTCAAAACTTAAGTAAAAAGGAATTTAGTTTTGGACTAATTGATGCCGTTCGTCCTGGATTGCATCAATACATTAATGCAAGTATGGATTTTGATGTAATTGCACCTGGTATGGTATTGACACCATCTTTAATGGTTAAGGCGAGTCAAGATTCTAAAGGTGTTTTTACTAATCCAGATTTTAGTTTGGCTGGTATATTAAAGTATAACCAAAAGCTATCTGTAGGCTTGGGTATAAGAAGTTCTACTAGAACGTTTGAATCCTTTAGTGCAATTATTGGATGGAATTTGAACCAGGCATTGCGAATTGGTTATTCTTTTGATTTTAACACTACTAAATTAAGGTTCAACAACAGCAATACGCATGAGTTAGTATTGAATTATTGCTTTAGATTAACATTGCCAGAAAGGGTTGAAATTATATTGGTTGATCCTGTTTTCTTAGACAAAGATCCCAATATTGAATAATTTTTTAATTTTACACAATAATATAAAGAACTGACCGTTTTATTAAACAGAAACAAAAATTATCTGAATTGTAAAAAATGTTTTACTTTTGCAAGTCAGCGTAATATAACGTAACAAAAAATGAAAAGAATACTTAAATATGTCTTAAGCAAAACCACAGCAGTAAATCCTGTGCTCCGAGCAGCAGTATTGTTGGGGGTTTTTACTCTTGCTGGTTGTAAAGCATCAGACAGAGGAGAACTCTTGTCTGGTGTTGAGGGGAGAGAAGTTTGGTTTCATCCGGCACCTATCGGAATGATTTATGTTCCTTCTGGTACAATTCATACTGGTGGTAGTGAGCAAGATGTTTTTAACAGTTTTCTAATGCCCAATAAGCAAGTAACGATCACTGCTTTTTGGATGGATGAAACTGAAATTACAAACAACGAATACCGTAAATTTATTTATTGGGTAATTGATTCTATTGCACGTTATATGGTTGATGAAGATAATTTATTTTCAGAAGATGATGTGGGTAACAGGTACATCAACTATGACGAGGATTTGGATTGGGAATTATACAATGAGGAATTGGAAGACATGTTTTATCCAGAAGATGAACGTTTCTATGGTGAAAAGCAAATTGATACCCGTAGATTATTTTATGATTACATGTGGATTGATTATAAAGAAGCTGCAAGAATTGATAGGGATAAATACAATCCTATGAATAGAAGACAGTTTATTAAAAAGGAAAAAACATTGGTATATCCTGATACCTTGGCTTTTGTTAGAGATTTTACGTATTCTTATAATGAGCCAATGACAAGACATTACTTTAGTCATGTTAAATATGACGATTATCCTGTTGTAGGTGTTAATTGGCACCAAGCAAAAGCTTTTTGCAACTGGAGAACACGTTATAAAGCTAAGTATTGGAGAGAAATTGAAGCACCACCAACAGAGGACTTTAGATTGCCTCATGAATATGAGTGGGAGTATGCCGCACGCGGTGGAAGAGATGCTAATATTTATCCTTGGGGCGGGCCTTACACTAGAAATAGCAAAGGTTGTATGCTTGCAAACTTTAAGCCTCTAAGAGGTAATTATGGAGCGGATGGAGGTGTTTATCCTGTAAGGTCAGATGCCTATTTTCCAAATGATTATGGTTTGTACAACATGTCAGGAAATGTTGCTGAGTGGACTGCAACAACGTATGCAGAAGCTGCAGCAAGTTTTATTCATGACCTTAACCCGGCTTATGAAACATCCATTGATGAGTATGTGAAAAATACCAAATCAGACCCAGGTGCAGATGTATGGACACAATCAACATTTACCCAAGAAAAATCACCTATTACTATTAAACGTAAGGTAATAAGAGGAGGGTCATGGAAAGATATTGCACACTTTATAGAGTGCGGAGCAAGAACATATGAATATCAAGATACCAGCAAATGTTATGTTGGGTTTAGAACTATTCAATCTTATATTGGTAGATCTAATAAGGATAAAAAATAAACAAACATTAAAAAATAAATATAATAATTTAACACTATGAGCAAAAGTTTTTTTGAAACTAAAAGATGGAAAACCATCATGAATTTTATCTACGGAATGGGTGCAGCAGTTGTAATTGTTGGAGCACTATTTAAAATTTTACACTGGCCAGGAGCAAATCTTATGTTAATGGTTGGTCTATTTACGGAGGCAGGTATTTTTATGATTTCTGCATTTGAACCAGTACATATGGAAGTAGATTGGAGTTTGGCTTACCCAGAGTTGGCAGGAATGGAAAGTGATAGACCTAAAAAATCTAAGAGTCAAGAAGGTTCTGTAACACAACAATTAGATGCAATGTTGGCAAGCGCTAATGTTGGACCAGAGTTAATTTCTAGTTTGGGAACAGGTTTAAAATCATTGAGCGATAACGTTGGTGAAATGTCGCAACTAAGTAACGCAACTGTTGCTACAAATGAATACACTACGAATGTTCAAAAAGCTGCAAAAACAATGTCTGAAATTTCAGAGGCTAGTACTTCAGTAAATTCTTCATTGAATAATTTTAGCGGTGGATTGACTAATATTTTAACAAACCTTGCTGAAACTGAAGGAACTACTGTTTCTTTCAAAGAAGAAATGAGTAAATTAAATAAAAACTTAACCAATTTGAACGGAATATACGGAAACATGCTTTCTGCAATGGGGCAAAGTAGGTCATAATTAATTCAACTATCATTAAAATAAATAATATATAAAAAAAATGGCAGGAGGAAAATTATCACCACGTCAGAAAATGATTAACATGATGTATCTTGTGTTAATCGCATTACTGGCAATGAACGTTTCGAAAGAAATCTTGAAGGCATTCCATTTGATGGATGTGTCTTTTGAAAACACTGGAAAAGCATTAAAGCAAAAGATGAAATCAGGTGTTGATGGAATTCAAGCCGAGGTTACTAAACAAGGTCCTAAGGCAGTGCCTTATGCTAACCGCGCAAAGGAAGCACAAAAAATTGTGAATGATTTGGTTAGTTATATAGATAAAACCATTAAGGACATTGAAGTACTTGGTGGTGGCAGAGAAGGGGACTTAATTGGAGGAAAAAAGGAGTTAACTAAACCAGATGATACCGAGAAACATGCGAACTACTTTACATCAGAAAGTGGCGGTTTGGGTAATGGTATTAAGGTTAGAAATAAAATAACTGAATCTAGGGCTAAGTTAATAGAATTGTTAAAGGCAAACCCGGGGGATAGCATGTTTAAAATTCCTGCTAGTTTTTATGAGGAAGTAAATAGGTCATCGGATTTGGAAATAGCTGATTACAAAGGTACTGATGGGGGGAAAATAACATGGCAAAAAATGCTTTTGGTTGAAACTCCTTTAGCAGGTGCCGTAACTAACTTAACACGTTTGAAAAATGAGGCAATGAACTTAGGAAATAATGTGGTTGGAAAATTACAACAATCTATCAATGCCTCTGACATCAAGATTGACAGAATGGTTGCCATGGTGAATGCACCATCAAGTTACGTAATGAGTGGAACATCTTATGAAGCCGATATTTTATTGGTTGCTGCAAGTTCTACGGCAAATTATGAGATTACTGTAAATGGCGCTCCACTTGCTGTAACGAACGGTGTGGGTAAATATAAAGTGCCTGCTAATGGTGCTGGTGCACACAAAGTTGCAGGTACTATTAAATTGGATGATAAAGTGTTTACGTTTGACCAAGAATGGACATCATTTTTGCCAGCTGCAACAATTTCGGCAGATGCGATGAACGTGCTTTATCTAGGTTTGGACAATCCAATTTCAGTTTCGGTGCCAGGTGTTAACCCTAGTAATGTTAATGCAAGTATGAGCGGTGGTTCTTTAATACCAAAAGGTGCTGGTAAATATATTGCCAAGGTTAGCGGTGGAAGAGAAGCTAAAATTTCTGCAACTGCAAAAATGCCGGATGGTTCTACAAGACCTATGGGTGGAATTAATTTCAGAATAAAAAGAGTTCCAGATCCAACACCAAAATTAGGTACGCAAACATCTGGTAACTCCTCAGCAGGTTCATTGAGTGTTCAAAGTAGAGTAGTTGTTATTCTTGATAACTTCCCGTTCGAAGGTATTAAATATTCAGTAAACTCTTGCGAGATAATGGTAATGCACAGAAACAAAGCACCCGATTTTGTAAAATGTCCTGGAGGAGTAATTCCTGGAGGAGGTTTGCGATCAGTAGTTCCTGGAGATAAAGTAATTGTGGGTAATATCAAAGTTACTGGTCCAGGTAAAAACAATGATTTGCTTTCAAGCAATATTGTGATTGATGCTACCAAATAGATAAAGAAGATTAAATAAATAGAGATATGAAAAGAATTGTTTTGACAGCGTTTTTAGTGGGTGTGTTTAGCACAACCGTATTCGCACAGTATGAAAGTGGAAGTTCAGCAGCGGCCCCTTATTATGAGGCAGATTTTACTTATAACAAAGATGCTGTAAAGGAAAGACAAGTTATTGCTCCATGTTATGTGCGTGAGGCGGATATTAAATATTCACGTAGAATACACAGAATTATAGATGTTCGCCAAAAACTAAACCATGTGCTTACTTGGGATAGAAATCCCTTTGCAAGAGTGCTTTGGGAAAATGTTTTAAATGCAAACTTAAGAGCTTATAAAAATGATTCTTTAAGTCCTACCTCATTTTATACTGCAGAGGATATTATGAGTATGGGTGGTGCGGAAGAGATTGTTCAAGTACCTGGGCCATACTATCCAGAAGATCCGGATGATATCAAGGATTCTGTTATTCAAAAAGTTTTTGATTACAAAAGTATTATCAAGTACAGAATCATGGAAGATTGGATTTTTGATTATCAAAGGTCTGTTTTTGAACCGAGGATTATCGCTATTGCTCCATATTACAAACCGATTTTTGCAGGCGTAGAATCTGATTTTGATGTTGTTTTCTTTTGGATTAAAATGGATCAGTTTAGACAAATTTTGGCCAATGCAGAGTTGTTCAACAGACACAATGATGCCGCAAGATTAACCTATGACGATTTCTTTCAATTAAGGTTATTTGATAGCTATGTGATTAAAGAATCAAATGATAGAGACTGGGACATCAATATATTTCCAGAGTTTAAGGATGATGGTGTTAGTGCCTTGCTAGAGGCAGAAAGAGTTAAGAATGACCTGTTTATTTTTGAACACGATCTTTGGGAATACTAAAATCTTCATAAAAAATATGAAAAAGTCCTCTTCAGCGTATGAAGAGGACTTTTTTTATACTAGGGATTTTGAGCGCTGCCTTACCAAAAAGTTTAAGCAGATTTTGTGAGAAAAGTGAGTATTGAATGTTATTTTAAATCTATGTCTTTCAATCAACGGAAATATAGGTATTGCCTAGGTCAGTATTCATTATAAGGATAGTTTAGGTTCTGAGCACTCTGTCAAGTTATTACAACAGTAATGTATTGTGAATCTTGGATTTAAGGGTACATTATTATATAGTATCAAAATATCTGCCTAAAGGCAAAAACATAGACTGTTTCATATCGGTGTTTGGCATAAGTTTGAACAATTTTAGACAAATACTTAGTGATAATAGCATCCAAAAAAAATAACCCCATTGTCAATTTTTGACAATGGGGTTATTCAATTTATAAAGAGAAAGTAATTGTTACCTTACACCGTGCATTAGTTTTTTGATAAATGGAGTCATAATCATTAATAAAACTCCTGCACCAATAGGAACTAAAGTAAATATCAAAAAGAAATAGCTCATGCTATGTGATTCCACAATTTTATCAATTTGCCCCCCAATAGACCCCGCTGCTTTGTTGCCTAACCCTACTGCAATATACCAAAGACCGAACATCATTCCAATCACTTTTGCTGGAACCAATTTGGACACATAACTCAATCCAACAGGAGATAAACTTAGTTCTCCGAGTGTATGGAATAAATATGCCAAAATTAGCCAAATAATGCTAACAGAAGCAAATTCTGCTCCCTGTGGTATACCCGCAGAACCATAAGCTAAAATGCCAAACCCTAAACCTAATAAAACCAAACCCATACCAAATTTAATCGTTGCAGGAGGGTTAAGTTTACTTTCCCAAATTTTTGAAATGAGTGGAGCAAATGCGATAATGAAGAATGAATTTAATATTCCAAACCAAGAAGCTGGAATTTCGGTCTTGGTTTCTCCAAATTGGCGATAAAGCATCCATATTACAATTGTCCAAATTATCGCAAAACTTGTCCCTAGAAAAATATTGGAAGCAAAAAATTTCTTAAAAGTAATTTTGAATAATTGAAAAAGGACATAAGTAATAATTAATAACGGAACAACGGTAAGAAGCGTATTTACAATTCTGAATGTATTTGCTGCAGCACCCTCTAAGACTCTGTTGGTATAATCTTTTGCAAATATAGTCATGGAGCCACCAGCTTGCTCAAAACACATCCAAAAGAAAATAGTAAAGATTGCTAAAATACCAACTACTATATATCTATCAATCTGCATCTTTGGGGTTACAACTTCTTGCTGATATGCTTTTGTATTTTCCTCTTCAATTGCATTAATATCTATTTCTTGAGTGGAGGGAACTGCACTTGCTAAATCAATATTCGCTTGCGCCATTTTCTTTGGTCCTAAGCCGATTGTTCCAAAAATTCCTTGAGCAAACCAGAATTGTAGCATTCCAAAGAACATAAATATACCTGCCAAACCAAATCCCCAATGCCAGCCGATAGATTCACCAACATAACCACAAAGCATAATTCCTAGAAAGGCACCAGCATTCACGCCCATATAAAATATAGTAAAAGCACCATCTTTTTTCTCTTGAGCATTTACATAAATTCCATTAATAATAGAGGTAATATTTGGTTTAAATAAACCATTACCTGCAACCAATAATCCTATTCCTACATATAGGCTCCATGGTGTATCCGCTGCCATTGAAGCATGCCCTAAAGTCATGATTAATGCGCCCAAAGCAACTGCCCAACGATAACCTAATAGTTTGTCAGCCAACAGCCCTCCAATAATAGGAGTAAAATAAACGAGCATGGTGTATGTTCCATAAAGTCCTAAGGCTTCTTCTCTGCTCCAAGCCCATCCTCCATCAAGTAGGCTGGAGGTTAAAAAAAGCACTAAAAGGGCACGCATTCCATAATAGGAGAATCGCTCCCACATTTCGGTAAAAAAAAGTATAAAAAGTCCACTGGGATGGCCCAAAAGAAGTTTTCGATTCATTTCAGAACCTTCAAATCTATAAGTTTTATTCATGGTTTATTAATTAGTTTATAGTTGTTTATCAGCAATTTCAAACCCTTCTGCCTCCTCATGTTGAGATCCTTCATTTTCTTCTGCCCCATGGGTTAACACCTCAAGCTTCTTTCTAAAAATTAACATCAAAAATCCAAAGATTACGCAGAATATGGCAATGCCCGTAAATACGGTGTATTCTCCCAGACTTTCAGACCATTCACCCAAAAGACCGGCAAGTTTACTTCCAAATCCAGTCACAGCAAAATATACCCCCATCATGATTGAGGCATATTTAACGGGGGCTAATTTGGTAATATAAGAGAGTGCTACTGGCGATAAACAAAGCTCACCAACAGTATGAAGCAGATATGCAAAAACCAACCAATACATTGCTGAAGATCCATTTGCCTCGTATTGAGCAGTAGCTCCAGTCATAAAAAAGAATCCTGCGCCCATAATAATTAAACCAACAATCATTTTAAATAAACCACTAGATAGCTTGCCTTTTAGTTTTCTATTTGCCCAAAACAACGCAATTGGTGTACCTAAGAAAATAATGAACATAGCATTTAATGATTGAAAAACCGATGCTGGTATTTGAAAATCACCAATAAAACGATTCGTTTTTTCTAAGGTATAAATATTCATAAGGCCTCCTGCTTGTTCGAAAGCACCCCAAAAAACTACTACAAGCAAAAATGAAACAAGCAATACCGAAATACGGTCTTTCTCAATCTTATTTAAAGGCCTATTGGTGGCTTCTCTCTCTTCTTTATTTAACGAATTGCCAATATAGTTTCCAACATGATTAATATGTTTTTGGCCATATAGGTAAACCAATAGTCCTAATAGCATACCAATTCCTGCTAAACCAAAACCATAATGCCATCCATGTACTTCTCCAACATATCCCACAATTAAACTTGATAAAAAGGCACCTAAATTTATGCCAATATAGAAAATGGTGAAACCTTTATCTCGTCTGATGTCGCCTCTTTTATAAAGCCCACCTACCATTGTTGAGATATTTGGTTTAAGCATTCCAACTCCTAAAACAATTAGAACAAGACCAGCATAAAATGCTGTCATTTCTTCAATTGCCAATATTCCATGACCAGCAACTAAAAGTATAGACCCAACAAGTACAGACTTTCTTTGCCCTAGCCACTTGTCTGCAATGATACCACCTGGAATGGACATTACATAAACCATCATGGTATACCATCCATATAGCGCTAGTGCATCACCATTGCTCCAGCCAAGTCCAGGATTTGAACCTGTTGCTTCAGAAACTAAATAAAGAGTAAGGATTGCACGCATTCCGTAGTATGAGAAGCGCTCCCACATTTCTGTGAAAAAGAGGACAAAAAGCCCAATTGGATGACCAAAAATTTGCTTTTGATTTGTTAGGGTAGTCGACATATTTTTTTATTAAGGCGTAAAACTAATTGTATTTTACTAATTATCAAACAAGAAGTTAAAAAGGGTTTGGCTAAATTTTGTTAATTATAAGTTTTCTAAAATGAATTGGGTAATTTTATTAAACAAGTGTAGTCTTGTTTTACCACCTGAAATTCCATGACTTTTATTGGTGTAAACTGCGCTTTCATAGGGAATATTGGCGTTGTTTAAGGAGAGCATCATTTCCGCAGCATTTTGAAAATGAACATTGTCATCTCCTGTTCCGTGAATTAAAAGATAATTTCCATGCAATTTTTCAGCATGGTTTATAGGCGAGTTGGTATCATAACCCAATGCATTTTCCTGGGGTGTGCGCATATACCGCTCAGTATAAATATTATCGTAATACCGCCAACTAGTTACAGGAGCCACAGCAACAGCAGTTTTAAAATAATCGGCACCACGGGTAATGCAATTGCTAGACATATATCCACCATAGCTCCAACCCCAAATGCCTATTCTATCTTTGTTTGCCCATTTTTGAGAGCCAAAATGTTTAGCGGCATCTATATAATCTTGCGTTTCATAATTGCCCAATTGTAAATAGGTTTTTTTCTTAAATGCTTCACCTTGTGCACCACTGCCTGTATTGTTAACAGTAATAATGACATAACCTTGCTGGGCCATGTATTCATGCCAGAGATAATTTCCCCCTCCATAGCTGTTCTTAGCTGTTTGGTAGCCTGGCCCGCCATAAACAAAGAATAAAATAGGGTACTGTTTTGACTTGTCAAAGTTGGCCGGTTGCAGCATCCAGTAATCTAAAGAGTCGCCATGTCTGTTGGATATTTTACCGAAACTTTGCGTTCCCAACGCTAAATCGGCTAACTCAGCATTTAAGCGTTCATTATCAGCAATAACCCTTAATTTTTCACCATTTGCTTTAAAAAGTGTATGATTACCTGGATTATCAGCAGTAGAATAATGGTCTAGATAGAATTGCATTCCTGCTATAAAATTGGCGCTGTGCCAGCCATTTTGCGTTGATAATTGTTTGAGGTTTTGTGTAATTGAATTGATACTGAAAATTTGTCTTTCAGTAGCAATATCTTTTCCTGCATTAAAAAATGCTATGTTGCTTTTGTGGTCATAGCCGTAAAAATTGTCAATGTCATAATTACCTGGTGTTAAAATTCTATCTTCTTTGGAAGTGGGATTGAATTGCCACAATTGATTAAAACCTTGCTTTTCACTCAAATGAATCCAATATCCTTCTGCAGTGCAGTACCAATCATTAACCACTATATAAAAGGGATTGCTTTCACTATACAAAATACTGGTTTTACCAGTCGATGGATCTGCTTTTAATATATCTAATTTATTTTGGTGTCGGTTAAGGCGCTGTATGGATAAATATTCTCCGTTAATGTCCCATGCCATTCTTGGCAGGTATTGGTCATTTTCAGAATTGGTCTGGCATTGTTTAGATTTTTGTTTTTTCGTATCAAAAATATAGGCATACACCTTTGAGTTGGTTTCACCTGCTTTTGGATATTTCCAAACTTCTTTCGTTGGATAGAGTGTACCATACAAGTCCATTGAAAATTCTTTGACAGCACTTTCATCAAATTTATAATAGGCTAAATGTTTAGAATTAGGACTCCAAAAAAAACCTACATCCATTCCGAATTCTTCTTCATAAACCCAATCAACAGCACCATTGATAATTTTATTTTTGGCACCATCTTTTGTCACTTGGCAAGTCTTCTTCTTAACAATGTCATAAACAAACAAGTTGTTGTCTTGCACATAAGCCAAAAAATTTCCATTTGGAGAAAAAGTTGGGTACATAACATTGACAAAACTTTTCAAAACACTTTTAGTAGCAAGGTTATAAATACTGGCGTCACAAGTATAACTGTGTCTGTAAATTGGGTTTACATTGGTTTTGATAACTGCTTTTTTCTCTGATTGGTCAAATTCAAAGGAGTGCATGGCAGCGTTTAATGGGATTTTCTCTGTACTAAAAAGTTCTTCTAGTTTTTTACCCGAAGCAATGTCATATCGACTAACAACGGTATAATTTCCATTTTTTTCTGCAAGACTGTAAGACTTTCCATCAGATAAACCTTTAAAATAGCTAGGATAGTTTTGGTTATATTTATTGCTATACCAAATATCTTCTAGTTTAAGTTTTCCTTTGTTAATGGGAGCGTCTATAGCCCCTATAATAGGGGAAATTATGAGTGCTGTAAATAAAATAAATAGGTGTTTTTTCATGGAATGATAGTTAATAGAATTTGCAAATATATACAAAGAGATTTTAAGAATGGATTGCTGCACAGAAGGTAAATGGCTTTAATTTGAACATTTTGTTAGGGTAAAAATTGCATTTTCTCTGCTGCGGTTGGCAAACGGCAAGTTTCCTTTTTACCAAACCAACGGTATCTGTTTTTTGCAATAAAATTATAAAGAAATTTAGGCAAAGTATAAAAAATGACCCCTAACTTATATGGGAATCCTAAATGCTTGCAAATAATTCCAACAGCTTGTAAATGGGTATAAAATTTGTCATTAATAAACAGGATTATGCTGTCAAATTGTTGCATTTCAGTAGGAATATGTTTTTTAGCCGTTGCACCTTGCAATGACGCAAATTTGAAAACATGTTTTTTGTCTTTTTTAATTATCCAATTAACAGCAGCATTACACAAATTGCAATAACCATCAAAAAAAATAATGGGTGACATTTAGTTTACTTCAATTGTTGGAATGTTGCCCTCAATTACAAGTCTTCCAGCTGTTTTTGCTTTTATTTCATCTATAGTAACATTAGGGGCAATTTCTTTCAGTTCAAAACCTCTTTCGGTAATTTCAAAAACCCCTAAATCAGTAATTACTTTTTTAACACACTTGAGTCCTGTAATTGGCAGCTCACATTGGGGCAATAATTTTGATTCCCCTGCACGGTTGGTATGCTGCATCGCTACAATAATGTTTTTAGCGCTTGCCACTAAGTCCATTGCACCTCCCATTCCTTTAACCATTTTTCCGGGGATTTTCCAATTGGCAATATCACCTTGGTCACTCACTTCCATAGCACCTAAGACTGTCAAATCTACTCTGCCAGAACGTATCATGCCAAAACTCATCGCACTATCAAAAAATGCAGAACCTTTTGTGGTAGTGATGGTTTGTTTTCCTGCGTTGATTAAATCAGCATCTTCATCTCCCTCCATCGGGAAGGGGCCAATACCCAACAATCCATTTTCTGATTGCAAAATCACCTCTACATTTTCGGGAATATAGTTGGCAACTAAAGTAGGAATTCCAATACCTAAATTTACATAGTATCCATCCTTTAATTCTTGAGCAATTCTTTTTGCAATGCCGTATTTGTCTAACATTGGTTCAAAAGTAATGAAAATTTTTTTAAGAATCTCCATTTTGATATGCTCATAAAAGGGTAGAAGCTGTAATGTTTTAAAATATGTGAAGCCTTTCTATTTAACATTTTGGCATATTTTTATTACCTTCGCAGCAATTAGAAAAAAGAACCTTATGTTTGATTTAGAAATGATTAAAGCGGTTTATAGCCGCATGCCAGAAAGGATTGCAGCTGCTAGAAAACTGGTAAATAAACCGTTAACACTGAGTGAAAAAATATTGTATGCACACTTAACAGAAGGAAATGCTAGTGCTGCTTATGAAAGAGGAAATAGCTATGTAGATTTTGCTCCAGACAGAGTTGCATGTCAAGATGCTACTGCGCAAATGGCACTTTTACAATTTATGCAAGCTGGTAAACCAAAGGTTGCTGTGCCAACAACAGTGCATTGTGATCATTTAATACAAGCTAAATTGGGAGCAGAAAAGGATTTGCAAGAAGCACTAAATACAAGCAATGAGGTTTTTAATTTCTTAGCTTCTGTTTCTAATAAATACGGTATTGGTTTTTGGAAACCGGGTGCAGGTATTATTCATCAAGTGGTTCTAGAAAACTATGCTTTTCCAGGTGGAATGATGATTGGAACTGACTCTCATACTGTAAATGCAGGTGGTTTGGGTATGGTTGCAATTGGTGTTGGTGGTGCAGATGCAGTTGATGTGATGGCAGGAATGCCTTGGGAATTAAAATTTCCTAAATTGATTGGGGTAAAGCTTACTGGTAAGTTAAGTGGATGGAGTTCATCCAAAGATATTATTTTAAAAGTTGCTGAGATATTAACCGTAAAAGGTGGAACGGGTGCTATTATTGAATATTTTGGTGAGGGTGCTTTATCACTTTCTTGTACCGGAAAAGGAACTATTTGTAATATGGGAGCAGAAGTAGGGGCAACTACTTCTACTTTTGGCTATGATGCCTCTATGGAACGTTATTTAAGAGCTACAGAAAGAGCAGAAGTGGCAGATGCGGCAAATGCTATAAGGGAGCATTTAACTGGAGATCCAGAAGTGTATGCCCATCCTGAAATGTATTTTGACCAATTAATTGAGATTGATTTAAATACTTTAAAGCCTTTGTTAAATGGACCTTTTACTCCAGATTTGGCAACAGAAGTTGGACAAATGAAAGAAAAGGCCATTGCAAATGGTTGGCCATTGGATATTGAGTGGGGGTTGATTGGTTCATGTACCAATTCTTCTTATGAGGATTTAACTAGGTCTGCATCCATCGCTAAACAAGCAGTGGATAAAGGATTGGTTGCTAAAGCGGAATTTGGTATCAATCCAGGTTCTGAGCAAGTAAGATACACTGCAGAACGTGATGGTTTGTTGAAAATATTTGAAGATTTGAATGCTACCATTTTTACCAACGCTTGTGGGCCTTGCATTGGGCAATGGGCACGATACAATGACCCGAAAAATGGACCAAAGAATAGTATAGTTCACTCATTTAACAGAAATTTTTCTAAGCGCGCAGATGGAAACCCTAATACTCATGCTTTTGTAACTTCACCAGAAATGGTTGCAGCCATTGCGATTGCGGGTCGTTTGGATTTTAATCCAATGACTGATTCGTTGACCAATAAAAATGGGGAACAAGTTATGTTTGACGAGCCAACAGGAGTAGAGTTACCGCCAACAGGTTTTGGGGTGGAAGATGCAGGATTTCAAGCACCTGTGGCAGATGGTAGTAATGTTCAGGTAATAGTTGATCCAAAATCAGACAGACTGCAATTGCTAGACCCATTTATGCCTTGGGAAGGGACAGATTTGAAAGGTTTGAGATTGCTTATTAAGGCAAAAGGAAAGTGTACCACAGATCATATTTCTATGGCCGGACCTTGGTTGTCTTACCGTGGACATTTAGACAATATCTCTAACAACATGTTAATTGGAGCTATCAATGCATTTAATGATAAAGCGGATAGTGTTTTAAATCCATTGACTGGAGGGTATGATGCTGTTCCAAAAGTGCAAAGACAAATAAAAGGAGCTGGAGAGTTTTCTATCGTTGTAGGTGAAGAAAATTATGGAGAAGGAAGCTCAAGAGAGCATGCTGCCATGGAGCCACGCCATTTAGGAGTTAGAGCGGTATTGGTAAAATCTTTTGCCCGTATTCATGAAACCAACCTTAAAAAACAAGGAATGCTAGGTTTGACCTTTGCAGATAAGGCGGATTACGATAAAATAAGAGAAGATGACACCTTTGATATTTTAGGTTTAACAGAGTTTACACCAAACAAACCTTTAACAATTAAAATAAACCACAAAGACGGAACGTCAGTAAGTATTCTGGCAAACCACACCTATAATGCGCAACAAATAGAATGGTTCAAGGCTGGTAGTGCTTTGAATATTTTTAGGAAGTAGAGGGGAAGTTAGGGGTTAGAAGGAAGAAGTATGCAGTTTTAGCTTGGTTTTACTTCTTACATTTAATATGTTACTTCAAACTTCACACTTTCTTAAAATTATGATTAAAAAAATGTACAGCTAAACAGGACTAACTCATTTGCAATACTATAATATGACAAAGGGGCTAGCGGGTTTTAAAACCTAATAATTTATGAAGAACTATGGATATATTTAACTAAAGCGTTAATTAATAATGGCTTCCGCAAGAAGTATTTATTTTTTATTTATTCTCTCAAGAAAGTCCAATTTGCTTCTTTGTGCTATAGGCACTTCGTGACCATTGCTTAAAACTATAATACCGCCTCTGCCTTTGATATACCTGCTGATATGCCCAATATTTACTAAATAACTTCTGTGCACCCTGAAAAAGTTAAACCCTTCCAACAGTGTTTCAAAATTGCCTATCCTGTCAATAACAATAACCTTTTTTAAATTCTCGAAATGGATGAAGGTATAGTTGCCGTCTGCTTCTAAGTATATTATATCTTTAATTTCTTTGTAGACTATTTCGTTGCCTATGTCCAATGAAATTTTCTGTTTATCAAAAGGGCGTATGGCATTGCTAACAAAACCTTCGAGCTTTTTACTATTTGCCATAGCATTAGCCCGATTAATTATAGCTTTATTTGTTGCCCCTACTAGTTCATCTATGTTTATTGGCTTAAGAATATAATCTAAAGCTGATAGCCTAATTGCTTGAATTGCAAACTCATTGTGCGCAGTAACAAAAATAACCTGTAATTCGTATGTTGAACATTTTTTTAAAAAATCAATACCATTAAGTTGAGGCATGGAAATATCCAGATAAATCAAGCTTATTTCGGAATTATTAGCGCTAAGGTAATCGAGAGCTTCCAGTGGATTCTCAAAACTATTTATAATATCAACTAGAGGGCAATAATTTTCTATAAAATTAGTTAATAGCATTCTTGCATCATGCTCATCATCCACAATTATGCAGTTTATTTTCTTTTCCATAATATTGCTAATTCAATTCTTACAATGGTGCCATTTGTACCTTTTTTGGAATCATTCTTGTCATAAATATGCACCTTATAATTCTGCTTAAAATAATTTCTCATAAGGCTAAATCTTTGGTCGTTCATATCCGTTGCCATGGACCTATGATGGCTATCCTTCCTATTCCTTTTTGAAGCATTAATCCCAATACCATCATCCTCAATTACAATTTCTAAAATATCATTTTTAAGAATGAAACTAACCTCAATATTTCCACCATTAATTAATCCATGCTCAATAGAATTCTCAATATACGGTTGTATAAGCATTTGGGGTAATTCAATAAACTCGTCCAACAATGATGGGTCGAATAAAATTTTATAATTCAACTTTTCTTTCATTCGCATTTTTTCCAATTCCAAATAATAATTTAGAAACTGTATTTCCTTTTGCAAAGTGGTAAATGAACTTTTGCTATTTTCTAAAACTGTTCTTATAATCGTTGAAAATCTATTCAAAAAATGGTTTGCTTTTTTAAGATCGTTTTGGATATAAAAATATTGAATAGAATTTAGTGCATTAAAAATAAAATGCGGGTTCATATTGGATTGAAGACTTTTCAACTTTAACTCAGTTACTTGATTCTCATAAGCTAATACTTTCTTTTCTTCGTTGCTCTTTCTTCCTATAAAATATCTTGTTGTCAAATAGATTAAAAGTCCAACAAGTATTAAAATAACTATTTTGAACCACAATGTTTCGTAAAAATAGGGCAAAATGTTAAATTGTACAACAGTGAATATTCCTCCAAATGTCACACTTGAAGTTTGGGGTTTAATTTCTAAGGAATATTTACCAGGTGGTAGTGATGAAAAGCGCAACAACGGATCATTACTAAACTGCCAATTTTCAGTCAACCCTTTTAGCCTATATTGAAAGCCTATATTTTGCTTATGAATATTAGTTGTAATGGCTAATCTAATAGATATATCATTACTATCTCTAGCTATTCTCTTAATACCCATGACACTTTGGATATTGTTTTTCACAAGAAATTTCTCACATATTACTTTACCAATTTTTAATTGCTCAGGTTTTTTTGATAATTTTAATAGTCTATCTGGAGTAATTGCATATAAAACTCCATCCAGTTCCGTTATTTGTAAAACATTGTCGTTATCACTATTTCCCATAAAAGCATATTCAGAGCTATAATTAAGATTTTTTGTTTTTTCATCAAAGTAAAAGCAAAACCAACCTAGGTTACAAGAAAAATAAACCATTCCATCAGCAGTAACAAATATTGAATTAATTGTAAAAGGTGCATTGATACTGTTTTTTAATACATTATCAAATAGGGCTTGTTTTCTTATCTCATTCAATTGACAATCAAATATTCGAACACGATTTTCGGTATCAATTAACAACAGATGGCCTTTTACAATTATGGCATCCTTATAACTTCCAATCGATGCATGGGCAATTTTTAATTTAGTTTTTGAGTTGTAAATTATTGCTTCGTCAACACCTAAAAGCACATAAATATCTTCAGAAATTTTCAATATTTTCCTTGCACGCCTATTCCATATTTCCGAGGATATTTTCCGTTCATCAATATCAAAAAGTGCAAAAAAAGCATGTGTACCTAAAATAATTTGATGACTATTAATTTCATAAAAATCCTTAATTGCCCCTGGTTTTTCTCCAAGATTGATACGAGGCTTATCCTTTTTATCATAGTACCAATTGCTTTTGTCGCTAGAAATTACACTTCCCGTTTCAAAGGCTCGAACAAAATCAGTTTGAAGATGATCTGATTGTTGAATATTGACAATTTGACCTTCTTTAAATTTTTTAATTTTTCCATGACGTTTGTCAGTATTTACAAACAATGCATTATCTGCTTTAAGACTAGATAAAAAAGTAAACTGTTCGTACTCCTTCAACTGCATCATATTAAATGGTGAGTTCTGTTTTATAAACAATATCCCATGCTTTTCTGTTGCTATCCAATAATTTCCTGATTTATCAATGAATAAGTTTCTTAAATCTACTTTCGACTTTATTATTAACCTGAAATTCCCAAATTCAGACTTGTACACATCTCGTTTATTTACAAGAATAAAAAACCCATCCTGAACAGGGATTAAATTGGTAATTCTACCTTTAAAATAAAATTTCTGTGCCGAATAATAAAACTCCTTTCTTTGCTCAAAAAGTTCGATAATACTATCTAAAGTTCGATATACAAAATTTGAATATGGGATGGCTAAAGTAGTATAACTTTTTTTTTCAAACATCCTTTTTTTATAGTCTGTATCAATAACTATAAAATCTTTTCCTTTTTGTGACTTTAAATTTGCAAATAGGGTATCTGGTGAACCTTCAAGATAACTAATTAATTGAATGGATCCTAAAATCTCACTTTCATAGTTTAACTTCCATGTTTTTTTATTAGTACAATTATTAATAAAAATATTGAAGTCATTATTCGAGATAAAAAAAATATTTTTAGACGGCTGGGTGATGGTTAATTTATAGTTCACAAGACCGGATTCACTTAATTTTATTTTATTAAAACTACCATTCTTAAAAAAACAGGGCAAAGCACCAAAACAGTCAGCCCAAATTGTACCATTTTTATCACAATAAATTGCTGTTACATCATTGGAAGTTAAGCCTTCTTTAGTAGTAAAATTGGTAAAACCAAAACTATTGTACCTGCTTACACCATTATTTGTTGCGACCCATATAAACCCTGAAGTATCTTCAACTATAGAATAAACAGTATTACTAGGAAGCCCATCTTTAACCCCTAAATTAATACTTAATGGTTGGTTCTGACAAAAAGCATTAAACCCCAAAAGAATCAGTGATATTAAAAAAGTATTCCTTAGAAAACTAATAAGGTTTGAGTTTAAATGCAAATTGTTTTTTTCTAGTGACAACAAATATAAGAATGTAAATTATTAGTTCAATATTTTTTATCTCTTTCATAATTTAATGGTTAAATTGAATTTTACTAGATAATGCTTTTAAATGCAAAATAAGTAATTTAGAGATGCCTTCAATTCACGTAAACTAGCCCTTGCATGTATGTAACTGCACCACCATCTATGAAAGGACTAGCTAGTTTTAAAATCCAATAATAAGCCCCTTTTTGAGCTCCCTTCCCATCCCAAAATTCATTTTCATTATTAGACTCAAACAACTTTCCACCCCATTTATTATATACACTAAACTGATACTCCTTTATGAAGCAACCATCAAATTGTGGTTTAAAACCATCGTTCAACCCATCATTGTTTGGTGTAAATGCGTTGGGCACGTGAATTTTGCATAAACAATTTTTAGTTTTCAATTCAAAAGTGTCCGAGGCGGTTCCACATTCATTGCTTGACTTTAGCCAATATAACCCGTTGAAACTAACCGTTATAATTGGAGTTTTTTTCCCATTATTCCAAATCAAATCATCCACGGGATTGTAGTTAAAATTAAATAACGCGATGGAGTCATTACTACAGATTAGTGTATCTTCCATTAAAATAACCTGAGGTTTTTTAATAAAAGTGATTTGTAAGGTATCTGAATTTTTACATTTACCCTCAATGATGTTTAAAAAATAATCCCCACCTTGACTAAATGTTCTATTGTATGTAAAGGTATTATCATTCCAGATGGCTTGATACAAAGTGGTATCAAAAGAGAAAGAAGGATTAAGAGTATAAACCAAAGAGTCGCAAACTACGATGTTATTCCCTAAATCAGGTTTAGGGATAGCATGTGTTGTAATTTGGATGGTATCATGCTGCTCACAAATATTTTCCTTTATTCGTAGCCAATATTCACCTGCTTGATAAACTTTTGTTTGATTTTGAACGCTACCATTACTCCATAATAAGGCACCTTGCATGTTGCTTGAAAGACTGACGCTATCCAAGTTGCAAATCAATGTGTCGCCTAATATTTGAAGTGTATCTTTAGGTAAAAATGTTTTTATTAAAATAGAAGTATCCATTTTGCATTTTCCCTTTACTGCATTCAGCGTAATTCTTCCTTTTGTACTTGCCAATATACTATCAGCAAGGGTTGTGCTATTCCATAAATATGTAGTATTTGCAAAATAGGGTTTTGGTTTCAACCAAGCTGTTTTAGAGTTACACAATATGGAATCTCCACCAATTACAAAATCAGGAAGTGTGTCAAAATACACAAAAATACTATCCCTAAAAACACAGGGAGTGGTTATCTCTAGCCAATATAATCCCGGTTTTTTGATAACAATATTTTTGGTTGTTGTACCATCACTCCATAAGTAGGTCAATGCGTTAATTGAAGGACTAAGTTGTAACGAATCTGTTGAGCATAAAGTGGTATCATTTCCTAAATCGGGCTTATTAATAGGATACGACTTAATTTGGATGGTATCATGCTGCTCACAAATATTTTCCTTTATTCGTAGCCAATATTCACCTGCTTGATAAACTTTTGTTTGATTTTGAACGCTACCATTACTCCATAATAAGTCACCTTGCATGTTGCTTGAAAGACTGACGCTATCCAAGTTGCAAATCAATGTGTCGCCTAATATTTGAAGTGTATCTTTAGGTAAAAATGTTTTTATTAAAATAGCAGTATCCATTTTGCATTTTCCCTTTACTGCATTCAGGGTAATTCTTCCTTTTGTACTTACCAATATACTATCAGCAAAGGTTGTGCTATTCCATAAATATGTAGTATTTGCAAAATGGGGTTTTGGTTTCAACCAAGCTGTTTTAGAGTTACACAATATGGAATCTCCACCAATTACAAAATCAGGAAGTGTGTCAAAATACACAATAATACTATCCCTAAAAACACAGGGAGTGGTTATCTCCAGCCAATATAATCCTGGTTTTTTGATAACAATATTTTTGGTTGTTGTACTGTCACTCCACAAGTAGGTTAATGCATTTATTGAAGGATTAAGTTGTAATGAATCTGTAGAGCACAAAGTAGTATCATTAAAACTAAAAATATTTGTAGCTGGGCTCCCATTTATTTTAACTATGCTCAGACTATCCAATTCTACGCTAAACCCATTAGAAGAACTGCCCCATCCCGCACTTTGAGAATGGACTACATAGTCTAATTTTGATGCAAAGTCGCATTTAACACTAAGACTTATAGAAATCAATGGAGAACCTGTTTTGGAGCTATTGGTAAATACACTTAATGTTGCAGTATCAGTTTTACGATCTAATCTGGCGTAATATTTAACATTATCGGACAAGGTAGTGCTTGAGCTCAGCGTACTTAGTGTTGGTGTAGTGCTACCCTTCTCATTCTGAAAAATTTGAATTACTCCAGCTCCCCCAATTTCAACACCGAAGCAATTGATATTATTAGTGCCAACAGAACTAGTTCTGTATTGAAGGCCTCTACTCGCTTCACTTATCATTACTAAGGACATAGAATTTGGTGTTGAACTTGGACTTGATAATTTTGTAAATTCAAAATCTACATACCATTCAAAATGTCCAATTATACCCTTATTTATTCCATTGCTTATTTGTTGATATATTCTGGCCTCCTGAGCACTGGAGCCTGTTGGCGAAGTAATTTTCATTAACCCGCCATTAATTTGCGGATTTGTAGTAGACGATGCTGAAACGGGTGTTGTAGCGGATGAATTTGCCAAATAAGACCAATTAGATGCAGTACTATAGTTATCCGTAAAAACTGTGGTTTGTGAAAATAAATTAGCAAAAATAAATACTAAAAAAATTGCAAGTAAAGTTTTTAATTTCTCTTTAAATAGCCACATTATACTGTATTTAACTATTCAATTATAATTTTTTCTGAAAATATTTCATTGAAACTAACTCCTTGAAGCAAATAAATACCAGTGAGTAGATTTTTTGTTTCGATAACAAAGGATGATTTTTCGCTGTGAAATTGTTGAACAAGGGTTCCTGATAAATTATACAACCGTAATTCGAAACCACCCTCAAAATTTGTTTTAATATTAAAAAAATCAGTCGCAGGATTTGGAAAAACTTTCACCAAAAAATTATCAAACTTTAAAGCAGTTACAGTGTTTACAGTATTTGACAATTTATTATTTACAACTGAAACACTATCAATTTCTGCAGAAAATCCATTAGAAGAAATGCCCCACCCTGCAGTTAAACCAATTACTATATTATCCAATTGGGTAGTATAACCAGTAGTTAATTTCATTCCATCAGACACTACTGCAGTCCCAGTTCTTGTACTTGAAGTATATACGTTAATGGAAATAGAATCACCAATCCTCTCAAATCTAGCATAATAAGTTGTATTAACAGCTATCTTATTTTTACAATCTATTCCTGTATAAGTTGATACACTCGTACCTTTTGCATTCTCAAATAATTGCATCGCTCCATTGGCAGAGAGCCCAACTCCTAAGCAGGTAATATTATTCATACCAGTGGAGGATGAAGAATTTCTATATTGCAGCCCTCTATTGCTTTCATTTATCATGACAAGCGTAAGGTTATTTGGAACAGAACTAGAATTTGTTAATCTCGTGAATTCAATATCAACATACCAAGAATCACTACCAATAATACCTGTATTACCAGTTGCGCTTATCTTCTTGTAAATACGGCTTTCATTTTCATAAGAGCCCTGACAGGTAATCAATTTAGCTTTACCTCCAGTTATTGCCGGGTTTGATGAAGAGCTTGGTGTTTGAGCAGTTGTACTACTACTGTTTGCAAGGTATGACCAGTTGGATGGTGTTGAAAAATTGTCTGTTAGAATAGTGGTTTGTGCTTGAGTAATTTGCAAACCTAAAAAAATGCAAAAAGCCAGAAGAGAGATTTTTAAGGTAAAGGAGTTTATTTTCATAATTTATCTTTTTATTAATTTATATGCAAAAGTAAATAAATAAAATTACTTTAATATTCATTATACTTGATTAGTTCATCCATTTATACAGTTTCTTTGCCATGCAACCTTCGGGAATAAATGCTTCCTTGAAGAATACAGGATTGAAATCATATTGCTGTGTATTGGAATTGACTCGATATATAAGATTTTGACAAAAATCTAAAACTTCCAGATTATTATTGACATATTCTATGATCTTTATAGTTGTATCTTGAGATTCTATATCAGTCATTTCAGAAACCCTTGATGACATAGTAGCAGTGTTTGTTTTATCTTTTAATTCAAAGTATTGCTCAATTGTGGTTTTCAATACTTGCTGTATATTGTCAGTGTCAGCATCAATAATAGGACAGTTTTCTTTCTTTTGAGCATCAAATCCTTGATAATAGTTATCATAATTCATGTAGCTTATGACCTTACTTCCAGTTGCTAAGCATTCTGTACAAAACCTTCCTCCGCCAGGTATTAAAAGCTGATCAATGGCAATATCACTTTTTTCTATCCATTTTTTAGCTTCGGCAAAAGGCATTTGTTGAATTAGTTTGAAATCAAATTCTAACCCAACCTTCTTCAACTCCATAACTGCAGCAATTACAAAAGAGGTTCCTTTTGTTATAGGATTAGTGGGGGCATGTATTATCAAGGGCTTACTAGCGTTTCTATTTAAACTTTTATAATCATCAGACTTTACAAACATTATCCAGTGGTAAAACGGTCTTATCTGTAATTGAGCCTGTTCTCGTTTACTATAAATTATGTCCGCATATCGTTCTGCCATTCTTATTCTTTTAAGTCTTCGATATAATCCAATTGGTCCGTAGTTATATGACTTCCCATAATTGATAGGTATTAAACCCGATGCCTCAAATTCCTGTTTCATTGCCCAATACCATCTAACATCGTCACCTACAAAAATAAAAACAATTTTTTTACCCGCATCTTTTATCGCCTTCAGGTCACTATAATTTGGTAAAATGGAACTCCATACAAAAATAAAAAGATCATGTTCATCAATCAGCTGAGGTAACATTTTTTTATTCACTCTAGCAATTAATCGCTTTCTTAAATCAGAGTAGGGTTTTCGCAAAGCCTTCAATACAAGCGATTGCGTACCTTCAAACAAATTCTTTCTAAAAAACTTAGGAACTTGATCGCTTGAGACTATATCATATTTTATAGTGGCAGCTAGCCTACCCGGTTCTTCATTTACCATCAACGTTACATGATGCCCCAATTTTTTAAAAGCGTCTTTCATTTCACCCAAAACGGAGGCTATGTTGACGGTTCCAATTAAAATCTTCATTTTTCAAAGAAATCTAGAACCCCTTGACTAAACGTTATAGTAGGCACATGTAATAATTTGCTCATTTTTTCAATTCCGCCAATAAGCTTTTCGTCTTCGTCCGACTCCTGAACTTTAAAAACAGGTTCAATACCCACTTGTTTGCCAATAATATCGCAAATTGAACGCAGAGATAATATTTCAGGCCCTGCAATATTAACAATCTCACTTTTATCCAATCTTAAACTATTAGCAATGGCCGTGGCCGCATCATCAACATGGGTTGGATTGAGCCATATACCATTTTCACCTTTAAGGGATATTTCATTTCTATTTTTAATATTTTCAATCAATCTTGGAACTAGCATGTCTCTTTTCTGTCTTTGTCCGTAAACAAAAAATGGACGTAAGACAACGGTATTAAAAAAATTATTGTAATTAAGAACAATAGATTCTGCAATATGCTTACTCCCCAGATAAAACCCTAAATTTGCATTGTAAAAAATCTCATCAGACTCCATCATTTTGGCTTCGTTAAAACCATAAATACCGGCAGAAGAGGTATAAACAAGTTGTTTAATTTTAACTTTTACACCATAATCACATAGTTTTAAGGTGCTTAAAGAGTTTACATTAAAAATATGTTCTGCCTTTTCAGGAAATTCCCTAAAATGAGGCGACTGAGCCAAATGTATTACCACATCAACGGACTCATCTATTATGTTAATATTCCAATTCGTACTCAAGTCTGTAGTATACAGTTTCTCCGCTGCCAACAAGGGCTTAGAAAGTCCAAGGCAATAAATCAAATGCCCTTGAAGCAACAACTCTCGGTGCAAAGCAAGACCAATCAAACCATTATATCCTGTAAGTAATATTTTCAATCGTGCAAAGATAACAATATGTAGATTAGTAAAAAATGAAACAATTGTTTTCATAAATTAAATCTAAATATCATTTTAATAACTCGCTTATGTATACACTCTACTCATTTATGAATTACAATAGATTAAGTGATGGTTGATTGGAATCTTTAAATTATTTTTGCTTAACAATTTAAAATAAAAAAAATGAAAACTATTCTATCAACTTTTAAATTATTTCTGGTTGCTTTGGCATTTTTGATTTCCTCCAATATTTATGGTCAGCAGCTTGAGAACATAATGGACGTGCAGAAGGACTTCTATGCTCAGACAAAGACTGAACAACTTACAAAATACTTAGTTGAAAATGCCGAAGCCATTAACCAAGAAAATAGCATCAATTCTAAATTTATGGTCAAACAGGCTTTTAGCCTTACTGGTTTTGGCTTAGAAAGAGTTTTAAGATACAGTTTTGAAAACTTAGCACTCGTTGATACAGTTGTTATTCAACAACTAATGCAAACAGGCTTTTTTGAGTATGTAGAACGTGTACCCATTTATGAAACCAGTGTTGTGCCCAATGATTATAATACCAATCAATGGCATTTAAAAAAGATTAATGCTTTTGGTGCTTTTGATAGAATTGGTAACACTTCTAATATTGTAATAGCCATTGTAGATGATGGTTTAGATACTGCCCATCCCGATATCCATCCTAATTTATGGCATAACTTAAAAGAAATTCCAGGCAATGGGATAGATGATGACTTTAATGGTTTTATTGACGATTATGTGGGTTGGAACGTATATAACAATACCAATAATCCAAATACAGATGCAACTTTTCAAAATCATGGTACACACTGTGCGGGCATTGCAAGTGCTGCAACTGACAATGGGTTAGGAATTGCATCTATGGGATATGGTGCAAAAATAATGATTGTTAAATGCGGAGATACCACCTATAATAAAGACCCTAATTTGAATAACAGAGGTAAAGTTTTCAATTCGGATAATGGAGTAGAATATGCTATAAAAAACAAGGCAGATATTATAAGTATGAGTTTTGGGATTGTTGGTTATTATAGTATAACTTCTCAAAAAATATTTGATTTGGCAGATAGTAAAGGAATAATATGTGTTGCGGCTGCTGGCAATGACACCTCAAATAGTATATCTTATCCTGCGGGTTATAATCATGTCATTTCTGTTGCTTCAACGGACAGTAATGATAGAAAATCTTCTTTTTCTACTTATAATTCGACCGTTGACATTTCAGCACCAGGCAGAGGTATATACAGCACTGTTCCATATAATAGTTATGCCTATCTAAGTGGAACATCAATGGCTTGCCCAATGGTTTCAGGGTTGGTTGCAGCTATTAAAAGTAGAAGACCTACGGCAACCAAACAAGAAATTGAGCATTGCTTATTGAGCACTGCAAAAAATATTGATGGTATTAATCCTTATCATGCAGGTAAATTGGGTAGTGGCAGAATAGATGCAGATGCTGCGTTAAAATGTATGAGAAAAGTAAATGCTGATTTTACAAGTAATTTTACAAGTGTATGCGCTGGAACAACAGTTCAATTTAGTGAAAAATGTATTGGAAATCCTTATCTCTTTTCATGGAAATTTACTTTAGGTACACCTACAACTAGCTTTGCTAAAAACCCTTCTGTTACTTACAATACAGCTGGAAATTTTGAGGTACAACTCATTGTTTGTGATTCTTTTGAGTGTGATACCATTGTTAAAAACCCATACATCAAAGTTGGACCTCCAACGGCTAAAATATTTGCAAACAAAAATGTTTATAAAGGAGATTTAAGCTACTTTTCAGTTGATTTTACGGGTACACCACCCTACCAATGTACCTATACGGATGGAACAAGTACCGTTACAAGAAAAAATATTTGGACTAGCCCTTATCAAGAGAGTTTTATGCCAGATTCTACCAAAAAAACAGTAAAAGTTTGGTTAATTTCTATGAAAGATTCGTTTTGTACGGGAGTGGTTTCGGATACGGGGAGATATACTATTATCCCCTATCGTACATGCACATTCTCGGTGAAAAGCCATCATAAAATAGCAAGTAATACAAGTGGATTTACTGGAGTTTTGACAAATACAAGTGGTTTTGGATTCCAAACGGCAAGTGTTGGTGATTTAGATAAAAATGGTATTGAGGATTTTGTAATTTCTGCTCCTTATAAAACAATTGGTTCAAATAGTTATGGGGGCTCCCTGTATACCATTTTTATGGATTCTAATGGTAAAGTTAAAAATTATAAACAAATAACTCAAGGCACAGGTGGCTATAGCGGTACAATGAAGAGTAGCTTTTTTATGGGTGGAGGGCTATCAACTATTGGCGATTTTGATAAGGATGGTATTAAGGATATTGCTTTTTGGGGGCTTGGAAGTGACGGAGGAACTGATAAAGGTGAAATTTATTTGGGTATGATGAAATCCGATGGCACTTTAAAAAGCCATCATAAAATTAGCTTAACCTCTGGAAACTTCAACGGACCCTTGGTTGGAACTTCAAATTTTGGCAATGAAATTGACACCTTAGGAGATATAGATGGAAATGGCAGTATGGATATTGTTGTTGCTGCTTATCAAGATGGAGCAAATGGTTATCAAAAAGGGGCATCATTTATTTTATTGCTTGATTCAAACAAAAAGGTGGTTTCTTCTAACAAAATTAGCGACTTAACAACTGGTTTAACCGGGGCATTAGACAACACAGATCAATTTGGGAATGCTACTAGTTTAGGTGATTTAGACAAAGATTCGGTTATAGATATTGCAGTTAGTTCATATTGGGATGATGATGCAGGAACTGATGTTGGAGCTGTTTATATTTTATTTATGAAAAAAGATGGTACAGTTAAAAAATATTCAAAAATCACAAAAAATGTCAATGGAGGACCTAGTGATTTGAATACAGGTGATGCGTTTGGATATGAAGTTAAAAATATCGGAGATTGGGATGGAGACGGTATCCCCGATTTAGCAATTAGCGCGTTATTAAAGGATGATGGGGGAACTGATAAGGGAGCTGTTTATCTATGTTTTATGAATCCAGACGGTTCAATAAGGGAATATCAAAAAATTTCATCTAGCTCAGGTAATTTTACGGCAACGCTTAATACAAGTAATCAGTTTGGGTCTTCCATATTGTGTATAGATGATTATGATAAAAATGGACATAAGGATTTATTAATAGGTTCTCGATTTGATGATGAAGGGGGTTCTCAAAGGGGGGCAGCATGGATTTTAAATATCCAAAGAATTTGTGCAACAGATTCTTCCTTTAAAAAATGCAGGTTAGCATCAAATTTTAACATCAATCCCATTTGTTATACCGATAATCAAAACTTTAATAGTATAAGTATTGACTCCAATGCCCAAACAATTGGATATTATAAATGGTACTTAGGCAATGGAGACAGTATTCTAGCAAAAAGTAATTTCTCCTATAAATATAAAAACCCTGGCACCTATCAAGTTACCCTTATTGCTGGCAGCGATGGCATAAGAACCTGCTTCGATACCATTACTAAAACTGTTGTAATTCCTGATAGCTTTAAAATTAGACTTTCCCCTCCCCAAAAAATATGTTTTGGAGATAGTGTTGAAATCAATATAGCTGATATTATTTGCGAAAATGAGAATATTTTAGTGGATTGGTATCCATCGCAATACTTTAACGGTAAATATATTTTTCATAATCCTAAAATAGGTATCTTAAAAACAGAGAAAATATGGGCAGTGGCTCGCAATAGAAACGGTAAAACTGCAAGTGATACGGTTTTAATTACGGTTGACAGCAATTGTTGCAAAACCAATCCTATTGCAGAAACGAATAAGCAAATTTATTGCCTTAATGATACTTTATTCATCACCAACAAAACTAAAGCAACTGGTCCTGCCACTTTTGAATGGACATTTAGCCCTGAATTAAATTTAGGCTCATACACGGGAAAAACACCACCTCCAATTACCTTTAAAAAGTCTGGGAGTGCTAATATTCAATTAAAAGTTACAGATTTTTGTGGAGTTAATACAGAAACATTTTATATTGGAATTGGTAATGCTCCCTTTGGTTCAATTGAGAAGGATACTTTCATGGGGTGTACTGGTGACACCATATCAGTAGGCGAAACCCCAATTGGATATAACGGATATAGTTGGTATCCCACAAATGAAATTATTAATGAAGAGGATGGTTTTGCGAAGGTAAAAGTAAAATCTACGCCATATGCTTTATACAGAGTAACCACTGACCCACAAACTGGCTGTACCTCATCTGATAGCATATTAATTGTTCCTTTTGGCGCTCAAACGAAGATATTTAGTTTCAAGGATACAACACTTTGTAGCACTGATTCACTTTTCGTAGTTCCAAATACCTTTGCAAATTCTTACTTGTGGAGTAATGGTGCCACCTCAAAAAATGTGGTTTTAAAACAGCCTGGCGTTTATTGGTTAGAGGCTACAACTTCTTGCATTATTAGGGATAGTTTTGTTTTGAGAATGGACACCTTAAACCCTGTCTCCATTTATGGGGATACTATTCTCTGCAATAGTCAATCAAGTTGGCTAAAAGTTATACCAAAACAAGCAAATGCGCAGTATTTATGGAACAATACAGTTGTAGGAGATAGTTTTAAGGTTTCAAATAATGGCTTGGTGGTACTTAAAGCTATCAAAGGTAAATGCACAGAAACAATTCAACAAAATGTTGAAGCCTATCTACCCGCGAACAGTCTTAAAATTAGTGGCGATTCATTTAGTTGCTTTGATAGTATAATGCTTCAAAGTAATTTATCTGGCAATTTATTGTGGAGCAGTGGCTCCTCAAACATGACTATTTCCGTAAAAAGTACTGGAAGTTATTGGCTTAAAATTAAGGAAAACATTTGCGAACAATACGACACAATAAATGTTGAATTTGCTAAAATTCCTTCTTTCTCTTTGGGAAATGATACGATGCTATGTGATAGCAGTGCTTTAAAAATAACCCCTAAAGGTATTGCAGATACAACTTTATATACTCCTTTATGGAATGATGGAATTAGTAAATTTACACGAACAATTAATCAGGCTGGTGTGTTTTCATTATCGGTTCAAGAAAAATCTTGTATTTCGTCAGACAGTATTGAAATAACTTATGGAAAAAAGCCGAAAGTTATGTTAATGGAAGATACGCTAATTTGTAGTAATGACTCTATTGAATTAAAAAATTTACTTCCCAATTTTAATAGCACTATTTTATGGAGTAATGGTAGTTTCAATCCAGAAATTATGGTTCAACTGGCAAATACTTATTGGTTACAGCTTAGCAATGAATGTGGAAGCAGCACTGATACTTTTGAATTGAAAACTAAAAATTGTTTATGCAAAATTCACGTGCCCAACGCATTTACACCAAACAATGACGGCTTAAATGATGGATTTAAGCCCCAATTTGACGGTTGTAATTTAACCGAATACCAATTTAATGTTTATAACCGTTGGGGTGAAAAATTATTTGAATCAAAAAATGAAAACGAATTTTGGGATGGCAAAAGAACTCAAAAAGGATCTTATTATTGGGTTCTAAAATTGGCAAGTCCATATATTGATGGAGGAAAAGTTGTTTATATGCAGGGGCTTGTTATTATTAATTAATGGTATGTTGAGAATAGTTGTTTTAATTATTTTGGCAATTTGCTCAAAATCAATTTTTGGTGGTGGCAAGGATATTTTTTTGGCGGAAAATGCGTATGGATTTTCTTATCAAATGGGTGTCCCAATTTTACCTAGTGGTTTTAAAAGAAATAGCGGGGCAGTGGGGCAAGTGGGAATACACAATGCATTTGCATTTCATTTTATTAGAAATAGACCTTTGCGTCAAATTGATGTAAGTTTAAGTTATTGGCAAAACACCAGTCGTGCTAAATTTTCAAACATGGTTATTCCAAAAATAAACAATAGGGTGGAAAGTGGTGTCTACAAGGATGATATTGAAGGAATTGGCTTGTTGGGTTCTTATACGGCTTTAAATCAGTTGCAGTACCCTAAAACTGTTCTTAATTTTGGTGCTGGGTTCAATTATATTACTGCTCACAAAGAAAAATTTACGCTTAATAATCCATCCACGGATTTAAGTAGTAATAATTTGATTTTTACTATTAATGGTTCCAGTAAATTGGGCTTTGTTGTAAAGGTGGAAGTTGGGAAAGAGTTTGAGATTACTAATGATGTAGGAATGAGGATTAATTTATTCTATCAACATGGCTTGCATAAGGCATTGCAAGAAGACGGTCAAAGTCAATTTGGAGTTATAGTTTTAAAGTGGTTGACATATTTTGTCAATTAGACATTTGGGTAAAGGTTGTTGTAAGAGTTAGGATTTAGAGGATGAAACATTCCTGTAAAATCTACTTCTTTTTTATACCATATTCTATCATAGATTTTAGGGAATAAAAATTGTGTGGTTTTATATGAATGATATTTCTCTGCATAGATTCTTCCTTTTTTTCCTAATTCTTCTCTCAGTTGAGGATTTGTAACTAGTTCTTTTAAATTCAGATAAATAGTTTCAGGTTTAGTAGAAACAATTGGGCATTCATTCAAATAGGAGTATCGTTTATAAACTTCTGTATAATCATTATTTTCTAAGTTTGATAAAACAGGCAGTCCTGTTGCTAAGCCTTCTACACCGCTCATAGCATAAGCAGTTGCAATGAATTGTTCTGCCAAAATATCCGCTTCCTCAATCATAATTCTTTGTACTTCTAAATTTGATATTTTTTCAAGCAGTATTAATTTAACTTTGAAACCTTCCATTTTCAATCTGTCAACTGCAGCTATTAAAAATTCGGTGCCTTTTGCACCTCTATGATTAGGAGTGTGAATAATATTTACTGTGCCTTTAACTCCATCTTCTTTAGAATATATTTTTTTCGAGTTCCACAATTGAACGTCAATCATACTGTGACTAAAAATTAATGCATCCATTCTTCCAACTCCGTCAAGCATAAAAGTAGGTATAAAAAAATCTGAATAACTGGTCCAATAATTTAATCTCTTCTTATAAAACATTTCCTCTCTTGCTGCCTTGGGATAGTTAATATTCATTGCAAAAGCCCAACTTTTATCCAAGATTTTAGAATAATTATAAAAATCTCCTCCGTATGGAAGACTAACCGTTTTAACTTGTGCAATTTGAAAAATAAACTTTTCTAAAAACCAAAATGGCGTCCGCCCAAACTCACAAGAGCCTGTTATAGGGATATGAATAATGTCATAATTTACAATTATATGAGCTATAATCACAAACGGATTTAACAAATTCCCAAGAATACTTCCGTGCTTGAAGTAGGAAATATTTTCGTAATAGTGGTTAAAATCACCATTATTCTGAATAGGAAAATAATATTTCATTAAAGTTTTACTTTCTAGCCCAATTTCAGACAATGCTTCACTCCAGTATTTATTTGAGATTATTGGATTCGGTCCAAACATTAAACGTGGTGACATTTTACATTTTTTTCTTTTTACTCTAATAATTCCATAGACAAAAGCACAAAGCAGTATAACAGGAATAAAAATTATTCCACAAATTAACCAAGCAAAATCTCTGAATGCAAACTTCATAAATTAAAATGGTTTTTCATTATTCAAAAACAGTCGACACCACCATTCAAAATTCATTAAACTCCAAATTAAAAGGCGATGATTTATCCCTTTTTCAGTATGCTCATAAACAATTTTTTGAATATAATTTGGGTCAATATACGCAGCACTTTTTAGATTTTTATTCAATAATAAAGTTTTAACATAATCAGCATTTTCTCCTCTATACCAACTTTCATCTGGGGCACTGAAACCTTGCTTTTTTCTATTGATTATTCGATCCGGTAAAAATTCGGACATCGCTTTTCGTAAAACATTTTTCCCATCATCATAATCTTTGTATAATTTATGTTTGTTTCCAACTAAGTTTTCGTCTAATCGCTTCAGATTTTCTAAGTTACCTAACTTATGCCTAACCGGAATTTTTTGGGCAAAATTAACCAAATCATTGTCTAAAAATGGAAATCGTTCCTCTAGTCCATTCGCCATGCTTAATTTATCTCCAACAAGTAATAATGCTGGTAAAAAGGTTTTTATTTCAAAGTATAATGAGTTTTGAATATGATGTTCTGGAGTGTCATAGCGCAGCCTATCATTAAATAAAAAAACCTTTTCAAAGATAGTTTTGGGCTCTTCAAAATTCATTTTTGAACTAATGTTTGGGTGAAAGAGTTGAGACTTATCCTGATCTGGTACAAGTCTTTGCCAAAAATCATAATATTGATTAAAGTAGTCTTTTCTATCCAGTGCGCCAAAAACACGATAATAACGCCATGGATAACCACCAAAGAGTTCATCCCCTCCAGTTCCTTGCAAACATACTTTAACGAATTTGCTTGCCAATCTACTAATGTAATAGTTTGGATAGGACATTCCAGCACGCAAGTCTTCTAAATGGTATACAACCCTTGGTAAACTCCATGTCAAATCTCCAGCATTAATTACCTGCTCAAAATGTTCAGTTTTAAAAGCATTTGCGATTAACTCAGCATCGCGTCTTTCATCATAATTAGTTTCAACACCACTAACCTCATTCATATCAAATCCACAAGTAAACGTACTTAATCTATTAACCTTTTTGGAAGCAATAGCAGTTATTGAACCTGAATCCATCCCGCCAGAAAGATAACTCCCCACAGGAACATCAGAAACCATCTGACTTTCAACTGCCTTTTTAAAAAGGCGGTTAGTTTCATTCACGGCATCTTCAAAACTAAGCTTTTCATCAGGCGCGGAAAAATCATAATCCCACCAAGGTTGATGTTTTATTTGAGTTGTAGTTGCATCAATTGCAATTGTATTTGCAGGAGGAAGCATACAAACTCCTTTAAATAATGTACGAAAGGTAAATTGATTTTGGAATGTGAAATACTCATTTAAAGAACCTAAATCAACTTCTCGTTTATAGGCATGATGTGCTATTATGGCCTTAATCTCACTAGCAAAAACGATTCTTTTACCATCAAACCAGTAATAGAGAGGCTTTACTCCGTATCTATCTCTGGTTAAATACAGTTTTTTTTCAATATTATCCCATGCTGCGATGGCAAACATGCCATTAAGTCTTTTAATAAAATCAATACCATAAGCAGACAGTCCCTCTGAAATGACTTCTGTATCAGTAGTTGACAAAAATGTATGCCCTTGATTTCTAAGCTCTTGTCGTAAAGTTTGATAATTGTAAATGCAACCATTAAATACAATTGTCCAACGATTATCCCTCGATCCCATAGGCTGTGCGCCCCTTTCACTCACATCCAAAATAGAAAGTCGCTTATGTGCCAATCCTAAATTGTCTTCGATAAAAATACCACTACCATCAGGCCCTCTATGGTTTATTTTTTCGGCCATATTTTCAAGCATTTCTGGATTGATTGCCTGACCATCAAAATTAAAAATACCCACTAAGCCACACATATTCTATATGTTTTTAAAAACGTTTACAATATAAATAAAATCATCTTCAACCATTTTGTTATGTAAGGGTATGGCTAAAGTGCGATTGTTGCATATTGCAGCATTAGGAAAGTCATCATCTTTAAAATTATACTTGTTTTTATAGTAGTCTAACATATGCACAGCATGCGTTCCGGGTCTTGTGGCTATTCCTTTTGCTGCAAGCAGGTCCATTAATTCATTTCTAGAATAGGTTGATTTATCCTCATTAATGAGGACAACATAGGACTGCCAAGTATGTTCGTAATTATCAGGATAATTTGGTGTTTGTAGCCATTCTATCCCTGCTAATTCTTTTGTTAAAAATTCAGCCCATTGCTGACGATACCTAATCAAATCTTTAATTTTTGATAGTTGCACCAATCCAATTGCTGCCTGTATATCTGTAAGTCGAAAATTATACCCCAAATCAAAAACTTGAAACATTCCAGTCTTTGGGTCTTTTTGGTTACTTAAACCGCAATTTCTTAAGATTCTGAGTTTTTCAGCAATTTTATCATTATTCGTGGTAATCATACCTCCTTCTCCAGTAGTAATACTTTTTCTGGGGTGAAAAGAATAACAGGCCATTTCACCAAAATTACCAACATAAGTATCTCCGATTTTGGAACCAGCAGCGCATGCAGCATCCTCAATGATCTTAAGTTCAGGAAAATGAGTTTTAATAGCATTCATATCTGCACCTAAACCAAATAGATGAACTGGGATAATTGCTTTGGTTTTTGATGTTTTCTTTGAGATGGCATCTTCTATTGAGATGTTGTAACTATCCGTTTCTACATCAACAAATATAGGTTTTAATCCAGCCGATTCAATTGCATTAACCGTAGAAACCCATGTAAAAGAAGGCACAAGAACTTCATCACCTGCCTCTAAGTCTAAAGCCAAAACGGCTAATTGTAATGCAGTTGAACAATTGCTGACCGCTATAGCGTGTTTTACGGAATGAAATGCAGCAAACTGTTTTTCAAAAGCCAGCACTTTAGGGCCTTGTAAGACCCAACCTGAAAGAATAGGTTCTTTTACAGCCTCCCATTCTTCAATCCCTAAACTAGGTTGAGATATTGAAATATTTCTGTGATCTAAAATCATTTAACTTTCATTCCTTTCACTGTGATACCATAAAAGTCAACAAACTTATGGTTAATTTTTATATTGTTTTCAGCAAACCATAACTCAACCTCCTCTATACTATGTCGAGTACAATCTTGTGGATGATACCAATCATAGTTGATTACAGCATTGTCTTCAAAACTAAATTCATTGTTCCAAAAGCATTTCATAAAAAAATGATATAAAAATCTTTGTATGGAGTAATTTCCTGCGGGAATATCCAAAACATCAACTGCGGGTGAATCAAAACTAACCTCTAGCTCTGTTAAAGTTTTACTTAATTCCGTTATTTGACGACATGCTTTCATACTATCTTCATAACTTAGAGCACTAATTTTATCTCTGATAAAATCATCTGTAAACTCCCTTATGGGCGCCTTCTCCTTATAAACATAAATCGCTATTTCACCATTAGGTTCTAAAATTTGACATAAATTTTTAAATGAAGATCGTGCATCACCAGTATGGTGTAAAACTTCCTGACAATAAATGAAATCAAACAAACCAAGGGAACTCAAGTCTTCTCTTAAATTCCCAAATTGGACTTTTAAATTGGATTCATTCTTTAAGTTTTCTTTGGCAACCTCATGTGATGAAAAATCAATACCAACAACTTCGGTAGTCTCAGGATTCGAGTGCATTCTTAGCAACTTGGTAACCCTACCATTCCCGCAGCCACCATCTAAAATACGTTTCTTTCCACTTAAAAAGGCTTTGAATTCAGTCAAATTAGCAAATCCATTTCTGTTCAATATCCAATTAAAAACAGTTGAGCCTTCAGAAATAGTAGCTTCCAGGGCAAGGTTACTATTTTTAGTCCATTTCTCGTTAAAAGACTTTTGGGTCTGTTTTGTTTGATTATCCATTTGCTGTTTCTCCTTGATTCCTCCACTCAATTAATTTTTTCAAACCTGCTCGCAAATCATATTTAGGCTCAAAACCCAATTCTGCCTTTGCTTTGGCATTACTACCAATTCTATTTTGTACAAATTGTCTTGCATCGTCTTCACTATAGGGATTGTACTTTACTTTTAAATCAGAATCTCTCAATTCCAAGATTGTATCACACAATGTTTTGATGGAAGTTTGCTTTTCAGTTCCCACATTGTAAAAACCAAACTTAACCTCACTTTCCATAGATAAAATATTAAACCTTGCCACATCCTCAACATAAATAAAATCATACGACTGTGAACCATCTCCATTAATTACTGGCTGCTCATTGTCATCAATTTTATTAAGCATTATAGGAATGACACCTGTATATGCAGCAGTTTGGTCCTGATGCGGACCATAAACATTCATATATCGCAAGCCAATGGCTTCTAAACCATATCTATCATTAAAAGCAGTAGCCATTGCTTCTGCAGCAATTTTAGTCGCACCATAAAAATTTTTGTTATTGAAAGGATGCTCCTCGGTCATTGGCAACTCAACAGCATCTCCATAAACCGATGCCGAAGAAGACCAAATTAGTTTTTTTATGTTGTTAGCAACACACGCTTCTAATACATTAAAAATACCCCTAACATTTACATCAAAAGCCACTCTTGGATAATCTTTGCAGTGCAATAACCATAATGCAGCTAAACAAAATACTCCATCCATACCTTTCATTGCCGCATTTAAAACATCAGTTTCTCTAATATCTCCGCCATCTGCAAACACGGATAAACGACTGTCATGCAAATAAGGTTCTAAATATTCCATTTTGCCTCGCGCAAAATTATCATAAACTACTATTTGTGACACATTAGTTTTGAGAAGCTCCGCAACTACATGACTCCCTATAAAACCCGCACCACCTATCACCAATACTTTCTTATTCTCTAGTTTCATTTATTTATTCTATAGTCTGCAAAGCTAATTTACAAATATCAAATTAAGAAACTTATCTTTTAATGCTTAGCCTTAGTGGAAAAATTTATTATTGGGTGATATCAAATAAACTTACTTTGCACTGTTTTATTATGGGAACGATCACCAGACAAAGTTTTAAGGGTACCTTTATCAATTTTGGTGGTGCAATTGTGGGTGCATTTTATTTATTGTTTCTCCAAACCAAATTCCTATCGCAAGAAGAGCTGGGCTTATTCCAAGTTTTTATTCAAGCAGCATTAGTCATGGTAGGATTTGCAAAACTGGGAATGCAAAGCAGTATGATGCGTTACTTCCCAAAGTTTGAAACCAAAGACAATAGACATAATGGCTTTAGTTTCTGGGCCTTTGCCATACCAACTTTGGGCATTGTCTTAACATATCTTGCTTTAGTTGTTTTCAAACAACCAATAAAGGCTTTTTACGCAGAAAAATCTCCAATATTTAATCATTACTATTATCTAATTATTCTTTTGATTACTGGATACATTTATATTGAAATATCAGAAATTTATTGTGCCATCAAGCAAAGAATTGTCGTACCAAAAATCATGAGGGAGTGGTTAATCCGTGTTGGAAATATTGGCTTTTTAATCTTATTTGCTTCACAACTAATAAATTTCGAACAACTTCTTTTTGGTTTTATTTTTACGCATTTGGTTTGTGCTGTGGTGGATATTTTATACTTAAACAGCATCAACAAACTGAGTTTTAAAATTAATAAAAAAATTTTAACCCCCAAATTAATTAAAGATTTCTCGTGGTTCACAGCTTCTAGTATGCTAACAGCATTTCTAGGAATTGTGGTCTCTCGATTAGATTTTTTAATGCTCACTGGAATAAACGGATTGAGCGACACTGCCATTTATGCCATTGCCTTTAGCTTTGTGGCACTTATAGAATTGCCAAACCGCTCTTTAATGCAGTTGGCAACACCTCAAATATCTCAAAAAATTGCTGCTGATGATAAAAATGAATTGGAGAGATTTTACAAAAAAACCTCACACAATCAAGTTGCTATTGGCATATTAATGTTTGGTTTTCTTTGGCTCAATTTAGATTTAATATATCACATTTTACCCAATGGCAATCTTTATTCCCAAGGAAAAAATGTGGTTCTATTTATTGGCTTTGCCAAAATACTAGAATTTATGTTTAGCAGTGGTGGAGCAATGATAAGTTTTTCAAAAGTATATTGGCTTGAAATACCACTATCCATTATTAATGTAGTTGTAGGGGTTTTGGCAAATGCTCTTTTAATTCCAATTTTTGGTGTAACTGGAGCGGCTATGGGAACTGCAGCAGTATATTTAGTAGCATTTATTTTGGGAATCCTAATATTAAAATATATTATTAAAATAACTCCATTTTCATCTAAAGCCTTGATGTCATTGTTCATGATATCAATGCTCATATGCTGTATTCATTTAATACAAATGCCTAATCCATGGCTGCAGAGTATAACTAAAACTTTTCTTTTTGCAACAATATCAATGCTTCTTATTTATAGAACCCCCTATTTTCTGGAAATAAAACAATTAATTAATTCTTTAATAAACCGAATAAAGACTAAAAATTTCAATCACAAAACATAACTTTGCAAAACTTGTTTCGTATTAGATTTTTTTTATAAATGCTAGAATTCATAGATAAATATTTAGATAAAGTGATTTTCCATTTTGGCAAAGTGGATATGACGGGTCATAATATCGTCAACATTCTTATTATTTACTTTGGCACTTTAATCTTACTTTATTTCATAAGGTTTATTTTAGAATTAAAAACTAAAAAAACCATAGTTGATAAAAAAAGAAGACACTCAGTTTATTTATTATTCAAGTACTTTTTTTGGATTTTTGCTATTATCTTAATGGTGAAGAGTACGGGCATCGAAGTGACCTATCTTTTGGCGGGTTCTGCTGCCCTTTTTGTCGGTATTGGCTTAGGTGTTCAAGATATTTTTAAGGACATTGTCTCTGGTATTTTTATGTTAACTGAAGGCGTTATTAGGATTGATGATATTCTAGAAATAGATGGAAATGTAGGAAGAGTCATGGATATTAAACTAAGAACCTCAGATTTTATTACCAGAACAGGAACCACTATTGTCGTTCCTAACCATAAATTTATTACAGAAAAGGTAATCAATTGGAGTCACAATCTGTCGCCAACTCGTTTTAGTGTAGTCGTTGGTGTGTCATACAATGCGGATGAACATCAAGTGCGCGATATTCTTCTTAACATTGCCTCTAAACAGCCTATGGTTATTAGCAATAAATCAGAGCGTAAACCATTTGTTCGAATTGTAGATTTTGGTGACAGTGCTGTCATTTACGAATTATTTTTTTGGAGTTCAGATATGTTTTTTATTGAAAATACCAAAAGTGATATTCGTTTTGATATCAGAACAGCATTTAGAGAAAATAAAATAGAAATTCCTTTCCCGCAGCGTGTAATGCATACACCGCCCGCCAAAGTAGATTAATCAATTATCCAAACCATTTAAATTCCAATAGGTTTTGCCATATTTTATTCTTCATTAAGTTGATTCCCAGAAATGAATTATTTACAATAAAGTTTAAACCTTTGAATCACCAGTTGGCTATAATGAGTTAAAGCTTTTTTATATCATTAAAGGCAGCATACTTTATAGATATATGTTTCGATTTGCAAGGCTGAAATCGTATATTTGCAAATCATATGGCGACACAGAAAGATATCAAAACCATTCTAAAAACTCTAGGTATAAAAGAAAAAAATGAAAGTGTTTGTACAGGCACAAATTGGATTACTGCACTGAATACCGAAAGTAGGGATATTATTTCTCCCGTAGATGGGCTGAAAATTGGTTCTATAACCTATGCTGGAACAACGGAGTATGAGGCTGTTATTAAACGTGCCAATGATGCATTTTTAATTTGGCGTAACATTCCTGCTCCGCAAAGAGGAGATATTGTGCGTCAATACGGCAATCTATTAAGAGAGAACAAAACCAATTTGGGCACTTTGGTGTCCTATGAAATGGGTAAAAGTCTTTCCGAAGGATTGGGTGAGGTTCAAGAAATGATTGATATTTGTGAGTTTGCTGTTGGTTTAAGTCGTCAATTATACGGATTAACAATGCATAGTGAACGTCCAAAGCATAGAATGTATGAGCAATGGCATCCATTAGGTATTGTAGGTGTTATTAGCGCATTCAATTTTCCTGTAGCAGTTTGGGCATGGAATGCAATGATTGCAGCGGTATGTGGAAATGTTGTAGTCTGGAAGCCATCTGAAAAAACCCCCCTTTCTGCTATTGCTTGTATGCAATTAATGAAACAAATACTTATTGCCAATCAACTTCCAGAAGGACTTTTTACATTAATAAACGGTGACCACAAAGTGGGCAGTAAATTAAGTCATGACCCTAGAGTCGCTTTAATTTCTGCTACTGGTAGCACAAGAATGGGCAAAATAGTTGCGGAAACTGTGGGGCAGCGATTAGGCAAATCCTTATTGGAACTGGGAGGAAACAATGCTATCATTATTACAGAACATGCAAATCTGGAATTAGCCATTAAGGCTACATTTTTTGGGGCAGTAGGGACTGCTGGACAAAGATGCACGAGTACTAGAAGATTAATCGTTCATCAGTCAAAATATGAGCAGGTTAAAAAACTTTTAACAAAAGCTTATAAGCAGTTAAAAATAGGCAATCCATTATTGAGCACTACCCATTGTGGTCCATTAATTGACCAACAGACGGTTATGCAATACTCCAATGCTATTAATAAAATCGTTGCAGAAGGAGGCAAAATAGTTTGCGGAGGTAAGGTATTAAAAGGCAAAGAATTTGAGTCGGGTTGTTACGTTGAACCAACAATTATTGAGGCCTGTAATCACTACAAAATGGTTCAAGAAGAAACTTTTGCACCTATTTTATATATTATGAAATATAATAAATTAGTAGAAGCCATTGCTATGCAGAATGATGTAAAGCAGGGTTTAAGCTCAGCAATTTTTACGGATAACCTGCAAGAGGCCGAATGGTTTTTAAGCCATGGGGGTTCAGATTGTGGCATTGCCAATGTTAATATTGGAACCAGTGGAGCGGAAATTGGAGGAGCATTTGGTGGAGAAAAAGAAACAGGCGGTGGCAGAGAGAGTGGAAGCGATAGCTGGAAAGCCTATATGCGCAGACAGACCAACACCATAAATTATGGAGATAGTTTACCCTTGGCACAAGGGATAACCTTTGATCTATAGGCGCCTTAATTAAAATTATCAATGAATCCAAAAGAGAGAATTGAAACACTAAGAAAGCAGTTAGCAGAGTACAATTACCAATATTATACACTCGGTAACCCAAGTATTTCTGATACTGATTTTGATTTTTTGATGAAGGAATTGGAACTTCTGGAAAGAGAATTTCCTGCATACTCAAGCGCAGACAGTCCAACTCAAAAAGTTGGTGGCACTATAAACAAAAATTTTGAATCATTTACCCATCAGCATCAAATGCTTTCTTTAGGCAACACCTACAATGAAGCGGAGCTGATCGAATTTGACAATCGCATTCAAAAAGGACTAGGAACAACAGTCTATGAATATGTTTGCGAGCTAAAATTTGATGGTCTATCCATAAGTTTACATTATGAAAATGGAGCTTTATCGAAAGCAGTAACCCGTGGTGACGGTGTAAAAGGAGATATTGTAACGGACAATGTTAAAACTATTCACTCACTAAATACAAAGCTTATAGGAGATTTTCCAAAAAAAGTCGAATTGAGAGGTGAGATATTTATGCATAGAGCTGCGTTTGACAAACTCAATAAAAAAAGAGCCGAAAATGGAGAAGCTTTATATGCCAACCCCAGAAATTTTGCGTCAGGTACTGTGAAACTTCAAGATAGCTCAGAAGTTGCAAAAAGACCTTTGGATTTAATTTTGTATCAGGTACTTGAAACAGAAAAAAATTACACAAACCATTGGCAAAGTTTACAAGCTGCAAAAAACTGGGGACTTCAAATATCTAGCGAAAGTAGAATTTGTAAAAATATTCAAGAGGTATTTGAATTCATTAATTTTTGGAATCAGGAACGTTTTAAATTGGGATATGATATTGATGGTGTGGTAATAAAAATCAATGATTTTCATCAAAGAGAAGAGCTTGGCTTTACGGCAAAAAATCCTCGTTGGGCAATAAGTTACAAGTTTAAAACTTTGGCAGTTACAACAGTATTAAAAAGTGTTGAATATCAGGTTGGACGAACAGGAGCTATAACTCCTGTGGCAAATCTGGAACCAGTGCAGCTTTTAGGCACTACTGTTAAAAGAGCTTCTTTGCATAATGCTAATGAAATTGAGCGTTTAGGGTTAAGGATTGGCGATTCTGTTTTTGTTGAAAAAGGGGGTGAAATTATTCCAAAAATTACTGGTGTAAATCTTGAAAAAAGACCTTTAAACAGCACACCACTTCAGTATATAACCCATTGCCCTGAATGCACTACTGTATTGGTAAGAGCAATTGGAGAAGCAAACCATTATTGCCCTAATGAGTTGGGTTGCCCTCCCCAAATTATAGGTAAAGTACAACACTATACCAGTAGAAAGGCCTGTGATATACAATCTTTGGGAGATGAAACCATTCAATCTCTTTTTGAAGCTGATTTAGTTAAAAATGTTGCCGATTTGTATGATTTGAAGGTAAGCGACATCATAAATTTAGAAAGAATGGGACAAAAATCTGCTGAAAATATAATAAGCGGGATTAAAAAATCTAAGGAAGTTCCCTTTCATAAAGTCCTTTTTGGATTGGGTATTCGATATGTTGGTGCGACAGTTGCAAAAAAGCTAGTATCACATTTTAGAAGTGTCAAAAACATTGCGGATGCAGACTTAGAAACACTGAGCAATGTCGATGAAATAGGTACAGTTATCGCAATTTCTGTATTTGATTATTTTAGAAACCCCGATTATATGAACCTCATATCGAGGCTTGAGAAAGCTGGAGTACAGCTTGAATCTAATGAAAAAGAAAATGCACTCATTTCAAGCAAATTGGCTGATAAAACATTGGTAATTTCTGGCGTTTTTAATCAATACAGCCGAGAAGAGTTGGCAGCAATGATAGCAGCCCATGGGGGTAAAAATGGTAGTGGAATTACCGGAAAAACGGACTATTTATTGGCTGGGGATAAAATGGGGCCTTCTAAATTGCAAAAAGCAGAAAAATTAGGTGTAAATATTATTTCAGAAATTGAATTTCTAGAAATGATAGGGAATTAATCATGGCTTTGGTTAAATTTGCGAACAAGAGATGAAAATTAGATCTAAAATATTATTTCTTAGTTTGTATAGAAAACTGAAGGGAAAAACTAAAAAATCCAGTTTAACTCCATTTGCTGAAAGTAAAGCCTATGTAATGATTGTCAATGAGCCGATTGCTGAAAAAGACAAACTTGCCATAAATAATTTTGCTAAAACATTGAGAAACAATGGTAAATCAGTTGAAATCATTGCTATTTTCTCCAAAAAGAAACCGGAAAACCGGGAAATTAGTGGGAATAGCTTTAAAAATTTAGCATTTGACAAGGCTGATTTCTATGCAACAGGTCTTCCAAGAACCAAGGATTTAAAAAATTTTTTAATGACTGACTACGATTATCTAATCTTTTGCAACCCAAAAAGCGATACAAAAAATGCTTGCATAGCAGGCTTTAGTAGAAGTAAGTGTATTATTGGTCCTTATTCGGAAAAGAAGAACCCTGAGTACAACCTTATTGTTGACAATACTAACAATATGGATGCTTATTTTGAAAGCATTCACAATACCTTAAATCAAATAAGATAAATGAACAAATTTTTATATAAAGGAACAGGAGTAGCTTTAATCACTCCATTTAAAAAGGATGAAAGTATAGACTGGCAAGCTTTTGAAAAATTAATTGAACACTGCATTAATGGCAAACTAGATTATTTAGTATTGCAAGGAACAACAGGTGAAAGCCCCGCTATTACCGCAGATGAACGGGCTCAATTGATTACATATACGGCTGAAATGGTCAATGGAAGGTGCCCTTTAGTCTTAGGGCTTGGAGGAAACAGTACGCATCAAGTTGTACATGCCGTGCAACATACCAATCTAAATGGTTATCAGGCAATTTTGTCTGTTTGCCCTTACTACAACAAACCAAATCAGGCTGGTATTATACAACATTATACCATGTTAGCGGACATGAGCCCCTTGCCAATCATATTGTACAACGTACCAGGTAGAACTGGTGTAAATATGACTGCGGAAACACAGCTTACATTGGCAAAACACCCAAATATTATTGCAACAAAAGAGGCAAGTGGCGACATTGAACAAATGATGACCATCATTAAAAATAAACCGGAAAACTTTGAATTGATTAGTGGTGATGATAGCCTAACTTTTGCCATTACGGCTCTAGGTGGAAGCGGTGTTATCTCCGTAATTGCCCAATTGATACCCCATCATTTTTCCGAAATGGTTAGAAAAGCTTTGGATGGTAAGATTGATGAAGCCAGAACGCTTCATTATAAAAGTTTAGATTTATGCAGGGTTATTTTTGCTGATGGAAGTCCTGGAGGAATTAAACATTTGTTAAATAAAATTGGTATTGGAGAAACTACGTTAAGATTACCTTTAAGCAATGTGAACAGACAAACAGCAGAGGCGCTTGAAACAGCTTGGCAAAAATTCAACTTATAGAAGGCTACTTTGAAGATATTGTTTCTTTTTACGGGAACTACCAAAGAGCAATACGTTGCTAGTGCACTTCAGATGTATGAAAGTAGATTGAAACATTATGCTAATATTGAAATTATCTGCACAGCTAATTTAAAAGGGGTAACCAAACCTGAAGACCAAAAAGCTATGGAAACCAATCAGCTTTTAAAACATTTAGACTCGCAAGATTTTGTGGTGCTTTTAGATGAAAAAGGAAAAACACCAAACTCTAAAGAGTTTGCCGATTTTATTATCCAAAAACAGGTTAATAGTTGCAAACGCATGGTTTTTATCATCTGTGGCGCTTTTGGAGCACATCAGCAAATAAAAGACTTAGCCCATTACACTTTAGCACTCTCTAAATTTACTTTCTCTCACCAGTTGGCTCGTATTGTGCTTGCTGAGCAGGTTTACAGAGCTTATTCCATAATTCACAATCACCCATACCACAATGAATGAGTAATTAAAATTCACAAAACGGTATCATTATTGTTTCCAACAATTACACCAAATTCAACCTATGAAAAATACATTTAAAATTTTGTTTCCTTGCTTGATATTTAGCTTAATGTCTGCCACCTGCAGCAAGCTTAAATCTAGTGATTTTATTGCTTCCACCTTAAAATATTCAACTGCTGGGGGTGTATTTGGAAGTGGAATAACTAGAATATATAAGTTCAATTTTTCCGAGTTAGTCACTGATACCTTTCAGGTTGACACCGTTTATTTTTCGCTAGAAGACAATTTGGTTAACAGAAAGCTAGGAACAGATAATGACATAACATTATCCAAAATGAAAAATGGCCAGTTTGTGCTAGATTGTAGGTTTAGAGAAGGAGATAGAATGCAGGGCAGCGGAGAAATAGTTGAAGTAAAAACGCCTACCTACCCTAAGCCAAAACGCATGGGTGATAATGAATGCTTAATAGCCGGTAAATATAAAGGCAAGTATTATGAAATTTTAATTCCAGAAATTACAAAAGGTGAAAATATAAATTATCCTTAAATTATATGAATAATTAGGAAAGGACAGGTGGTGAAACAGTTTACCTATTCAAAATAAACCTCTCACTAAAGCCATTACCATTAAACAAATATAATCCAGCAGGTAATGATCCATCCAACTCTATTTGATTTTCTCCTTTTGTTAAAGTGCCTATTTTTAAAACTTTACCCTGTATGCTTATGAGTGTAAAGTTGCAATCCATAGAAGCAGAAACATTGATAGCATTAGTGCTACAGGGGTTTGGGTAGATAGAAAACGTCTTTGTTTTATTGACCACAGCTTTATTGCTAGTGGCTAAATCGCAAGTTAGCGTAACACTATCTTTATAAAATACCTCCCCCGTGTTATGATTATATACTTTTGAAATATACCCCCATTTGTTCCCATTCAAATCATATTTTGATTCGTATATCTTATCTGACCAACCTCCGTAAACCGTAGTTTTTTGATGCAGCTTATCCTTGTATTCAAATTTAATAACCAAACCGAAACCATCAGTTTGTTCAATCTGTCCATCCGTATTCAATGTTACCTTGATAGTATAGGTAATTGAAAATATTGACCCCCCACCTTCTGTCCCTTTATAAATATACTCATTGCCACTATATGTGCAAATTATGCTATCCGTAAGTTCCAAGCTGCTTGTAGATTGGTTGTACCAGTATATTAGCTCTCGCTTCAGTTTTCCATCACTATTAAACTCATATTCACGTTTGCCAACAAGTTGGTACTGACCATTTGTCCCTAAAACTGAATCCATTCTTGTTTCTGCATTTCCACTTATAGTATTGTAGTGATAAGTTCTTTTTTCATATTTATTATTGGTAAAAAACTGAGTACACTTTCCAGTTGCATTTAATTTATACCATATTGTATCATTGCTAGCGTGTTGCAAACCGTCAGAAATGGAATTTTGTGTTACATAGATTAAGTCCCCTTTTTTTGATTTAATATATTCAACTCCTCCATCATCTATATCAAATTTTGACGTATTTGGATTCCATCTTTTTATTACTGAATCGCAAAACTGCCGTGATAATGGAAAGGCACTAGAAATTGTATAAATAGGATCTGTCTGGGCTGTAAGTTTAACACTTGCTGTAGTAGCTATGGCAAGCATGGCTGATAAAATTATTTTTTTCATATTATTTTTCTTTAATTATATAGTTAAGACGTAATGTTCTTCTAAATGTGTCGCTAGTTTTTGTTTTTATTTAAAAATTGTACCAAGTCTTTCTTTTTTCTATGGCTATAAGGCACTTTCACCCCATTAGAAAGTATGGCCACTTTTGCAGCAGTATTAACAAAGTCTAAATGTTTGGCATTAATGATGTATGAATTGTGTAGCCTGATGAAGAATGTTTCATCCAGCAACTGCTGAAAGTGATTCAGATTTTTAGACTGTAAACTCTTTTGTCCATCAGAAAAAAATATCTCGGTATAAGCACCATTTGCAGCTAGATATAAAATTTCATTTTCTTTTCTAAACCACAACTGCCCATTTTCTGTAATTTTTATTACTCTTTCGCCTTGCTTCTCCATAAAATAATGCTCAATTTTATGCAACGTTTTCAGCATCTCTGCAATAACAAGGGGTTTTAATAAATAATCAAAAACTCCTTCTTTTATGGCTGGAAGTGCATATTTGTCATAGGCAGAAACCACTACAGTAATAAATTCAGGGTCTTTAAAAGTAGTAAACAGTTCTAATCCATTTTTTTCAGGCATTTCTATATCTAGGAATACGATATCTGTTGGATAATTTTTTAAATAAACTTCTGCCTCTGGCAAATTGTCAAAAGAAGATTGATGTTCAAAGTTTTTGCCATATTTTTCCAATAAATTTTTTAATAATTTTTGATTTGAAGACTCATCATCCACAATTATATACCTCCGTTTATTTGGCATTTTTTATATTATTAATTACTGTTAACACAGATACAGTACCTTTACCTTTAAAGTAGAAAATCTGATAGGTAGACTTCTTTTTATTCTTCATTTCCTTGTCAAAAAGTTCTAATTTCTTTTTAATTATTTTTAATCCTAACTTACTTGAGTTAGGATTATTTTTAACCACACCATCGCTATTATCCATCAAATATATCTTTAAAATATCCGCTTTAACGATAGCACTTATGGTCAGTTTATTTTTAAATTTTGATTTAAAGGAATACTTACAAATATTTTCAATTATGGGTTGAAGTAGAAAAACAGGAACGGTAAACACAGTTTCAGATTGATTGAGAATTAAAAATTTAAAATCAAAGTGATTCTTTTCCTTTTCAGTATTTAAAAATTGTTGAGCTATCAACAACTCTTCATTTAAACTCACACTATGTCTTTCATTAAACGCGAGTGACATTTTAATCCACTGGGCAAAACTTGCTATATAGGTGTTCAATCTTTCAAAATTGCCTTCAAATGCCAGGTGTTGAATTCCATTAAGTGCATTAGAAATATAATGAGGATTAAATGTGTTTTTTAATGAGTTTAAAGCCAAAACCAATTGCTCCTTTTCTCTATATGCTACTTGTTGTTGGCGTTTAAATATCCAATAAATAATAATAAAAAATAGGATGAGAATAATTAAAAAATAAACAACTATCATGGAAGTCTTAAAATACCATGGTGGCAAAATTTCTATAAAAATAGCGGGTATAGTTTTGCTAATTTTAAGACTTGGGTTTAAGGTAACTAGGCATTTATACTTGCCAAAGGCAAAACCGCTAAAATCAAGAGTGTTCTTTTCGGTTTCTATAGTTATTGTATCGCTTTTTTTAATGATTTGAAGGTGGTATAACGCATCATTTTTTGGGAAATCTATGAAGGATGTAAACCACGGTATTTCTTTATTTTTTGAGTCATAGGCAAAGCTATAATTAAGTTGATTTATAAAAATACTAATGTCATTCCTCCTGGATAGTCTATTTTGATCAAGTTCAAATAATAGACCATTTGCGCAAATCATAACTGACTTATTTATAATACGCAAATCCGAAATACCCTCAATGCTATATGCATTGGAAATATGAAAACCTCCATTGTGCGTTTTATCCAAAACATAAAGCCAAGTATTTGAATATGTTATTAATTGCTCATTGTCCATTGCAATAATCTGATACACGTGTATATTGTCAAAGGGCGTTAATCTTGTTAGTTGTTTGATTAAGCTATTGTATTGAAAAAGTCCAATGCCGTTTACTGATATCATAAATAAAGAAGGCCCTATTTTACATATATCATTGATTCTAGCACCTTCAACAATTTCTTCATAAATAGCTTGGTAGGATTTGTTTTTTATATCATAAACAACTAAGCCATTAAAGGTTCCAATTAGTAGTGTATGGTCATTTATCTTTTTTATGCATGAAGTTTTGAAAGGAAAGCTTTCAATAAAATTAAACTCATAATCATTTTTTTCTTTTTTTGTACAAATACTGAAACTCTTGTATTCTGGTATTATAAACTGGGAGTCATTTAGTGGCTCAATGAATTTAATTAAGCCATCTTTTCTGAATTGAACCTTTGTTTTAATGTTTTGTCCATATAAATCTATATATAAGCCTTGGAAATTGCTTATAAACTGAGCATTCTTTCGTACTAGATGTTTGAGGTTGGGATTATATAAGTCTTTGTCTAGAATAAGGTGTAATTGACCATTTATACCATAGCTTTTGGTAATATTTCCTTCAATGTTTTCATATTTTCGGATAAATGAAGTATTGATGAGAAAAATGCCTGCACCTTCAGTAGATACAAAAATATCTCCAGATTTTAAAGTGATTATTGCTGTAATAGGTTTAGTAAAGTTAGCAATTATTGTTTTATTGGTTGTTGTAATATTGTATTCAATTATTTCACCTTTTTGATTTCCAATTAACAAACGTTCATCGTTAGCATGTATTGCATATATGTTGGGTTTTTGAAAGCTAGTTACAAGGGTGCTTTTTTTGTTGTATTCATATAGGTTTCCTGCGTAGGTATAAAAAACTCTGTCACCATGCTTAACTAAACGTATATCATAATACCCTTCAATATACGGAATTGAAAAAGATAAATAGTCTGAATTGTCAATTAGTATTGGGCTATCTATTGCGAAATAACAAAAATCACCACTAGATTTGAAAACTGTTACTTGGTACCAGTCTTTTAGAACAGTTCCGCCTTTGATATGTTGTTTGACAGCTGTACCATTAATTTCATATAATGAAGCATATGAAAAGAATAATCGATTTTTGTCTTCTATGATATAATAGGGTCTAACTCCTTTACAAACACTATCTATAATATTCTGATTTGCTGAAATATTGGTTCGGTTATTTTTATGAATTAAAACAAGTTTACCCTCTATTGTATTGGCTAAAGTTTTACCCTCTCCCTTTGACAATTTAAGATAGGTCAAATGGTTATTTGACTTTATTTGCTTAATACTATTACCTTCAAAAATATTTAAGCCATTATCTGTAGCAGCTATAATTCTACCATATTTATCTTCCAATAAATCATAGACGTTATTACTGTTTAGTCCATCTGCTATGGTGAAAGATTTGGAGTAGTAGTTTTGGGCATAGGTGAGTGAGTGTATAGTGCCAATTAACGCAAATAACAACAATTTGGTTAGTGCTAGTAGTATAACATTACCTTTATGTAATTTAATATTCAAAATGGAATACAATTATAAAACAATTAAAGTTACACCTATCAAATATTTTAGTACAGTTACAAATACATCGATTTCAATCAGTAAACTTAACAATACTTTTGAAGTATTAAATACAAAATAATTTTATGAGAATTCAAATAAATAGGAAATTACTGTCAATGCAAGCTCTTGTTGTATTGCTTTCATTCACGGTTCAATTACAAGCACAAAGAACAGTACTTACCGATAATTATGATACTGCCTCAAATTGGTTTTTCTTGGGATCATCATCAGCCACCACAGCATCGGCAGCAAGCGGTTCTACTAACCCATCTATAAAAAATGGTGTTGCTACAATAACATCAAACCAAAGTGGTATTTATGGGGAAGAATCACGTATTTTTAGGAAAATTAGTTCTTCTTCTGGTAACGGTATTCTTGGTAGTTCAGATTGGAGCATAGATTTTGAATTTGAGAAAATATCTTCGTCTAAAAATTCGGTGAATTTACTTTTAATCAGTGACAGCAATAATGGTTTGCAAAGCAGGGTTGGAAGTACAGTTGATTTTAATAATGTTAATATTATTGGTGTAGAGGTTGGCGGGGGCGGAGTAATACAATTGTTTCAAAACCAGAAGGGCAGTACAAAAAGTACTTATAAATTTGCCAATGCATCGAAAAGTATTTCTGACAATACAAAATACTACGGGCAATTGACAAGAAATGGGTTAGCTGTATCTCTCTATTTGTTTACAGATAGTAAAAGGACAAATTCTCTGTTTGACTCTGTAAGCATAACTTTGTTATCTCAATTTACCATTGATTTAGATTACATAGTTCATGGTCAATCTGCAGGTTGGGGTTCCTCTACCAGTGCATTTTCCGTTCAGTTAGATAGTGTAAGTGTAACGAATAATTCAACAACAACAAGCAATTTAGTGAAAGCATCTGAAGTAAATGTTGCTTACTTCCCTAACCCATCAAAAGATTTTATCAATATCAGAACCCCATTTACCTCAGGTTTTTCTTATTCCGTAATGAATGTAAATGGTCAAGTTTTAGGTGTTGGAAATGCCCTTAATAGCGAACTCATTCTAGATTTAGCAAATTTGCCTAGTGGTACATATCTCATAAAAGGTATGTATGAAGAGCGCTATTTCATTATAAAAGCGATAAAAGAATAATGTTATTTTTAATATAAAGACCTTGCCTTTAACAAAAGCAGTTGCACAGTATAGGCAACAGTTAAAGCAAAAAACATCCAAACTAAAGTGAAAAATTCATTAAGCCGTTGCATTTATTTGTGGCGGTTTTTTGTTATCGCTATTTTTTTAATTGTTTAGCACTTACATTTTGGAAGTTGTTAGCAATGGAATTAAGACTAGGGAAAAAGTTATTGTAAATTAAAGTTAAATTCTAAATTTAAAAATAAACTTAAGGTAAATTAGGAATTCATTTTATGTTTTTGTCTCGCTTATGTATAAACCAAACTCATTAATACAATTTTGGTTAAAGAATTATTTTTTACCATAAATACACGCTTCTTTTGTACTTAATAGTTGCAAAAAGTGCAATTATTTGGAGCAGAAAATACCAAAAACTAAAAATGAAAAAATCAGAAAGCCGTTAAGTTAAACCTTAACGGTTTTTTGTTTTTTATTGGTTACTTAAAATTGATACATATATTTTTTGATTGATTCAATAATTTTAAATTAATTATGTTTAATTTGCAGTTCCTTTTAACTAGTAAGAGTAGAGGAAAACAAGTGAAAAAAATGAACATTTCTGAAATTCGAGAATCAGGTCTATTAGACCGATATATTGTTCAGGATTTATCTGATGATGAACTTGTTGCTTTTTCAGGTTACTTGAAATCTTTTCCTGAGCTAAAAGAGGAAATTACTGCTATTGAAAAGGCGTTAGAGGCATACGCATTTGCAACTGCAGTTCAACCACCACAAACGGTTAAGCCAATGCTAATGAGTGCTTTGGATTACATGGAGAGACTTGAGGGTGGAGAGCCTCAAAATGATGTTCCTAGATTGGATGCAAACTCGAAAAAGGAAGATTTTGATGTATGGTTGAAGAGGGCTGATTTGCAAGAAGCCACCGAGTATGAGTCGATGTTTGCACATATTATTGGTAAGAGTAATGAAAGCAGTACCGCTATTGTTTGGCTGAAACATGGTGCACCGCCTGAAATTCACAGTCATGAAATAGAAAAGTTTTTAATACTTGAAGGAACTTGTGAAATCACAATAGATGACAAAGTGCATACGCTAATGCCCAGTGATTTTTTGGCAATTCCATTGCATGTAAGCCATCATGTTAGGGTTACCTCTACGGAGCGCTGTAAACTTATTTTGGAGCGGACTGCTGCTTAATTTTTTTACTTTTTTCCGTTTTGGAACATTTTTTTCTTTACTTTGTAAATTGTTAGTGCATGAATAACTTAAAGTGTTTGTATTTAATAGTATTGGGAGGTTTTTTTTGCCTATTTTCAACAAATGTAAATGCTCAAAGACAAAGAGATAATCCTAATACCATTGATACCACATTGCAGAATGATAGTTTTAGAACACTTCAGTGGGTGGCTGATAGTTTGGCTAAGGCGATTGTTGAGAAACGACCTAATGGCGTTGTGAGTCTGTATCCAGGAGCAGGAATTTATATAAAATACAGTTTAATTGTTGCACCTGATATTCCAAACGGAACTGTAATTTCTCGATATACTTTTTACAAATTAAAGCTAGCGAAAAAACATCAACGCATAAAAAAAGACTTAAAAAAGGCAGGTCTAAGCTTAAATAAAGCATCCCTCGACAGAATTGAAATCGATACGGGTGTTTCGGAGAGAAAAATTGTCTATTGCAGAATACGCGTTCATTTTAAACGCAACAAACAACGCTTTTTTATAGAGGCCAATGGAATTCAAATGAATGAACAATGGTTTATTATTGATGGCTTTAATGTAGAAAGAGAAGAGGATATATAAATTAAAATTGAATGGAGTAATTTGTTGTTTGAAATGTGAAACGGAATATTCAAGGAGACTTTGCTTATTAGAAAAATAATGAAATATTTTTATTCAACATAATCTAAATTTTTATGAAATGTTTCTGGCAATGCTATAATGCTTGCAATGGCAAGGCTTAAAACGATTGTGCCTAAAATCATGGCAGCGCTTACAATATTGCCTGTAATGTTTTCAAAGTAGGTGGTTAACAAGGTTAGTGGAATAACCGCACCACGGACAAAGTTGGGTGCACTGGTTGTTGCTGTAGCCCTAATATTAGTGCCGAATAGTTCACTGGCTGTAGTTATAAATACAGCCCAATAGCCCGTTGTAAATCCAATAATTGTGGAAATTGTATAGAACCACGTTTCACTTTTATAGGCAGTTGTTAGGTAAATTACGGTGCATATTGCTAAACTTCCAACAAAAAGTAGCATTACTTTTTTTCTGCTTTGCATAAGTTGGCTCAGCAATCCACTTGCTAAATCGCCAAGCGTTATACCAATATATGCGAAAGCGATTGCCTTGCCTGCATCTGCCTTAAAATTTGCCCCTAATTTGGTCATTAACTCTGGACTAAAAGTAATAAGAATACCCATTACATACCAAACAGGAACAGTTGTTAACACAATTCCTAAAAACTTGATAAGGTTGGTTTTATTATTGAAAAGGCTGAAAAAATTACCACGCTGTGCCGTAGACTTTTTTAACGATTGAAACATTCCAGATTCATACACCCCAAAGCGCATAATTAACAATATCATACCTAAGCCACCACCAATAAAAAAAGAGTAGCGCCAATTGGGCATATAATTACTTACAAAACCTGCCACTACAGCACCAAAAACCCCAATTGTAGCCACAAAAGTGGCACCATATCCACGTTGCTTTGTGCTAAGGGTTTCACTGACAAGGGTGATACCTATACCTAATTCTCCAGCCAAACCAAAACCACTGATAAATCTTAACACAGCATATTGGTTTATATTAACAATGAAGCCGTTAAGTACGTTGGCCAATGAGTACATCAAAATTGAACCAAAAAGAACGGTTATTCTCCCTTTTTTATCTCCTAATATTCCCCAAAAAATACCTCCCACCAACATTCCACCCATCTGCATGTTGAGCAAAAATTTACCGTAGTTTTTAATAGATTCAGCATTGGCATTAATACCTAAAATTTCTTTTAGGCTGTCTTGCCTTTCCACACTAAAAAGGACCAAATCATAAATGTCAACAAAATATCCTAATGCCGCAACAATGGTGAGGGTAGAGAATATCCCCCCTTTGTTAAAAAACTGTTTGTCCATTAACTAATGATTCCCAAGTTTCATTAATTTTATCTCATCTTCATATTCATTCACTTGAAGATAGTAAATTCCATCAGCTAGATTTCTTAAATCTAGTTCAAAAATCATAGTTCCCTCTGGTAAATTTTTTGTAAATACTTTTCGTCCGCTAGCATCAATAATGCTTATTTGGGTAATTTTTACAACACCTTGGCTTATAATTTTCCATAGTCCATCACTTGGGTTTGGCGTAATTTTGAATAAGTTTTCAATAGGCGTAATACTTTTAATACCCACACCATAATCCACAAAATACACAAAACTTATTTGATTGTCTAAAGTGTCTCCATCCATGCTCGATTCCAACCTGATTTTTGCATCAAATGTATCTTTGAAATGGGTGTTGTATGGTTTTGAAAATACAAGCACCGTATCTGTATTCTCTGGCAGGCTAAAAGCTATAGAATCATTATAGACATAATTGTTATGTCGACCTTTTAATACCATGTAGGCTTTGCCACTATCTGCGAGATTATCTGCACCCGTTTTTGTTATTTTAATACTTGGATGTATTGTGTCCAAATAAATACCAGGTATGTAACGTGTATTCTTTCTAGGAAAACTATCTGCAACTTTATTATTAGAGCCAATATATCCAAAAAATACCAAAGTTTTTTCATCATTGATTAAGCGCTGGTCGCTATTAAGGAATGCTCTTACTTTTAGGGTGTATTTGCCAGTATCCCAAAGTTCAAAAGGTTGGATAAAGGATAAGTCTATATTTTCTGCACTATCAAGAGTTGTTGAAATTATTTGATCGTAAATCTTATTGCCTTTACTATTGGTTATTGTACAATTTACATCAAACGGATTAAGTTGTTTTTTCAAACCTGTATTGGTTAAAGATGCTTTTGGAACAAAAACAGTTCTAACAGTAAATTTTAAACTGTCTGCATTCGGCAGAGTAATACTGTCAACACTAACATCATTGCTTGTTTGAACGTTATATGCAATAACAAGTGTATCATTAGATTTTATCTGATCGTTGGGTAAAAGTGTTACCAATTGAAGCGTAATATTTTCGTCCTCTGAAAAAATTAACAAGCTATCAAATGTTAATATTTTACTTTGATTGCTGTCTAAAGTAACAAACTTGGTAGAGGCATAGAACACATTTCCCTTGGAAATTGCACTCAATTTTACGGGTGCATTTTTAATTGAATCAAAGCCATTATTAGATATACGCGCCTTTGGAGCAAAAACGCCCACATTTAATTCATATATACTATTGGGGTCTGGTGAGAGTATGCCATCAGCAACCGCATCCCTTTCAACGCCAAAATAGAAAACTGACCTTAAGGTGTCATTTTGGGTATAAAAATTTCTTGAAACTCGAGAAATAGCTTCTAGTGTGTATCTTCCTTTAACGCTAAGTTTTAAAGTGTCAATAAACTGAACTAAGGTTGTGCTAAAAGCCCCTAAATTATATATTTGTGTATCAGAATAAATTGTTTTTCCCTGATTGTTTTTTATGCTTATGAAAGTTTGCGCATTTGAAATATTATTTATTCCGTCATTTTTTACGCGCACTTTGGGTCTAGGAATTCCGCTAAGACCTGTAATGATTTCTTCTGGAGCGGGAGAGATTATACTGTCGCTGGCTATATCTATGTATTTTGCAATTCTAAAAGGCACACGGAAGGTGTCATTTTGTCTATTAACATCTACTGTTTGCCCTGTTGTAGCTTCAAATATCAAGGTGTCTAAAACATTTGCAAACCACGCTTTATGACCTATAATTATAGAATTACCCGCAGGTAAACTAGGAATGGTAAAACTATCTACCGATAAAGCGATGTTTCCCTTTAAAATTCTAGACCTCACTTTTACATTAGTTTGGTCATTGTCAGCAAAGTTTCTTACTCGATACACTGGTTTTACGGAATCAAATTTATACTCGTACAATTGACCAAAGCTTGGAGAAAAGACAAGGTCTGGGCCAACATCATTAAGGTATTGTACCGTAAAGTTGCTTTCTAGGGTGTCATTTTCTTTAACGTCATCTTTACTCCATTGAGATATAACCTGTTGCCTGTAATTTCCTGTAAATTGGAAGCCATAAAAAGTGTCAAAACTAATTTTTTTAGCAACTCCAGATGCAATGGTATCTTTTTTATTTGCTGTAAAAACTAGAACATTACTTGCACCTCTGAATACATTGCATTTAAAGTTTATTGGAGTGTCAACATTGTTAACCCCTAAGTTATAAATTGTTGCTGTAGGATGAATTGTATCATAATTAAAGAAGTTATAGACCGCTCCATTTTTTGGGCTATCAATTGATAAAATTGTTACATCATGTTCTGCTTGCAGTCTTGGTTCGATCATAAACCTAAATGGGGCATCTGGTGCAAAATCTACCCAATTGGTATCTGCCAATGGAGCTGAATACCAAAAGGTTTGTTTTCTTACAGGTTGTTCCAACTGATAGGCAAATGAAACATTTGTTGTTCCTAATTGTCTAACACCTACATAAAAGTTTCCATTTACAAAAACTGGAGGAAATACAGGAATGATAGACTTAGCTGTGGATGTTAAAGAGTCGCTTTGCCACAAGAGCTTACCTGGCTTTCCAGTACTTTTATTAATATCCCATATTCCAGCTCTAAAAGGTTGCCCGCCAAATCCAAAACTAACCTCTACTTGGTTAATGGCCTTTACCGCATTGCTAGAAAATTGAGCGACAAAATTCCCGCTAGATCCATTGAATCCAATGCCTCCAGGCCCCAAAGGTTCTGCAAGGTGTCGGTATGAATATATGTTTTGAGTTGCCAAACGCACATGCTCTCTAACGTTGTCTGATGGGTTGCTATCTATGGGTAAAGTAAATGTCAGCGTATCATATCCAATGTTTGAGATGCTTCTGGTGGGAAACTTAATTAATTTTTCTTCAAAAGCATTGATACTTGAAACTATTGTACTGTCTTTGAAAACATTGCTCCCTCTCGATGAAACAAATACTTTTAAATTATTGACTGTTTTTTTTCCATAATTGGCAATAAGCAACTTAATGGTGTCAGGGTTACCCAATGGTACGGGTATTTTTCCATAAACATAAGGAATAATAATGGCACCTTCATAGTCTTGACGTGGAATGTAAAGACGAATATGGGGATGGATGTCAGAACTATTACTGGTACTATCAGGAATGGTTGGACCCATGCCTCTAACAAATTTTACTTGATTGGGTTTATAGTCTGGAAAATCACCAGCTACATCACAACTCCATGCAACTGCAAACGGGATTGAAGAATCTTGTTTATATTCAATAAAAAACACCAAATTCTCACCTTTGCTAGTGTCGTAGGGATGAAAAGTATCCAATTTGAAGTTTTTGTAACCAGATGCTGAATCAAAATTGAGAAAAGGGTTTCCTGTAAACACCAATTTGGCATTTAAGGTTAACCTTTCTGCAATAAAATGAATATTATTGGAGCCAAAGTCGACTTTTTTGGTGTTAGCCATCCATATTTTGCAAAGTCCTACACCCTTAAATTTTAGTGCGCCAATTCTTTCAAAATCCAAAGCATTGATGGTATCTCCGTGTCTTATGCCTGGCATAACACCAGCTGGATAAATCATTGCATAACGACTATAACTAGCGGTGTCTACACTGGTATTAAAAGGTCCAAAAAAATTTGTTGAGGTAATGTTACCTGCCCCCAAATTGATTCTTTGTGCATTAACAAGACTTATTGTAAAAATAAAACTGCCCAAAAGCAGTAGCTTGTATAGTTTATTCATAATTTTATTCAAATTTAAAACTTTAGACGTATTAATTTGCTTAAATTTGTGGAAAAATACAAAAAATATTTTGCAGTTCAAGTTTTTATTTTTGGTTGCTTTAACCCCAAAAACATTAATAAATCCACTAAGACAGAGGCTTCAAGAGCTTTCGTTATCGTCATTAAGAGACCAAGAAAATGACAATTATGCAGCAATTATTCTCGGAGATGAGGAAAAAATTGATGGAAATTTAATTTTTGTTAAGGCTCCAAATGGCACCAAGGGAGAAAGGCTAAAGTTTGCTATGAAGTATTTGGTTAAAGAAAATATTGATTACCAATATCTTTGTAGGTTTGATGATGATGATATATTAAATCCTTCTATCTTTAATTTTTTATCAGGTGCAAAAGCTGCAGTTATTGCGGATAAGTATCATTCATTTTTTGATTTATACACACAAAAATGTTTGCAGACCAAAAGGGATTGGATGGCAAATACTGTTTTCTTAAGGAAGGATTGTGCAACACATCTTATGCCAGACGGGCGAACACTTATTGAGCAAGACCATGCAGAGGAATGGATGAAGTTTTTTAAGGGGAAGGAAATATACTTTGTTCCCAAAAAGCATCCAATTTATTTGAGGGTTTTATCGCCAACAAGTGAAACAGCCAATATTGATGCTGATAATTATCAAAATTATTTAGAGTCGTTTGGTAATTGGAGAAATGCCAAAGCCATTGACGATTTTAAACATCAGATTAAAGAATTACAGCAAATTAGCAGTTCTTTTTTTAACGCTCAACATCAAACATCTTCATTAAACGATTTAAAAGGACTCTTTAAAAAAATAAAAACAAAACTTTTCAACTAAACCAAGCCTTTAGCTTTTTAATATTGCGCTGCATTAAAAAGTTTAGAGATCTAAATGTACCAGTTTTCTTGTTATCAATAAGTGAAGGCAAGGAACCGCTCAAACTTCCTTGGCATGCAATGGCGGGTTGGCTCCAATAGCATTGAATGATTTTATTTTCAATGCAATGCTGGCAAAACCAATCCCAGGTTTGGTGACACTTATTAAGCGCAATGTAATCAAGAATGCTTTTTGCTGCATGCTTGTCAATTAGGTAGGCCCCTGCTAGACGAGGTCGCTGAGCCGGATATAAAACTTCTCCCTTAATGCGTTTACTTCTGGGAATGTATTTGGGCAAACTATCTTCTAAGCTAATAATGGTATTGGCTATTTCTTTTGTCGCTATTTCTTTTTCAATTTTATGAAAAACAACATCAAAATTTTTATAGAAACTGATATCATCTTCTAAAATTAAAGCCCAGTTTTCATTAGAGGTTACTAACTTTTCTAAACTAAGAATATGCTTATATGCACAACTTACAAAGGCACTCGGCTGATACATAAATCCTGTAAAAAATTGGTCTAAAATATCGGGACTTAAATCATTGATATTACCAAATTCGGTAAAAGAGGGTTTTAAGTAGGGGTATTTAGACAATAAGTTGTCTAAATGCTCTTTTCTAGCATGGGCTCCTTTGACATGGATGATGTGCGCCTGATGAATTTTAACCATTTATATAATCACTGCAAAGATAGGAATATGACTAAATCAAAGAGAACAAAATATTTTTGTCGATTAAAACACACTGTTTGTTATTACAGACGTGTAAAAAAATAGTGCACTACTATTTTCAGCACAGTTTTTGAATTACTTATCTTAGCCAACTTAAAACACCATGCGTTTAGTCCTAACATATCTTATAGTATTCATATCAATTCAAGCCAATGCTCAAAGTACAAAGAGTTGGGAAGACAGCGTTTTAAACAAAATGACCTTGGATGAAAAAATTGGTCAATTGTTTATGATTGCCGCATATAGCAACAAAGACGATAGACATATTCAAGAAATAGAACAGGCAATCAACCAATACCATGTTGGTGGATTAATATTTTTTCAGGGAACAGCGTCAAAACAAGTATACTTAACAAATTACTACCAAACAGTGTCTAAGACACCTCTTTTTATAGCACAAGATGCTGAATGGGGTGTGAAAATGCGATTGACCAATGCGCCAAAATATCCCTATCAAATGACTTTGGGTGCATGCACCAGTAGGTCTTTGAGTTATGAAGCTGGACGCTCTATGGGGCAAGAACTAAAGCGTTTAGGCGTACATATCAGTTTTTCGCCAGTTGCCGATATTAATAATAACCCAAATAATCCAATAATAGGTTTTAGAAGTTTTGGCGAAAACAGAGAAAATGTAGCTGACAAAACTGTTGCTATGGCGCATGGTTTGCAAAGTGAGCGCATTATTGCTTGCGCAAAGCATTTCCCTGGGCACGGTAATACCAGTACAGATAGTCATTTGGACTTACCCATTATAAAAGGGAATAAAAAAGAGTTGGATAGCATAGAGCTTTATCCGTTTAAAAGAGCTGTTGATGCAGGTGTTATTGCAGCGATGGTAGCTCATGTTCATTTACCTGGTTTAGACAATACACCAAATATGCCTGCCAGTTTATCACCTAAAGTGGTTAAAGCTATTTTAAGGGATGAGCTAAATTTTCAAGGATTAGTATTTACAGATGCCATGAATATGAAGGGTGTTGCAAAATTTTTCAAGCATGGTGAAGGGGAGGTAATGGCACTGTTGGCAGGTAATGACATTATTTTGTATCCGGAAAATCTAGCGGCAGCTTTTGAGGCCATAAAAAAAGCAATTGCAGATGGTAGAATCAGTGAGCTCGAAATTAATCAAAAGGTAAAAAAGATTATGTATTATAAAAGGTGGGTGGGACTTAATAATTATAAAGCAACGCCAACAGGAGATATTGAAAGTGACATCTTTAAGATTGCAGAAGAAAATCAAATTTTGAATCAAGCTGCCATGCAATCGATTACCTTGGTATCAAACAAAAAAGACTTTTTGCCAATTGATTCCTTGAGCCGATATGCGCATGTAAGCATTGGAGAAGGAGGTGAAAATGAGTTTTACAATGAACTAAAAAGGTATGTTAGGGTTTCTCGATTTAACATAAGTGCAAAGGCGAATATCGGTAATTGCCTTCAACTCAAAGGTCAGTTGAAGCAGTTTGATTCCATCATTATTAGTTTTCATAACCCTTCTGTTTGGAGTAATAAAAGTTATGGTTTTAGTGATGAGGTTATCAGGCTGGTAAATGAGTTGGAAAGTGAAAATAACGTGGCAATTGTGCTGTTTTGTAACCCCTATCTTACCAAGTATTTTGTTAAAACTAAAACTTTGGTAGTAGCGTATGAGGATGAACCAGTTTTTAGAACTACAGCAGCAACTATGCTTCTTGGTATGCAGCTAATGGTTGGTCATTTACCTTTTAAACCTAGCCTATTGCCAGTTGCAAACCCTTTACCTTTGTCTTATTTTTCCAAAAGTGGAATAAATGCGTACAATGCCAATTTCCAAGGGTTAGATACCAATAAATTAAAGCGTATTGATTATATTTTAGACGAGGTTGTTCAGAGTGGTGCAGCACCTGGTGGGCAAGTACTTGTTGCTAAAAATGGTAAAATAATTTATGAAAAAGCTTTTGGTAGGTACACTTATGGTAGTAGCCAAATGGTTACACCAAATACAATGTATGACGTAGCAAGTATTACAAAAGCTTATGCTTCGTCTTTAATGGGAATGAAACTGTATGATTTAGGAATGTTATCCATAGAAGCAACTTTGGATACTTATATTCCAGAGACCAAAGGAAAGGCAGTCGGTAAAATAAAGATTAGAGAATTAATGTTGCATCAAGCGGGTTTGCCAGCTTGGATTCCATTTTACAAAGAAACTTTGGGTGTAAATTTCAGCAAAATATATGCTACCAAAAAAGATGGTGTTTATCAGTTGCCTGTTGCAAGTAATATGTTTATGGATACCATGGAGGCTGTTAGAATGATGGACAGAATTTACAACAGCACACTTACTTCTAGGGGCTCTTACAAATACAGTGATTTAAGTCTGATTTTACTAAAAAAGGTAATGGAAAATATTGCCCAAATGCCTATGGACTCCTTTCTATATTATAATTTTTATAAGCCCTTGGGTTTAAAACATACAGGATTTAATATGTACAGAACTTACCCCATTGATGCTTTTGCCCCCAGTGAAGATGATGGATACTTTAGACAACAAATTATTCAAGGATATGTGCATGATATGGGAGCAGCGATGTTTGGGGGGGTAAGTGGACATGCGGGACTTTTCTCCAATGCAGAGGATATGTTGGTTATTTCTGAAATGTTAAGAAATAAAGGAAATTATAATGGAGTAAGCTATATTAATCCAACTACCATCGCTCTTTTTACTAGTCAACAAAACAATAGCTGCCGCAGAGGTTTGGTTTTTGATAAACCTGAGGGCAGAAAGGGTTATGGAAGTCCCACTTCTGAAAGTTGTCCGATAAGTGCTTTCGGGCATACAGGCTTCACAGGGACCTGTGTTTGGATAGATCCAACAAATAATTTAGTTTATATTTTCTTGAGTAATAGAACATTTCCTACTATGGAAAATAATAAATTGGTAAGGGGAAATTATAGAGATAAAATTCAAGAAACAGTGTATAACGCATTAAAAAAATAACCATGTTTACAGGGATTATAGAACAAACGGCAGTTGTTAAAAGTATAAAAAAAGAGGGCTCCAATGTCTTGTTTTGCCTTACGGTACCATTTTTGAATGAATTGAAAATAGACCAAAGCATAGCGCATAATGGGGTTTGTTTGACCGTAAGTGATTTGCATGAGGATGCATATGAGGTAACCGCTATTGCCGAAACATTATTGCGAACAAACTTAGGAAATTGGACTGTTGGAGATAAAATAAATGTGGAGCGCTGTATGCCAGCCAACGGTAGGTTTGATGGGCATATAGTGCAGGGACATGTGGATACAACGGCCATTTGCCAAAAAATTGATGATATGGACGGTAGTTGGAAATACTTTTTTCGATACAGTGAAACCAGAAACATTACCGTTGAAAAAGGCTCAATATGTATTAACGGTGTTAGTTTGACGGTAGTTGATAGTGGGATTGATAATTTTTCGGTTGCCATTATACCCTATACTTTTGAACACACCAATTTTAAAGATTTAAAAATAGGTCAAACCGTAAATTTAGAGTTTGATATTATTGGAAAGTATCTACAGAAAATGTTGCAAAATAGGTAAATATTTATTGTATCACTTTTCCAATCCAATGGTATTCATTCCATTCCCCTCCTTTAATTCGATAATTGTAAATATAGGTAAAAGTTCCTTCTTTGTCCCAGAAATATTCTTTTATTTGGTGCTTCCAAAAACCAGCAGTTTCTGATTTTAAGGAGAACTGAATTAACTGAAAGGTACTATCCAAAATTAGGTAAGTAGAAGAGGGGTCCTCTTCCAAGTTAGTACCACGCACCAAATATCTATTGCTTCTTTCGTCAAAAATGGTATCAGTAATCAAGTTATTTTCTTTAGAAAAATTTTCGTAATTGAGGCTTAAGAATGGTTCCAGTGCCTGTTCCCAATTAGGGTTTTTTAAAGTGTCTGAAAAACCTGATTGATTTTTGTAACCGCTCAACTCTAAGGATAACTTTAAGCTGTCAAATTGCTTAATTTGCTGGTGTATCGCATTGTAAAATACTCCGTTTTTTGTTGAATTATTACAAGCGATACAGCTTAAAGTAAAGGACAATATAATTACAAGTCTAACCATTAATTCTAAAATTTACCCAAATGAAACACAGTACAAGTAAAATGCCGCTTGTTAAAAAAGGAGCACTTGGATGCCAGTCGTATAAAAAACCACCTAAAAATGGCCCAACTCCTCTTGCCAATGAGCCTAAGGACTGCATGCTACCCAAAACTTTACCCTGCTCTCTAGCTTCACTGTATGCACTTACCAAGCCTGAAGAAGCTGGCATAATTAAGCCATTGGCTGTTGCAATAATTAATAACAGAAAAAGTTGAATAAAATAAAACATCAGCACAAATTCTTTTCCAACGGGTGCAAAAGGAATTCCTGCGACACCAATTGCCATTAACAAAGTGCCAATAAGTAACATTTTACGTTCACCAAACCATTTTTTAAATTTTTTAATAAACAAACCTTGAATCAGCGCAGAACAAATACCAATATAAGAGAAAATATAACCAATTTGCAGAGCAGTCAATTCATAAACTTTTTCCCATAAAACTGTACTGGAAACCTGCATCATGCTAAATGCCATAATAAACATTACGAACAATAAAAAAATAGGTCGCAGTTTAGGTCTCTGGGCTATTTCAAACATCTCTTGAATGATATCTAATGGTTTGAATTTTCTTTTATCAAGGTTTAAATTAGACTCAGGTAAAAAGAAATAAACATATAAAAAATTGATTAGGCAAAGCGCAGCGCAAACATATCCAATACTTGCAAACCCAAAATGGGTTTTCAATGCTCCACCAACAAATGGGCCGATAATAAAACCAAGTCCAAAAGCTACACCTATTAATCCGTATCGCTCTGCACGTTTTTCTGGAGGTGTGATGTCTGCAATATAAGCTTGAGCAGCAGAGAAATTACCTGCACCAATTCCTGCAAGCAAACGTGAAAGTAAAAGTAACCAAAGACTGGTAGTAACTCCAAAAATGAGATAACCAATAAAACTTATTGCAATGGATATCAAAAAAACGGGTCTTCTACCAATTTGATCGCTTTTAGAACCCCAGAAAGGTGCTGAAAGAAATTGCATAAAAGAGAAAATGGCAGCGGCTATAAAAGCTGGTGTGTTACTTTGAGTAAAAGATTTTCCCAAGTCTAAAGCAAAAGCTGGTAAAACTGGAATAATAATACCAAAACCCAATAAATCAATAAACACTGTTAAAAAAACAATGGCTAAGGCATTTTTACTATTGATACTTTTAGTCACTAATTAAAAGTTGTAATTAACGATTTGCCGGTCATAATAGCGGGCTTCTCAATACCCATCAGTTGTAAAATTGTGGGTGCCACATCGGCAAGGACCCCATTCTGTAAGCTGTAATTTTGATTCGGATTCACTAAAACACAAGGTACGGGGTTTAAACTATGTTGGGTGTTGGGGGTTCCATCCGCATTGATAGCAAAATCAGCATTGCCATGGTCAGCAATGATAATAAACTGCCAGCCTGCTTTTTTACCATTTTCTACTAACTCTTGCAAACAAGTATCTACTGCCAGAATGGCTTTTTGAATGGCGGAATACACTCCAGTATGTCCAACCATATCGGCATTTGCGAAATTGACACACATAAAATCTATGTTTCTATAAAAATAGGGTAACACTTTCTCTGTCAAATCAAAAGCACTCATTTCTGGCTTTAAGTCATAGGTTGCCACATTTGGTGAACTTGCCATTTCTCTATATTCATTCGCAAATGGCTGTTCTTTACCTCCATTAAAAAAAAATGTTACATGGGGGTATTTTTCTGTTTCAGCTGCCCTTAATTGCCCGATATTTTTAGATGCCAGCCATTCCCCTAATGTGGTATCAACATTTTCTTCTTCAAATAAAACCCAGGGATTTTTGAACTGTTCATTGTATTTGGTTAAACTACAGTAGGTAATATTCAATTGTTTTGTTTCAAAGTCAACAAAGTCTCCTTCAACTAGCATTTCCGTTAATTGTCGAGGTCTGTCAGTTCTGAAATTAAGATTAAAAACCACATCATTTTCCTGAATAGAAGGAATTACATTACCTGTGTTATCTAACATTTTAATGGGTAACATAAACTCATCAGTAATACCTTCTTGGTATTTATCAGCAACAGCAGCTACAATATCATGACAAAATTCACCTTTGCCTTTTACCATCAAGTCATAGGCAATTTTGGTGCGTTCCCAACGATGATCTCTGTCCATTGCATAATATCTTCCAACAACAGAACTCAATTTTACGCCTGTTTTTTTGCAGGTTTCCAATAAATTTTCTAGGTGATGGATACCGCTTTTAGGGTCTGTATCTCTACCGTCTAAAAATGCATGAACATAAATTGGTTGATCAGTTTTTTTTCGCCCAATTTCTATAAATTTGAGGATATGGTTGATTGAGCTATGTACGCCACCATCAGAAAGCAAGCCCATAATATGAATGGCTGTTTTTCTATTATTTGCTACATTAATGGCTTCATTAAAAACGGTATTCTCTGCAATCAAGTTTTTATCAAATGCTCTATTTATCTTTTCAAGCATTTGCCAAATAACTCTTCCTGCACCTAAATTAATATGCCCAACTTCACTATTTCCCATTTGGCCTTCTGGCAGCCCCACTGCATTGCCATAGGTAGTTAATGTGCTATGTGGGCAAGTTTCCATAAGCGCATTAAAGTATGGTGGGTGTGCATTGTAAATTGCATCGCTTTTTTGATGATTCCCAATTCCCCAACCGTCTAAAATGATCAGTGCTGTTTTATTAACTCCCAATGAATGCTATGAATTTTATGAAGATGCGAAATTAAGATAGCAATAGCAGAAATTAATACGATTGTAAAAAAAAATATGATACTACCACTTTTTACCAGGAATAACATGCATTTCTCACTTCAGATAAGTTTTTTCAGACTTGACTGATGAGCAACGGCAAAGAGTCGAAAATAAATTTGTATTTTCTATAATAATTAGCATTTTTGATGCTACTATTTATAAATTAATTTTTGAAAAATGGGTTAATTCTTGTTTCAGTAAGTTAACTTTTTTAAAGGGGTTGTAGTCCTTGTTTTCTTCCGATTTACATCGGAATCAGCTCGAACTGATGGACTATCTGATACCGTCATGGAAATAAATTACCATTGACTTAAATTTCACTTGGTTCAATGGCAATACTATTTTTTAGGTATTCAAGTTTATCAATCTTGATGATCCACAAAAATAGTGCTCCCAAGCCAAATACTATTGCATTGCAATAGTACACTGCTGGAATATTAGCAAAGCTATTTTGATAAATAAATCCTGTAAAGTAACCACCTAAAATTATTCCTAACTCTAAACCTATAAAAACTGATGCATAAGCCTTTCCTTGGTCTTTGGATTTGGCAATATCTGTTGTCCAAGCAAAAACAGTAGGAGAGGATGCCCCTTGGCATAAGCCCCAAAAGGCTATGAGTATAAAAAATAAATTGGCAGTTGGCACATTTGATACCATTAACATTATCAGAAACATCAATGTTACAGCAATTCTTAATATCCAAACCCTGCCATAAATGTCTGAAAGTTTGGCAATTAAAAATCTTGAAAGGATAGATGAGGTTGTTAAAAGTGTAAAAGCCAAGCCTAAATTTTGTATATTCAATAGTTTGCTGTGGTCTGGGGCTATCGTTAAAAAGGAGCCGAACCCAAAACTTAGCACAAAACAAATAATAAAAGGACCGTAAACATTGGGTTCATAAAAATCATGGAGGTTTATCTTAAGTAGTTTTAGTTTAAATTTTTGTGTTTGGGGTGCTGTTTCTGGCAACCCTTTAAAAGTGGCAAAAGCCATAATTGCTAAAAGAATGGAGCTAGCAAAAACGGCATTAAATCCATATTTAATATAAAGAAATCCACCTATGAAAGGGCCAATTGCCATACCCAGGTTGTTGCTCATTCCTTGGATTCCCATTGCCAAACCTCTTTTGTCTATTGGCGATAAATCTGCGGTATAGGCAATATTTCCAGTGGGAGTGAATCCGGTAGACATTCCGTGCAAAAACCTAATAATTAACAGTTGCCCAACGGCAAAAGCAAAGAGATAGCCAATTCCTGCAAAAATACATACCAATGCACCAAAAACCATCACAGGGATGCGTCCTATACGGTCTGTTAGTATACCGCTAAATGGACGCGAAATCAGCGCCATACCTGCAAACAAGGCAATGTGGTATCCTTTGTATGCTGCACCGCCAAATTTTTCTAAATAATCGGGCATCACCGGAATAACCATTTGAAAACTAGCGCAAAATAGGACACTGCCCAAACACATTACCCAAAAGGGGTTAGGAAAGGAGTTTACAAATATTTTTTTTAGATTCAATATTAATCTAATTTCAAAACTGCCATGAAAGCAGACTGAGGAACCTCAACAGAACCCAATTGTTTCATCCGTTTTTTGCCCGCTTTTTGTTTTTCAAGTAGTTTTCGTTTTCTAGAAATATCACCACCATAACATTTTGCCGTTACATCTTTTCTCATTGCTGAAATAGTTTCTCTGGCAATAACTTTGGCACCAATGGCGGCTTGAATAGCAATTTCAAACTGCTGTTTAGGAATTAATTCCTTCAGTTTTACACAAATTTTCTTGCCCAAATCATACGCACGGTCTTTATGAATAATCGCGGAAAGTGCATCAATGGGTTCTTTGTTCAGCATAATGTCCATTTTTACCAAATGACTTTCTTTATATCCAATTTGATGGTAATCAAAAGATGCATAACCTTTAGAATTAGATTTTAATTTATCATAAAAGTCAAAAACTACTTCTGCCAAAGGCATTTCAAAAATCAATTCTACCCTGTTGGAAGTAAGGTAAACCTGATTCTTAATTTGACCTCTTTTTTCCATACACAAACTAATAATGGGTCCAACATAATCTGCAGCTGTAATAATAGAAGCCTGAATATAAGGCTCTTCCACCATTTTTATTTTATCTGGTGGAGGTAAATCGGTAGGGTTATTCACCTTTATCAGTTCGTCTTTTGTTGTAAGACAGGTATAACTAACGTTGGGAACAGTGGTTATTACGGTCATGTTATATTCTCGCTCCAATCGCTCCTGAATAATTTCCATGTGTAACATACCCAAAAACCCGCATCTGAAACCAAAACCTAAAGCTGCTGAGCTTTCTGGTTCAAAAACCAAACTAGCATCATTAAGTTGTAACTTGAACATACTGTCACGCAATTCTTCAAAGTCTTCCGTATCAATAGGGTAAATTCCAGCAAAAACCATGGGTTTAACGTCCTCAAAACCTTTAATTGGTTCAGCAGTAGGGTTTACAAGAGAGGTAATGGTATCACCAACTTTTACTTCTTTGGCATTTTTTATTCCACTAATTACATAGCCCACATCACCGGCTTTTACTTCTTTCCGGGGCTCATTTTCTAAGCGTAAAACACCTACCTCTTCTGCATAATAGTCCATGGCAGTGTTCATAAATTTGATGTTTTCATCTTTGGTAATGCTGCCATCCAAAACTTTATAATAGGCAATAATTCCTCGGTAAGAGTTATAGACCGAATCAAAAATTAATGCTTTTAAAGGCTTGTTTATGTCTCCTTTTGGCGGTGGAATTCTATGAATAATTGCGCTTAAAATATCATCAACACCCAAGCCAGTTTTTCCACTTGCATGGATAATGTCATCTCTGTCGCAACCAATTAAATCAACAATTTGGTCTTTTACTTCTTCTGGCATAGCCCCGGGCAAATCCATTTTGTTGAGGATAGGGATAATTTCTAAATTGTGGTCAATGGCTAAATATAAATTGCTAATGGTTTGTGCCTGAATACCTTGTGCAGCATCTACAATTAATAAAGCTCCTTCACAAGCGGCAATAGAACGAGAAACCTCATAACTAAAGTCAACATGTCCTGGAGTATCAATTAAATTTAAAACATATTTGGTGCCTTCAAACTCATAATCCATTTGTATAGCATGGCTTTTAATGGTAATGCCACGTTCTCGCTCCAAGTCCATGTTATCCAACAATTGATTTTGCATTTGTCTAGAGGAAATTGTTTGTGTGGTTTCCAATAAACGATCGGCTAGTGTGCTTTTTCCGTGGTCTATATGGGCGATAATGCAAAAATTACGAAACTTGTCCATGAGTGGTGCAAAGGTAATTTATTATACTTATTGAATAATCAAAATTACAAATGAATTTATGGGTGGTTTGGGAGGCTCTAAAAATGGAGTTCTTAAAGATATTCCTTGACAAATAATAAACTTATCTATCGGTTTGGTTAAATTTTCTCTAAAACTACTTGCGTTAAATCTCCTGTGGTATCTCCAGTGTTCAAGGTAGATATGGGCTCAAAAAGCATAACCTCCACTTCTTCATCAGCAATAGGTTTGTGTTCAACTCCTTTTGGTACAATCAAAAACTCATGGGGGTTGAGGATAATTGTTTTGTCTCTAAAAGCTATTTTAAGTGTGCCTTTGATAACATAAAAAAGTTCATCCTCATGCGCATGACTGTGCCATACAAACTCACCTTTAAGCTTTGCTAACTTTACATGTTGCCCATTGAGTTCACCAACTATTTTAGGGTTCCAATGTTCTGAAAATAGGTTGAGTTTCTCGGTTATGTTTACCTTATCCATGGTGTAGTAAAATTTTTAAATTCAAATGTATTCATTTTTTGATGAATATTTAGAACCATTAAAATAAAACAATTTAAAAAACGTTTTTTATACAATAAAATATACCTCATAAGTTATTGACAACGCCACATAAAATATTGCTTAGAGACTTTGTTTTTAAAAATGACTACCAAGATTGGTTATTGTTTCAGAAACAGGAGGATATAGAAAAAATGCAATCCATTTATGAGCAATACTTGATGCATAATTACTTAAAGGATGCTCAATACGAAATTGGGCAGGGCTTTGAAGCATTTTTGTGGAAAAATACTTTGAATGTAAACTTTCCTTTTGTAATGGATTACTGGAGAGCTAAAGTGATTAAATTGCGCTACTATAATTACGTTTCAGACCAAAAAACAGAATATCTGGATGGAGGAATAAAAAGAATTTACGAGCGGCATTATTTAAAACCGTTGAGTGGTATTAAAATCGAAAAGGAGATGGAAGCCTCGTATGGCAATGTTTTGATTGAGGTATGTTTAGACCAAAATAAAACGGCCATATGTATAAAACTTGCGGTAACCAAATATCCTGATGTAAGTTATCAAAGTTTTGAAAGCCTATTAAGCATCTTGGTGGGCTAAATTAATGAAAAGGGGAATAAGTTTTTGGGTGAACTTACTCTTTAACAAAACGCATTATTACAATATTTTGGTCATTTGTAATGCGCAATAAATACATGCCACTATTTAGAAAGGAGACGTCAATTGTATTTTTGTCATGCTGCTTTCCAGTTAAAATAGTTTTACCAAGGGGGTCTAGTATTTCATATTGGTAAGCTGCTTGATTATTAGCGATGTGCAACAAATCAATTACTGGGTTGGGATATATGTTTTGAATATTGGATGGCTCGGTTTGAGATACATTTATAAGCCTGTCAACATTGCAAACTACACTGTTGGTGCTGTATTGATAATAGCCATTCATAATGACCAAAGCGGTGTTTTTGATGACCTCGTTTTTGCTAAGTTTGTTAAAAACAAACTTAAACTCTATAAATCCTTGGTCTGAGGTCACTTCTGGTGCACCACTTGGATTTGGAGTAAGGTTTATATCATTAAAAGTCCATATTAAATAGCCAATATTTGGATTGATTGGGTCTTGTTTTACTTGCGTAGAAAATGGATGACTTGCTGTTATTTCTTGGGTATAATTAAAATCGTGTTGCAGATTTAAAGTATCAATAATTACTACATCCGTAACAGAAACATTGGTTCTGTTTTGAAAACTAATTTGGTATTCAATGACCGTATCTGTAGCTGCTATGCTAGCAAAATTTCCTTTTTGGTTTTGTTGTGTGTTTTGTTCTTTTAATACGGTGTAATCATTATTTGTAACTTGCTGTAAGAAAAAGTCTTCGCCACTTTCTACGCTTTGACTATTATTGTAAGTGTAATTTAATCCAAAATCGAGAGCTCTGTTTAGTACATCTACATTGTCTTGTAGTGCAAATGAAATGACGATGGCTTGAAATCCAAATGCGTTGATATTGGAAAATTCCCAACTAATTGAGGTGTCATTTTCAATTTGGAATGGAGGCACAGAAACAATGTTTTTCATTTTTTGTGTACCTCCCAGCACAACCTTGATATTGCTGGCATCGTTCAATCCAACATTTCTCATTAAATAGGTTACCAACTTCCTCCCGTTTTGCTGAATCTGTTTACCTCCATGTGTGATAATTCTGGTGTCCAAAATGGCCTTTTGCATAGGTGTGGTTGAGATTGCAAGGTCAAATGGTCCATTAATGTGATTGGGGGGATTTTTAAAAAATACAGAATCTTTTGTGCAAAGGTTGAAAGTGAAGTATTTGTTGTCTAGTAAGAGTGTGGGTACTTTACTTTCATTATCCTCAAAATAATAATAATAAATGCCAAATTCATCAGTTGAAACGGTATTTTTATCGGTGCCAAATTGTATAGTTTTTTGTCCAATAAATCTTTCTCCCGCATCTCTGATGCAATTGTTATTTGCGTCCAAAAACAAACTGCCATAAATCATTTTTTGCGTTGGTTTGTATATAGCAACATATGGATTAGTTGATGCGGATAAATAGCTCAACAGTTTTGTTCCAACAACATACAAGGTATTGTTGAATGAATCTATGTATTGGGCAGAAGTGTTTCCATTAATGGATTTCCAAAGGGAATTATCATACTGTATCAAGCCAGTTTTAAATCCACCCGTGGTTAAGGTAAAATCTCCAACAGCATACAGTTCATTGTTGAAAAGCTCAAATTGACGAAAATCGGTTATTTTACTAATACCTTGATTGATATTGGTCAGGTTTCCAGTTTTTATATTCAAAAGAAATAAGCTTATTTCTCCATTGCTATTTTGTCCAGCTATGTAATAATTTTGTTCGTAAGCTTTTAAGAAGTGCAATCCTTGGACAAAAGTATTATTTAATTTTTGCCAACTGTCATTTTTTAAATAACTAATGGCTTTTACATTGGTTTTACCCGCAACCGCAAATTTGCCAGAAATTATTAATAATCCTTTGCTTGCCTCAATATAATTGACAGTGCTATCAACTCCAACCGTATTTGAATAATCTTTTATAGGTAAAATTGTTCCATCGATATATTTGGCAATATTTCCACAAAATAAACCTCCTAGGCTATCAAATTTACCTGCAATGAAAAGCGTATCCTGCAAAAAAGCAATGTCGTTTACTTCATCTCTCGATTCAAAATTGCTGAAAACTTTATTAGGCTGCCACGTGCCTTTATACATCAAAATATTTCTATAAACAGTAGCATCTTGATTCAATGTATAATTAAACTTTCCAACAATATAAATATTTCCGAAAGTGTTAACTTTAATTTGTTTTATCTGAGCAGAAGAGTCTAGTAAGATGGTGTCAATGGTTTTCCAATAAATTTCATTCCAAAGCCTTAGCTCAAGTTTGGTGCTATTACTATTTACTTCTTTAATGAGGTTAAGTTGATACAGTCCTTCCTTACTACCCGCAATACCAGAAAAATTTCTTTTTGAAACATCGATGGGTTTTATTGCTTTACGAATTATTTGGGCATCCAATTTTTGCTTGTTGCAAAATGATATCGCTATCACTAATAGGATTGCCAAAAAGCTGGTTTTTTTATGTCTAGTGGGCTTATTCATTTGCTTTCTATCTGATAAAACGTTGTAGCCCTATTTTTAAATTGGCTCCATTGGGTTTGATGTCAAAGGTATTAATTTTAGAAATGTTTTGGCCAGAAAAAGTTTCAATTTTCATATATAATGACGTGAACGGTGTAACCCTGTACCCAATACGCGTATTAAGACCGCCTGTTATGTTTGTTCTTTTAATAACAGGATTTTGAGCTTGGTATGTTACAGAGTAGTCGTTCTCATCTCTGGCATAAATATCATTTTGTCTGTAAAAATTAAGATTTAAGCCTGCACCTACCGCTAAGTCAAAGCGTTTATATTGAAAAATTTTAAATTGAAAATGCAAAGGAATACTAGCAATTTTTATGGTGCTTTTATCATTACTGTTGAAGGTGGTGTCTCTAAAATTTCTTTTAAACCAACCAATGGTATCTCCATTAACATTTTTATGGGGAAAGGAATCGTATATGTTAATTCTTTTTTGAGTAGTAAGAAAGCTATATTCACTAGCACTAAACCCACTGTAAAAATTACTTCTGCCTTTTTCTAGCCCTAGCAAAACTTCCCAAGCAGAACCATTGGTTCCTTTTGTATAGGTAAACTGATTTTTGGCACTTTGTAAACCAATTCCCAAGGCAACATAAGGGGTAAAAGGGATTTTTAACTTTGGACGCATGGTTTTTTCTTTGTCCTGAGATATGACCAGCTCATCAGTTAAACTTACAAGAAATTTTCGTGAGACTAAATTTGAGTTAGAAAATGGGTTAGTAATTACTTTTCCTTCAAAACTACCTAGTTCATCTTTGTCTAGGATACTGTTATTTTTGTTTGGTAGCTTATTTTCTGAATTAGCCAACTCGTCATAGCTCGTTCCTGAAATGTTTTCCTTAACAAAGGGCTCGCCAGTTTTTATAGTATTTTTTTGAACTGATAATGTTAAAGGATTTGGGTTAAGTTTTGCGCTTGTTTCATTCGCCTTATTTAGTTGGTTGTTAAATGACTCAGCATTTGTTTTGTGACTTGTACTTAAGGGTAAACTAGCAGTATGGGCCTCATTTTTGTACTGCTCTTTGCGTTCTACAGCATTTTCCTTATTATTTTCAGCTACAGCACCAGCATTGATTTCAGTGGTAGGTTTTTTAACGTCCAATTGCTTCAGGTTTCCCTCATTCGGAATAGTAATTATAGTTTGCTGCGAAGAATTGTCTTCATTGCTCAGTTGACTGTAGCCTACCCAAAAACTTACACTTAAAAAGAGCAAGGCAATTATGGAAATAATAATAGCTTTCGCAGCATTTCCACCATTGTTATTGTCTGAAATGGCAATAGGCAGCGCATCGAAATCAGGGGTGTTTTTATGTTCATAACCATTGAACTTATCAGACCAAGCTTTATCATTCAGCTTGTTTTGGATTTCATCAAAGCCAGCGGGGTCAGTAGGGTAGTTTACACCCTTTAACTGATGAAACAGTTTATCGATATTTATTTTATCTTTTGACACTGCTGTATATTCCCATTTTTTCTTGCACCAAGTTTTGCAAATGCTTTCTTGCTCTGTTTAATTGACTTTTGGAGGTTCCTTCATTGATGCCCAGCTCATCTGCAATCTCTTTGTGTGTGTATCCTTCAACTGCGTACATGTTAAAAACAACGCGGTAACCATCAGGCAACTCCTGCAGTATATTAATCAATTCATCATGACTCAACTTTTCAATACTATCTGAACCTATTGCGTATTGATTCTCAATTGAATGAGCTACTTGCTCATTGTCATCAATAAACTGATAACGCTTACCTTGTCTCAGGTGGTTTAAGGTAGTGTTAATAGCTATGCGTGTCATCCAAGTTTCTATTTTACTTTCACTTTTAAAACTGCTGATATTGTTAAAAATTTTCACAAAAGTTTCTTGCAACGCATCTTTTGCGAGTTCCTCGTTTCTGCAATACCTAACACAAATTCCCATTAATTTACCAGCAAATTGTTCATACAATATTCTCTGGTATTTGGGTTGATTGGCTTGGCATCCTTGAACAATGTCATCAATATTTACAGTCTTTTTTAAAAGCAATTGCACACCCTTTGACCCTGCAATATACAAAATGGTTGCTTAGGTTTTAAACTTTTTTGAAAAGTTTGGTTGATTAAGGTATTGATATCTAGTTTCGGATATTTTTTAGTTAAATTCTTATGCAATGACCTTATATGCATAGATATTGGCTTGTATACAAGAAAATTTTGAATACATATCACGTAAAATTTGAGATTAGTCAATATTTTAGCCCAAATAATAGGGTAAAAGCCTACTTTTGCAACCTTAAAAAAAATTAGAAAATGGATGTTTTAATAATGGTATTGCAATTATTGGCTGGATTATCAATTCTAGTAATTGTTCATGAATTTGGTCACTTTATAGCGGCACGTGCTTTTGGCATGCGTGTAGATAAATTTTATTTGTTTTTTGATGCTTATGGTAAAAAATTATTCTCTTTTAAACACGGTGATACAGAGTATGGAATTGGTTGGTTGCCCTTAGGTGGTTATGTTAAAATTTCTGGAATGGTGGATGAAAGTATGGACAAAGATCAGTTGGCGCAAGAGCCTCAGCCACACGAGTTTAGGTCGAAACCGGCTTGGCAAAGGCTAATTGTGATGTTGGGTGGGATAATTTTAAATATTATTTTGGGCTACATTATTTTCTCGGGTAAACTGGCGTATTTTGGAGAAACCCAAATGCTGAATACCTATGCCAACAACCATTATGGCATTGCAGTTTCTGAGATTGGTGCAAAGGCAGGTTTTCAAGATGGAGACAAAGTGCTTGCAATCAATGACAAACCTATTGTTTATATGAAGGATTTTAACTCCAATCAGGTTATATTTTCAAATAACAATAGTGCCAAAATTATTAGAGATGGGCAAGAACAAACGGTACAATTGGCACCCAACATGTTAGAGCTAATAACAGAGTCCAAGCGCGAACCTTTGGTGACTTTTGCCATGAAAACAGAAGTGGATAGTGTTTTACCCGAATCGGCTGCGGAAAAGGCAGGATTGAAAAAGGGTGATGTGATTATTGCCATCAATGACACTTCTGTCAATTATTATCACAAAATGTCTGAGAGAATTATTGGCAATAGGGGTAATAAAATTGATATGTTGGTGCAAAGAGGAACTGATACTGTTGCCATTGCTGCCAATGTTTCTGATAAGGGTACTTTAGGCTTCATTAATAAAATTGAAGATCAAGACCAGTTGACGGAAAAATTGCATTACGGTTTGGGTGAAAGTTTTTTATTAGGTTTTAGTAGAAGTGGAAGTGCCTTGTACGGTCAAATTGCAGGAATTAAAGCTTTGGTAACTGGAAAAATTAATGCAATGAAAAGTTTGACCAGTCCCATTGGTATTGCAAAAATATACGGTGCAGAATTTGACTGGTTTACCTTTTGGACCATCACTGGTTTGTTGTCATTTGTTTTAGCAATAATGAATTTGTTGCCCATACCAGCATTGGATGGCGGACATTGTGTTTTTCTTTTGGTAGAAATGGTGCGGGGCAAACCACTAAGTGATAAAGCTTTGATGAGAGCACAAGTGGTTGGTTTTGTAATTATTATGGGTTTAATGGTGCTTGCCGTTTCAAGTGATTTATTTTTTAAATAAGTGAATCATTTTGAGTTTTTCGGTATTCCCGTTGGTTTTTATCCAGACCTAATTGACTTGAATACGAAATTTAAAAAAAATGTTATTCAACATCATCCAGATTTGAATGAAGGGAGTGATGATGCTGAAAATTTTACAGCTCAAAATAATGCAGCGTATAAAGTTTTAAAGACGGATAAAAAACGGATTCCCTATATTTTACAAATGACAAATACCATGGTGGATGGAGAAAAATCTTCTCTGCCCAATGCGTTTTTAATGGAAATGATGGAAGTGAATGAAGCGCTAATGGAAGCCAAAATGGAAGGACAACCGGTTGATGACACTTTAAAGGAAATTCAGGAAAGAAACGAACTTATTTGGAAAGAAATTGAATCCATCGGAAAGGATGCCGATAAACACCCAGAAAAATTTTCAGGTGCACTAACTCAAATCAAGCATTTGTTTTTACAAGGAAGATATTTAGAGCGGGTATTGGAGCAGCAATAGGTTTAGTTCAAACTTGTCACTTTAAAATCCCAACTCCGGATATTGCTCTGGTTTATACTCACTCATCATTTTATATATGGCAGTAGTAATATCTTCTGCGTTGGGTTTGCTAAAATAATCGCCATCTGTTCCGTACGCGGGGCGATGATCTTTTGCTGAAATAGTTAAGGGTTCTGCATCCAAATGGCGCATTCCCCCTTGCTCAATCAATACTTTTTGCATCATATAAGCAGTGGCTCCTCCACTTACATCCTCATCCAAAAATACTACTTTGTTAGTTTTCTTGATAGATTCAACAATGCTGTGGTGAATATCAAAGGGCAAAAGGCTTTGCACATCAATCAATTCAACAGAAATTCCTAGTTGCGCCAATTGTTGCAAGCTTTGTTCCGCTATCCTGCAAGAACTGCCGTAGGTAATCAAAGTAACATCTGTTCCTTCATTCATTACCTCTGGAATTCCCAAAGGTTCGCAATATTCACCAATGTTTTCTGGCATATTTTCCTTGCTTCTATAGCCATTTAAGCATTCAATAAGTAAAGCAGGTTCGTCACTTTTAAGTAAAGTATTGTAAAAACCAGCAGCTTTGGTCATGCTTCTTGGCACTAAAACGTGCACACCTCTGATGGAGTTTAATATCATGCCCATAGGTGATCCACTATGCCAAATTCCTTCTAGTCTATGTCCTCTGGTTCTAATAATTACAGGGGATTTTTGACCACCTTTTGTTCTCCATTGCAGTGTCGCCAAATCATCACTTAACGTTTGCAGTGCATAGAGCAAATAATCTAAATACTGAATTTCTACAATGGGCCTTAAACCACGCATAGCAGCACCAATACCTTGCCCCAAAATACTGGCTTCTCTAATACCTGTATCCATAATGCGCACTTCACCGTACTTTTCTTGTAAGCCAGCAAAACCTTGATTGACGTCTCCTATATGTCCTAAATCCTCTCCGAAAGCGATTAACTCAGGTATGCGCTCAAAAGCAGCATCAAAACAAGCGTTAAGCACTTCTCTACCATCCACTTTTTCTGAATTATTGGCATAGGATACCGCTACACCTTGAATATTTAAAGCCCTTTGTTCTGAAGCACTGTATAAATGACTGCTGTATCGGTCATTGTTTTTGGCTGCATATTGTTCGTTGTATTTGATTAAATTTTTTCTGGCATCACCTTCCTCTTCAATACTCATTCTTAGCGCTTCATGAATTGCTGCACTGATTTCTTTTCTGCTTGGCTCCGAATTTGATTTTAGTGCTTTTCCAAGGGTTGAAATAGGTGTGTTATTCATTGCTATACCCAAAGTATCAACTAAGTTGCCTACTTCGTTTGCTTCATTTTTAATGGGACTCAAAAATGCTTCCCACGCCTTGCGTTTAGCATTTTTTACTTCATTTTGAGCTTCTTTTTCAATAGCTTCCAATTCTTGTTTGCTTGCCAATTCAGTATGCAAAATCCATTCTTTCATTTTGGATAAGCAGTCAAAATCATTTTCCCAAGCCAATCTTTTTTGAGATTTGTAGCGCTCATGTGAACCACTTGTTGAGTGTCCCTGCGGTTGGGTTAATTCTTGCACATGCACTAGAACAGGAACATGTTGTTCTCTGCAAATTTTGGCGGCCTCTGCATAAGTTTTACACAAAGCAGGGTAGTCCCAGCCTTTCACGGTAAATATTTGATAGCCTTGCCCATTTTTATCAGTTTGGAAACCACTTAAAATGGCAGAGATATTTTCTTTTGTTGTTTGATATTTTGCGGGAACAGAAATTCCATAGCCATCGTCCCAAACAGACATAAGCATAGGCACTTGTAAAACACCTGCTGCATTAAAAACTTCCCAAAAATGACCTTCGCTGGTACTGGCATTGCCAATGGTGCCCCAAGCTACTTCGTTGCCTTTGTTGCTAAATTGGGTTAAAAATTGAAGGTCATTGTTTTTTCTATAGAGTTTAGAAGCCCAAGCCAATCCCAATAATCGTGGCATTTGGCCAGCAGTGGGAGAGATGTCGGCACTGGAATTGTATTTATCGGTTTGACTAAGCCAATTTCCTTTGTCATCCAATAACCGAGTTCCAAAGTGTCCATTCATGCTTCTACCTGCGCTGCAAGGCTCTGCCTCCACATCTGTATGGGCGTACAACTGTGCAAAAAATTCTTGAACATTGCTCATGTCTTTGGCAAACATAAAAGTTTGGTCTCTGTAATAACCACTTCTAAAATCGCCAAGGGCAAAAGATTTTGCCATCGCTATTTGAGCCACTTCCTTTCCGTCTCCAAAAATGCCAAATTTAGCTTTGCCAGTTAACACTTCTTTCCTGCCCATTAAACTTGCCTCTCTAGAAGAAAATGCTAAACTGTAATCATTTAATACTTCAACTTTAAAATCTTCTTTGCTAATTTTTTGCATGGCTGCCTTCGATGTATTCTCCACTTCTGCAAAAATATAATTAATTTAATAAATAATTGGTACATTTGTAAAAACAGAGCAAAACATATGATTACGATGTATGGAAGTATAATGATTAAGAAGGTCTTTAAAATGAGCAGTAAGTTTAAGGAAAATTCGCCAAGATTAAAATATAAATTGTGAAAAAAGGGCTATTTTTATTACTTGCATTAAGTACAAGTTCTATTTTTGGGCAGGATAGAATTTATGTAAAAAGTTTAGTGAATGGAGGCTATAATCAACCAATCTTTTCTTTGAGTCTTTTGCCTTTAGATTTTGAAGGTGCGATAGGGACCCAATCTTTATCCTTAAACTTGAGGGCTTTTGGTTTTTATGAACCTGTAAAGAATAAATTAGGATTGTACTATAATGTGAGGCATGCTTTGGTGGACAATAATGCGAATATTTTTGATATGAGCAAAAGCAATCATTTGCCCAAAGATATAGACGCTTCTATGTATTTGATTGCTAAAAAAGTTGATAGAATAATTGGAACTCCAATAATTACCAAACGGAATCCCTTGGCAGGTTCTTACACCTATTTTGTTGAAAATTACAGGCAAAGCATTGTTAAAGCCATGAAAATTGGTTATACTAATAAATCAATGGATTTTTATTTAGGCAACCTTAACAAAAAGCCGTTTTTTCCTTTTTTGCCATCCAAAAATTATGATTTATTTATGCAGTCACAAGGTATAAGTATTGGTTATTTCAGACGTTCCTATAGTCATATAGTAGTGTTAGATATAGCAAATAACAAAAAGCATTATTCTATAGGAGGTAGTATGTTTTATGCAGATTTAATAGTGATGCCTTTTCATAAATTTAGCGATAGGGTAAGTACAGAAAATCTTACACAGGATTTTGTGGCAGAGCATAAAATATCACCATTAGGGGGTAGAATTGGCTACAAACGATATTCTTCCCATGCCAAATTTTTGCGTAGGGAGGCCTTTTCTTTTGAAGTTGGTTATTTGCCTTATTACGGAATTAATTTTAGCTTTGGAATCGGTTTTACCTTAGTCAATGCCCGTATTGATGATTATGCTATCAATTAGGAAAATAATTTATTCGTTCTGGCGGCTTAAGACGCTACTATTAGGCTTACTGCTATGCATTTATTTGTAAAATTCTTATCCTTAATAATTGTTATGGTAAGTTACTTAACAACAAAACCAAAAAACCACCTAACACGGTAATTATTTTTATACTAATTTCGCAGCAGTATTTTAATTCAATGAGAATAGTAATTGGAGGTTCTGGAGACGTGGGGTATCATCTTGCAGATGCTTTGGTGGATGCTGGGCATAGTCTTACTTTGATTGATTTTAATGATCATATTTTGCAACATGCCGCAAGTAATATTGACGCCATCACTCTGGTTGGTGATGTGTCTTCTGTCGATACTTTAAAACGTGCTGACATACACCGTGCAGATATTTTTATAGCTGCTACAACATCAGAATCCACCAATTTGTTGGCATGTATTTTGGCGAAAAAATTGGGTGCAGCTAAAACAATAGCCAGAATTAGCAACATAGAATATTTTGATAATAATCAAAGGAATAATTTTAGAGAAGTAGGAATCGATAATTTATTCTCACCAACCTTGTTGGCGGCTGAAGAAATTCAAAGACTCATAAACCGATGTGCTGCAACGGATATTTTTGAGTTTGAAAAGGGAAGACTCTCTATTGTCGGATATACAGTCGAAAGCAATTCTCCATACATTGGTAAAGAGTTTAGGTCGCTTTGCCTTAGCAAGGGCTATGAAACCAATACCATTGCATTGCTAAGAAATGGTAAAACAACCATTCCAACCTTAGAGCAGTTAATCGAAGGAAATGACCATGTTTATTTAGTGAGCAATGCCAAAGATTTATCAACTCTTGATAAGGATTTGGGTGAAGAGTTTAAAATCATCAAAAACTTGATGATTATTGGCGATACAGAAATTGCTTTACAGACAGCTTTAATTTTAGAGCAAAACTATGCCGTTACCGTTATTTTAAATGATAATGTAAAGGCGAAAAGGTTTATCGAAAAACTTAACAAATCGCTAATAATAGAGGGTGATGTAAGTAATTTAGATTTGTTACAAGAGGAGGGTTTAGAAAGAATGGATGCATTTATCGCACTAACTTCTAACACAGAAACCAATATTATTGCTAGTTTAACTGCTGAAAGTATGGGAGTTTTTAGGTCAATTGCCTTGGTTGATAATACAGCCTATACGCACTTGTCTCAAAAAATTGGTGTTGATACACTCATTAATAAAAAGTTGATAGCCGCCAATAATATTTTTAGATTTGTAAGGAAGGGCCAAATTGAGGCTATTGCCTCTTTGCATGGTGTGGATGCGGAAATCATTGAGTTTAATGTGCACACCAATAATTTTATTACACAAAACCCAATTTCTGAAATTGGCTTACCAAAGGATGCATTGATTGCGGGTGTTGTAAGACGAGATAAGGGTATTATACCAGACAGTAACTTTCAGTTAGAAATTGATGACAAGGTAATTGTTTTAACATTGCCAAAAGCCACTAAAAGAGTTGAAGATTTATTCAAATAATGATTAATTACAGGATAGTCATCAAGTTATTGGGTGTAATCCTCTTGGTTATGGGTTTATTTATGCTGTTTCCATTGGGAACGGCAGCTTTTTATAAAGAACCTGATTTCAAGAGTTTTTTGTACAGTGCAATTATTTGTATTTCAATAGGTCTTCCTTTTTTTATTGTCAAGCCAAGTATTAAGGAAATAGGTAAAAGAGAAGGATATTTAATTGTCACATTAAGTTGGGTTGTAATGAGTATTGCGGCAACATTGCCTTACCTTTTATCAGGAGCAATACATTCATTTGGCGCAGCATTTTTTGAAGCTTCATCGGGTTTTACAACCACTGGAGCTTCTGTTTTTAATGATATTGAAGCCTTACCGCATGGTATATTGCTTTGGAGAAGTTTGACGCAATGGATAGGAGGAATGGGTATTATTGTGCTTACTGTAGCTATATTACCCCTACTTGGTGTTGGAGGTGTTCAGCTTTTCAGCGCTGAATCACCAGGTCCTACAAAGGACAAAGTTCATCCTAAAATTAAAGAAACTGCCAAAAGGTTATGGCTTATTTATACCGCGTTAACGGTCATTCTTTTTTTAATCCTGTATCTTATTAGTGGAATGACATGCTTTGATGCAGTCAATCATGCCATGACAACAATGAGTACAGGTGGGTTCTCTACCAAAAACGCAAGTTTGGCGCATTGGGATAGCCCTATTGTTCAATATCCAATTATTGTGTTCATGTTTTTGGCAGGGACTAATTTCACCATACTGTATTTTCTACTCAAAGCAAAAATAAAGAAAGTGTTTTACAATGAGGAGTTTGTAACCTATCTTATTGGTACTATTGTTATTACATTTTTGGTTACTTTTTCTGTAATTTGTCATGTAAATGAGGGGTTGGAAAAATCTTTTAGACTTGCCCTTTTTCAGGTTGTTTCTCTCGTAACTACAACGGGTTTTGTAACTGCTGATTATACCACGTGGAGTAATGGTCTGACAATGACATTTTTTATGCTGCTTTTTCTAGGTGCTTGTGCAGGCTCTACCAGTGGCGGTATAAAAGTTGTACGTCACGTTATTTTTTTTAAAAATACAATCTTAGAATTTAAAAGATTGCTACACCCAAGAGCTTTGCTCAAGGTGAAAATGAACAAGGAAGTGATACCTGAGAAAGTTACGGCACATGTGATGGTTTTTTTACTGGTTTATTTAATGGTTTTTTGTTTAGGAAGTATTTTAATTATGCGCTTAAATGGCGATGTTGCATTGCCTTTTCAAACCGCTTTGGGGGCTGTTGCTACTTGCATTGGAAATATTGGACCAGGTTTGGGTGCTGTGGGGCCAGTTTATAATTTTTCTATACTACCCGATGCCAGTAAAATAATTTTAAGTTTTATTATGATTATTGGTAGGTTAGAGTTGTTTTCTGTATTGATACTTTTTTCACCAAGTTTTTGGAGAAGTAATTAAAATATGCTTCAAGCATTTGTATCTGTTTTAAGTTCAATAAATGTTATTCAAGTTGAATTAAATTGTTAATTTTGCGCATACCGCAATAGTATAGAAAATTGAACAATACTGAGAACCACCACTTTTTTAAAAACTACCCCGTAAAAAAGGATTATAAATGGCTTTTGTGGAGTATTGGATTGGTATATTTATGGTTTGGAGTTTTGAAATTTTTCCCAAATACCAGTCCTGCTGAAATACTGGCAAAGGATACAATAGACTTTATAACAATGGGTCTAATTCCAACGCAAGTTGGATATATGATACTTGCATTTTGGGAAGTTTTAATTGGTGTTCTCTTCTTTAGGAAAAAAACAAGTCGTGCAATTATTTGTTTAGCCCTGATACACATGATTTGTACATTCATTCCATTATTTATATTTATTGGAGTTTGTTTTCATAGTGCCCCTTTTGTGTTTACAATTGTGGGTCAATACATTATTAAAAATATCATTATAACAGCAGTTTTGGTAATGTTACTAAAACATTTAAAAACAAGAGAATGAGCTATACAGAATTAAGCGAAAAAATAGTAGATAAATTTAAAGCTTTAGAGGTTAATCCTGAAATATATTTAAAAGGAATTTTAGAACAAAAACCTATAACCTATTGGGAGTATATTCAGTTAGAAACGCTGATGACTTTGCAAAATACTAGAACAGACCATGCGGATGAAACCATTTTTGTTATCTACCATCAAATAACAGAATTAACTTTAAAACTAATTGTGCATGAGCTTAAGCAAGCTACCGGTGTAAATGAGTTAAAGTTTGATAAATTGAAAGAGAAAATACAAAGGGTAAATCGTTATACAGAAATGCTTATCAACTCCTTTGGTATTATGAAATATGGTATGGATTACGACTCCTACAATATTTTCAGAAATGCTTTAGCTCCAGCTAGTGGTTTTCAAAGTGTGCAGTTTAGGTACATTGAGTTGTACTGCACGGCTATACAAAATTTGGTAAATGCCAAAGGAAAAGAAAGGTTGTCTTCCAACCCCAGTTTTGAGGAGTATTTTGACAATTTATATTGGAAGGATGCTGGCATAGACAGACAAACAGGTAAAAAAACGTTGACATTAAAGCAGTTTGAAGATAAATATTTAGCAGATTTAATTGCTTTTGCAAAGGAAATTAAAGGAAATACCGTTTTTGATAAGGTTTTGAAATTAACTGAAACGGAGCAAAGCGATCCTGTTTTCAAAAATTTTGATTATTTGTATAACTATGCTTGGCCATTGGTGCATTTAGAAACTGCGCAACACTATTTGGATAGCAAAGGAGAAAATAAAGATGCTACAGGTGGTTCTGAATGGAAAAAATATTTGCATCCCAATCATCAACAAAGGGTTTTCTTTCCATATTTGTGGACGGGTGAGAAATTAGAAGATTATAAGTTAACGTTGTAATAGTTTTCTAACTTAAGTTTTTTTGTGGTTATTTGCATTAAACACATATAAAAAAGCCATGCATAAAATATTACTTTGTACTTCAATTATTTTCGCTACAATTTCTTTTAAACTTCACGGCCAAACTAACCATACGGTTTCTACTGTGGGCAACGCATTTTCACCTAGTAGTATTACGATTAATGTTGGCGATACCGTTACTTGGATTAATACTGGCGGTGCACATAATGTTAATGGGAAAACATCCACTTTTGCTGGTAATGCGGAGTCTTTTGATAATGGTACTGCATCTTCTGGTTGGACATTTAAACACGTTTTTACGGTGTCGGGAACCAATGATTATCAGTGTGATGTACACGCTGGAGGTATGAAAGGCAAAGTAATTGTAAATGCCGTTATGAATATTAAACCAATTGGCACAAGTGCCTCTCAAATATATCCAAATCCCACATCAGGACTTGTTTATTTGCCCATAAACACCGTCAATTCTCAAGTTATAACAGTTTATAATCTTCAAGGACAAGTTGTTGTTGGGCAAAATTTTGATGCAGGTGCAATAGGTTTAATTAACCTGTCTCATTTGAATAATGGTTTTTATACAATAGGAGTTGCCGTGGAAAATCAAGCAACTAGTTTTGCGAAGGTTTCCGTAGTGAAGTAGGCATTGCTTTACAGCTACTACCTACCATTATTTAATTTCAATTGATTGATGGGCAAATTTAAAATTGTCAACTCCACCAAAAAGTTTTAAAACAGTATCGTAGTCTATGTTACGGTATTCATTGGTAGCAATACCATTATAAGATGACCATGTATATTCTTCAATAGTTTTGCAAATTTTATGTTTATTTGGGTTACTATGCACATATAAAATGGCATGAATAAGATACTCATCAGTTGTTATGCCTTTTCTGTGAAACCTATATTCAAACAAATTTCCTGTCCTTTGGTATTTCTTATTAATTGCCTGAGTGTAAGCATTAAATAAATTAGAAAATTGAGAGGTAGCACTCAGTTTTTTAGCTTTTGAAACCGTGGAATACGATAGACTTTCCAAATCTACCTCTTCCATTGGCTTAATTCTGACTACTATATGATAATGGGTTTTTAAAAGACAATAGCTATAAATATTTGCAACTGGCTTGATGTATTTGTCTAGCAATCTAAGAAAATACAGATAGTTTTCAGGTTCAAAAAAAACCTTTTGACTGTTATTTCCTCGGTTAAAAAAATGGTAATATTTACCTTCTTCCAAACTCATCGCTTTTCTTTTTTTCTTTGAAAACTCTTTGAGGGTTTCTAACCCTCCGAGAGTTTTCAATCGGAGGGTTAATTGAAACCTAAACCAAATCCGTCAAGCTCATTTCTAATCCTTTAGCACTTAGTCCAGTGGATTTAGGATTGAATTGGTGCAAGCGCATTAAAGATGATTTTATAATGTTGCTAACATCTTTGAAAATGGCTGTATCATCAACCTTTCCATCTTTGTCCATCAAATATGCAAAAACCCTTGCCATACCGCAGTTTGCAATAAAATCAGGAATCACAGCCATTTTATTATCTGCCAACTGAGAGGTAGCCCCCATAAAAATTTCTGGATCAGCAAAAGGCACATTGGCTCCACAGCTAACAACTTCCATTTGTTGCGCTGCCATTCTTAGAACTTGGTCTTCGGTTACCAATCTGCTACCCGCACCTGGAATGAATATTTCTGCTTGCAAATCCCATATTCTCTTATTCACTTCATCAAAGGAAAGCATATTTGGCGCATTGAGTGCATTGCCATTTCTGTTATTAAACATATCCTCAACTTCTGCTTGGGTAAAACCTTTTTCATTGATTACACCACCGTCTTTATCAATAATACCAACAATATTTACACCATATTTGGCAAGATAAAAAGCTGCAGCCGCGGCCACATTGCCCCATCCCTGAATGATTGCATTTTTTCGTACTATCATACCGCCCCAAATATCATAGTAATGGCGCACAGCTTCTGCCACACCCCAACCCGTAATCATATCTGCCACAGTATAGCCTTTTTCTAAGGTGGGTACCAACTGCGCATTGCTTATTACCAAACTAACACCATCTTGCAAACGGCTGATGCTCTTTAATTTTTCTTCTGCATTATACCCTAAATGTCCGTTTACAACACCTTCTTGGGGGTGCAATAATCCATAGGCATTGGTCATTGGAATAACTTCATGGATTTCATCTACGTTCATATCTCCACCTGTACCGTAATAGTTTTTTAGAATTGGATAAACTGCTTTATACCATCGCTCTAAAACTCCTTTTTTACGAGGGTCTTTTGGGTCAAAGTTGATACCGCTTTTGGCTCCTCCAATAGGTGGGCCACAAATGGTAAATTTAACCTCCATTGTTTTGGCTAAAGATTCAACTTCCCTTTTATCCAAACCTACTCTCATTCTGGTTCCACCACCTGCTGCGCCATTGCGCAATGAGTTGATAACAACCCAGCCTTCTGCATCAGTTTCTGTATCTTTCCATTCAAAAACAATATGAGGTGGTTTGCCCTCATACTTTTTTATCAATTGTGTTAATTTTGTGTTTGTTGTTGCGCTCATATACATTGTGAAAAATTTCCTGACATAGCACCACCAATTACATCATCACTAGCTCCTGTTGCTGTGGCAATGGTATTGACTTTATTTTGCACTCTTAAAAAACCAAGCAAGGCAAAAATAAGTGCTTCCTTGTAGTTAATCATATCATTCTCTGGTATGATGATTTCTGCTTCTGTATGGCTTTTAATATGGTCAATTAATGTTTTGTTAAATGCTCCACCACCAGTTACATATAGCTTTTTACCATCTGAATTTCCATTAGATAGCTTTTCAATTGCCTTGCCTATTTGAAAGGCAATGTGATCAACAATAGTTTTCATACGGTCTTCTAATGTAAGGTCTCGGTAGTTTTTAACAATTGGCCAAAGTTCATCACTAATCCAATCCCTATTCAAAGATTTTGGACCTTCTTGCTGATAAAAATCAAGTTGGTTCAAATCATTCAGCATATCATAATCAATTTTGCCTTGTTCTGCTATTTCTCCATTGTTATCATAGGGTTGCTCAATATCTCTAGCCAATCTATTGGTCAAAATATTACAAGCGCAAATGTCGAATGCTGTATTTTCTCCAATACCATTGCTTGAAATATTAGCGAATCCTCCTAGGTTTAAACAAAAATCAAATTCCCCAAAAAGCAATTTGTCGCCAATGGCCACTAGCGGAGCACCCTCTCCGTTCAAAGCTACGTCAGCTCTTCTAAAATCAGTTATAACAGGTAGCTTCGTTTTGGCAGAAAGTGTTGCTCCATCTCCTATTTGAGCAGTAGTTTTTACCTCAGGATTATGGAAAATGGTGTGTCCATGAGAAGCAATTAAATCTACTTTTAAGTTATTGGTTCCAATAAAATCATTGATTAAATCTGCTAAATAATGGCCATAAAAAATATCAGTTTTAACATAAGTTAATGCATTTTGGGTTCTCAATTTAGACAACCTTAAACGCCATTTTTCATCATACTCATACGTTGCAGTTTTTAAAACCTCAAAACCAAAATTGCCATTTTCTTCATTGATTTGACAAAGTGCTAAATCAACACCATCCATTGAGGATCCTGACATAACTCCTAAAACATTTAATTTCTTCATATATTCTGTTTACTATAAAATTTATTATAACTATGCTGTAAAAGAAAAAAGGAATGACCTTATGGTTTATAATTTTTGATAAGCTCCAATTCAAATCTCCTTCCCCTAAAACAAGTAGGCAAAATTATAGGTTTATGTTTTGCTAAACAAATAATTACAACCCTAATTTTGATAATATGGACAAGCATAAAAAATCCCCCTTTGAATTGGTCAAAGGGGGATTTTTTATAATTAAATTATTTGTATTTAATGGTTTACATAAACTTTGAAAGAAGCGCTTCCAGTTTCAGTAATTACATTGATTAAGTAAATACCGTTAGCCAAAGTTGAAACATCAAAAGAACGTGTACTTTCTTTAATTTTTCTGCCATTTAAATCTAGCAAAGTTGCTACAAATGACTGTCCATTCTCAACTTCAATGTTAATCGAATTGTTAGCTGGATTCGGATAAATAACTGCATTGATATTTTTTTCAATAGTTGATACCCCAGTAATTTGTGGTCCAACAGTACCAAATATAGAAGAGGACCAAGATTGCTTACCCCAAACAATGCTACCAGAGGTTGGTAAAACACCTGGAGTAGTTAATGAAACATTAGCGTAACCAACAGTACAAGCAGTATTTTCAACATTGTTGTTAGTAGTATTGGTTGCAAAGGTTGTTTGATCCCAAGAGGCACTTAAGCCAGTATTATCCCATGTTTTATCCATACAAGCTAAAATATTATTTTTAAACTCGGCAGTTCCAAGAATTACTTGGTCATACGTAGTTTGGGCATCAACATACCAACCCGTTGGGTAACCAACCAGAACTGAGTTGAAAATAGAAATTCTAGAATTTCTTCTTTGGTGCACGGCTCTTTTATATTCAGTTGAAATTGTTGAACTGAAAGCTTTTGGGCCTAAAATAGTTACATTGGCAAAAATTGGAGCTGTAAAGGGTGTATTGCTTGATCCAGTTCCGTCATTGTCAACTTCAAAACCATTTGATCCAGAAATATCAGCAACTGCAGGATCTCTCATGGTAAAAGCATATTGAACTCTACCAGTAAATCCAAAGTCACAATCATAGTCATCATCCCAAGTTCTGTAGGTTATCAAATATTTTGCATCCACAGCACCACCAAACCATTCAAAAGCATCGTCACCACTGTAACTTACTTGTACGTGGTCAAATTTTGTACCTTTACCAACACCACCTAATGAAATACCATTGATTTCGTTGTTTGGTTGAATTGCAATACCTGGAAACTCAACCCTAACATAGCTAAAAACACCACTGTTGTCATTGTCATCAGTTCCTCCATATTCGCCATCATTATTGGTATTGTTGATACCTCCCTCAATGGTTCCCACACCACCTGTTGGATTTACTTTAGCTTTTCCCAAAATAATAACTCCACCCCAATCACCATAATCTCTATCTCCGATATCTTGATTTGATGTAAAAATAATTGGGTTGTTTACAGAACCTTGCGCATTAATTTTTGAGCCTTTGGTAATAATTAGTGTTCCTTTTGATGATAAATCTCCTCTTAGAATTGTTCCTTCCGGAATGGTTAAAGTTGCTCCATTTTTTACAAAAACATAACCGTCTATTAAATACGTTTTACTGGCATCTAGCGTTGTGTTTGTTGTAATATCACCACTTAGCGTGGCATTTGTTGCTGGGTAATTATTGTTTTGTGGATTAAAATTAGACCAACCTGCAGTCCAATCAATTTTGCCAAATGCTCCAACAAAATCTGTTGAGTCAAATTTGAATGGTTGTTGTGCTTGAGCCACAAAATAGGCGCTCAATGCGATGATAGAAAGTAATGTCTTTTTCATTTTTTATTGTTTGTTAAATTATGGTGCAAACTTCGTAATCGCAGTTTTTGTTAGTCTTAACCCTATGTTATGCTTACGTTAATAATATAGCACTGCCTTTCTTTTAGAAGTAGTAATGTGGCAGTTAAAACAGGGAGAAGTTGTTAGTAAAATGGGAAAAGTTGTTGGTGAAGAACACTAACCACGGGAGTAGGTACACCAACCACGAGAGAAAAAAATACTTGTAAAATGAAAAAGCGCCCTTCGAACAAATCGAAGAGTGCTTTTTTGTGAATGATATTTTTTAAAACTTGTAATTAAAAGCAACACTTACCCCAGTTCCTGGAAGGTATTTTCTCATTACCCTAGAGGTATTTTTATCGAATTTAGTATTTTCAGTATCTCTGTTTTGATAAATTACAAATGCTTGTCCAAGAATATCACTGAATTGAACTTTAAGATTCATTCTGTCTTTTTTATCCATTTTAAATCCAATTTGTCCATCGATTACCGTTCTTGGATTTTCGTAGAAATCTGGATAAATATCCGTTCCTACAAACACAATTCTCCTACCAATTCTGTTACCTGAAATACCAAAGGAAATAAGATTGGCTGGGTTATCATAGGTAATACTTGCATTGAACACGTATGGGCTTTGTCCCTGCAATGGTCTAGGTTTTGCACCTACAATATTGGATACATCTACTTTTGAACGTATCCATGCGTAATTGGCACTCACATAAACATAGTTTTTCCAATTTTTGTATTGTGCTTTTGCATCATGTAATAAAAAAGAAAGGTTCTTTCTAAATTCAAACTCTATCCCATAATTCTCTGCTGATAAAGCATTTTGGTAGGTTGTAGAAAGTGTTCCACCACCAATATCTGCAGCCAATACTTGTTCTATAGGATTGGTGAAATGCTTGTAAAATACTGAAGCAGAAATTAACTGGTTTCCTTGGAAATATTTTTCAAATCTGGCATCATAATTTTGTATGGAGGTTCTTTCCAATTTGTCATTACCCACAACTTCAATAAATTTTGAAAAGTCAAAGAAGCTAAATGGGGCTAATTCTCGAAATTCTGGACGCGATAATGTTTTTGAAGCGCCCAGTCTTACATTTACATTTTCTTTTATACTGTAGTTAATATTTAATGAAGGTAAAACATCCGTTTTAGATTTGTCAATACTAATCTCATCTGTAGAACCTGCTTTGAAGGATTTTAATTGTTGATTAAACAACTCTACTCTTGCTCCATAAACCAATCTCAGTTTTTTAGCGATGGTTTGATCAAGCATGGCATAACCAGCATTTAAAGAAGAACTTCCTGTATATTCATCACTTTTGTTAGTGCTTTCTTTCAGAATAAATCCAGTTTTGGAGATATTGCTAGTATCAAATACTTGGTCTGCAGGAAGGTATAATAAGTTCCTATCAATTCTAGAATTGCTATAGGCTACATAACCCAACACACGTGCATTAAATTCTCTTGATCTCATTTGATGAAATCCGCCTAATTTTGCATTTATTTTCCCTAAGGTTTTGTTATCCACCAAGTTTTTTATCAAGTAGTTATAGTTTACAGAATAAATATTTTCATTTAATTCACTGTAAAACCTTCCAGCATCTAATGGACCTGGGCTTGGAGGCAGTACAAGTTTGTAAGGTGCATTGGTTTCTGCAGAATCTGATGGACGACTATACCTTATTCTTCTATAATCTGGTATTTGCTTGCTGATTTTGCTGTATCCAATATTCCAATCAAATAAAGTTTGTCCTTTAAAGAATGAATGCTCACCAACAGCTTGCGCAGATGCCAAAAGGTTTTGTTGGAAATACAAAGCACTTGCTTTAAAATCGGTAGCAGCTTGATAATCTGTTCCAGTTCGTAAAATAGTTTCATCGTTAGCATTGATGTTTAGTAAACTTTTTATTCCAAATTTATTGGTATTGTTCAGTTTCCATGAAAAGTTTAACATACTTCCAATAAATGCTGTTGAAGTATAGGAATTATCTGTATAAGAATAAATTTCCTCGGTTTTTCCGAAGTCTTGAATTATTTTAGCATTGTATTTATTTGACTTGTTATAAACAGTACTAAAGTTAATGCCTGCCTCTTTTTTAAATAATTTAAACGGTACCGCATAATTTACACTCAGTCCTAAATTTGGTAATGCTTTAATTGTTTTGGTACCAAAATTTCCATTAAATTTTTGAGAAACGGGAATGAAATCTGATTTGGAAGATATGCCTTGATAATCTTCAGTAGTAGGAATGTCTTTGGGCAAAGCTCTTGTTCCGTCATCAAAACCTAAGAAGTCATATTTTCCACCATTATAGGTTTCAAAATTCTTACCTGTTGTTAAGCTATGCATACCTAAACTAATACCCAAGTTAAAATTCTTTTTCAATGGAATGTCTCTCGTAACCAAACTAATAACACCTCCTGCAAACTCACTTGGCATATCCGGAGTAGCAGTTTTGTTAATACTCATGCTTTCTATTTGTGATGCAGGGAACATGTCAAAACTAAATGCTTTTCTATCCGCCTCTGAGCTTGGCAAAGGAGCTCCATTTAACAAAGCAAAATTGTATCGATCACTTAAGCCTCTTATAATGGCAAATTTGTTATCTTGAATACTGGCTCCACTTAATTTTTTAAGTACATCACCTGCTCCAGAAGCAGGTGTTTGTTTGATGGCTTCAGCACCCATTACTTCCATCATACCCATCCCTTTTTGTCTTACAGCAATTGTTCCAAGGCTTGAGCCAGAGGTGCTATTTCCTGTTAGTTTTACACTCTCTACTGAGGTTGATTTAGGGTCCAAGTTTATCGATAACTCATTGATTGTATTATCTGTAATTTGTACTTCTAGATTAAGGGTGTCATGCTTTAAATAAATTACTCTAAGCATATATTTACCCGTATCCAAACCAGAAAACTTAAATCTTCCATCAACATCGGTGTAGCCACTTTTTATAGAAGTATTTAGTTTCATTAACTGAACTTTAGCAAAAATACAGGTGTTGTTGTCAGCATTACTTTTTACTAAGCCAGCAAGACCACCTACTATTTGAGCTTCTAATTGAGCGGTGTAGATAAAGGAAAAAATGGTTAATAGTATACCTGAAAATATTTTCTTCATTGGTTGTATTTTGTTTGTGCAAAAGTACTACCCGCCTAAAAGTTATCATTAAATACCCAATTATATGATTGTTATGTTTGCGTTAAGGCAATGTTAACAGTTCATATTATGATGATTTTAAGGTAAATGCAAAAGTAGAACCTTCGCCAATGGTACTTCTTACATTTATAGTTTGGTCATGAGCTTCTAAAATATGTTTTACAATTGAAAGCCCTAATCCAGTACCACCCATGTCGCGAGACCTGCTTTTCTCAACACGATAAAAGCGCTCAAATAATCGTGGAATATCCTTTTGAGCAATGCCTTCTCCACCATCGGTAATTTCAATCATTAAAGTATCATCCATATTATAAAATGACACATTTGTTTCCCCTTCTTCTGCCCCATATTTTATACTGTTTGAAAACAGATTGGTAAGCACTTGCCGAATACCTTCTTTATCTGCAATTACAAAAAATGGTTTATTGCAACCTTCCTTAAACCGAAGTTTAATGTTTTTTTGACTGCTAATAACTTCTAGTTGCTCCCAAACCTCTTTGCTCAAAGTCCAAATATCAAATTTTCCAAGTTCTATATTAAAATCACCATTCTCTAACTTATTGATTGCCAATAACTCTTCAACCAACATTTGCAAACGATCTGCATTTTTAGCAGCTTTCTCCAGAAAGCGTCTGTTAACAGATGCATCATCCAATGCGCCATCTAACAAGGTGTGAATGTATCCTTGAATGCTAAAAATTGGAGTTTTTAGCTCATGGCTAACATTGGCTAAAAATTCCTTTCTAAACGCTTCCTGATTTTTTAACAATGCAATGATTTCACCTTGGTCTGAAGCCCAATTTTTTACATCTTCATTAACTTTATCTAGTGGGTCTGCATTACTCCATACATTGAGCTGGTCTTTGTTCAAGCTAGTTTTTTTTAGCTTGTGAATACTTTTATAAATTAATTTTATCCTTCGATAAATAAAGTATTCAATGCTATAAAGGGATAAAAGGAAGGCAAAAACAACAAAACAAATTGTAGCAACAGTCATAAATAAAGAAGTGGCCCCGCAAACAAGCAAGGCTAATAAAAAGAAAATGCCTAGCAATAAAGCGAAGAGCAGCGCAATTTGTCTTGGTATTAAGTTTTTTATCACAGGTCAAATTTATAACCAACTCCTTTAATTGTTGCTATAAGGTTATCCCCTAACTTTTCACGAATTTTTCTAATGTGCACATCAATTGTTCGGTCCACAACAAAAACATCAGTTCCCCAAACCTCTGCTAGGATTACTTCTCTGGTAAACACTTTGCCAGGTTTTGAGGCCAACAAATACAACAATTCAAATTCTTTTTTAGGCAGCACATAATCCTTGCCGTCTAAAGTAACCAAATAGGTTTCTTTATCAATTTTAAGGTTGCCAATTTCTAAAGCATCTTGTTGGGTTCCATTTAGTGGTCTTTTTCTTTGTAAGATTGCCTTAATTCTTGACAGTAAAATTTTTGGCTTTAAAGGTTTAACAATGTAATCATCCGCGCCTGCTTGAAAACCTTCAAGTTCCATCATTTCTTCACTTCTTGCTGTTAAAAATACAATGGCGATGTTCTTTAAATCTTTGTCTTTTTTTATCTTTTTTGCAGCCTCAATACCATCCATTTCAGGCATCATAACATCCATTAATATTAAATCTGGACGAAAGGATTTGGCTTTTGTGATTGCCTGCAAACCATTACTTGCATCTTCTACGAGGTAACCATTTTTATGCAAGTTGTAGGATATAAAGTCCAAAATATCCTCATCATCATCTACTACAAGTATTTTTGACTTATTAATTGACTGGTTTGCCATTTTGTTTCTATGTTAAAATTACATTGCGAAAATCACAATTTAAGATAAGCAAGGTATGAATTAATTGTTATCAAATCATTATGTTTTTTTTATTCAAAAACGAGGTAAGGTTTTAGCTTTTTCACTAAACTATCTCCTAGTAGTGATGCTTTCTGAAACTCTTCAAAGTTATTAATTTTCTGGTGAAATTGGATATATTTTACAATGCGATTGGCGGCAGGCCATTTGATGTAAGGATGACTAGCAAGTTCTGAAGCATTGGCAATATTTATGTTAATTTTATTGACGCTGCCATTACAGGTAATTTGGGGCGCTATTTTTAGAAAAATGGTATCCGTTATTCCATAAATCTCTTTTAGCTGTTCAATTTGATAAAAGCCACCCAATTCTTTTCTGCGTTTTGTGATTTTTCCGGCATAGTATGCACCAATTCCATAAACTTTTGTAAAAGTTGCACTGTCTGCATCGTTTAATTCTATTGGCTTTTTAGTAGCTTCTTGAGCAGTCTTGCTCACATAGTTATTTGTAGTAAGGGTTTGACTTGTTGAAGTTTCTTCTAGGATAAAGTATTTTTTTAGTATGTTTAGTTTTATACTGTCCAAACCATAAACTTTTTCTACTTGTGACCAATTTTTATAAACTTTAATGGCCTTTCTGTAATTTAAAATTGAGTTAGCAGTTTTGCTGTCAATTCCCACGGTAACAAAATCTTTCCATGTTGCATTATTGAGGTCGGTAATTTTAAAGGCTGCTGTGTTTTTTTCATACTTTGCATCTCCTTTATTGGTAGATTGCAGATACTTTACTTGTTGATTTTCTAATTGGTTAACATAAATTTCTTGATATGCAAGTTTGGCTGGAGGTCTAAAAAAAGCATCAAATACAAAGGGAATTGTTGCAAAAATGATTGCCAAAAAAAGGAGTGCATATGTTGCACTCCTTTCAGATTGGGTATAAGTAAACCAATTTTTAATAAAACTGAATTTGCTTTTTTTTGTCATTGCTTTTTTTATCCGACACTTGCTGCCGCTACTTCGTTTATGTCTTTTGGATAATCGCCATTGTCTAATTTAGCTTTAATGGCTTTAAATGCATTGATGGTTTCTTCTACATCTTCCAAAGAGTGCACTGCCGTTGGAATTAACCTTAAAATAATAATTCCTTTAGGAATAACAGGATAGGTAACCAAGGAACAGAAAATATTAAAATTTTCTCTTAAGTCGTAGGTTAAATGTGATGCCTGTGCCAAGGTACCTTCTAAAATAACTGGAGTTACTGGGGTGGTTGTTATTCCAATATTAAAGCCATTTGCTTTCAATCCAGACTGCAATGCATTTACAATCTTCCATAAGTCATCCTTGTGTTGAGGGTTTTCTCTCAGCATTTCTAATCTTTTTAAAGCCCCAATTACCAAAGGCATGGGTAGAGATTTAGCAAAAATTTGAGAGCGCATATTGTATCTTAAAAAATTAATGACCTCTGGTGTAGAAGCAATGAATGCACCGATACTCGCCATACTCTTTGCAAAGGTGGAGAAATAGATGTCAACGCCATCTTGGCAATTTTGCTCTTCTCCTGTTCCAGCACCGGTCTTTCCCATTGTGCCAAAGCCATGTGCGTCATCCACAAACAGTCTAAATTTAAACTTCTTTTTTAAGTCGATTATTTCTTTCAGCTTTCCTTGAGAACCACTCATTCCAAAAACCCCTTCGGTAATAACCAATATGCCACCTAGCTTAGGGTCAACTAATTTTTCAGCTCTTTTTAATTGAATTTCTAAACTGTCTAAATCATTGTGTTTATAAACATATCTTTTGCCCGCATGTAAACGAACTCCATCTAAAATACATGCATGAGATTCGGCATCATAAACGATTACATCATGCCTGTCTACTAAGGCGTCAATTGCAGATACAACTCCCTGATATCCAAAGTTTAATAAAATACTGTCGGGTTTGTTTACAAATGCAGCTAACTCTCTTTCAAGTTGTTCATGGTAATTGCTATTGCCACTCATCATTCTTGCACCCATAGGATAAGCACAACCATAATCTGCAGCTGCATCAGCATCAGCTTTTCTTACTTCAGGATGATTTGCCAAGCCTAAATAGTTGTTCAAACTCCAGTTTAAACGCTCTTTGCCCATAAAATTCATTCGAGGTGCAATTTCTCCCTCTAGTTTTGGAAAAGTGTAATATCCATGTGCATTTTTACTGTGAATGCCCAATGGACCCATGTTTTCCTGTACCTTTTCAAAAATATCTCTCATATTATTATTTATTCTTTCAACCTAATTTTCCACTAAGTTTAGTGCAAAGGTAATATTAAATGACATTTTTTTTATTTGTTTTTACCCAAACCTTGGTGTTATTAATGTGCAAGGTAATTTTTAGGTATTTATCTTAGTTTATTTTCTCTTAATACAAAATTGAATTTTTTTCAAGAGTTAACCTAATTGTATTTGGTGTATTTATTTTTTTAAGTATCTGTTAGTTAACCTGTTAGGTGATTTAAATAGGGTTCTTTTTCTTTTATCTAAAATAATATGATTTGCAAAAAAGAAGTTTTATCTTTGCAAGTTCAAAATCGTGATGGTTAAATTGAAATTTTTAAAGTTTTTTATTTTCTCTGTAATAGCGTTTTTCTTTGTTGGATGTGGAGATTATGGTAAATTGCTTAAAAGCAAGGACAATGATTTGAAATATAAAGCTGCCCGTGACTATTATGCTAAAGAAAAGTATGATAAAGCATTGCCCCTTTTTGAAGATGTTTTAGCCGCGTGGAAAGGGCAGGATAGGAGTGAGGAGGTTTATTACTATTATTGTTATACCCAATATGGTATGGGTAATCTTCCTTCTGCTAGTTTTCATTTTAAGAATTTTACAGAAACGTTTTTTACGAGTAAACACTTGGAGGAATGTGCCTTTATGCATGCTCATTGTGAGTACAATATGGTTTTGCCAATTAGATTAGACCAGACACAAACTAAAAGGGCTATCGATGAGCTACAACTATTTATTAATTTACACCCAAAATCTTCCTATGTTGACAGTTGTAATACCTTAATGGATGATTTGCGCCTGCAGTTGATAAAGAAGGATTATAACAATGCAATACTATATTACAATGTAGGTAGGTATAAAAGCGCAATTACAGCTTTGGATAACCTATTAAAAGATTATCCTGGAATGGATAATGAAGATGAAGTAGAGTTTTATATTGTAAAATCTTACCAACAACTTTCTGAAAACAGTGTTCCCGAAAAGCTAAAAGAAAGATGGACAAAAACCACTGAACTAAGTAATAACTTTATACAAAAATTTGGCACTTCTAATAAATATGCGGCACGCGTTGTTGCAATAAAGGAAACTGCTGATAAAAGATTAAAATTACTCAAATAAAAATAATCCCATGGAAAACAAAAAAATAGTTAAACCAGTTAGATCTGCAATTAGCCGTGATTTAAACAAACTTGAAGAAGGTACTGATAATATTTACCAAACAATCGCTGTTTTGGCAAAAAGAGCAAATCAAATTTCAGGTAATGTAAAAGAGGAGCTTCAATCTAAATTGGCTGAATTTGCTGCGGATAGTGATAACCTTGAAGAAATTTTTGAAAACAGAGAACAAATTGAAATAAGCAGTTATTACGAGCAATTGCCAAAACCAACATTGTTGGCTATTCAAGAGTTTCTTGAAGAAAAAATCTACTTCAGAAAGTCTGATGAAGAGCTTAATAAAGGGTAAGAAAATCCTTTTAGCGGTAAGTGGTAGCATAGCTGCATACAAAATTGCAACCCTCATACGACTTCTAGTCAAAGAAGAGGCGTTAGTAAAAGTTGTGATGACAGAGGATGCCATTAATTTTATTACACCACTTACACTTAGCACACTATCTAAAAACCCTGTTTATCATCAGTTTTTAAAAAATGAAGCGGGTGAATGGGTAAATCATGTCGATTTGGGTTTGTGGGCAGATTTAATGGTGATTGCACCTGCTACTGCAAAAACAATTGCAGGTATGGCTCATGGATATTGTGATAACCTATTGGTTGCTTGCTATTTATCTGCCAAGTGCCCAGTAATGTTTGCACCGGCTATGGATTTAGATATGTATGCCCACCCAAGTACAAAAAATAATATTGAAACACTGAGCTCTTATGGAAATTTACTGATTCCAGTGGGCAATGGAGCATTGGCTAGTGGACTTTCTGGTGATGGCAGAATGGCGGAACCTGAAGATATTTTCAGTGCTATAGCAAACCATTTTACTTTAAAAAAAAACAATAAAAAGGTACTGATTACTGCAGGTCCAACTTATGAAAATATTGATCCTGTGCGTTTTATTGGTAATTACTCTTCTGGCAAAATGGGTTTTGCATTGGCAAAAGCCTATGTCAATGCAGGGTATAACGTTGATTTGATTGCAGGGCCTGTAAGTTTACAGGAGCCAAATGGTCTAAATAGTTACACTGCTGTTCATTCTGCTAAAGAAATGTTTAATGCGGTTAACGAGAAGTTTAAAAGCGCAGATATTTGCATTATGGCAGCGGCCGTTGCCGACTATACGCCAGAAGAAGTATCCAGTAAAAAAATAAAAAAAACAGATGCCAAAATGAATATAGCGTTGTCTAAAACAACCGATATATTGGCAACTATAGGTAAGCTAAAGACAAAAAAGCAGATTTTGGTTGGTTTTGCGCTTGAATCCAATGAAGAAGAGCAAAATGCATTGGGCAAGTTGGAAAGAAAAAACTTGGATATGATTATTTTAAACTCTATCAATGATAAGGGAGCGGGCTTTCAGCACAATACCAATAAAGTTACAATATATACTGCAAAGGGAGATAAACAGCAGTTTGAATTGAAAGATAAGCAAGCCGTGGCCAATGATATTTTAAATTTTATTGAAACCAAATTTTAAATGGTACTATATTTGACCGAAGTAAAACTATGATGTGGATGAAAAAATGGGGTCTAATTATTATATTGGTGTCATTTAGCACAAAATTTGTGTTGGCTCAAGAGCTAAACTGCAAGGTTACCGTAATTTCACCAACAATACAAATGTCTAATAAACAGATATTTAATAGCATGCAGCAAAGCATTTGGCAGTTTATGAATACCAAGAAGTGGACGTCAAATCAATATGAACCACAGGAGAAAATTGAATGCAATTTGCAAATAGAAATTACTTCTGCCAGTACGGATAAATTTACTGCCAAGGCACAGTTGAATGTATTAAGACCCGTTTATGGAAGTTCTTATAAAACAATTATTTTTAATCAGGTAGATGCTGAGTGGGCATTTAATTATGTTGAGTTTCAATCCATGGAGTTTCAAGAAAATGCCAGTGTTTCTAATTTAACAAGCCTTTTGGCGTTTTATGCATATATTATTTTAGGGGTTGAATATGACACTTATTCGCTAGAGGGTGGAACGCCCTATTTTACCAAAGCCCAAAATGTGGCAAACATCAATGCAAATGATCCTGGTTGGGATGCAAATGCAGGTAACTCTTCTTTGAATAATCGGTATTATTTGATAGAAAATTTTATGAATGCCCGATACAAGCCTATAAGGCAAGCTGCTTATGAATATCACAGATTAGGTTTAGATATTATGTACAAAGAGCCTGATAAAGGTAGAGAGGCCATTACCGAAGCGGTAAAACTGATTGAGCCTGTTGCGCAGTTAATGCCCAATACCTTAATTATTAAAGTGTTTTTCAATGCAAAAGCCAATGAGTTGGTAGAGTTATACAAACAGGCACCATCCGTAGATAAAAATAAAATGGTAACTTTACTCAACAAGTTGGACCCTGCCAATAAATCTAAGTACGACAAGATTAAGGAGTGATTTGGGATAGATTGGAGTAATTTTTCATAGATTCTTTTATGATACTTGCCAATCAGTTGCTAATTAATAAACTGTAGCTTTCAGGCAAGATGTTTTATGTAATTTTATAAATAAACTTAAACAATATGTTATTTTTAAAAATTTGCTGGCAAACCGTCATTTGCTAAAATAAACAATTGTTGTATTTTAATTCTGTTTAATTTAATAAGGAAAATTTATATTTTGTTGGATTTTCAATTATCGAATCCTTTGATGTAATTTGAGTCTTGTAGAATAAAACAAAGTACCATTTTAAAAGGATATTACTTTTTAGAATGTTTAAAATCAAGTATTTAGAACGGTATTTAGGCTTTTGGGAAATATATTATTGTTGGGAAAGCTTTGGTGAAATAGCGCATTTAAATGCTACTTTGGTATTATAAATCAAAGGTTTGTTGTGTATTTGTCTGATTTTTAGACTTGTATGTAATTACCGGAAATAATTTTCAATAAATGTTCATTTAATATTAACAGAAATTAAGCAAGTTAATTGTTTGGATTTGCATGTTTAGAGGGGTAAAAAATTTTACTATTTAGACTTCTTTCAATATTTTGTGACGTTTTATTGAGCCATTTTTGCTATAAATAACTTAAAATTTAAACAAATGTGCAATTTGTTTAACCTAAACGGAAAATTTTTATATTTGATAATCAGTAAGTTAAGTATATTGAAGGAAAAAAAGTTAAACAAAAATTTTTTTTGTTTAATATTGGCTTATATTTGCTGTAACAAAACAACAATAAAATAAAAAGTAATGAAAACAATATTCACAATCTTACTAGGTTTAATTTTAACTAATTATACTTATGCAACAAAATCTATCATCTCAGGCACCGTTATTGCAAGTCCTTCTACGGCCTCTGCTTTAGTGACGGGTGATACATTGCTTATTACTGGATCACTTGTTCTAAATTCTGATTATACAGTTCATGCTAATAATGATATTACTGTACAAGTAGATGGGGGTTCTATTGTGTGGAATGGAAACTACACTTTTAGCTTGGGTGTCAATTCATATCTTTATTTATTCAACGGAGCTTCATTAGTTAATGGTATAGGAAGTTGTAATGCTAACAAAAGAATTCGGTTTGGTACAATTGATATAGTAAGTTGCAATGGTGGCGGTGGTGTCGGGACTTATTCATTTGGGACCTTCAATTCTATGGGAGGCGGAGGGGCTTCAGGTCCACTTCCTGTTGAACTTGTTAGTTTTGATGCAAAAAGATTAACCAATCAAGCCATTCAAATTTCTTGGACTACTGCCAGTGAATTGAATAATGCTGGATTTGAAGTTGAAAGAAGCGATGACGGTGTTAATTTTGATGTTATCAGTACTGTTGATGGAACCAACACCAACCAAGTAAAAACGTATGCTGTGATAGACAATGCTCCTACTTCAAAAGTGGCATATTACCGATTGAAGCAAATTGATAACAACATGACCTTCTCATATTCTAATACGGTTAAATTGGCATCAGTGAGTTCATTAGTAAAACCAGTGGTAGGGTTATATCCAAATCCAAATCAAGGGGTGTTTACTGTGCAATTTAATGCGACTTATGCTGCTGAATTGGAAACGAAAATCTATGATTTAAATGGTAGTTTGGTGTCGGTAAACAGCATTCAAAGTCATGAGGGAGACAATACCGTAAAAATGAATTTTGAATCATTGCCAAGTGGTACTTATATGGTAGCTATCCAAATTGATAACCAAACTTGTCTAACCAAGTTTCAAAAATTGTAATTCTATTCAAAGTTTGTTGCTTTGTAAATTAAAACTGTACTGAAAGTTTTAGAGAAGTATTAAAGAAGACCAATTGTAATTATAAATCAAAAAAAAGAGCCTAGATTAATCTAGGCTTTTTTTTTGATACCTCCAGAAAGAGTCAACTATATTTTTGGATAAGACCGCAATTTACAGTCGGGCAAGTTTCTGTTTGGTTTCTGTTATGCATTGACAAAAAACAGCGCTTATTGAGGTGTACTTCCCTAAATCAGGTTCATTAATTCGCCTATTTTTAAATTTTTTTGTTCCGTTGCGCTTGATATGTGCTTCAATTGCTCTTGCCATAGCTCTGCTTGAGCAAGGGATTTTTAATTTGAGCATCCAATGACAATCTTTAGCTGTAAATGAGCCTTTGAAAAATCCAGAATTATGCAATTCTAATCTTTTATCCAAGTCTGAAGTTTCACCACAGTAAAACATATCCAATTTTTTGCTATATATCAAATAAACATGGTGCATAAAAAAGGCTTCATTTTTAAATGAAGCCTAAGTTTTTTTGTGGTACCTCCAGGAATCGAACCAGGGACACAAGGATTTTCAGTCCTTTGCTCTACCAACTGAGCTAAGGTACCATTGATTTTCAAATGGAGTGCAAAAATACGCTTATTTTTATTATATGCAAACAAAATAATTTCTCAATTCACATTTATTTTTCTGCGTTTTAGTTTGTGGTATTTTTATAAAATACGTGTAAAAATAATTTTTAGTAACGAAGTTCTTCGATATTAATTTTATTGTCTTATGTTTGAAAATCTAAATTCGACATGCAGTATTTATCTCAAATAGCGTTTTTATTGGTGCTGGCAACAGCTACTTATTTTTTTGTTAAAAGTGTTACAACCATCCGTAGGAATATTTTATTAGGTGCTGATTTTGTGCCAGATTCCACTCCCTTGTTTCGCTTAAGTAACATGACGCGCGTTGCCTTGGGTCAAAGTAAGATGGTGGTAAGACCAGTAGCTGGCTTTTTTCACATCCTTATTTATGTGGGATTTATTCTTATCAATATTGAGGTTTTAGAAATTATTTTAGATGGTATTTTTGGTCAGCACCGATTATTCAGCCAACCTTTGGGCGGCTTATACTATGTTGCTATTGGCTTTTTTGAAATTCTAGCCTTGCTAGTGATTATCGCCTGTGTGGTTTTTTTATTGAGAAGAGATGTTGTGAAATTAAAAAGATTGAACAGTGTTGAATTAAAGGGGTGGCCAAAAATGGATGGTAGAAATATCTTATTAATTGAACTCTTTTTAATGCTTGCTTTGTTGGTAATGAATGCAAGTGACGGTCCATTGCAGGCACAGAGCAGTCTACCTATTTCATCATGGCTTGCACCAATTTTTAATGGCGTCAGTGAGCCCAATTTGCACCTAATAGAAAGAACGGCATGGTGGGTTCATATCATTGGTATCATGCTTTTTCTTAATTACATACCATATTCAAAGCACCTGCATATTTTTTTGGCTTTTCCCAATACTTATTTTGCCAAGCAAGAACCTAAAGGCAAGTTCAAAAACATTGCTGCTATAACTACAGAGGTAAACTTAATGATGGATCCTGCTGCCGTTGCACCAGAAAACTACGAACCACCGAGTAGCTTTGGCGCTAAGGATGTTAAAGACTTGACATGGAAAAACTTGCTAGATGCCTATACTTGCACTGAATGTGGACGTTGTTCTAGCGTTTGTCCTGCCAACATTACTGGCAAACTTTTATCTCCACGTAAAATAATGATGGATACCAGAGATAGGGCAGATGAATTGGGTAAACACATTGACAGCAAGCCAGAGACCATGCATGATGGCAAATCGTTGCATGAAAAAATTAGTAAAGAGGAATTGTGGGCATGCACCAGCTGCAATGCTTGTGTGGAGGCATGTCCAGTGGAGATAAACCCTTTGGATATCATCATGCAAATGCGTCAGTATTTGGTAATGGAAGAGGCTACAGCACCGTCAGAAATTAACAACATGTTAACCAATCTGGAAAACAATGGAGCTCCTTGGCAATTTTCTGCAATGGATAGGGCTAAATGGGCTGAGTAGGGTTTTTAATTTAGAATTATTAATTGAAAATTAATTTTTCACTTGTAATGCAATAAAAAGAAATTTTGCTTTTCTCAAGGGTGTAATGACGAAATGCTTTGTTACTCAATGACATTTGACATTAGTTTTTAAATTTTATGATACTCAATCATTTTTAATTTTTCATTCATAATTAAACATTTAAAATCTCTTTTAACTGTTCATAAACCATTTTGAGTTTTTGGTTTTGTAAAAAGTTGGAGGCAGCATGTATTAAATAATGCAAAGTTTTTTTTCGTAAGGAATTGGGCAATTCTAAAGCTTCAATACCATCAATTGGACAAGCAAGGCACATTTGAATAGCCGCAGCCATTTCCTGATCATCAAACAATGATTGAACAGAAATTGTAGACGGATTTTCAAAACCAGGTTTAGGTAAATAGCCTACTATTTTCAACAGGTGACAAGTAAAATGCAATGGAACAATGTTAAGTCCTGATTTATTTTCTTCGATATACTGAATGTAGTTGAAGGTAAAGTCAAATAAATCTTCATCCGCATGGTCCTCATGAACAAACTGTAAAAGTATGTTTGCCATATAACTGCACACCAAAATTCCATGAGGTTTACCATGAATGTAAGATAAAGGAGGGGTGTTTTTTAACTCAACAAGGTGCAATAAATTGTTGTTTTTGGTTTGTTTGGTAACGACATCACACAGACTCAATATTTGGTAAAGACCAACGGTTGACCCCTTTTTGGATATGTTTTTTCTAACACTTCTCGATAGAATAGAAACTAAACCTGCTTCTTGAGCAAAAAACTTGGTGATAACTCCTGTTTCACCAAACTTAGTGTTCTTTAGCAATATTGCCTTGTGTTTCTGTAACAATCTATTTTAAGAATAAGATTTTTGCTACATTGGTTTCTTCTGCAGTTTCATCAGCTACCAATACTAAATATACTCCACTAGAAATTTGTTCATTGTTGAGGTTCCTACCATTCCAAATTAATGTCCCTCCGTTGCTTCTACCTTCAGAGACCAATTGTCCATTGAGGTCAGTAATTTTAACCAAGGAATTTTCTTTGAGGTTTGTAATGGTGATATACCCAGTAAATCCAGAACGCACAGGGTTCGGAAAAACTTTGATATTGTCAAGGTTCTCTTTGGGGTCTGTGGCAAATCCACGATAAGAAATAATACCTTCTTGTGTTCCAAAAAATATTTCACCAGAGTTGGGTTGAATACCTACAGTATAAACTAAATTGCTCAGCAAAGGACTATTGTCAGTATTGAATCTCATCAAAATACTATCGGCATTTTTGGATATTAAAAAGACACCTCTGTTAGTAGCAATCCATTTTCTATTGCCACCATCCGTTTTTAAGTCATTGATAATTTCATCACCCAATAAATAATCTGTTTTATTGCCTTGGGTAATAATCAGTCTGTCCGACTCAAATTTGCCAGGGCCGTCAAAAACACGATTGGGGTTTCTGATTACACAAAGCCCTTGTGTGGTTCCAATCCACATTTCTCCGTCTTTATCCATGGTTATAGAAACCACATTGTTATTGATTAATTTCCCTGAACCCTCTTTAGCTGTAATTTCAACATACCGGTCATCAAACTCATTCAAGGGTGTATTGTTGTCATCATAAACTAAAATGCCAATGGTGTTGCTCAAGGGTGTAATTATCCATTTGTAATTGTTTTTATCAACTACAATTTTTCCGGTGCCTTTAATATTGCTAACTGAGCCATTCATAACCAACCTAAATGCCTTCCATTTGCCATCTGGAGTCCTAACAGAAAGGTTGCTATCTGGGTGAGATGGGTTACTTATCCAAAGGTTGTTATTTTTGTCAAATGCTGCTCCATTACTTATTAAAAAACTGTTAGCAGGATTTTTGCGCAAGGAGCTGTTTGTTTCGTCATAAACCTTTACCGGTTCAAAATTAGTGTTGTATGAAATAATACCACCAGATTGCGAGGCAATTATAAACTCACCCAAAGTAGAACTATAGGTAGCATGTGTAAAATCTCTAATATTGTCAAGCAAAGGGTTTGAAGGACGGTTTATCCATACGCCATTGGTGAAGCGTCCATAACCGGCATTGCTAAAAAGTGGGTCAAATCCACGATTAAATCCACCGCCCATTACCCATAAATCGTCAAGTACTGGAACCATTGAGAATGTTGTCGAAAAATTAGGTCCATTAGGTAAAACTGGAAACTCATTAGCGTCTGTTTTTAGAAGCAGTCCGAACCCTTTGATTACCATCCACAATTCTCCTTTTTCATCCAGAATAGCTTTTTTTATGGTATTGACGGTATAAGATTTAACAATACTGTTTCCTTCAAAAATCATTATTTTTCCGTTTCTAGCTGCAACTAATTTGCCGTAACACACCGTTAAGCTTTGCAATTCATCTTTACCGTTGCTTTCTACATCAATCCATCCATTGTTGTAAAACGAAAAATTACTGTCTGGGTCAGCATATAAACTACCATTATAAGCGGTAACATGATTGGCACCTCCAGGTCCTCCAAGCCTTGTCCAACTTGTGAATGAGGCTAAATTAACAGAACTTTTATTGAGGGCGAAAAATACACCTTCTGGGGTTGCTATATAAATACTATCACCCAAGGTAGTACAAGCTTTAACATTGGCTACAGCACCATTATTGGCAATATTGGTATAGCTTTCTTTGATTTCTTCCTTGTCTAAATCTAAAACTAAAAGTCCATATGAACTGCTTAAAAAAGCGTATTGTTTGTGAAAATGTATGTGGTAAATGTTTTTCTCTCCCTGAATACTTTTTTTAAGAAAGGCATCAATATTGATAATTCTGTTATTTTTAACAATATCAATATTTCCATTTTTATAAGCAATAAGCAGCAATCCTTTGTCAAAATTATATTTAGCCACAGCCATTGATACTTCAGAGAAGCCTTGCACTTTTGAAAGCCTCTCAATACTGCCATCTTTTTTATTGTGATAAAATGAACCAAATTCTGCAATAGCCAAATGATTTTCAGGTGTTTCAGTAAGCTCTGTGCAATTGGCATAGGGCAGGTGCACTCTCCATCCACCAGTTGGTATGTTAGCTTGACCTATTGAATAAAGGGCACAAAGAAAAAATAAAATTAATGTGAAAATTTTCCGAAACATACGTTTACAAAAATAAGTAATTGATTGCTGATAAAAGAATTTTCATTTCATAACAACGTAAGATTTAGGATAAAATTTTTTCTGTGCTTAGCCAAACAAATAACTAAACACTTCTTCAATTTTTCCGAAAGTGTTAATTTTAATATTGTGTTTTTTTAAATCTCCTATTTTATTGAATTTAGAAATAACAATTTCTTCAAATCCTAGCTTTTCCGCCTCTTGTATGCGTTGCTCAACCCTGCTTACTGCCCTAATTTCACCAGAAAGTCCTACTTCTGCAGCAAAAGTTGTTTTAGATGGCAGCGCCAGCGTTTGATAAGAACTCAAAATAGCACCTACAATTGCCAAATCAATTGCAGGGTCTTCTGTTCTTATTCCACCGGCAATGTTAATAAAAACGTCATGGGCGGCAAGCCTAAACCCACATCTTTTTTCTAAAACTGCCAAGAGCATATTTAATCTACGCATATCAAATCCGGTACCATTGCGCTGCGGTGTTCCATACACAGCAGAACTAACCAAAGCTTGTACCTCAATCAATAAAGGGCGCATGCCTTCCATTGAAGCACAAATTGCTATACCGCCTAAATGATCATCTTTTTGCGAAATTAATATTTCACTGGGATTACTTACTTCTCTTAAGCCTATTCCTTGCATCTCATATATGCCCAATTCATTGGCACCACCAAACCTATTTTTAACAGAGCGCACCATGCGGTAAGTGTGGTGTCTATCACCTTCAAAATGAAGAACAGTGTCTACCATGTGTTCCAATACTTTTGGTCCAGCAATCATTCCATCCTTGGTGATATGTCCCACGATAAAAACAGGTACCTGTGTTTCTTTTGCTAATTTTATGAGTGCAGCAGCACATTCTCTAACTTGAGAAACACTGCCTGGAGATGATTCAAGAATATTGGTATACAATGTTTGAATTGAATCAATAATCAAAATTTGTGGATCAATATCATTGAATTGGTCAATAATATTTTCTAAAGACGTTTCTGTTAAAACATAACAATTGTCATTTTTTCTTCCTAATCTTTCTGCCCGCATTTTCACTTGTGCTTCACTTTCTTCTCCACTTACGTACAATATTTTAAAATTATTTTGTAAGGCAAGCTGCAATAGCAGTGTAGATTTTCCAATTCCTGGTTCACCACCAAGCAAAACCACTGAACCTGTAACCAATCCGCCACCTAAAACCCTATTTATTTCTTGGTCTGTAAATACAAGTCGTTCATCATTTTTATACAGTACATCCTGCACTGGCATAGCAATCCTAGCCTGTGTTTGATAGGCCTGAACGGTTTTTGAAGGAGCCCTGACTACTTCTTCATCAATGGTATTCCATTCACCGCAACTATTGCATTTTCCCAATGACTTGGCATAATTTGCACCACAATTTCTACAAACAAATACTTTTTTATCTTTAGCCATTTTTTATCCGTGAACAAATTTAAGCATAAAAACTGGGTGACCTCAGAAAAAAATGCACAGGTTTGTAACGTGTCGTTTGTATGTAAAAAAAGGTGTTGCAGAAAAAAATTAACGCCATTTATAAAAATTTAAAATTTATTCACATTAAACTTTGTAATATTTTCATACTTTTGCAAGCAAAGAAATAAATAATAATCACATACTAATGAAAAGAAAATTGTTTGCAATATCATTTGCGCTTATGACTTTATCAAGTCCGTTATCCATGTTTTCACAAGGTGCTGCGGTTGACTCAACTACAGTTACTGCTGAAGCGCCAGCGCCAGCGCCTCCTGTAGAAGATGCTGTGGAAGAGGCAGCAACGCCAATTCCAGATGAAGGTGCTCATGCCATCATCAAAAATAAATTTATCGAAGGTGGTGTTGTTTGGATGACTCCAGTATTGTTGTGTTTAATTTTAGGATTAGCGGTTGCAATTGAAAGGATAATTAGTTTGTTTATGGCAAGCGGTAATACCAACAGGTTTAAAGATAGTATTGAAGCGCATTTGAAAAATAGGGATGTTGAGGCTGCAAAGGCTGAAGCTAGAAATACTCCAGGACCAATTGCGAGTATTTATTACCAAGGTTTGGATAGACATAAAGAGGGCTTAGGTGTTGTAGAGGGTTCTGTTGCTTCTTATGGTTCTGTTCAGGTTTCTAAACTAGAAAGTGGTTTGGTTTGGTTAGGATTGTTCATTGCATTGGCGCCCATGCTTGGTTTCTTGGGTACTGTAATTGGTATGATTCAGGCATTTGATGATATTCAGGCTGAAGGAGATATTTCTCCAACAGTGGTTGCTGGTGGTATTAAAGTAGCACTTTTAACTACAGTGGCTGGTTTGATTGTTGCAATTATTCTTCAAATTTTTTATAATTTTATCACCTCTAAAATTGATTCAATGGTTGGAGATATGGAAAGTTCATCTATCGATTTAGTGGATATGATGTTGAAGAATGAAATTGTAAAGTAAAATAGATAATTTATCATGACGAAAAACGGAAGATTAATATATTATCTCATTGTAGCTGCATTAACGCTGTTTGTGTTGGTGTATATCTTTGGGGTTGAAAATATAAAGGAAATTGAACTGTCTAAAAACTCTGTAGGTGTTAGCATCGGAATGGTTATTACTTACATACTTTTAGGTGTTGGTTTAATTGGAGTTTTGGCCAATTCTGCCAAGGGGATGATTAACAATCCTCAATCAGGTATTCGCTCCTTAATAGGAGTTGGTATTATTTTGGTTTTATTCTTAATTGGCTATCTATTAGATGGTGGAGGAATGAGAGCAGGATGGGAAAAATTTGGTGTAGATAGCAATGGCGTCTCTAAGGCAGTAGGTGGTTCATTAATAATGATGTATATCATTTTGTTTGGCGCAATCCTACTTGCAGTATTCGGCCCATTTTTAAGATTGCTAAGAAAAAATTAATAAAATATGGCAAAGTCAAAAAGAACTATTCCTGAAATCAATGCAGGGTCAATGGCTGACATTGCTTTCTTGTTGCTCATATTTTTTCTTATTACTACTACCATGGCCAATGACCAAGGTATCTTAAATATTTTGCCACCACCTATTACAGGTCCACCACCTCCAGTTAAAGAGAAAAATGTACTTAAAATATTGGTCAACGCTAATGATCAAATTTTGGTTGAAGACAAATTGTACATGAAGTTGGATGAGTTGGAAGAGTTTACCGAAAAGTTTTTGAAGAATAATGGAGTAGATCCAGAATTGTCAGTGAGCCCAGAAATGGCAGTAGTTTCATTGAAAAATGACAGAGGTACTTCATATAACTTCTACATTCAAGTTCAAAATAGGTTGCGAAAAGCATACAATAAGTTTAGAAACGAACTGTCACAAGAAATGTATGGGGCAAACTTTGCTGATTTGTCCGAGGCAAAACAAGAAAAAATTAAAGAGAAAGTTCCACAAAGGATTTCTGAGGCCGAACCAGATGATATAGGAGGAGATTTATAATATGTCAAAATTTAAAACAAGAAGAGTTAAGGGAACACCTGCAATATCTACTGCATCATTGCCGGATATTGTATTTATGTTGTTGTTCTTTTTTATGACGGTAACAAAAATGCGCTCTACAGAGGTAATGGTTAAAATAAAAATACCAAAGGCCAGTGAGGTTACAAAAATTACGGATAAAAAGTTGGTCCATTACATTTATATTGGGCAGCCAATGGATGCAGGTATGTATGGAACAGGTTCTCGTATTCAAGTAAATGATGCTTTTATTTTAAAGTCAGATATACCAGCTTTTATTGAAACAGAACGGGCAAAAATGCCGGAGTATAAGAAAAGTATGATTATTACTGCATTGAAAGCCGATGTGAAGGTAAAGATGGGTATTGTTACAGATGTTAAGAAACAATTAAGAGATGCCAATCAGTTAAAATTAATGTATTACACCAACAAAAAGGGGAAAAAATAGTTCCTTTTTAAGGTTAAATATGGAAAACCCCGACTTGACAAAGTCGGGGTTTCTTTTTTGCATAAATTAGTGCAAATTTGCGCTAGTTAATGTCAAAGTCAATATCCTTAATTAAAAACAAATACAGTAGCCAATTGGCATTGTTTGAAAAGGAATTTAAACGAAGCACTAAAACAAATGTTGCTTTGCTTGACACAGTTATGAATTACGTTATCAAACGTAAAGGAAAACAAGTACGTCCTTTATTTGTATTGCTAACGGCCAATTTATTTGGGGAAGTCAATACTAAAACCTACCGTGCAGCAGCAATGGTAGAATTGTTGCACACAGCTACCCTTGCACATGACGATGTGGTAGACAATGCCTATAAACGAAGAGGGTTTTTTAGCATAAATGCCTTATGGAAAAATAAAATTGCGGTATTGGTTGGGGATTATTTGCTTTCAAGAGGCTTATTACTGGCAGTTGAGCACAAGGATTTTGATTTGCTTGAAATTATGTCCTCGTCTGTAAAGGCGATGAGTGAGGGAGAACTGTTGCAATTGGAAAAGGCAAGGCGGTTAGACATTACCGAAGAGGTTTATTTTAATATAATTTTAGGCAAAACCGCTTCATTAATTGCTTCGTGCTGTGCACTCGGTGCCGCTTCAATGCAGAATGAGCAAAAGGCAATAGAAGATTTATATAATTTTGGTATAAAAGTGGGACTGGCTTTTCAAATTAAGGATGATATTTTTGATTATGGCAAAAGTGATATTGGAAAACCATTGAGTATTGATATTAAAGATAAGAAAATGACCTTGCCCTTGATTCATACGTTGGAAAAATGTACAAAGGCAGAGAAAAGAGCAATCATCAAGATTTTTAAGAAGGAAACGATTAGCAGAGATGACATTGACTTTATAGTAGGTAAAGTGAATCACTTTGGTGGTATAAGCTATGCGGAGAAAAAAATGAATGCATTAATTGTGGAGGGGAAGCAGATTATTCAACCCTATATTAAAAACAAAAACCATGAAGATTTAATCACGTTGATTGATTTTGTGGTTGAACGAATTAAATAATATAGAAGCATCCATTGTAAATGAATGGGTGGAAAAATGACTGTTCTTGCGCAGTTAAGTATGTGAGTTAATAATCTGACGCAAATTGCGAAACAATGTTTACAGTACATTTTTCATGCGCTCAATTGTATTATAAACTATTGGGCAAATGTTGTAATTAAACATAATCTGTTTTAATCTATATTTAAAATGAGGTTGATGTAAATGAGGATAATCTTGGCATGATAGCGGTCTTGCATCGTAAATGGAGCATTTATTTGCGATTAGAAAGCTACACGGACTGCTTTTCATGTAGTGCATTTTTTTTTGGCTATCATATTCAGAAAATTTATTTTTTACAGTCACTTTATCTAAACATAGCTTTATGGATAAATTGGCAATGTCCACTTCAGACAGCGCAGGATGGAGGCTTTTACAGCAATTGCCACAAGTAGTACAATCTATTTTTAAGGTTTCTTCTTGTGCAATAAGATGCGCAGTATTATCGATTACCTTATCTTTAAGGTCTCTTAACCGCTTTACAAATGCAATATTTTCTGGATGACTTGATGACTTTTCAAATTTCATGGTACAAAAAAAGCTGTTCGCCACTTGGCAAACAGCTTGATGTAAAATTGTTATTCGTTAAACTATTTAACTTTTGTTGCTAATTCAGATCCAGCTTTAAATTTAACAACTTTTTTAGCTGCTATTTTAATTTCCTTTCCGGTTTGAGGATTTCTACCCATTCTTGCAGCTCTTTGGTTCACTGAAAAAGTTCCGAAACCTACTAGAATTACTTTGTCTCCATCTTTTAATGCAGCGGTAGTTCCTTCAATAAAGGCATTTAGTGCAGAAGCAGCTTGTGTTTTTGTAATTTTTGCTTCGCCTGCCATTTTGTCGATTAAGTCTGATTTATTCATCTTGTTATTTAATTGGTTCTTGTCGGTCAAAATTACACATTCTATGCATTTATGACAAGTATTATATATTTTTTTTTCTGAGGTAAGTATTAGGGATATTTTTTTTCAATTGTTTCAAGTAATTTTGTATGCACATTGCCGTTTTGCGATGCAATTACAAAATGTGCCTGCTCATAAAAATACTTTCTGTCTCGCAGTAAAGTATGCAATATTTGGCATACCTCTCCTTTATTTTTACCCGCAAACATCGGTCTTTCGTTTTTAGATAAAGCTATATGGTTGATGATTGTTTCAATGTCTAAGGTTAGCCAAACTACAATGCCCATTCGTTTTAATATATCAATATTATCAAAGAAACAAGGCAATCCACCACCGCATGCAACAATTTGTGGTTTGGGTTGTAATTCTTTCAAAAACTCCCTTTCAAGTTTTCTGAAATACAAAGCGCCATGAGTAAGGATTATCTCTGAAATACTTACATTCATAGCATGTTTCAAATTAAATTTTTTTTTAATTTTTTCATCACTGTCTATAAACGGTATATTCAGTGTTTTTGCCATACGTTCCCCCGCGTAAGTTTTACCGACTCCAGGTAAACCAATTAAAAATATGGGTTTACTTATTTGCATCAAATTTGCACCCTAGGGTCAAGTGCAGCGTATATAAAATCAACTAAAATATTAACAACTATAAAAATACAGGCTGTAAAAATTATTCCACCCATTACCACAGGAATATCAGAGTTTTGAACGGCCTCTATAGTTACTTTCCCCAAACCTTTCCAATTAAAAATATATTCAATAAAAAATGCACCTGCTAGCAAAGATGCAAACCATCCAGAAAGGGCGGTAACTATAGGATTTAGTGCATTTTTTAGAACATGGTTTTTTATAATTTGATACTTTGAAAGTCCTTTAGATCTTGCCGTTAAAATATACTCTTGCTTAATTACTGAAAGAACAGAAGATCGCGTTAATTGGCAAATAATACCAATAATTCTAATTGAAAGTGCAGCTGATGGCAATATTAAATTGCGCCATTCAATTGCGTAATTTTCTCCAAGCGCATCCAAGCTTCTCATGCTACCTGTCATTGAAAGACCAGTATATGCCGAGAGTAAATAGCCAAATACCCATGCAAAAAGAATAGCAACCAAAAAGCTCGGGAACGAGATACCTATGTTGCTGATAATCATGAGTAATCTATCGGGCCACTTATCTTGATTAAAGGCGCAGATCATTCCCATAATTATGCCCAATATGGCAGCAATGGTTAAACTGCTTACCGCTAATAAAAGTGTACCAGGCAATGCTTCACTTAAAATTTCTCCTACTCTTTTTTTGTTTTGAAATGAACGCCTAAGGTAAGGTGTTTTTATCCAAAGGTCATGTAACTTTCCATTGATAATTTTGATGCCCTTAATGGATTTGAAACTTTTAACAGATGTTGGATAGTATGAGATTGGTGACAAATCATTTAGATACAAAAGGTATTGAACGGCAGCTGGCTTGTCCAATCCAAACTCTTTGTTTATGGCCTCTGTACTTAATACGTCACTTCTTTGACCAGCTGCCATTGTAGTTGGGTCTGGAAGCAGCATAAGTAAAAAAAATACCAGGGTTACTACGCCCCATAAAATAAGCAAGCCCCTGGCTATTTTTACAAAGGCTTTTTTCAAGTTATTTTAAGGTTAGGTTATTCAATTCTTCGATTGTGGGGAGATTTCTAAAAGGCCATCTTTTAATGACCACAGCATCTTTTATCAAAATTAAGCCTGGGTTAGAACGAATCATGGATGCTAATAATTTATTGTCGGCACTGTAAAATGGATACAGAACGTCTTTGGTTTGTCGGTATTCATCTATTACAGACCCTCCAGATGATGTCATGGCATAAAATCCATGACCTGTTTTTGACCAAGCCATGTGAAGTTTATTCAATTTGGGTTGTACATTTTTATGTACCTCATCTAAGTATATTGAAACCAGTAATAAGGTATATCCTTTAGCCTGCATTATACTATCGGCAACATCAACACCATTGTTGTTGTAAATGTTCATCCAGTCATGTATTTCTGGCTTGTAGGCTTCTTTAATAGTTTTCTCAGATATCGTTTTAATAAAAGTTCCTTTTTCTGGAATATTTGGAGTAAAAGTGTTATTTTCAGAATTGTAAGTAACCAAAACCTCTTTGCCATTACTATCATTATACAACATAACTTTTTCAATAAGGTCATATTTTAGTGCACCTTCTGGTACTGCAATTCTTTTTCTTAAATTACTACCTGCACTATACTTTAAAAAATCAAAAACAGGAAGGTAAAGGTAACAATACATTGTAAAAAGTGTGAAAGCACCCATTAATAGAATCAGTAACGTTTTTGCAAATTTTGGAGAAAAAATAGGTTTTATAAATTTGGCGGTAAAAAATAACCAAAGTATAAGTATGGTTAAAATAACATCCTTTTTAAAACTATCCCATGGTGTTAATTTGATGGCATCACCAAAACATCCACAATCGGTTACTTTGTTGTAATATGCAGAATAAAAGGTTAGAAAAGTAAAAAATAATGTCATCAGTAATAACATCCAAACCGTGAATTTGCTTTTAAAGCCGATTAATAAGCACAAGCCCAAAAATATTTCAAAAAGGCATATGAACATAGCAATTGCTGTAGCAAATCCACTTAGTCCTTTGTAAAAACCGACAAGCCAACTACTTTTATGAAGGTATTTTGAAACATCAATAGCCTCTTCAAAAGTTGTTTTCTCTATGTTCAAAGAAATTGTTTTGTTATAAATCTCATTACCGCCAACCGTAGCAGTAACAATTACATTGCCTGCAAAAGCGCTATCTTCTGCGTAAAGCGTATCTCTTAAAATATTGTTGGAGGCTTGATTACAAAAAACAACCATTTCTTTTTCAGATTTTAAGATGGAGATAGTTTTTCCTGTTGCTGAATCTACTTCCTCATATTCCATAACATACTCCTCATCAGAAACCATGGTGTTTATAGAGAAAGTCTTAAACTCCTCTTTTTCATACAATGGAATGGAGTAGCTTTCACTGGCATACACGCTTTCAAAATTGATGGTAAAAGAATCTTGTTCTGCCTGAACATCCTGCGAAAAAACCTCGAAATATTCATGAAGTTTAATTGCAAAACCTTTGGTATCATTGCTTTTAATGAATCCTGAAAAGATGAAAAGCAAACCAACAAGTATGCGGAATAGATGTGTAATATATCTCATTAAAATTGTCTTTTTTCTTCTAGTCTAATAAGCGCAAATATACTATAGTTTATCATATCCCTATAATTAGCATCGACACCCTCAGAAATTAAGGTATTTCCATTGTTATCCTCGATTTGTTGCGTTCGCAAAATTTTCATTAGTATTAAATCCGTGAAAGTACTTACTCTCATACTTCTCCAGGCCTCTCCGTAATCATGGTTTTTGGCTTGCATTAATTTTTTGGTGATTGCTACTTCTGCATCGTATTTTGCTAATAATGTTGCGGAATCAAGGGTGTCATTTTCTTTCAGTTGCATATTAATCAAAGCAATGATACAATAATTGATGATGCCAACAAACTCGTTTTCAATTCCTTCGGCCACTTTGCTAACCCCATTTTGCTCAATACTTCTTATCCTTTGAGCTTTAATGAAAATTTGGTCTGTTATTGAAGCAGGGCGCAAAATGCGCCAAGCCGTTCCATAATCAGTATTCTTTTTCAAAAAAATACCTCTACAAACAGCTACATGTTCATCATATTGTGTAGCCGTAATAAGATTATCTGTTTTGGTCATTGAATTTTTGTTTTAGCTTTGCAAAAATACAAATCTAATCAACAACATTGCAGTTTCAATTAAAAAGTAAGCACAACTTGTACGCATTTGATAACCCTATTGTTATGGGGATTGTAAATGCAACACCAGATTCATTCTATGTCAAGAGCAGAGCTAATAGTGAAAGGGAAATTTTAAATTTGTGTGAGAAACACATGCAGGAGGGGGCTACAATATTGGATATTGGAGCGATGAGCACGCGACCCGGAGCAGAAGAAATTCCATTGGAAATTGAGCAAAAATCAATTGACTTTGCCTTAAACTGTATTGCCAAAGAAAATTTAAAAATATTGATCAGTGTAGATACTTATCGAACAAAAGTTGCGGAAATTGCCATTCATTTAGGAGCAGATTTTATCAATGATATTGCTGCGGGAGATGATGATGGAATGTTGGCTTTGATATCAAAATATGACATTGGCTTTATGGCGATGCATAAAAAAGGAATGCCTAAGGACATGCAACAAAAGCCATATTATGATAATGTAACAACAGCCGTTAGCAATTATTTTTTGAATAAAAATGAAATGTTTAAGCAGCATGGTATTCACAACTGGGTTGCTGATCCAGGTTTTGGTTTTGCTAAAACTGCCGCGCACAATTTTGAACTAATGAAAAACTTAACTGTAATAAAAACCATTGTTAACAGACCAATTTTAGTGGGTGTTTCTAGAAAAGGGATGGTTTATAAAACCCTTAATATTACTGCTGATAACGCTTTGAACGGAACTACTGTCTTGCATACAGCGGCCCTGCTCAAAGGAGCAAATATTCTTAGAGTGCATGATGTAAAAGAAGCCATAGAGGCAGTGAAACTTTGCGAATTGTTGTAATTTGAAAAGCTAAAAATCTCTAATTAAAATAATTTCTACGAGCCCCAATTTATAGGATTTATCTTCCTTATCCAGAAAACCATCTTCTCTATTAACAACTTCTATCGATACATTTGGGTATTTTTTAGCGAGTAAAAAAGCAATATAATCTGCTCGCTGCAAGGCTAGGGTGTGCTGAGAGCTCGAGTTTTCTAGCGTATCCCCACAGCCATGTACATATATTCTTTTATAATCCTCTGCTGTAAATTGGTTAATAAAATTGATTTCTTTAAGCGAATCTAGTTGCGGCTTGTTCATTGGAAACTTCCATGAAACATAATCTATATTGGGCTTTACAGTGCTTACTTCAGTCATTTGCTCTGGAGTTGGAATACAGTTGCCTCCTTTTTTATGCAAACACAAATTATGAATTGTTGTAAAAAAGGTGTCTTTTTCCGTGCCCTCCAGCCAAACCAATAGCATATCAGTTTTAGTACGTAATTTTATTGGTAATTCTAAAGGCGCATTATTTTGTGTGTTTTCTAAATTAATCTGATAGAAAGGTGTTATTTGTTTGAGTGTAATTTTATCAGTTAACGATATGGGTTTATCCACCCAAGCAAATTTTAAAATGGATCGATTGGTTGCTTTCAAAGATTCAAGACTAAATCTAAGCACTAAATTGTCATCGGTTTTGCTATTTTGCCTTTCTATTTTTAATTGTAAAATACTTAAATCAGTCTGCTGCGCATTGAACTTAAAATAATAGGTTTGAAAACTGTCAGGTCCTCCTTTGTCCCAACCAAATTCAACATGACTGTTTTTTTGCCATTCGTGCCGCTGCTTGTCTTCACAGTTTTGGCTAAACCCAATGTCCCATGGATAATAGGTTCTCCCAAAAGTAATATCTTCTAATAGGTTTTGCCCCTGTGAGTAATGAGCAATCAAAAACAACAAGCCACTTAAAATTCTAATTTGGTATTTCATATTTGTTTTAATTTAGAACGATTTCTAAACAAATATAGCCATTAATTCTTTAATCAGTTGCCGCTCTTTCTTTGCGCCTCAAACTCCTTCACCAAGTCTTCTGCACTTTTTCCTTCATGTAAGTTTTTAATGCTGGTCTGTACATCCTTAATCATTGCGCTGTTAGGATACATTACCAAATATTCTTCATAAGCTTTTAAAGCTTCTTCGGGTCGTTGGTTGTTTTCATAGAATATAGCTACGTTAAGTAAAGCCTGTTCGCCTTCTTTGGTATTTCCATATAATTTATTGGTTTGTCTAAACCAATGTATTTGATTGGATAGGTCATTTTGCATATTGCCATAGCGCAACATAGCATAAGGCGCTTTTGAACTTTCCGGAAACTTGCTAAAAACTATTTGATACCAGTATTGCGCACTGTCGATGTTTTCGGTTGCTGTCAAATAGTTATTTGCAACAAAGGTTAGTTGTCTTGCATTGGCAGTATCTAATGGTTTTTCGGCATAAAATTGCTGATATAAGCTAGCCAATTGTTGATTTTTGCTTGGGCTTTCTTCTTTGTTTTCTAAAGCCGCAATTTTTGATGCAATATTTTGGTTATTTGAAGAATTACAAGCAAAAAATGCCACTAGGCATAGGGTATAAAATAAAACAGTGATTTGTTGAAACATGCCACAAACATAAATAATTATTGTATAATTTTTTGATAGGCAATTAAAAGGGTTTTTAACGAAAAAAAACTTTACACTTCAGAAAAACTACCCTAGTATTTGAGCACTGTGTTCTTTGGTCTTTACCTTGTCAATAATGTCCGCGATATTACCTTGCTCATCAATAATAAAAGTAGTTCTGGCTATACCCATATATTTTCTGCCATACATGCTTTTTTCAACCCAAACGCCATATGCTTCCGCTGTTTTTTTGTCAACATCAGCTAAAAGATGAAAGGGTAAATCATACTTTTCTATAAACTTAACATGTTTTTTTGTGGTGTCTGGGCTGACTCCCAAAATCTCATACCCTTGCGCCATTAATTTTTTATAATTGTCTCTCAAATCACATGCTTCTGCTGTGCAGCCCGGTGTATCGTCTTTTGGATAAAAATACAAAACCAGTTTTTTGCCTTTGTAGTCGTTTAAGTTTACGGTTTGTTCTGTTTCAATTTGCCCTTCAAAAAAAGGTGCTGGTTTTCCAATTTCTATGCTCATGTTTTTTTATAAATAAAATGTGTAACTAACTTTGTTCTCATTGTTTACTTTGTCTGTAACAACCAAAGTAAAGGTGTGTTTTCCCTTCCCAAATTTTTCTTCTTTTGCAATGCCTTTTAATCGGGCATACTTCGCATCAAATTCAAGCAAAAGCCATTGATTATCAACTTCTGCTCTATAACTTTTAATGCCGGTTCCAGCATCTGAAATACTGAATGAAAAATTTCCTTTATATCCTGTCGATAATGCTTTGATATAAGGAGCTGTTAAATCTGCGCTGATGCTGTATTCGCCTGTTTCTTTTCCCTTTGCATACAGCCAATTGCCATTTTTAATGGTTTCACACGCTTTACTGCTGCCACCGTTATTGTATTTTATATAAAGTTTGCTTTTATCTGTTTCTACCGTATTGCTTATAGCTAACGCAACATTGATATATTTGTGCAGTGGTATCAAAACATCAAAAATTCTTATTGTTGATCCATAACTGTTGCTGCCAATATTGTGGTTAAAATATAGGGTGTTATAAACGGTATACTTTGGAATCATCACTGCAGCTTTTGAATCAGTAAAACAGAAATCCTCGTCAAATTTAACAAGCGGATAGGCCGGAGGTTCAGTCCTTTTTATAACAGACGATTTTAGCGAAACATTCACCTTTAGAAAGAAACTGATTTTAGTTTCTTTCATATTGACATCATACGCTTTTAAAGTTATTTTTACTGGCTCAACCTGACTCTCAGGCAAATCTATTATGCCATAATCTTTGTCCTTTTTCGGGTACCAAGGAAGCATATTCCCTTCGTCTTTCCAAAACCGGTATGCCATGGTTCCATTTTTTTTATACATTGCAAAATCCATGATGCTGTTTAAATAGCGCGTTTCGTCAAATGTAAATTGCTCAATATTCATTTGGAAAGTTATACTGTCATTGACATACATTTCAAGATAATTGACACCCATGTTTTCACCATAGCTTTGAAAATAATCCCTAATTTTGGCAGAAAGGGCATATTTTCCAGGTGCTACTTCTCTGGTAATCCCACTCGGTAATCCAATATAGGTATAGGGCAAATAGCCATCTGTTTTTAAAAATTCATCATCATACGTATGCAAATAGCAGGATAAAAATTTAGGCCCAAGCTTTTCTGTAATATCCATTTTAAATAGCAACGGATTTGTTGGTGCTTCAGTAGCAGTTTTTCTAACTTCAAAATGTAAATGAGGACCACTACTTCCTCCTGTATTTCCTGAATAAGCTATAATATCGCCTTTTTTTACTTTCAACTCTGTTGGTTTTGGGTAAACATTGATTTCAAAATTTTCTTCTAAATAGTGTACCTTATCGGTCCAGTTTTCAATTGTTGTATTGAAATGGTCTAGGTGCGCATATACGGTAGTGTATCCATTGGGATGCGCTATGTAAATGCAATTGCCGTAACCATAGGCAGACTTGTTAATTCTTGCTATATAACCGTCTGCACTTGCCCTAATAGGCACCCCAATTTTGCCGCCTGTTCGCACATCTAAACCTCCATGAAAATGATTTCTCCTTAATTCGGCAAAACTTCCTACACAGGTTACGTAACCGTCAACAGGATTTGCAAAGTAGCCAGCAAGACCGCTATCCGAAACCAAACGCATATTTTGAGCTAATAATTTTGAGGTTGTCAAAAAACAAAAAAAGGTGATGCTCAAAAATAAATAAGGTTTTAGTCTGCTCATAAAGGCGCTTTGTACTAAGTTTGCGCAAAAATAAGACCAGATGATCATACTTATAGGAATACTTATCGTTATATTGTTGATAATTGTATTGTTTTACAATGAGCTGATAGCCGCTAAGGTAAGAGTGGAAGATGCGCAAGAAGCTTTAAAAAATCAATTGAAACATGTTTTTAACCTTAAAGAGAATGAAATTGAAAAGGCTTTGGTGGATTGGCAAAATAATGGACTACAAATAGATGCTAAAAGCAAAATGCTTTTTGATCAATTGTTCAATGCCATCAATAAGTACAATCACAAAATAAAACAATTTCCATTTTCTGTAATGGCAGAAATGCTGAAAATGAAAAGCATAGTGCTTTAAGTTTTGCAATTTATTTTTAAACTTATTTACAGTTAAAATTAAAAACTTCTTGGTTTTCAAGTAAACCAATTAGATTATCATTAATATTTACGCTTCCAACTCCAGCTGGCGTTCCAGTAAAAATTATATCGCCAATTTTTAAGGTATAGTATTGGCTTATGTGCGCAATAATTTGATTGATGTTGAATAACATATTTTGGGTATTTCCAATTTGTCTTGTTTGCCCATTTATATCTAATTGAAAGTTTAGGTTATTAAGGTTAAACGCGGATTTTTCAAGCCATTTGCCAATCACAGCGCTGTTATCAAACCCTTTACTAATTTCCCAAGGCAAGCCCTTCTCTTTTAGTTTTAGTTGAAGGTCTCTAGCAGTAAAATCTATTCCTAAACTAATTTGCGAGTAGTATTTATGTGCAAACTTTTCAGTAATGTTTTTACCAACCCTTTCAATACGCACAAGCATTTCACATTCATATTGAATTTCTTTGCTAAAATTGGGAATGTAGAATGGTTTATTCTTTTGAAGAATGGCTGTTTCTGGTTTTAGAAAAATAACAGGGCTTTCTGGTACATCGTTTCCAAGTTCCTTGGCATGTTCTGCATAGTTTCTTCCAATACAAATAACTTTTGGCATGGATAATTATGGGTTAAGGTATATTCTATGGGTGAAAAGAAGTTTCTTATCAACTAATTGAAGTTGTAAATACATTCCTTTAAAATTGCTTAAATCTACTGTTCGTTGATTTTCATTGATTTTTTGTTCCAGTAAAATTTTTCCACTTGTGTCAAAAATTTGTAGACTTCCTGCTTTATTTAAAATTGTTAGTTTATAGTCGTTGATAACATACCAGTCTACTTTTTCAACTTCAATCTGTTTATTGTTTGTTGGTTCATCAATTAAATATTGATATAAATTACCACCACCAACGGTTGGGTGTTGTTCATCAGTAACATAAAGATATGGAGGCACGTAGGTACAACCTTCTTTTTGGGTGTAGCTATCAAAAAAAATCTTTTTAGGGTTGCGCAAGCCTTTCATGTCAAAAGTATCAAATCTTAAAACAAAACTGTGAGAAAGAAGCCATAAAGTGTTAAAGCTAAAATGGGTATCGGTAATCCATTCTAGTTCTTTGGGGCCAGAACCAACATAGAAACTATCAAGAGCCACTGCTTTTTGAAGTCCAATACCACGGTTTAAATAGTATTTATAGGTAAAGCCATTGTATGGTTTGCTTCTATTTTTACTAAATAAAAAGATAGAGTCATTTATAACCACCATGCTTTCCACATCAAAATGTTTTTGAGCATCTATTGCTGGATATACAATTTGACTGCTGTAATAAAAAGAGAGGGTATCTGCAAAAAGGGTGTCATTTTGTTGATTAAAGAAGTCCTTAACAATTAAAACTTTTAAATCTTGACGGTCGTTATAGTTATTTCCAATATCGCCAATAAGTAAATCGCCATTTTGATTAAAACATATTGCCTCCCAGTCGTTATTGAGCACCCCTTTTAAAAAGTACTTTCTGATGATTTGTCCTTGTTTATTCATTGCAAATATTTCGGCAGGGTTACCACCATCATTTTGACTGTAAAAAGTATCGTTGTGAAATAATAGACCGCTTGATTCAGGGATGCTTGAAGGCAACGACCATTGGTTTACAGGACTTATTTGTGCAGTGAGGTTTGTGACAAAAAGAAATATTGTGACTTTAATTAGCCATTTCATTGTGGCAAAAGTACAATTTGAACATAATATTAGCACCATAATGATACGTTAATACAAATGGAACATACCATAAGAGCATAGGCGCCTTTTGGAATTATGGCATGGTTTTTTACTGAAATCCCTTATTTTTTGCTAGGCTCTACCGATAATGTTCCTTTTCGATATTCCATTAATGCACGCGTAATCTCTGCCCCGAATAACATAATAACTGTGGAATAATATACCCACACTAACAGAATTATTAGAGAACTTGCAGTTTCATAAGTAACTGAAAAGTCACTATTTGATAAATACGCTCCTATTAAAAACTTACCTAATATAAACAGTGCTGCCGTTATAGACGAACCTATTACTACTTCTTTCCATTTAAGGCGAATATCAGGTAGAAACTTAAAAATAAGACCAATAATGATGAGCAAGGTAATTAGCGTTATCATAAAACTTATAACGTTTAAGATAACAACATTTGTATTACCAATAAGGTATTCCAAGCGTGTCATAAATAGCTTTAAAAGTACATCAATTACCAATGAAACCATAAGAATGAAGCCAAGAGAGATAATCATTCCAAGAGATATCAATCTGTTAAAGATAAATTTTAACCATCCTTTCTTTTTGTGTTTGGCTTCTACTTCCCAAATTCGATTGAGTGCTGTTTGAAGGGAAATAAATATGGTGGTGGCAGAAAAAAGCAGCGTGCCCACACCAATCATAGTTCCAATAGTTCCAGAGCCAGAAAGTTCTACGTTTCTAATAATTCGCTCAACGGTTTCAGCTCCCGAAACACCAACAATTTGCTGAATACTCTCCGATAGTTTACCAGTAACAGCATCTCTTCCAAAAAAAATACCTGCTGTCATTATTATAGTAATGGCTAGACCAGGAAGTGAAAAAATAGTATAAAACGCAATTGCGGCAGCATTGGTCATATTGTCATGATCAGAGAATCCATGGAATACATTCTTTGTAACTGCAATTATTTTTTTCTTCATTTGGTTCATTGTTTGATATCTATATAACAAATAATAGACCAATGCAAAATCAAGAACTTAAAAAAGGCCTAAGCGCAAAACCAAAAGGAAAATTAGGTAAAGTGCTCAAATGGATTGTGGCCATCTTGATAGTTGGATTAATTGCCTTCAGATTATATTTACCTTACCTGATCAAGAATAGAACAATTGCAGCTGTAAATTCTACGCCTGGCTATGCGTGTGCCATTGATGATGTAAGTTTGATGCTATATAGAGGGGCAATATGTATTGAGGGATTTAAAATTTTGATAACAACCAATAAAGTTGATGAACCTTTTTTGGATGTTAAATTGGCAGAAGTTTCCATCGATTGGAACGCGATATCTGATGGGAAAATTGTTGTTAAATTAACAGTTACAGAGCCAAAGGTTAATTTTAGAGATGGAGAAACTAAATCAGACAGACAGGTGGGAAATGCAGATTGGGTAGAACCCATAAGGGCTATGGCTCCTTTTGATTTGAATAAGTTTATTGTCAATGGAGGTACAATTAACTTTGACAATAAAACAAGTACTCCACCAGTTTCTTTGCATATTACTGGATTAAGCATAACCGCTTCTAATTTAACCAATTCAAAAGGTTTAGATAGTACTTTGCCCTCAGATTTAATGGTTTCAGGGGTGATGTTTGAAACAGGGACTTTGAATTTGGAAGGAAAAATAAATGTACTCAACAAAGTTCCAGATTTAGATTTATTCTTAAAAATAGACAGTGTGAATTTAAAAAGTTTAAATGATTTTTCTTTGGCATATGCCAATTTTGATTTTGAAAAAGGTGGTTTTGCTGCCCGCAGTGAAATTGCAATGTACAATGGCAAGATAGCTGGATATTTTGAGCCCTTTCTTTACAAGGTGCAAATTTTAGATTGGAAAAATGAGGAAGGCAACTTTGTCAATAAATTATGGCAGGGAGTTTTAGGATTGGGATTTGAAGCAACCGAAAATCAAAAATTGGATAGAACCGCTACGAGAGTTGATATTGCTGGGTCAATTGATAGCCCTAATATCAATATTTTCAGTGTAATTATGAATATTTTTAGAAATGCATTTGTTAAAGCTTATGGTTTAGAAATTGATAATTCAATTCATTTTAATGATGCTAAAGGTGGGGTGAATGCTGAAAAGGGAACTGTTAAAGGTGCAGTGAAAGATTTGTTTGATGGTGACGGAAATTCCATGTTTCAATCCAGTGAAAATAAAAAATAAAAGAAAAATTATAATTTAATTCAAACAGGAGCTTGTTTGTGGAATTTTTTACACAGTTAAAGAATTTTAATTCCCCAAAACAATTTGTGAATATTATTTTATTCTTTGTTAGTCAGTGATTTAAGATGTGGTAGGTAAATTGATTATAGAATTGTATGATGAAAAAGACATTAATTATAACAGCAATTATCGCAACCATGGCAGTAGGATGTAAAAAATACGATGACGGCCCAGTTGTAAGCCTTGTACCCAAAGCAAACCGCTTGGACAATACATGGGAGGTAGATAAAGCCTATGATGAAGGCAAAGAAGTAACAGGAAGCTACAACCAGTATACTTTGAAGCTTACCAAAGATGGAGGTGCTTCACTTACTGCAAAGTATAGTTATGGGCCATTTATCTATGAAGGTACCACTAATGGAACTTGGGTTTTTAAAAACTCTAAAGAAGATATTATGCTAGATTTTGAAGACAATGATGCCGATGCTACGTATGAAATATTGAGGTTAACCTCAAATGAGTTGTGGTTGAAAGAAAAGGCAGGCACAGTCGAACTTCATTTAGACACGAAGTAATCGCATTAATAAAAAAGAATCTCAAATTGATTAGACCAATTTGAGATTCTTTTTTTATCGTTATTGCATCTTTGTTTTGGAGGGGGTATATTTGGGGCGTCATTATTGGAATTAAATGGACTTAGTAAAAAAGAATGAATACATGAAAAGAGCATTTTTACTGGAAGACGATATTGATGCAGCGATACTTATAGAAAAAGTTCTAAATGGGCTTTCCTATGAGGTTGTTGTTAGAAACTCCTATAAGGAGGCATTTGAGTTGTTGAGCAAGGAAAATTTATTTGACTTAATTTTTTGGGATTATAATTTAAAGGATGGTTACAGTTTAGATTTATTTGGATCATTTAAATTGGATCACATTCCGAAGAAAGTTTTAAGTTCAGCATACTTAAATGATGAGACCATATCCTTAGCGCATCGGCTAGGCATAGATATTTGTCTTAAAAAACCAATAGATCCAATTAAAATAAAAATGGCTGTTTCAGGAAAAAATTAATGAAAAAAATACTAGTTATAGATGATGATCATGATTTGTTGCAGCTTCTAAAAAAATTTTTAGAAAAAAATAAATATGATGTAGTTGTAGCCTCTTCAGGTGGAGATGGTATTAGAAAACTTGATAAAACCTTTGATTTAGTTATTTGTGATGTAAGACTCCCAGATATTGGTGGTTTGGAAATAATTACCAAGGTCAAGTTAAAACACCCCCATATTTTCATAATTATGATAACGGGGTATGCTGATGTTCGAACAGCAGTTGAAGCACTGCGGATTGGAGCATCAGATTATATTACAAAACCTTTGCATCCTGATGAACTCATTAACCAAATTGATGAGCTTATGGAAAAGCAAAATTTTCCTGTTCCCGTTTCAGCCGTAGGCGAGGCTGTTGCTGTTACATCGCATCCTTCAAGCAAAGTTGAAAGAAGTGCTGTTCATGTTAACATTCCAGGACTACAATATGTTCTTGGTGAAAGTGCTATTATGCAAAGTGTGAACAAAAATATAGACTTAGTTGCCCCAACCGATATGAGTGTAATCATTATGGGTGAAACGGGTACAGGCAAGGAATATGTTGCTAGAAGGATACATGATTTAAGTTCAAGAAGTTCAGCCCCTTTTGTAGCATTAGATTGTGGGGCTTTGCCACACGAACTTGCTGGCAGTGAGCTTTTTGGTCATAAGAAAGGTGCATTTACTGGTGCTGTCAATGATACAATTGGACATTTTGAAATGGCTGATGGTGGTACATTATTTTTGGATGAAATTGGTAATTTAAGTTACGAAAATCAAGTAAAGTTGTTAAGGGTTTTACAGGAGAGAAAGGTTAAAAAAATTGGAGGTACAAAGGAAAAGGATATTGACATTAGACTTTTGGTTGCGACAAATGAAAACCTAAAAAATAAAATGAAAAATGGTGACTTTAGAGAGGATCTATATCATCGTTTGAATGAGTTTAGTATAGAAATGCCTGCTTTAAGGCAAAGGGGAAAGGATATTTCCATATTTTCAAATCATTTTTTGAATTTGGCAAATGTCAGGTTAAATAAAAATGTAAATGCAATAAATGAAAAGGTTGAAGAGGCATTTTTTAAATATGCTTGGCCAGGCAATTTGCGCGAGTTAAATAATGTAATTAAAAGGGCTGTTTTGTTGTGCAATACAATTGAGCTAAGAAAGGAACATATACCTTCTGAAATATTTTTTGGTGAACAATCATTGGAAAGTTTTGAAAATACAGAGGATGATAAAATCACGGATTTAAAGTCTATTACCGAAAGGGCAGAAAAAAGAGCGATTATAGCAGCTTTAAAAAAGTATCAGTTCAATAAAACAAAGGTTGCAGAAGCATTAGAAATAGATAGAAAAACGTTGTATAACAAAATCAACGCTTATGGAATTGATTTGTAAAGGCTACTGAAATGGAAAACACTCCCAAAGGTGCATTGTTCTTAATGGTGCAAAATGTTAGGAAACCTGCTGTTTACATTAAGGACAATCTTTTTTATATAAATAACTATACAGAACTACTTACAGGATATAAGAACGGTGATATTGCCAACTTGAATGATTGGTTCAAATTGCTTTACCCTGAAAATTCTAATCAGGTAAAGAAAACATATGAAGAAGCATTAAAAAAGGGCTTCCCTTTGAGTTTGGAATTTAGACTTGTAAGAAAAACAGGAGATAAAAGATTTGTTCAATTTACGGGTTATAGCAATGATACAGAAGTTTTATGGTTGCTTGAAGATATAACAGAAATATTAGCATCCCGGGAGGATTCGGTTACACAATTGCGTCATAAAACAGATGCTTTAAAGGAAATAAAGCTTTTAAAGGCGAGGCAAGTAAATGAAAATATCAAATTAAAAAAATCAAATAAAGAGTTAGAAGACTTTGCGTATATCGCCTCACATGATTTAAAAGAACCATTGAGAAAAATTTCAGCTTTTAGCGCGCAGTTAAAAGAAAAGTATGCCAATAGTTTAGATGAAAAGGGGAATTTTTATATAGATAGATTAACCAATGCTAGTATTAGAATGCAAAAGTTAATAGATGATTTATTGCATTATTCTAGGGTGTCGAGAATAGAGTTAGATCAAATGAAGGCAATTGATTTACCAGAGTTGATTAACTATATTGAGTTTAAACTAGAGCGATATATACAAGAGAAAAAGGCTAAAATTATAAAAAAGAAAATTTTACCAATTATGGGTAATGAAAGTTTAATACAAAGCTTGTTTCAAAATTTGATTACCAATGGCATTAAGTTTCATAAAAAAAGTGAGCTGCCAGTCATTGAGATAGACTCTGAAATGATAACTATTAGGAGGCGTAGCTTTGTTCATTATACTATAAGGGACAATGGGATTGGCATAGAAAGTAGATACTTAAAAAGGGTTTTTAATATCTTTGAAAGGTTACATGGGATAGATAAATATGAAGGGACAGGAATAGGGCTTGCAATTTCAAAAAGAGTTGTAGAAAAACATAATGGAAAAATTGCCATTGAAAGTGAAATAGGTGTTGGGACAACTTTTCACTTATATTTGCCCAATATCCAAAATAACCTATCCGATGATTAAAGATAAATCTATTAAAATTCTTATGGCTGATGATGATGCTGATGATAGGTTACTGGCTCAAGAGGCATGTACTGAAAATGAGTTCTTAAATGAACTTACTTTTGTTGAGAACGGAATTGAATTGTTGTCGTATTTGCGTAAGGAGGGCGTTTATAAGGATGCTATTATTCCTGATATAATTCTTTTAGATATCAATATGCCAAAAATGAATGGCTTAGAAGCATTGCGGGTGATTAAAAATGATCAATATTTAAAGCGCATTCCAATTATTATGCTTACAACCAGCTCTGCGGAAACTGATATTATCCATTCTTATAATTTTGGATGCAATTCCTATATATCCAAACCAGTTACATTTAGAGAACTGGTAAGTACCTTTATATACATAACAAATTATTGGTTTAACATTGTAACATTGCCAACAAATGAAAAAGTATGACGAAACCTTTCAGGTTTTATTAATTGACGACAATAAGGAAGAATATTACATTGTTAGGGAGTTTATCTCTGAAATATCATCTATTAAATTAAATTTAGATTGGGCTAGCTCATATGAAGAGGCAATCGAAAAGGTTGGGATTAAAAGATATGATGTTTTTTTAATTGATTACAACCTTGGTGCATACACTGGCGTAGATTTACTTGTAAAAATAAATCAAATAGTCAAAACTAATTATATAACTATATTCTTAACTGCAGAAGGAAATAAGAGTTTAGATGAAAGGGTGCTTAAAAATGCAATGGACGATTATTTATCAAAAGATGATTTGAATGCGTCTTTGTTAGGTAGGAGCATCAGATATGGTATAGAGCGAAAAAGAACAATTATAGAACTGGCCAAGAGTGAGGAAATGTACAAGCAGCTATATGCCAATTCTAAAACTCCCGTAATGCATGTGGATAAGGATTGTAATGTTGTTGAGATTAATGAAGCGTTTAAAGTAACTTTTAAATTTAAACCAGAATTTAAATTAAACGCTGATAACACGTTTAAAGTTTGGCAAATTTTAGAATGTACGAATTATAAAGATGAGTTAATTCATCACATACTTAATGTAAGGGATAAGGTTGCAGTTACTTTTAGGTGTAAAACACAGGAAGATGATCCACTAGAATTACAGCTTCATGTTTATGAAATAGAAGGTTCCAATGCTGAAATTTCTTATCAGGTGGTTATTGTAGATTTAACAGAAGAAATTAAAAGAAGTCAAGAGGAAAGACAAAGGACAAAACTAGACTTAATGGAAAAGATGGCTAGAATTGTAGCACACGAGGTTCGCAACCCATTGAACAATATTGTACTGGCGGAGGGTCAACTTAGTCCTGAAATTGATAAAGAACTTTTGTTATACACGGATATTATTAAAAGAAATGCGGATAAAATTGAAGATTTGATACGGAAGTTCCTCAATACTTTTAATACGGTTGTTATAAAACATCAGGAGGTTGAATTAAGAGAGGTATTAATGGAATGTGTGAATGAGTTTATGGACACCTCAAAATTAATGAATGTAAAGTTAGTTTTAGATTGTGACCATTGCGATGTCAAGTTATCGATGGATAAGGAAAGGGTAGCTTTGGTTTTTAATAACCTTATTAAAAATGCTATGAAAGCCTGTGAGCATAAAGTAAATACACAAATAACAATTTCTGTAGAGCTAACGGATGCGATGGTAGAAATTAGAATAAAGGATAATGGTAAAGGCCTAGGTGGTGAAGACATGAGTCAGCTATTTGAACCATTTTACACCAACAGCGGTAATGGGCTAGGTTTGGGGTTAACTACATCACTCAACATTATCAAATCGCATCATGGAGATATAAAAGCTGCTCAAAATAATTTAGGAGGAGCAACCTTTACCGTTATTTTACCTAAAAAGCCCGGCATTGCATAGTCCAGACCACAAAAAATAAAACATAAAAAAAGGGCATCTAATTTTAGATGCCCTTTTTTTATGCTTTTGACGAAATTGATTAAAGGCCTAACAACCCAACTATTTTAACATCTAAGTTCATAGTGGTGTTTGAGTTCAAATCAATATCCCCAATATTAACGCTGTTGTTGGAGTTTAAAGTAAATAAGGTAGTTAATTCAAATTTTCCATCACTGTTTGTGTCTTTGTATCCAGCAAACTGTATTTCGTATTTACCTTTTTCCATAAAATAGAAACCGAAGTTGTTATTGGTAACAACAGAGCTAGAAAGTGCATTTCTAAAATAAATTTTATCATTACCATAAGCTTGTGTTTCTGCAGATTTATTAAAAGTTCCTTTTACATAAACATAAGCAATAACTTTGTCATAGTTGCTAAAGCTATCCTTGTTAACGCTACCTTTAATAATTGCAGACTGGTCTCTTTTAACGATTCTTAAAGAGTTTGCCAACTCTACATCACTTGCAAATTTGTAGTCTCCATTAGATTCCTGTGTCACAGACTTCCTTAAATCAAAATCTACAACGAAGTTATTTGTGCTATTGGCAACAACGTCAGTCGACTTTTTAATGGTTAGTTTTACTTCGTCACTTGCAGAATTAGACTTGATAGCTTTTTTTGTTTGAGAAGTTGTCCATACGTAGGCACCAGGTGCATTGCCTTGAGCATCTGTTTTAGTGTCAATAACAAATTCAATTTCATTGTATGTACGATTGGAAAGGTCTCCATCAAATAAAATTTCACTACTTCCATTTTGTAAAGCCATAATGTTAAAGGTCTTTTTCCCTTTAAAACCATCATAAACTTGGCCGTCTAACTTTACTTGAGTAACAGTTATGAACATACCACTTACCTCCGCATTATCAATGGGGGCATCTGTCATGCTAATTTGCGTGTTACTCTTCTCATTTTTTACCTCGTCCTTGCTGTCTTTTTTACAAGCATTGAATAATAATGCACCTGAAAATAGACCAATGGCTATGTAACGAGATACCGAATTTAATTTTAATGTTTTCATATTTTTATTTCTTTGTGTGTACATCTAAAACTTCAAACTTTTTGCCGTAAAGTCAAAGCACTGATAACCATTTTTTTATAAAATTACATGTTCTAGTCGCTGTAGAGTCTATACCATGCACTGGGTATTTATTACACAAAATCAAACCAACTAAATGAGAAATGACCCTAGTTATTTATGACATATTTTCTACATCATAGGGAATATCTTCTCCATTGCCAGGCACTGGCTAGGAGCCAAGCCCCTAGGGGTTAGAGACTTTGATGAATGGAACAAAGTATGTAGTGAATCTAATAAAATTAGTTAATATGACAACAATACAAAGTACATTTAGGGATTTAGGATTTATTAAAGAAGAAACAAAAGCCATTGTAGATAAACTAAATATTCTTTTGGCTAATTATCAAATCCATTATCAAAAATTAAGAAATTTTCATTGGAATGTTAAAGGGTCAGATTTTTTTGATATTCACGAACAATTTGAACTGGAATACAATACCGTTAAATTAAATATTGATGAAATCGCTGAACGTATAAGAACTTTTGGTTCAACGCCCTATTCGACATTGAAAAAATATTTAGAGATTTCAGAAATAGAGGAGTCTAGGTCAGATTTGACTTCTGATGAAATGGTTGATGAAATTATATCTGATTTCACAATTATTTTGGGGCATATAGTTGTTGCGATAGAAGTTGCTCAGGAGAATGGTGATTTAGGCACAGTGGATATGCTCATAAAGGATCTTAAACGTTTGGAAAAGCGTCATTGGATGTTCTCATCCTTTTTAAACAAAGCATAACAATTAGGTGAATATGGAAGATGATTTAAATCTTAAAAATCAATTAAATAAGTCTTATGAATCTATTGGAGACAAGCTACAGCGATGGTTTGATTCACTGATTACCAACCTGCCAAACCTAGTGGTGGCCATCATTGTTTTTGCATTAGCTTATATACTTTCTAGCATTATCAGAAAATACCTCAAAAGATTTTTAAAGAAATTTATTGAACAAGCCTCTTTAAGATCATTGATTGCTACGATTGCTTCAATTGTAATTATTGCAATGGGTTTGTTTATCGCATTAGGTGTTTTAAACTTGGATACATTTCTTAAATCATTGCTTGCCGGTGCTGGGGTTGCTGGATTGGCTATTGGTTTGGCTTTGCAAAGTTCGCTATCGAATACATTTTCTGGTATTTACCTTTCCTTGCGGGATATAATTAATATAGGAGATTGGGTCGAAACAAATGGATTTAGTGGTTTTGTCGAAGAAATAAATTTAAGGAACACTGTTATTAAAGAGTCGGATAATAACTTGGTGATGATACCCAATAAAATGGTGGTAGAAAACGCATTTAAAAATTATGGTTTAACGGAAAGAGTAAGAGTTGTTCTGAAATGTGGCATTGGTTATGAATCTAAATTAGTTGAAGTGGAAGAAACTGTAAAAGAAATCATTGCCAAACAATTTCCTCCAGGGAATAATGAAAATATTGAATTTCACTATTTGGAATTTGGAGATAGTTCAATTAATTTTCAAATCAGATTTTGGATTCAAGCCAAATCAAAGTTGACAATTTTAGAAGCTAGAAGTACTGCAATAAAACTTATTAAAGCTGCTTTTGATGAAAAAGGAATTAACATTCCATTCCCAATAAGGACATTGCATATTAATGCTGAGGACACCAAAAAGCTGAAAAATTATTAGCATCAAATTCACGCACGAACAACCTTGTACGCACACATAGCTTTATTGATGCTTTAAACGATTGGCAAGGTTTTTTTATATTATCTCAGAAAAAGCCATATACTATTTCAAACTGTCTTTCTAATTACACAAGTTTCTTAGATTTCGGGTATTTGCTTTCACAATTTGGCACGCTAAATAATAGTTTCATTTTTAATATACTAATTATCAGCAGTTTAAAATTTAGGCTTAAATTGTGTATTACTATTTAACACAACAAAATAATATTACTATGATTAGATTAATTATTTCGCTATTGATTATTGCTCTGGTAGCAGCCATTTTGGGTTTTGGAGGTATTGCGCTTGCTGCGGCTGGAATTGCAAAGATTATTTTTTGGATTGCACTAGTGCTTTTACTCATTTCAACAGTTTTTAAAATATTGAATAGGGTGTAAATCGCATTAGTTTAAACTGAAAAGGGGTTATCCATTTATGGATAGCCTTTTTTAGTTTTTTAGGGAAACAAAATGCACAGTTGTGTGCCTACATTTCTACAAATGCATTTTTAAACTATTTTAACACGCTGATAATCAACACATTTATTCTGGAACAATCCATGACTATATATATAGATATAAATATTTACAATGATGAAGACTATAAAAAAATTTAGAAAACTGCCTTTTATTTTGGGAATGACTGTAGTGGGTGTTTTTGCATCCTCTTGCAATGAGAAGCCTAAAGCCATGTCTGCACATGAAGAAAGAGAATACAAAGTGGTTTATGTAGAAGATACCATAACCACAGCAGAAGGATTGCAGTGGGCAAAGGAGAATTGGGAAATGTTGGACAGTGAGTATAATACGCTAACAACAAAAGAGCAACAAGAGGCAGATAAGATCGGTGATCAAGTTGATGAAAATATCAGTAACAGATGGACTGTGGTTAAAACAAAGGTGTCTGAACCCGTTTATTCTACTTATGTTATGTCTGCTTGTTCTGGTTTGGGTAGTGACAAGCCAAATGCACCATTAACTTTTATAACAGCAGAAAATATAGAGCAAGCTTATGCTGGGTTTGTCAATGCCGTTAAAATGGATTACGATAAATTTTCAAAAGAGGATGCCACACTTATCAGTGCCATGTGGGATGATTTGAATGATAGAAAAAATCAGGTAGAGCCTATTCCTGCAAAGGATAATTTAAAAATTGCCGCACACAAAGCGGAATTTGCTGTTGTTAAAAGTGCTTTAAAAATTAAAACGGGAGCAGAAAAACCTTTTGAGGATAACGAGAAAGAAAAGGGTTAAATAATAACCTTTGGCTACATTAAAAATAAAGGGAATAAAATTAATTTTATTCCCTTTATTTATTTGATAAGTTTTTCAGAAGTAATAAGCTATATGGTAATGCGTAAAGCTGAATTCTATGATTTTGGTCTTGTTCTATCGCTTTAGAATGCCTCAAACCTGATAATTATCATTGCTTGTCTTTTAGTTGTCAATTAATTTCAACTTACAAAAAGTATTTATTTCTTTGTCTGTTATATATTCAAAAAAAGTATGTAATTTGTCAATTGATAAAATGTGTTTGAACAAATTGAAAAGAGTTATGCATTTTAATGCTAAGAAGTCGTGAATTATGGAAATAAAATTGAACTGTAAAATTAGTGCTTTATAATGGAGAACACTAATAAAAAGAATCTAATTATACTATTTAGACAATTCACAAAATTGTTAAAATCTGAGAAGGTTGAAATTGGAAACATTTATCTCATTGCTATTTTTTCAACACTGTTGAACCTTTTACTTCCTTTAGGTATACAATCTGTTTTTAATTTAGTTTTAGGGGCAAAACTTTCTGTTTCACTGGCAATTGTAATTAGTTTGATTATTTTGGGAGTGTTTTTAAGTGGTTATTTGCAGCTTTTACAAATTAAATTTAATGAGTCTATTCAGCAAAGGTTATTTGCAAAAAGCTCCCTTTTTTTTGCAAAAAGCTTGTCAAAAGTTGAGACAAGTTTGGCAAAGGGTATTTATTTGCCAGAAATAACGAATCGGTTTTTTGACACAGTTGTTATTCAAAAAAGTCTTTCAAAAATTTTGGTTGACCTAACGGGAGCCATATTGCTCCTAATATTTGCCCTCATACTATTGTCCATATATCATACCCTCTTTATTGTACCAGGCATACTTCTCTTAATATTGCTAGTCCTGTTCTTACTTTATTATGCGCCCAATTCTGCTAAATTGGCTAAATATGAATCAAATAAAAAATATGAAATGGTATTTTGGCTTGAAGAGTTAGCGAGAACGCAGAAAGTTTTTAAAATGAGCAATTCGGAAAATTTTGCGCTCAAGAAAACGGATTCATTTCTAATGAGTTGGATTAATGATCGACAGGCACATTTTAAAACTTTGATAAGTCAGTATTGGGTTTTAATTTTTTTTAAAGTGCTTTTTGTTGCAGCTATGCTTATTTTAGGTACAACTTTAGTTTTTAATCAATCCATTAATTTTGGACAATTTGTAGCAATCGAAATTATTTTCGTTTTAATAATTAGTACCATAGAAAAAATTATCAGTACAGTTGATGTTGCATATGACGTGCTTATTAGCGCGGATAAGCTCAATATTTTTTCTAAGCTGCCATTTCATGATACTTCTTCGCAAAGCATGTTAGACATGGAGGTGGCTGTGGGAGTGAGAGCGTCACAACTTAGGATAACGAATGAATTAAACGCTAAAATTGCCATTGATTCTTTGAATTTTGAATTACTGGGTTCAGAAAAACTATGCATTATTGGATCAAGTGAAAGTGGCAAGAATTTGTTAATGCAAGTGCTTAGTGGAGATTACAATGATTTTTTGGGCAGTTTGGATTATCAAAATATTCCGGTAAACAATTTGAAATCCAGTCAATTCTTTAATAATGTAGCCTATATTGGTTACGAAACACAAATATTCTACGGATCGGTTTTAGAAAACCTTACCTTAAATATGGAGAATGAGAGTTTAGATGCGGTTTATCAAGTATTAAAAAAGGTGCAGCTTACGGATTGGGTAAAATCATTGCCAAACGGTTTGGAAACGATAATATCTCCTGCTCAAAAAAGCATACCTGCCAGTTTGTGCAAGAAAATTGAATTTGCGCGCATCTTATTGCAGCAACCAGTACTTTTTTTAATGGATGATTTTACTATGGAAATGAGTAAGCAGGAACAAGATATTTGGATAGATATAATAACAAGTGCTGATTTTAAATGGACTACAATTATTGCTACAAACAATAAAAGTATTGTTCAAAAAACAGATAAAATGTTAGTGTTAGAAAATGGTCATCAAACCTATTTTGGTGTGGTAAATATTAATCATTCTATATTTAATTAAGCATAAATGGAATTGTTTTCTGATAAAAACGAACTGCTCAAAGAGGCCAAATTGAAAAAGATTAAGGCTTTTGAATTGATTAATATATCTTTAAAGTTTAAACCAATAAAAACGACAAGAATTTTATATTTTTCTCTAATTGCGGTAACCGGGTTTTTATTTTTGCCTTGGACGCAAAATGTCAATAGCCAGGGTGAAGTAACTACTTTAACACCCAACGATAGGCCACAGGAGTTACCATCAATTATTGAAGGTAAAATAGTGCAATGGTATATAAAAGAGGGCGATTATGTTAATGAAGGTGATACCATAGTCTATATATCCGAAATTAAGGATGAGTATTGGGATCCTAATTTACTAAAAAGAACACAAGAACAAATTGAAGCCAAAGAGGGAATAATAATGAGTTACTCAAGTAAAGTGGGTAATTTAGAATCTTTGATTAATACTGAAAGAGTAAACCTTGATTTGAAATTGGCTCAGGCAAAAAGTAAAGTGCGACAAGCCAAAAGCAAAATTGCTCAAGATAGCGCGGAAGTACAGGCTGCAATGGTCTCCTATAAAATCTCTCAAGAGCAAGCTAAAAGAGGGGAAGAAATGTATGAAAAAGATTTGCTAAGTTTAATAGGTTTAGAAAAAAGAAGGAATGACTTGCAAGGAGCGGCAGCAAAGCTAAACTTTGCAGAAAATAAACTGTCCATAGCTAATAATGAGTTAATCAATGCATTGATTGAGATAAACGCTATTGAAAGCGAATATACCGCTAAAATATTAAAAATTCAAAGTGATATTCAAAGTACAAATAGTGAATTGTTCAAAGGAGATGAAGAACTCAGTAAATTGAATAACCAATACAGTAATTACAAAATAAGGCAAGGAAATTACTATGTAATTGCACCAAATGGTGGTCAAGTAGTTAGTATTAATAAGCAAGGAGTAGGCGAAATAGTGAAACCTGGAGAAAGTATAGCATCAATCTCTCCTGCTAATCCTAATTTAGCAGTAGCACTATATTTTGACCCAGTCGATTTACCATTGATTAGAAAAGGTGAAACAGTAAGAATAATTTTTGATGGCTGGCCCGTAGTAATTTTTGATGGCTGGCCAGGGGTAAGTTATGGTACTTTTGCCGGTCTAATTGCCGTAATTGATAACAATATAAGTTCAAATGGAAAATACAGGGTGCTTGTTGCACCAGATGACAGAGAACAACAATGGCCTAAGGAAATAAGAGTGGGTGCAGGGGCAAAAGGGGTTGCTTTGCTGAATAATGTTTCTATTTGGTACGAGATTTGGCGACAATTAAGTGGTTTTCCTCCTGATTTTTATGTCAAAACTAAAGCTAAAAGTGAAGTAAGATGAAACTTAAATTATGGATGTTTTTTTTGCTTTTAACATTTTTTACAGGCAAGCAATATGCTCAAAAATATCCTGTAGATACGGCTTTTTTATCTTTACAAGATTTTATCAATATAGTTAAGACTCATCATCCAGTTGCAGCACAAGCCAAACTAATTTATGACAATGGAAGTGCCAATCTCTTAGCAGCAAGAGGTGGATTTGATCCATCCCTTTATGGGCAATATGATAAAAAGACATTTGACAACAGAGCGTATTGGCAACAATTTGATGCCGGTATAAAGTTACCCACTTGGTATGGTTTTGAAGGTAAGCTAAGTTACGAGTATAATCAAGGAGTACGGAACCCCGATGGAAGTTTTGTTTATATTGATAACGAAAGAAGTAATTTGTCAAGTGGTTTGGCATTTGCCGGTTTTACATTTACACCTGCTGCTGGTTTGTGGATGGATGAAAGAAGATCCACGCTATTAAAAGCAAAGCAGTTTTTAATTCAGTCCCGATATGAACAAACATTAGCCCTTAATGAGCTTTATTTTGAAGCCCTGATTGATTATTTTAACTGGACTGAAAAAAGTTTACAATATACAGCGGTTGATTCCCTTTTTCAAACAGCTTTTTCTAGGTATAAAAACAGTATTAATTTGGCAAAGCTAGGAGATATACCTTTTAATGATACTTTGGATGCTTTTGCTCAATTTACTTTTTTTAGCGCGCTAAGGCTAGAATTTAATGCTGAGCGAATAAAAGCAGCCTTCCAACTTTCCAATCATTTATGGTTAAATGGAAATCCAATAAAATTGGATATTAAAGTGAAACCTGCTGTTGAATTGCGTAATTTATTTTTCGTTGACTCTCTGTTGCAATCAGAACAGCAGTATATTGCAAAACATCCTAAAATATCCGCCATAAGTGCAGAAATGGCGGCTCAAAGAATAGACTTATCATTAAGTAGAAATAATATTTTACCTAAAATAGATTTAACAGCAGGAACATACATTGGAAATTTTGGTAGCAATCCGAAGATTGTGGGTGGTTACAGCGGAAATCATAAATTGGGAGTTGATTTTAAAATGCCATTGCTGGTAAGAGAACAAAGGGGTAAAGTAGCTATTAACAATATAAAATTAGAGTCCTTATCATTGCGTCAAAAACAAACTGCCTTAGAAATTGCCAATAAATCAAATGGCTTAAAAGAAGTTATGGAACTTAATCAGCAACAGTTAAACCTTTTTACTCAAGCCACCAATGCATATAAAAAGCTGGTTGAAAATGAGCGTTTTTTGTTTTCAATCGGTGAAACAGATTTTTTTAAAATTAACTTGCGAGAACAAAAACTGATTGAAAGTGAATTAAAAATGATCTCAACACAAGTTAAACAGCTTAAATTGGAAGTTGAGTATGTCAAAAACCTTGGATTGTTGATTTACTAATAATTTTACCATCGTATTTGATTTATATATCTTTGCCTCTTAAATCACTCAATGAACCAAAGACAACTTTTTCTACAGCATGTTGCTCAAACATCTTCTGCACCGCTTGCTATAGCAATTAAAAAGGCTAAAGGTTGTTATTTTTGGGATAGAAAGGGGAAAAAGTACTTGGACCTAATTTCAGGCATTGCTGTCAGCAGTATAGGTCATGGAAATAGAAGAGTAGTTAAGGCTGTTCAGAAACAAGCTAGTAGGTACATGCATACCATGGTGTATGGCGAGCATATACAAGAACCTCAAGGTTTATTAGCACAAAAAATTTGCGAATTACTGCCTGATAATTTAAACAACGTTTATTTTGTAAATAGTGGTTCAGAAGCCATTGAAGGAGCAATGAAACTGGCAAAGAGGGTAACTGGAAGAAATGGTTTTGTGGCACAGGAGTTAAGTTATCACGGAAGTACGCATGGTGCCATGAGCCTAATGAGTGATGTTTTTTTTACAGAAAAGTACCTTCCACTGTTGCCTTCAATTACTTTTATTAAAGCTAATGATTTAGCAAGTATTGATAAAATTAATGAAAGTATTGCTGGGGTAATTGTAGAATTTGTACAGGCGGAAAGGGGTGTATTTGCTCTAAAAGAAGAATTTATTGTGGCGCTCAGCAAGCGTTGCAAGGAGGTGGGGGCATTGCTTATTGCTGACGAAATTCAAACAGGTATGGGTAGAACGGGAACTTTATTTGCATTTCAGCAATATGGAATTGTTCCAGATATATTAGTTTTAGCTAAAAGTTTTGGCGCTGGCATGCCTTTGGGCTGTTTTATTGCCAATAAATCTTTGATGGATACCTTGCAAGAAAATCCACCCTTGGGGCATATTACTACTTTTGGTGGTCACCCTGTTAGTTGTGCTGCTGCGTATGCGGGTTTGGTTGAATTAAACTCAAAAAATTGGGTGGATGAAGTGAATCGTAAAGGAAACTTATTTGTAGCAAAACTAAAACACCCTTTGATAAAGGAAATACGCCAACAAGGTTTAATGATAGCAGTTGATTTTGGCAATTCAGCTTTGAACCATGCAGTTATTGATGCTTGTCTGGAAAATGGCTTGCATGTAGATTGGTTCTTGTTTAATGAGCAATCTATGCGCATTTGCCCTCCATTGATTATTACTGATGAAGAAATAAAGTGGGCCTGTAAAATTATTTTAACCATTTTGAATAAGCAAAATGCAACCCAATAGATATTAAATTTGTCCAATATGAAAATGATAAAATTACATACAATATTAAGCGCTCTTGTTTTAGCATTTTTGATGCTTAATGCAGGATGCAGAAAGGAAAAAAGCAATTTGGCGATTGCCGTAAGAACTGGATCGGACAATGCGGAGGCTGAAACAGAAATGAATGCTTTGTTTCTTTCTGCCAATGATTTTGCCGCTGCTTATCAGAGCAACAATACCAATAAAGTTTTACCAAGTGGTGTTAACATTACCATTACTGATAGTAACTTTAATACAAATAATGGAATCGCGTTTATAATAGATTTTGGTCCTTTGAAGACTGCGGTGCCACATGGTATGCTGTGCCAAGATGGTCGATACAGGGCAGGGAAGGTGTATGGCACTTTGACTAAACCGTACAGAGAAATAGGTGCAGTTTTAACTTTAACTTTGTCAGACAGTGGCATGTATTATGGAGGGAATGGGTCAGATATGTTTGGTGTTGTTGGAACAAAGTCAATAACAAGAGAAACGGAAACACGATTGAGGGTTATTGTTTCTGATGTGAAAATAAAAGATGCTGAAGGCAAAATTATTACCTGGTCTTGTAACCGGACTGTTACAAAAATTAAGGAAGCAGGTATCGGTATACTGGGAGATATTTATAGTATTGCTGGTTCAGGAAATGGAACCAATAAGAATGGAGAAAAATATACCGTCCAAATAACTAAAGATTTAATCAAAAATATAAGTCCAGGTTGTGCAAGTACTTTTGTTGATGGAATGATTGACATTGAAAATACGGATAAAAATGCAAAAATGACCTTAGATTTTAACCCCTACAATGATGCTGCTTGCGATAGGGTAGCAAAAGTGACCATCGGTAAAACAGAAAAAATATTCTATATTAAATAGGATAAAAGGTTTTTAAAAAGAATAAGCCTTTCTTTGCGGCATATTTTTAATGCTAAAGAAGATTATATGAAGTATTTATTAGTGCTTTTAAAAGGGATAGCCATGGGCGCTGCGGATATTATTCCAGGGGTTTCTGGCGGAACAATTGCCTTTATTACCGGAATTTATGATAAATTATTGGAGTCTATAAACGCAATTAATTTTAAACTATTAAAGGTTATAAAAAATGATGGCTTAAAAGCAGCTTGGAATAAAATAAATGGTTTATTTCTACTCTCTTTATTTGCGGGAATAGCGATTAGCATCCTTTCATTGTCTAAGTTTTTAGCTTTTTTGTTAGAAACGCATCCCATATCAGTGTGGTCTTTCTTTTTTGGGCTCATCGTTGCGAGTATTTTTTATGTGGGCAAGCAAATTGCGGAATGGAATTTTGCAGCAATAATAGGTTTGATATTGGGTGCAATTTTGGTTGTTGTTGTTTCTTTATTGCCCGCCCTAGGGGATGCAAATAGTTTAGGCTATATATTTATCTGCGGAGTTATTGCCATTTGCGCTATGATATTACCTGGAATATCTGGTAGTTTTTTGTTGTTAGTTTTAGGGGCATATCAAACCATTTTGACAGCCCTAAATGACAGAGACTTTGCTATAATTTTTACATTTATGGCAGGTGCTATTATCGGATTATTAAGCTTTTCTCGATTTTTGAAATGGGTTTTGGATAATTATAAAAACACTACCATTGCTGTATTAACTGGCTTTTTAGTGGGTTCTTTGTATAAAATTTGGCCTTGGAAAGAAACCATTGAAACCAGAATTAATTCACATGGTGAGGTAGTACCTTTTATTCAAGAAAATATTTACCCCAATGGGCAAATTGGTGGCGCTATTTTATGTGCCACAATTGGTTTTTCAATAATTTTTATCATTGAGGGAATTGCAAATTTAGCCGAGAATAAAGAAAAAAAGCACAGTTAGATATTCACTAACCAAATAGCTTTTGTGCTTTTTCATAGTCTTCTGGAATGCCAATGTCTATAAACATTCCTTCCGCTATAAAGCCTCTAAACTGCCATTTTTTAAGATAAGGTACTAAAAAATCAGTTTCAAAAGAAAATTTGTCAGGCAGTGTCAATTGGTCAAAAGCTTCTTTGTCCAAAATATAAATACCCGCATTGATTAAGCCTTCTTTTTGATATTCCTTCTCTTTAAAAGCTACTACTTCATGATTTTGGTTTGTTTCTACCGCACCATACCTGTCAAAGTTTTTCATTGGTTTTAAAGCAAGTGTAAATTTGCTATTGTATGCACTATGTTTGGCATACATTTCCTTTACATCCATTTCTAAAAATGAGTCTCCATTTAAAACAAGTACCTGTCGGGTAACACAATGAATTAAGGCATTTTTTATTCCTCCACCTGTGCCTAAAGGTTCATTTTCAATAGCATATCCAATAGACAAACCCTTATAATTGTTGCCAAAAAAGTCTTGAATAACTTTGTGCTTATAACCTACTGCCAAAATTACTTTTATGACTCCTTGTTGAATACAAAAATCTAGGATGTAACTAAGAAAAGGTTTCCCATTTACAGAAGCCATAGGCTTAGGGATATCTTTTACAACTGTCTGTAACCTTGTTCCAAAGCCACCTGCCAATATAACTGCCTCTGTAATCAACTTTATATTTTAAAGTAATTGGTTTCAACCAATTCACACAATATATGACCCAAAACAATGTGTGCTTCTTGTATTCTAGGAGTATCATTAGATGGGATGCAGAAGGTAAAATCACAAATGGCTTTCATTGACCCTCCCTTTTCTCCAGTAAAACCAATGGTAATGCCACCTTGTTTTTTAGCTTGCTCCAATGCATTTACAACATTTTTGGAATTTCCACTGGTACTAATGCCCACTAAAATGTCGCCTTTTCTTATTTTAGCCTTTACCAAGCGGCTATAAATATCATCATAGCTATAATCATTAGCAACCGCGGTTATATAGGAGGTGTTTACGTGCAATGCTTCTGAATACAAGGGGTCTCTGTCCGTATAAAATCGGCCAGAAAATTCAGCAGCCAGGTGTTGTGCATCCGCTGCACTGCCACCATTTCCGCAAAATAAAATTTTATGGTCTGCCTTAAAGCAATCAACCATCATATTGGCAACTTGACTACAAAGCTTAATAAAATCGCTGTCTTGTGCCAGTCTATTTTTGATTGAAGCGGTTTCTAATAAAATTGATTTAATTTTTTCTATATCTTCCATGTTTTTAATCCGTGTTTTACAAATCGGTAAGGCATTGTTTGCCCACCAAGTTTATCTAATGCTTTGATAACGTCATACCTTTTATTAATAGGGGCAAAGCAAAGCATAAAGCCTCCACCTCCTGCGCCAGAAATTTTTCCTCCAGTTGCACCTGATTTTAGGGCGGTTTCATAGATTGTATCTATTTCCGTATTGCTAATACCCGCTGCCATCTTCTTCTTAAATTGCCAACCAAAATCCAAAATACGACCGATATCCTCTATGTTTCCAATTAAAAGTGCTTCTTTCATCATTAATGCTTGCTCCTTTAAATGGTGCATCGCATCAATTGAACTACTTTTTTTATCCTTGACATTTTGAGATTGAGCTTCAATAATTTCTGCAGAAACCCTGCTGGTTTTGGTATAATAAAGCACTAGGTCATGCTCTAGCTCACTGATAAATTTATCTTTAATGCGCAGCGGATTTACAATGACTTTGTCGTTTTCGTAAAACTCCATAAAATTAAAACCCCCAAAAGTAGCAGCATATTGATCTTGTTTACCACCTGCATATCCTAGGTCATTGCGTTCAATGTCATAAGCAAGTTTGGCAATATCATATTCCCCCAATGGCAACTTTAGCCATTCGCAAAATGCTCCCAAAATAGCAACCGTAAGGGTAGAAGATGAGCCTAGTCCAGAACCTGCAGGTGCATCCACGTAGGTGCTTAGTTTAAATGATAATGGTTGATTTTTGTTAAAGTCTTTTACAATCCTGTTATAAACGCCTTTCAATAAATCCAAATGTCCATTAATTGGAAGTTGTTCAGTGGTGGGAAACTCATACATTTCTTCCTTATCCATTGCATGGATAATAATTTTGTTATTATTCAACGGCTCAATGGTTGTTCTTGCATACATGCTAATTGTCGCATTCAATATAGCACCTCCGTGCAAATCTGAATATGGCGAAACATCCGTACCCCCACCTGCCAAGCCAAATCTTAAAGGGGCAACACTTCTAATAATCACGGCTGCAAGTTCAGCATTTTTTTTTAGAATTTTATTTTCTAATAATTTTTCACGACAAAAAGTAAGTTTTAATCGTAGTTTGATTTTAAAATAGGATTGTTCCCATCGTATAATTATGATTTTTGGTTCTCATTTAGGGCGCAACTTTGCCATAATATTAATTTTATCTTAAATGGAACAACTTTTGACATTATTTATACGTCTAATTTGAAAGAAATTGACGTAATTTGTTATATTAAATGTTGAAGCGGTTTTTTATACTCTTTTTTAGCCTTTTGGGTTTCATATTTCAAGCCAATGCTACCCATTTGGTTGGTGGTAGCATGAGTTATGAGTTTAAAGGTGTATTGGCAAATGGAATGTCAACGTATAAAGTAACCTTTGTTTTGTATCGAGATTGCTCTGGTGTTGGTACTGATGATGGAAAACCAGTGCCATTTGATACAGAAATTGATATATGTGTTTATACCAATTCTGGCTCTAAGCCATTGTATAACAAATACAAAACCAATTTAGTAAGTGAGGAAAGGGTAAATCCTCTTGGTAGAACAGACTGTCCACAAACCAAAAATATGTGTTTGTCTAAGGGCGTTTATGAAAGGGTAATTGTTGTTGATCCAAGCAGTTTTGGTTATATTTTGTTTTGGCAACGATGCTGCAGAAATGTACTTGCCAATTTGCCTGAAGATGCTTCTGGTGTTCCAGATTTAGGACAAAGCTATTCTGCCACCATACCACCAAGTAATCAGGTAAACAGTTCGCCATATTTTTCTGGTGTTCCAGTGCCTTTTATTTGTGTTAATGATTTAACAGAATTAAGAAATACTGCGGTAGACATTGATGGAGATGATTTGGAATACCAATTTATAACTCCTTGGGATGGCAAATTAAATGGCGCTAGTGAACCATCGTGCCCTTTAAACTTTGTTACTCCTAAGAATGTAATTTACAGCCCGGGTTACAGCTTGACTCAGCCATTTGGTGCTGGGGGAACTGCTACTATTAATTCGGTTAATGGGTTGACAAAATTCTTGGCAACTATGCCAGGAAGCTATGCAGTGGCAATTGAGGTTATTGAACGCAGAAATGGTGTTGAACTCAGTAGGGTGCGCTTGGAATTACAAATTTTGGTAATCAATTGCACACCCAATAATAAACCCGTCATTCAAGGTGGTGATAATCAAATTTATACTGTAGAGGCAGGTGCCAAGCTGTGTTTTGATATTGTTGCAACAGATCAAGATAATCAAAATTTGAAATTGAGTGCTTATGGTGATATATTGTCTGGAACCAATGGTTTTAAAGGTACAAGAGCTGGGTTTACTGCTAAAACAGGATTAAAGACCGTAACAAGTCAATTTTGTTGGCAAACAGATTGCCAACATGCCCAAACCGAACCTTATTTATTGACAGCAGAGGCTATTGATGATGGCTGCCCTTCTAAATTTACGAATGTTAACTTTTTAATTTATGTAAAACCATTTGTTAGTGATATAGATATTTCTGGATTGAATCAGGCGTGTAGCAATGCAAAAAACCAAATTTATAATTCCGTCAATAGAAAGCTTAATTCACAACTTTTATGGAGTGTTAGTCCTAATGGTGCTATAAAAGGCTCAAATACAGGCCAAAGTATCACTGTTGACTGGAATGGAGGAACTGTAGGTAAAATCTATGTAACTGAAAGTTCTCAATATGGCTGTTTGGGTAGTAAGGACAGTTTTACTGTTACCTTGATTGCTGCGCCACCCATTGTAAAAATTTCAGGAAAAATTGATGTTTGTCCCAATAGTCTAGAGAATTATACATTGTCAGATGTTTTGAGTGGACATACAGTTGAGTGGTTTGTGCAAGGCGGTGCGATTACTTTTGGAAAGTTTTCAAATGTTGTCACCATCAATTGGGGTGCTAAGGGTACTGCGGTAATTAAAGCAGTTCAATACAATCAGTTTGGTTGTGCTAGTGATTCTGCTAAACTGAACATTACCATTCATAAACCAGACCCTCCAATTATTGAAGGAGTACAATCTATTTGCCCATATATTCAAAACGTTCCTTATGCAATTAAAAATGCCTTGCCTTTACATGTTTATATGTGGTCTGTTACCCCTACAGGTGTTTTAGCTTCAGGTCAAGGTACGGATAGTATTAAAGTAAATTGGGGAAATATTGGAAGAAGGTATGTAAAGGCAATAGCTATTGATCAATATAATTGTCCTTCTGATGAAGATTCAATTCCTGTAGATATAGAATATGTATTGGATGGTGAAATTCCCGATGGTCCAAGTTCTGTTTGTGAAGAAAATATTATTGAGTATAAAGTAAGATTTACGCCCAAATCTGTGTACAGATGGACCGTTAGCGGTGGTAATATAATTGAAGGTGATACGGGCAATATCATTAAAGTTAAATGGGGTTCAGCGGGCAATGGGCAGGTAGCCATCGTTGAGGAAAGTTACGATTCTTTGAATAATCGACCCTGTATTAGTTTACCAAATATTTTGCCTGTTGTTATACATCCCAACCCAATAGCAACAGAAATTGAAGGTGTATTTGAAATTTGTCAGTTAGCAGGTGGTTTCAATAGCTTTACACTGAATGGTTATACCAATTCATATTACAAATGGAGTATTAATGGAGATACCAGTAATATCATTGGTCAAGGTACTAAAACAATAAATATTCCTTTAGATATAGAGGGCAGTTTTGTGATTGGGGTTTTAGAAACCACCGAGTTTGGATGTCCAGGACTTTTTATAGATTCATTATTTATTATTCACCCCAAACCGAGAACTACGCCCATATTAGGGGATAATGTTATTTGTTACCCAAATTATAGCAATAAACCCTACTCCGTAACTGGATTTAGTACTTCTACTTTTAAATGGTTTGTTGATGGTGGCGTAGAGCTTCCATCGCCAAGCATTACTGCTTCTACCATTGTTGACTGGAGTGGTCAACAAAATGCAGGAATTAAGGTATTAGAAACTTCAGATTTTGGATGCCTTGGAGATACACAGTCACTGCCAGTATTTGCTGATAGACCCAGTATTAAATTTGATTTGGTAACGGTAAATCCTCCTCCTGGAAGCGATAATTCTATGAAGGTATATTGGACACTGAACAATGGTCCAAGATACAATCGGTATTTCTTGGTTTATAAGAGAAAGGCCAAAACCAATGATGCTTTTGTTTTAGTAGATAGTGTTGATGCGAGTAGAAGAGATTATACGGAAGCTCCATTGAATACGGACAACAATGCTTTTGAGTACAGGGTTTTGGGCTTCGATTTGTGTGGTCAACAATTATTGTCAGATTCACATACCAATGTTTTGCTAACAGGGGTAAAGGATGGTCCTTATGAAGTTACCTTAGGTTTTACAGGATACAATGGTTGGAATGAAGGCGTTTCTGAATATCAGTTGTACCGGTATTTACCCTCTAAAACAGGATGGCAGTTTCTGAAATCTTATGGTGGGGTTCAATCCAATATTAAATTAGAAAATGGTTTGGACAATTACACGCAATGTTACCGTATCAAGGCTATCAAAAATGTTGGAGGACAAGACACCGCATCATGGAGTAATGAACTGTGCTTTGATTTTGACCCAGCAGTATGGATACCCAATGCATTTACTAGGAATGCTGATGGTCTCAATGATAAATTTTATGTTACCGCAGGGGCAGTTAAAACGATTGAAATTACTGTTTTTAACAGGTGGGGCGAAAAACTGTATCGTTCAACGGATATCACTGAAGGTTGGGACGGAACCTATCGTGGGGAGAATTGTCAACAGGATGTTTATATGTATGTTGTTCGATTTACCGACTTTTTAGATAAAAATTTCATCCAGTCGGGCACCTTGCATTTAATACGATAGCGCATTTTGCCAACCGCACTTTATTTCAAGCGTTTATTTAATCTATACGCTCCATTATATCCGTGGGTTTCAAAGGTTTTTTTTAAATCTAGAGCAGCACAAATCAATCAAATAAGTGTTTATTGTTCGTCAAAAGCTAAGGCAATGGAGCATGTACTGCTTGTTGGTGGTGGTGATGGTTTAGACCTTCAGTTTTTCAACCCCTCCATTAAGGTAACCTATTTGGACAGTGCTGTTTTGATGTTGAACATAGCAAAACGCAAGTATGTGAAAAGGGAAAATACAGAATTTATTTTATCAGACTTTAATGAATTTGCATTAAAGGAGCAGGGGCAATTTGACCTTGTATGCTTGCACTTTTGTTTGACGGTTACCAACAATCCTTCATTAATGTTGGAAGGTGTAAGTAAACTATTGAAAAGGGGAGGGCTTCTTTCTATTTTAGACATGGGAAAAGTAAAACAAAATAGACTGTCAAAAACGCTTAATTTTGTAACCAAACAAACCATGTTCAATATGTTTTATGATATCGAGGGTGCCATGAAGCAGCATGGAGAGCTTGTTTTGGTAAATAAAAATCCACTTATTGAATCAAATAAATTTGTTGCCTATATCTATGAAAAAAAATAGCTTACTGTTACTTTTAATATTCCTTTGCTTTTCTCTTTTTGGGCAGCAAACTTGGCACACGGATTGGACTATTAGCATTGGAGAAAATCAGTTTAAGACCCAACAATTTACTGCCATTTCTTTTCAATTGCCTGCGGATATTAGCCCCACAGATATTACCCTAAAAATAGGGGATAGGTCTGTACCAATTCTTGTGGATGAACATGTGGAGCTGGATGGCTATTGGCAAAGTGTGCTGCAGGTTTTTACGGACAGTGTTTTTACCATACAATCCAACAAGGCATTTCAGTTAAAAGGTTTATTTCAATACATCCCATCCATTATTATTAACCATAAACAATTGGACTTGAGGGAGGGAAACTGCGAAATGCCCATAATGATTCCACCCAGTGTGTGGAGAGCAGGACTGGCAGACCCCAAACCCAATCCCATTGCTACCGCTACACGACATGGAATTATTCACCATTCTGCTTCTGGCAATGGGCAAACCAATTACACAGATTTGGTAAGAGGCTATTATGTGTATCATACGCAAACCAACGGTTGGGATGATATTGGGTATAATTTTTTGATAGCCTATGATGGAACTATTTATATAGGTAGGGACCAACAGCAGCTCAATGTGCCGCAATACCAAGTGCAAGGTGCGCATTTTTGCAGTAAGAACGTAGGTACGTTTGGCACCTGTTTGATAGGGAATTATTCTGACACTGCGCCATCTGACACCATGCTCAAGTCGCTGACTAAGCTAATGGCTTGGGTGCTTTATAGAGAAAGCATTTCTGCATTAGACAGCAGTCCTCATCCTACTGCCACCGACCCTTTTTTGAGCAACGTGGCAGGGCACCGGCAAGGTTGCGCTACAGAATGCCCCGGAGACAGCACGTTCTTGTTGATACAGCGTATCAGAGACTCTGTGGAGCAGACAAGGATTAAATGTTTACCACTGGTGAAAGTAGATGATATCAACCCTAAGCAGGTATTAACCTATACCCTGCAAGAAAATAGGTTAAGCATAGAGCATGTGCAGTCAGAAAGCATTGGTATTTATAACCTCAGTGGGCAATGTATCAAAACCCTGCCCTCTAACAAGGGGTTGGTAATGTTTGATATAGGTAGTCTGAGTGCAGGTATGTATATTGCCCTTGTAGGGCAGCAGGGCTTTATTCGCTTTTTGAAGGAGTAGAAAAAGCCTTTAAGGCTTAACTAACGCTGCTCCACTACTACTTTTTATGTACTTAGTTTGCTGGCTGCAAGGTGTAGAGAAGTACTTCGTGAACAACGCGATAAGGATTAACATTTACCATCATCTTCGATACGCTTCACTGCGTTGCGCACTCAGATTGACGGTAAATAGCTAACGTTAACGCTAAATGGCCAACGAACGTCACACTGAGTTTGAGCAAAGCGAAAGTATCGAAGTGAAAGTGAGGGAGTATAAAAAGACTATTTGGGATAGCTACATTGAATACGCTTCACTGCGTTGCGCACTCAGATTGACGGTAAATAGCTAACGTTAGCGCTAAATAGCCAACGAACGTCACACTGAGTTTGAGCAAAGCGAAAGTATCGAAGTGAAAGTGAGGGAGTATAAAAAGACCATTTGCGATAGCTACAATGAATACACTTCACTGCAATGCGCACTCAGATTGGCGGTAAATAGCTAACGTTAGCGCTAAATAGCCAACGAACGTCACACTGATTTGAGCAAAGCGAAAGTATCGAAGTGAAAGTGAGGGAGTATAAAAAGCCTATTTGGGGATAGCTACATTGAATACACTTCACTGCATACTAAGACTGACTACTTTTTATTTGCAATGTTTTTTGGCTACTCGGTGAAAGAACACCAAGCAGGGAAAGGTGAAAATTATTTCTCCCCATAAATTACAAGCGCACTTGAATCAAACAATACATTCCCATCAGGAAAATTTTGATTAACCAAATCAAATACTTCGCTTTTAATTTTCGACTTAATGTTGTCATCCGCTTTACTTAATGCGGAAACAAATGGTGCAGCCACTTCCGTCATCATGTTCCAGTAAACATCCGTTGTTCCAGCATTTAATTTGCCATTTACTTCTGTTTCAGAAATGTTATTTAACCCTACTTGTTTAAATATATCAGCAATCAATCCACTTTTAGCACAACGAAACATGCCTGGTGCTTCAGGTGGTGGTGCAGGTAACTGCATATTTCTGTTGATAGTGCTTCCAATTGCGGTTACCCATAAATTCTTTTCGGAAATATTCCAAACCGATGTAGCAATTCTACCTCCTGGCCTTAATACCCGCACCATTTCTTTTGCAGCGAGTAACATATCAGGGAAAAACATGAAGCCGAAGCGACAGCTTACCACATCAAAGGTGCTGTCAGCAAAGGGAAGGTCGCAAACATCGCAGACCTTTGTTTCTATATTTTTGATTCCTCTTTTCGATGCGTTTTCACCAGCTATTGCAAGCATGTCTTCTGAAAGGTCGGTGAGCATCACTTTTCCATGCTTCGCAAGGGTTGCAATTGTCAAACCTGGTTCGCCTGTTCCCGATGCTATATCCAAAACCACATCCGTTTCTTTAACTTTCAGTAGCTGAATAATTTTATCTCCATTAGGCTTTAAAAAGTCCATCGTTAGGTCATCCCATTTTTTCCAGCCTAGAGAAAAATTATTCCATGTTGATTTTTGTTGCTCGCGGATTTCTTGAAGTTGTTGTTCCATTTTGTTTGTTTTTACTTTGTTCTAAATGTAAGTTTTTTGTTTCTTCGTTAAAGTCAACATAGTCGTCTAAGCATGAACGCTAACTAGTATATATGCGCAAGTTGCATCATTGAATAAATATTACCAAATAATATTTAGTTTATTTACCTCAATAACAGTATTTAATGGTGTTTATTGTGTGTCATGCCACCATCAGCAGTTGCCGAGAATTCCTCGGTAACTGATTTTTTGTCTAATTCACCTTCCTTAAAAACATATGCTAATATGCCCTCTTTTTTTTATTCGCTTTTTGAAGCGGTAGCAACTTCCCAAGTTTTTGGGTTCTTAACTTTTTCCTTAAGCAAAGCGATATCCAAAACCTCTAACATATTTTCTACATAGTTAAATTTTAGCCCTGTAAGATAGTGCTCAGGTATCACATCAATATCCTTTTTATTGGTATTGCACATGATAATTTCCTTTATCCCAGAACGTTTGGCTGCCAATATTTTTTCTTTAATTCCACCAACGGGTAGCACTTTTCCTCTTAAGGTAATTTCTCCTGTCATTGCCAAATTGGGCTTAACTTTTCGTTGGGTAAACAAAGACGCTAAGGAGGTTAATATGGCAATACCGGCACTGGGGCCATCTTTAGGCGTTGAGCCTGCTGGAAAGTGAATGTGCAAATCATAATTCTCAAAAATCTTAGGGTCAAGGTCTAAATAAGTAGCATTGGCTTTAAGGAAAGTATAAGCGGTATTGGCAGACTCTTTCATTACATCACCCAATTGTCCTGTTAATTGCAAACGCCCCTTACCCAATGTTAGCGTACTCTCTACAAAAAGAATGGAGCCACCCACGTAAGACCAAGCTAAACCCGTAACAACACCTGCAATATCATTCCCTTGATAAATTTCCTTTTCCATTTTCTCTGCTCCCAAAATCTTTTCAACGGTTTCAATATCCAATTTGGGGTTAAAAGCGATGTTCATCACTTTGTTTTTTGCAATGTTTCGCGCAAGTGCCGCTAATTTTTTATCCAATCCACGCACACCACTTTCTCTGGTATACTCTTCAATCAAATAACTCAATACTTTAGGAGCAATTTTTAAGTCGGCATTTTGTAGTCCATGCGCTTTAATTTGCTTAGGTAATAAGTGTTGTTTAGCAATTTCTACTTTTTCCTCAACAGTATATCCTGTTATTTCTATAATCTCCATTCTGTCTAATAAGGCAGGTTGGATGTGGTCTAAACTATTGGCAGTAGCGATAAACATTACTTTGCTAAGGTCATATTCTACTTCTAAATAATTGTCATAAAACGTGGTGTTTTGTTCAGGGTCTAAGGTTTCTAACAACGCACTAGAAGGGTCTCCTTTAAAATCTCTACCCAATTTATCTATTTCATCTAACACAAAAACGGGGTTAGAGCTTTTGGCTTTTTTAATGTTCTGAATAACTCTTCCGGGCATGGCACCAATATAGGTTTTACGATGACCACGTATTTCCGCTTCATCACTCATACCACCCAAGCTCATACGGATGTACTTTCTGTTTAAAGCACGCGCTATACTCTTACCCAAAGATGTTTTACCAACTCCCGGAGGGCCATACAAACAAATTATCGGGCTTTTCATGTCGCCCTTTAACTTTAAGGTGGCAAGGTATTCTAGCACACGTTCTTTTACTTTTTCAAGACCATAATGGTCTTTGTCAAATACTTTTTGAGCCCTGTTCAGGTCAAAATTATCTTTGGTAAATTCATTCCAAGGTAAATCTAGTAACAATTGCGCATAGTTTAAACTTACGGAATAATCTGGAGAAGCAGGGTTTATACGCATGAGTTTATCCAACTCTTTGTTAAAGTGATTGGCAGTATCTTTATTCCATTTTTTCTTTAAGCCTTTGGCTCTTAGATTGGCAATTTCTTTATCGGGTGCATCTTGTCCTAATTCTTCCTGAATGGCACGGATTTGTTGCTGCAAAAAGTATTCTTTCTGCTGTTTGTCCATATCTACCCTCACTTTGCTCTGTATTTGGTCTTTCAACTCTAACATTTGAATCTCTTTATCCAAATGCTTCATCACTTTATTGGCGCGCTCTTTTAACGTATTAACCTCTAAAATGGCTTGTTTTTCAGCATTGCTTACATTCAAATTCCCTGAAACAAAATTGATTAAGAAACTGTCACTCTCAATATTTTTAATGGCAAAGGAGGCTTCACTGGGAATATTTGGGCTTAACTCTATAATGTTTAAACTAACCTCTTTGATAGAGGACAACATGGCCTTGAGCTCTTTGTCTCTTTTTTCAGTAACATTGGGTATAGCCTCTACTTTTGCTTTTAAATAGGGTTGCGATTGCATATGCTCCTTAAGTCTAATGCGTCTTTTACCTTGAATGATGAGTGTTGTGTTTCCATCAGGCATTCTCAACATTTTTAAAATTTGTGCTAAGGTGCCTATTTCATAGATGTCTTCAAAAGTAGGATCTTCTATTTCACCCTTTATTTGTGTAAAAACACCAATTAACTTATTGCCTTTGTAAGCATCTTTAATCAATTTTATGGATTTATCTCTACCTACAGAGATTGGAAATATAACGCCCGGGAATAGCACCGTATTTCTAATAGGTAATATAGGCAAATCAACAGGCACTTTCTCCTTGTTCATTTGGTTTTCCTCTTCCTGAGAAAGGAGAGGCATAAACTCAGGCCCATCAATGGATTCTATTTCTATATCGTCTGAAGAAAATTGTAGCAATTTTTTGATATTCATGCGGTCATTTAATAATGTGTTTTAGAAATTCAATACTTATGCCAAATAGCAAAGCAGACAAAAGGACATAAAAAGTATGCCTTAATGTCTTACGATAGTACTTTTTTAATGCGAACTAAATAAAGTAGAACTAATCCTGATATAAGGGTTATACCAGTATTTATCATCAGCCTTTCCATGCCAAAAAATAACAAGTTGCCTATAAAGAACAGACAACTATAAGCAAAAATGATGATGGTAATCCATAACAAAAGCCGATTGATTAAATTGTGGTTGTTTACTTGTTGTTGGCACTGACTGGCAATGGTTTGCCATTTGCCCTGAGGTTTAATTCTTTGATAAAAGTCGATTAAATGAGTTCTTCTTTTTTCGCTTTCCTTTCCTGAAGTAAGGTAGGTTACCAATATCCAAACAAAACTGGTAATACAGACATTGATAAAAACACTATTGGGGAACTTGGCAAAATCTGCATCTATAAACATTCCATTGGCATCCGTATGATGAATGGCCAAACTACTTAACTTTAAACTGGCATAAACGACAAAGGGAGTGATGGTAGCTGCAATCTCACTCCAAGCATTGATACGCCACCAATACCATCGCAGTATCAGTACCAAGCCTAATCCTGCTCCACACTCCATAATAAAGAGCCAAGCGCTTTCGATAGATTTTATGTACAATGAAATAATGGCTGCTAAAATCATCAAAATTACGGTAGCCAATCTACCAAAAAATACTTCTTTTTTGTTGGATAGCTCAGGCTTTGAAGAGGCTACGGATTCTTCGCTAGTGTTATAGAACAATGGTTTGATAAAATCATTGACCATATAGGAAGCACCCCAGTTTAGATGGGTGGAAATGGTACTCATATAGGCGCCAATAAAACCAGTAAGCATCAATCCCTTAAAACCATTGGGTAGGGTGTCTTTCATGGCCAAGACATACCCGAATTTTAAGTCACTTCCTGTAAGGTTTGGGTATAGTACTAGACAGGCTAAACCTACAATTATCCATGGCCACGGGCGGATAACAATATGCGCTAGTTGAAAAAAAATGGTGGCCAATGTGGCGTTTTTTTCGTCTTTTGCACTTGCCATTCTTTGAGCAATATAGCCACCACCACCCGGTTCTTGCCCAGGATACCAACTTGCCCACCAAATAATACCAAAAAATGCAATAAACTTTTCTGGCGAAAGTGACAGCCCCGTTTTGTTGTCACTGTTTCCAAAACTTGGAAAGAAATTGAGGGTTTCAGGGCTTAGTTTTTCTTTTAAGCCTGCTAGTCCACCTATTGATTCACTTTGTAAAACAAAATAAGCCAATGCAAAACTAGCCAACATGGCAATAATAAATTGTAAAACATCGGTGTATACAACACCTAAAAAACCACTGATAGAAGAGTAAATTGCAACGATGGTCATTAGCCCTAGGGTTATAAAAACAGCATCTGAAAATGGAATGTCGAAGAATTTTTGAAAAACAGTAATCATGGCAACATTAACCCATCCCATAATTATAACATTCATAAAAACACCCAAATAAACGGACTTAAACACCCTTAAATACTTTGCAGGCTTACCATAATAGCGCAATTCTAAAAATTCATTTTCAGTAACAACGTTGCTTCTGCGCCACAGGTGACTAAAAAAAACTGCCGTAAGCATCCCGCCTATCATACCATTCCACCAAAGCCAGTTGCCAGAAACCCCATTGTTGCCAACAATCTCTGCAACTGCCAGTGGGGTATCGGCTGCAAAAGTTGTTGCCACCATGCTGATGCCAATTACACCCCATTTAAGGTTCCTGTTTCCTACAAAAAAAGAGCCGCTACTATTGGTAGATTTGTTGTAGTAAAAGATAGCAATTCCTAGGGAAGCGATAAGAAAGATTACAATTATTGAAATATCAAGGTAGCTCAGTGTCATTTGATGATAATTATTTTACAAATGTATTGTAAAGTTTGAACAAATTACCGTACTTTCGCATCAAATATAAATAAACAAAATATCATATGAAAAAATTAACAAATTATGTTTCAATGTGCGCAATAGCTGCAACTTTATTGTTGTCAGCTTGTGGCGGTGACAAAGACAAGGATGAAGTAAAACCAGACCCTAAAGTAAACTTTAAAACGACTGCAGGTTATACGTTTGCCAATTCCACAGTTGCTGGAGATGACATTGTAAAGGCTGGTATATTAATCAACCATGAATACAAAATTAAAAATGTAAAGTTTCAGGTAACTGTATCAGGTTCTACTTTCACGGTAAAGGATACTGCTGTGAATAACAAAGTTGTGGATATAGACTTCGTTAGACAAGTTATTACAACTCCAGGTACTGAAACTTGGACTATCACTGCAACTGATGAAAATGATAAAACTGCTTCTGCAAGTTTTGTTTTGACAGTAACTGGTGCTGACCAAGATTTGATTGCTTATGAAGGTAATTCTTCTACAGACATTGATATTTATAGATTTCAAAGTTCACAGCCAAAATCTGCACTTAACCTAGATGAGATGATTATTTATTCTGCTGCTAATGCTAATGATGGAGTAAAGGATATTTATGATAATACATCTGGTTCTGCAGACCTTTATGCTCCTGTATGGGCATCTAAGTCTGGAGCTACTTTTGTAAAAGTTACAGGTGGAGCTATTAACTATGCTACAACAACAAAATATAGCGTTATTGTAAACTATTTTAATTCTAAAACTCCTTCTACCACAAGTGAAATTATTTCAAATGGAGATATGTATGTAGTTAAAGGTGGCGATAAAAACAGATACCATTTAGTATTGGTAGCAGCGGTAAATGACGCAATGGGTGTTAACTCTGATTATGTAAAAGTGAAAATCAAAACAATTGATATTACCAAATAAGATTTTTTAAAAATCTTTACGGGTTTAATAAAAAAAGTCCTACTTCGGTAGGACTTTTTTTATGCATTAATCTCTACCTTTGCTTTTGAATTATGCAAGTCAAAAACATAGGGGTTTTTACTTCTGGTGGTGATGCCCCAGGAATGAATGCTGCTATCAGAGCGGTCGTGAGAACTGCGGTTCACCAGCATGTAAATGTCTTTGGTATTTATAGGGGCTACGAGGGTCTGATAAATGATGAAATTAAGCAGTTAACCACTTTTGATGTTGCCAATATTATTCAAAGGGGTGGGACGATTTTAAAATCTGCCAGGAGCAAAGATTTTGAAACCAAAGAAGGTAGAAAAAAGGCATACAAAAATCTCCTAAAACACAGTATTGATGGTCTTATAGCCATTGGCGGTAATGGAACTTATACTGGCGCAAAAATTTTTTCAGAAGAGTTTAATGTACCCATTATAGGTTTACCAGGTACCATTGATAACGATATTTTTGGAACCGATAATACCATTGGTTCTGATACCGCGCTGAACAATGCTATTTGGGCAATTGATAAAATTAGAGACACAGCAGCAGCGCATGATAGAGTTTTTTTTGTGGAAGTGATGGGTAGAGATTCAGGATTTATAGGGTTAAATGCAGGAGTAGCAGTAGGGGCAGAGGCTATTTTAATTCCAGAGATTTTGAATGATACAAAACTATTGCTTGCCCATTTTGAAAAACAAAAGAAACGCGAAAAAATGTTTAGTATTGTAATTGTAACGGAAGGTAATAAGGAGGGCAATGCGATTGATTTGGCAAATATAGTAAGGGATAACTTCCCATATTTGGATATCCGTGTTTCAGTGTTGGGACACATGCAGCGTGGCGGAAGTCCTACAGCAGCTGACAGAATTTTAGCCTCGAAATTGGGTTACAGTGCTGTTAATGCTTTGGTAGCCGGAGAACACGGTTTTGCACTGGGAATAGTGGCGAATAAAATAGTACAGACACCCTTTTCAGAAGCAACGCAAATTTTTTCGTGCTTTGATGAGCAATTATGGAAAATGGCCAAAATTCTGAGTTTATAAGCAATGATTAAAAAAATAAGTATTAAAAATTTTGCCTTGCTAAAGGATATAAGTTTTGAACCAGCCAATGGTTTAAATATTATTACGGGTGAAACAGGTGCCGGCAAATCGATTATTTTTGAGGCATTGGGACTACTTTTAGGTGAGCGTGCAGATAGTCAGTTGTTTGAAGGACAGTCTGAAAAATGTATTTTAGAGGGAGATTTTGTGTTGGATGAAGATTTGAGAAATTCTTTTTTTGAGGAAGAAGACTTTGATTTTGATAAAAATACCATTTTGAGGAGAGAAATTTCTCCCAATGGTAAGAGTAGAGCATTTATAAATGACACCCCTGCTTCATTGTCTCAAATGAAACAGCTGGGTAGTTTATTGGTTAATATTCACAATCAGCACGAAACCATTGGTATATTCAGTAAAAAAAATCAGTTGGCTTTATTGGATGGTTTTGCTAAAAATAATGTGTTGTTAAGTGCATTTCAAGACCTCTATGCGCAATCTAAAAAGGTACAAGGTATATTGGTTGAAAAGAAGATTCAACTTGCAACAATAAAAAAGCAAGAAAGCTACAATCAATTTCTATTGGAAGAGTTGGTAAATGTAAATCTAACAGCACAAGACAATATGCTAGAGGAGCAATTGGAGCAATTGTCTAATGCAGATGAAATCAAGCAGATAGGAGCAAAAATTAGCAATGCTTTGGCAGAGGGTGATTATAGTTTATTGGAACAGCTGGGGCAGCAAATTGCGGATGTAAAAAAATTAGATGGCTTTTTTCCTAAGACTAACCTGCTAGAGCGTTATCAAGCCATTTTATTAGAGTTAAAGGAACTGGCTGCGGACGCGGAGAGACAAACAGAAAACTTAACGGTGGACAATGAAGGTCTAGCCTTTTTAGAAAATAGATTTTCAACTATACAGCAGCTACTCAAGAAACATCAAGTTCAAGATTTTGATTCGCTAATGATAATGCGTGAAAATCTTGAAAAGGAGATGAGTGGAACAGAAGAGTTGGAGCGTAGTATTCTATCTTTAGAAAAGGAATTTGATGTACTACAAAAGAGTCTGAACGCTCAGGCTGTAAAACTATCTGAAGCCAGAATTCAAGCAATACCTCAAATTACCGAACAGCTTATTGATCTCTTAAAAAGTTTAGAACTAGAGAAGGCAAAGGTAGTTTTTGACATGAAATCAGGCGAGACTATGAATGCTTGGGGAATGGATGATTTAGTGATACTGTTTAGTGCAAACTCTGATATGCAAACCATGCCATTGGACAAAGTAGCAAGTGGGGGTGAGGCTTCTCGATTAGCCTTATGTTTAAAATCCCTAGCCACTTTGGATACCGTTAGTTTGATTTTTGATGAGATTGATAGTGGTGTTTCAGGAAAGGTTGCTCAAAGAATTGGAGAGCTGTTAAAGCGTATTTCCAATAAACAACAAGTAATTGCCGTGACACATTCTCCTCAAGTTGCTAGCTGTGCGGATAACCATGTTTTTGTTAGTAAAAAAGAAGAAAATGGGAAAACGGTAACTGCTATTCACTACCTTAACAAGGAACAAGAACTAAAAGTAATTGCTCAAATGCTGAGTGGCAACGCAGTTACAGATGCTGCTGTAGCAAATGCAAGAATACTCTTGGAAAGAAGAATGAATTAAAGCCTACTCGCTTTCTTCTTGATGTAAAAACTCGTCAAAGTCATACTCTGGCATTAAATCACTTTTTACATGACCTACAGTTTCTTGCAAAGCCTGTGAAAACTTATTAAAATCTTCTTTGTAAAGAAATATTTTGTGCTTGATGAAAGTCCCGTCTTCGTGTCTTTTCTTACTTTCGGTTATGGTTATGTAATAATCATTATTTCTGGTTGATTTTACATCAAAGAAATACGTTCTTTTTCCTGCCCTAACCTTTTTAGAAAAGATTTCTTCATCTCTCTCGTAACGATGTTCATCGTTGTTCGCCCTCGATCCGTTGTCCATAAGTTTTTTTTAAATATTATTCAAAAATACAAACATTTTTCAATTTCAACAATTTTATTTTTTTTACAAATGCATATGAACCTCAAAAAAACAATGAAAAAGTAAGTTTTGTTTTATCCATTGTTAACAAACAAGGTGACATAAAAAAAGCTGTTAAACCTTAGTGTAACAGCTTTTTTATACGGAATTATATAGTTTTACTCCTTTACAATTTTCGTGTTAATGGTTTGACCATTAGCATTACTTATTATCAAAATATAAGAGCCACTTTTCAAGTCATTTAAGTTTATGGAGTGGTTGGCATTTAGTATTCCAGACAATGTGGATTGACCCACAATGTTCAATAACATAAAATTATACGTTTCATTGGTCTCAAGTCCGTTGACATAAAGTATATCACTTACAGGGTTGGGATATGCGTAAACAGGTAATTGAACAATTTGCTTTGTAGCTAACTGATTATCGACAGTAATATAATCAGTTTTAGTTGTAGCGTTGCCACCACTTGCATTGGTTGCTGTTAATTTAACAGTATATTTACCTTCATTGGCAAAAGACATCACTGGAAATCTTGAAGAAGAAGAAGTGCTATTTTTATAAGTCACACCAGTTGATGGGGTTACTTCCCACAACCATGTGGTTGGAGTGTTTGAACTTAAATCTGTAAACACAACATTGTTATTGGGGCCCACATTTACTTTGTCTGCACTAAAATTAGTGACAGGTACTGCTGTAATATTTGATACGTTGATAAAAGCGATTTTTTCTTTACTAATTGTTCCTGTTGCGTACGTGTAGGTTAGCTCAATCGTATAAGAACCAGTTTGCGTAAATTCTACTTGTGGATTTTCACTTGTTAAAGTGCTACCATTAATCAAGTTGTAATTATTGGGGGTAATTTTCCAAATTTTGGTTCCTAATTTATTGGTGGTTAAATCTGTTAGTTTAACTACTTGATTTACTGAAGCACTTCTTGGTGTAGCATCAAAGTCAATAATGGGTCCATTGTCTAAAATTATTCTTTTTATTACTCCAAACTGATTGTCTACTACATATAAAGCATTCTCTTTCTTGTTGTAAACGATGTTCCTTAAAGAGCCAAACATTGTTTGGGCAAGTGTTCCAAACGTTGAATCTGGCAAAACAGCGTTTGAACCACAATACGTAGTCAATGTGCTATTTTCATATTTTTTAATTTCTCTACCCTGGGTAATGTATATAACACCATTGACGTATTCAACATCTCTTGGTCCAAATAAACCAGAAACAACGGTTGTAACAACGTTAGTTGTAACATTCAGTTTTCTAATTTTTCCGTTATTGTAATCACAAATTAGGATATTAGATTCGTCCATTTTACACATCCCCATAGGGTCTGCAAATAACGCAGCAGTGCCAGTGGCGTCATTATCTCCTGATGTGCCCGCATTTCCTGCAACGGTAGTCACCATTCCACCAGAAAGTTTCCTAATGGTATGTTGATAATCGTCAGAAATATAAAAATCGCCATTTGCCATGGCAACAATATCATAAGGTGCCTCAAATTGAGCAGTTGTAAGTGCATCTCCATCCACATTTCCAGATACACCCGTACCTGCCACTCTCGATCCTGTTTGTGCATTTGAAACATCATTGAAACGAGAAAGCTTCCTTATTTTTCTATTGCCGTAATCACAAATATAGACCTCATTGGTCAACGGATGAACTGCAACACCCCTGGGCTGATTAAACCTTCCGACAATACCCGCATCATAATCTTCGCCAGATGTAGATGTTGGGTTTCCAGCACCACCTGCACGTCCTCTAAGTGCACCACCATCAATAATCATCACCCTGTGCCAATGGGTAAAGTAGGTCTTTCCACTGGTGTCGATAGCGATTCCTTCAGGCAGGTTTAAATAGGCATCTTGCAATGCGGTATTTTGAACTGTAGTAAATTTGGTATTGGAGCCATCGTTGTCGAATGCTTTGCCAGCATAATTACTGGAGCTCTGCCCTAGCAATGCAATGCTTAGAAATAGAGAGAAACTGGTTGAAATTAAGATTTTTAATGTGTTTGAGTGTATCATTGTTATATTTTTTCTAATGCTTTAATTATATTTTGTTCTACTGAGTTTTGAATATTTGTATAATTTCTAGGCGCGAAATTAATACCTAAAATGTGATTATATAAATTTTTATAACGTTCCGATACAATTTTCACAAAATTATCGGTCATGTTTGGCATATTTTGTCCTTCTAATCCTTGAAAACCATTTTCAATTAACCATTGACGCACAAACTCTTTAGAAAGTTGTTCTTGGGGAAATCCCTTTTCTTGATTTTGAAAATACTTATCTAAGTAAAAGTACCTCGAAGAATCGGGTGTGTGAATTTCATCCATCAACGTTAAAGCTCCTTGATACCAACCAAATTCATATTTAGTATCAACCAATATTAAGTTTTGTTTTGAAGCTACATTGGTTCCAAACTCAAACAAAGCCAAACTTTTCTCACAGAGTATTTTCCAAGTAGCAGGTGAAACAATTTCTTGGTCTAAAATTTCTTGTTCAGAGATGTCTAAATCGTGGCCCTCATCTGCCTTGGTACTTGGTGTGATGATTGGGCTTGGCAATTTATCATTTTCTTTTAAACCCTCTGGCAGCGGCACTCCGCATAATGTTCGTATTCCAGATTTATACGTTCTCCAAGCATGCCCCGTAAGGTAACCACGCACTACCATTTCTAGTTTAATGGGTTCGCAAATTTTTCCAATACTAACATGAGGGTCGGGGCTTTCTATCAACCAATTGGGAATAATATGTCGAGTACTTTCTAAGAAATGCACCGCAATTTGATTCAAAACCTGCCCTTTATATGGGATACTGCGCGGTAAAATATGGTCAAAGGCCGAAATTCTATCACTTGCAACCATTACTAAATATTCGTTTCCAATGGTGTAGACATCGCGCACCTTACCCTTATAAAACTTTGTTTGTTTTGGTAAATTAAATTCGGTGTAGTCTAAAGTATCATTATTCTTTGTTGTCATCTTCTTTTTGATATGCGGTAATGATGGCTTTAACAAGTTTGTGTCTAACAACATCTTCAATAGTTAGGTAAACCCAAGCAATTCCTTTAATATTTTTTAATATTTTGGAAGCTTGCAGTAAACCAGATAAATAGCTTTTTGGTAAATCTATTTGCGATAAATCTCCAGTGATAATCATTTTGGCATTGGGCCCCATCCTTGTAAGAAACATTTTAAGCTGAAGTTTCGTGCTATTTTGTGCCTCGTCCAAAATTACATAGCAATTATCAAGGGTTCTACCACGCATAAACGCCATTGGTGCAATTTCTATAACCCTTGATTCGAGGTATGCTTTTAGTTTTTCCGCAGGTATCATATCTTCTAAGGCATCGTATAAAGGCCTTAAATAGGGGTCAATCTTTTCTTTTAAATCTCCAGGAAGGAAACCCAGGTTTTCGCCTGCCTCAACCGCAGGTCTCGTTAATATGATGCGTTTTACCTCTTTGTTTCTCAGCGCTTTAACAGCAAGAGCAACAGCTGTATAGGTTTTTCCAGTTCCTGCAGGACCAATTGCGAAAATTATGTCGCTTTTTTGTATTTCATCCACCAACACTTGTTGATTTGGTGTTCTTGCCTTAATTACCTTGGCATTATTGCCATACAAAATAATATTGTTGCCATTTTCACTGGGCTTATTTACTTCAGGCTCAATCATATCAGACATTTTGCCTTCAAAGATGTTTTCCATTATTTGATCATCAATTTCCATCTTTCTCGAAGCATAGTTCATTAGCAAATCAAACTTTTTTGAGAAAGAAAGTATTTCTTCTTCATCACCAATAAGCTTTAACTCATTGCCCCTTGCAATAATTTTTAACTTTGGAAACCGTGATTTAATAAAATCAATGTTCTTGTTATTGACCCCAAAAAGAAATTGAGGATTAATATTTTCTACAGTAATTAGTTTTTCTAACAAATGTTTTAGCTGATTAGTAAATAAACCTATTAAATTTGCCTACGAAAATAAATTATTTTTTTCCTTGCGCAAAGTAGTTTTATTAACCGACTTGGGCTCAAACGCCTTTGAACTAGCACAGTTAAAAGCAGCATTTCATGCTAGTTCTTTTGATTATCAGCTAGTTGAGCTGTCTAATACCATAGCAGCTCAGGATATAATTGAGGGTCATTTTTTTATAAACACGCTATGGCAAAACTTTATTTCAAATACGGTTTTTGTCATATCTATTGGGCTTCCTGATAGCAATGGAGCGGGTTACATGGTTGCAGAATGCCAGGAAAAATTATTTATTGCAGCAGACAATGGTTTGCTACCCTTAATGTTCAATGGTTTGTCAGTCAAATATTGGTCGCTTGGAGAGCGTGTAAGCTTTGAAAATTCTATTCAAACCCTCATAAAACATAATTTTACAATTGACAAACAGTGGTCTGAGGTTAAAAATCCAATTGAAAAAATTATTGAATTGCCCATGAGAACAGATACGGTAATAAGGTCAAGTATTGTGCATATCGATGGTTTTGGAAATGCCTATATTCCTTTGTCTAAAGCAGTTTTTTTGGAGCATACAATGGCAAAGCAATACGTTATTCAATTAAAAAGAGATGAAATGTTGAATTCGTTGAGTGAAGGTTTTAATGATGTAACGGATGGAGATGGCCTAGCATTTTTTGATAATTCCGATAATTTTTTAATTATCGCTGTCAAAAAAGGTAATGCGGCAGGACTTTTTGGTTTAAGAAAGGGCCAATACATTTTTGTACAAAATATTAACTGATAATAGTATGATAAGTCGAATTGTAAAAATGTTTTTTGAGGAAGATAAACTTACTGATTTTATGTTAATATTTGAGGATAGTAAACTTAAAATCAGGAATTTTGAGGGTTGTCAACATTTGCAGTTGCTGCGACATCAAAATCTAAAAAATGTAATTTATACCTACAGTATTTGGGATTCGGTAGAAGCACTCAATGCCTATAGAAATAGTGCCTTATTCAAGGTAACTTGGAGTAAAACTAAGGTGTGTTTCTGTGAAAAACCAATTACTTACACCTTAGACCAGTTAGATTGGGTGAAATAAACTAGGTGCATTTTTTATTGCGCTAAATGCTTAGTGTGTTCTTTAACTCAAACTTATTCCCAAATATTAACTTCGGGTTCTAGGTTAATTTGATACGTATTTTCAACACTTTTAATTATGTCAAATGCTAATTTTTTTACTTCCTCTCCCTTGGCGTTGCCATAATTTACTAAAACCAATGCCTGTTTCGCATGACTGCCTGTATTGCCGATACGCTTACCTTTCCACCCAAGACTTTCAATTAACCATCCCGCAGGCACTTTTATTCCATCCTGTACTTCATAACCTTTTATGTCGGGGTATTTTTCTTTTAACTGAGTAAAGTGCCCTGTTTTGATTACAGGGTTCTTGAAAAAGGAACCACTATTCCCTAGTTTGTTTGGGTCGGGTAGTTTGCTTTGCCTTATTGCGATTACAGCATCACTAACTTGTTTAATTGTTGCATTTTTAGGGTCAATCTGTTGTTGTATCAACGTACTTTCTATGTCTCCATAGCTTGTATTTATTTTGTGATTTTTTGACAATCTTAAAGTTACACTGTAAATAAAATATTGATTTTTCAAGTGACGTTTAAAAACGGATTCTCGATATCCAAATGCGCATTCATCATGTTTAAAAGTTTCTAGTTTAAGGTTTGCTAAATTTAACGCTTCTAAACATACAAAACTGTCTTTTAGCTCAACACCATAGGCGCCAATATTTTGCATAGGAGCAGCACCCACACTGCCTGGTATTAATGACATGTTTTCGATTCCATACCATTGCTGCGCTACCGCATACAGCACCAATTGATGCCAGCTTGTTCCAGAGTATGCCTTTATGGTTACATCTTTATCTGTTTCATCTTCAATTTGTATACCTTCAATTTTATTAACAATAACCAATCCATCAATATTATTGCAAAGTAAAATATTGCTTCCTCCGCCTAAAAAGTAAACTTTCTGTTCTTTTGCCAAATTGCTTTTTAATACTTCAATTAACTCAACTAGAGAGGTTACTTCAATCAAGTATTTAGCAGAAACATTTAGCCCAAAAGTATTGTATTTTTTGAGGGAGCAGTTTTGATTAACTTTCATTTTTTACAAAAGTATATTATTTTTAATATTTAAGCTTGGTTTGCTTTTCAACAAAAAAACCTGTCAATATTATTGACAGGTTTTTTATAATTATTTATTATAAGAGATTATCTTCTTTTCTTTTTCTTGCTTCCAATACCGCTGCTTGGCAACCCTTTATATTTCTTTTTGCTGTTACCAACAGGTGAACCTAATCTAATCATTGCGCATCTAAAACCTAATGTAGACAATGATAGCTCTTCGTCAAGGTACCTTCTTGTTCCAGGAGATGCCCAATAGTATCTGTCGTTCCAAGAACCACCTTTATAAACTCTCGCTTGGTTGTCTATTAAAGATGTAACTCCGTATTCATATTGTTGTTCGCCATCATTATACGTCAATTCATCTTTAAAGCCAATGTTATCAGATACTTTATAGTTTCTTCTGTTCACGTTTTGAGCAGGGTCTACCAATTCATAAACCAATCTACCTTGAGAGTCTTTTAACTCTAAATCACCGTAATCATCAAACTTTAATTGTTTGTATACGTTTCCTCTAAAAGAGTTGAAGTCACTCATGTCCTCAGAAGTTAATGGTCTGTAAACGTCCATTACCCATTCAGAAACGTTACCTGCCATGTTATACAATCCATAATCGTTTGGCCAATAAGAATAAACGGGAGTAGTAATAAATCCTGCATCATTTAATTTTCCTGCAATACCACCTTGATCACCCTTTCCTCTTTTTAAGTTAGCCAATATTAATCCACGTACTTTTTCAGTGGCACCATTGTTTTGTGTCCAACGCACGGTCAATTCATTCCAAGGATAAATTTTTCCTTCATCAACATTTTCTAAAGTAGAATTACCGATTCCTGCAAGAGCAGCATATTCCCACTCTGCCTCTGTAGGCAATCTGTATTCTGGTAAAACAATACCATCTTCCATTTTTACTTGAGTTCTGCGTGATTTCTTTTTAAACAATCCTTTTTTCTTTTTGGTATAATCTACCATTTGGTGTTTTTTCTTTCCTTTAATAGCAAAATCATATTGTCCTGCTAGGTATGCCTTAGTATTGTAGTTGTTTTCTAACATCTCATACTGTGGTGCGTATTTGATAATTTTTTCTCTGTCTAAAATATATTCGTTCACACGATCAGTTCTCCATGCACAAAAATCCGTACTTTGTAACCAATTAACACCTACTACTGGGTAATCTTGGTAAGCTGGATGTCTAAAATAGTACTCTACAAATGGCTCATTGTATGCCAATTTATTTCTCCAGCAGTTTGTATCTGGCAAAGCATTTCTGTATATTTCAGGATAGTCAGAAAAAACCCTACCTACCCAATATAAATATTCTCTGTATTGAAGGTTAGAAACTTCAGTTTCATCCATGTAAAAGGACTGAACGGTAACTTTTCTTTTGTAATTGTCATTACTAAAAAGTACATTCTCTTCATGCGATCCCATTACAAAAGAACCTCCTTCTACTAACATCAATCCTGGCCCTGTTTCTTGACCTTTGTATTCATGTTTTTCAAAACCTCCCCACTTTGAACTGTTGTAAGCCTGACCTGTTGTAGCAGATTTGTTCTTTTTACAAGAAGGCAAAACCATAATTGCAGCAAGGGCTAGACACGGAATTATTAACTTTTTCATATAAATTGTTCTATTCTCAAGTATATTATAAACGGCAAATATCGTGAAATTATTGTTTAATTGTAAAAAAATATTCAGATTATTTTATAACCATGGTTTCCTTGAAACTCCAGTTTCTCTAGTGATGGAATTTTTATGGGCAATTAAATACCGCATCGAAACTTCATGCGTGGGTACCATTTCATTGCCAATTTTTACGTATCCTAAACTGTATAATGCCAAAAATTTATTGCTTTTATAGCCTATAACGCCTGTATTTTCAAATAAGCTTTTTACAGAACCAACTGCTGTTTTGGCTTGATATCCAAATACTATTTTATGAATATTGACATTTACACCAGTTTGCAAAACATTGAATTTTTGATAAATATTTAGCTGCATATCAGGATAAAAATGAATTTTACTTTTAAATGGTTTGATAACACCACCACCATGTAAAGTGTATCTTCTGGGTACAATACCATCTCTGCTGCCATAAAATGAATTATTGGGTTCAAATATATTGTGAACTGCCAATCCAACATAAAAATGTTGAGAATAGGTCATCAAACCCGCACCAAAATTTGGATAGTAGACATTGGGGTCAGGTATTGGTTGATTAGGATCAATAATGGGGTAAGTTGGGTCGGTTAATGGTATTCTATTGAAATCTAAATGTCTATTTACAAAACTCATTTTTATTCCTGCGTTTAAAAAGAGTTTTTTGCTTAATTGAGAAGAGTAGGCATACATGGCAGTAACTGAGTTTGTGGTAATTGCACCAGGGCCTTCGATATCTCTGTTCAGCATAAATCCTAGACCACCTCTTAGGGCTGATATTTGTTTATCCCAAGCTAGGTTAATAGTTGTGAAAGTCCCTTTTTCTGATGGCCATTGATTTCTGTAATTTAAAACGAACCTACTAGCCGTTTTGCCATTCACATCTGCTGCTGTTCCTGTCATTGCAGGGTTGGTATATATTTGATTGACAAAGAATTGCGTAAAAATAGGGTCTTGCGCATAAGCTTCATTATTAAAGATGAAAAGCAATAGGAGTGTGCAATAGCTTAAGTTTTTTTTCATAATAGTTGGTTCATTTAGTAAAAAAAAAGAGGAATAAAATAAATTAAACCTCTTTTTTGTATTTTATTTTAATTGATTTTAATCTAAAACTCAGGACATTTAATTGGTTTAAATCCACCTGGGCGGGTATTTAAGCACCAATCAACTGCCAATGAAACCTCATGAGAGCCTTGTGCAGCAGGTCTAGCAGAAGAAACGGTAATGTCATAACTGTATCCAAATTTCAATCTATCTTTTCTAAATCCTAACAATGCAATAATCGCATCGCTGTTTCCAAATTGTCCTAGTGTTTGTCTAAACCACAAACCACTCACCAAAGGCCCTTTGTTTACATAGAAACCAAAATTCATTTGTGTAAAGTTTTGTTGCATCATAAATAAGAAGTTTGGAGAAATAAAGGCATCTGGATTTCTCCTTTTTTCCAATGGAATCATTAAACCGGTATGTGCAGTATATCTTCTTGGTAAAATACCATCTTGGCTACCGTAAAAAGATTGATTGGGTTCAATGATGTTGTGCATTGCAAAACCAAAGTAGAAATTTTTAGAATAACCTAAAATTCCAGCTCCAAAGTTTGGAAAACTAACACTTTGCGTTGGCAAAGGCTCATTGGTTTGATATATAAAACCTTGTGTTGGGTTAATTTGGTCAGCAAATTGTAATTTATTAAAATCTAATCGTTTATTGACAAAAGTTGCTTGTAAACCTGTTCTAAAAAAGAATTTTTTATTCACAGGAATGACATAGGAATATATTCCACTAATGGCGGTAGAGGTCAAAAGACCACTTCCTGCAACATCTCTAGTAATCATGGCACCTAATCCACCGCCTACAGCGTTGAAATGTTGATCCCAACTTGCGTTCACGGTTTGATACGTTCCTTTCAAAGAAGGCCATTGGTTACGATAGTTGATAGCCAATCTACCTGCATTCCCGTTATTACATACAGCACTACCAGCCATGGCAGGATTTGTATATATAGGAGCTGCATAAAATTGCGTAAACTCGGGGTCCTGGGCTTGTATTTGAGCGGCAAATGCAAGTGAAAGGCAGCAAGTGGTAAGTTTTGTAATTGTTTTTCTCATGTGCTTATAGCTTTAGTGCAAATATAATTTTTTTGTCATAACTATGAAACGAATAAAAATATAAAATATTTTATCACTACTTTCGTTGAGTTATAATTGGGTATATTTCTCTAATGACAGACAAATTTACGAAAAAGTCCACTATGTTTGAAAATAAAATAAGAAAAAATTACAATAAAAGTATTTTAACTATTCTTTGTTTGTTGTTTTTTGTTGTTTTTGCTAGTGTTTTGGAAGCTCAAAATTCACCACTAGCAGCTGGAGTTTGGAGAAAAGTATTCGTTAGCAAACAAGGAATGTATCAAATTACGGGTACAACCATGAAATCTTGGGGGTGGAACTTATCCAGTATAAATCCAAATACCATTAAAGTATTTGGTAATCACGGTGGAATGTTGCCTGAAGCCAATGATGTATCACGGCCTGCCAATCTTCTTGAAAATGCTATTTATATCAATGATGGTGGTGATGATGTTTTTAATGAAAATGACTACATCTCTTTTTATGCAGAAGGGCCACACAAGTTTTTGTTTGATTCTTTTAGTAAAAAATATCAGCATCAAACCAATATTTATAGTGATGTTACCGCATATTTTATCACTTATGGTGGCGTGGCAGGTAAAAGAATTGGCACTGCTGTTAATCCTGTAGGTAGCCCATCTGCTACTTACAATACCTATGATTTTAAATATTTTTATGAAAAGGAACTCCATAAAATTTGGCATTCTGGACGGGAATATCATGGTGAAGATTTTTCGCAATCAGGTTCTAAATCATTTCCAATTAATGTAGTATCCCCTGTTGATAATGCAACTGTTAAAATAAAGTTGGCTATGGCAGGAAAAGGAGTTAGTAGCACGGCAGTTTGCAGTTTTAATGGACAGAATTTTGCTACCATAACGGGATTGTATGGCATTGAGGATAATATTGACGCGCCCAAATACAGCGAGTTTTTGGTTCAAAATGATTTGAAAATCAATAGTTCAAATAATAATTTGCAAATCCTTTTTAACAAAGGAGGTGACAATTCTGTTGGCTATCTCAATTACTTCGAGTTTTTTACTGATGCATATTTGGTAAATCAAGGTTTCTTTGAGTTTTCCAGTATTTCAGCAATCAATGAAAGTATAGTTCAATACAATATCAATAACCAGGGTAAATCAATTTTGGTATTGGATATTACCAATCCCTGGGATATTCAATCTATGCCTTTGCAAAACAATGGAAACACCAGTAGTTTTGTCGCTGCGCATAATGGAAAATTCAGAAAATTTGTTTGTCTAGATTGGACTAAGATTGAAACAGTAGTTGATGCTGGAGGCGTTGAAAATCAAAATCTAGCAGGAATTGCTGCGCCAGATTTAGTCATTGTAACACACCCGGAATTTGTCAATGCGGCACAAGTTTTGGCAAATCATAGACGCACTTATGATGGATTGAGTGTCGCTGTTGTTACACCACAACAAATTTACAACGAATTCTCTTCAGGAACCCAAGATATAACGGCTATTAGAGATTTTATGCGAAAGTTGTATTATGATGGTAGCAATAAATTGAAATACCTTTTAATTATAGGTGATGCTTCTTACGATTATAAAAATAGAATCGCTAACAATACCAATTTTGTGCCTACCTACGAAAGTTTCAATTCTCAATATGAGACAAAAACGTACTGTAGCGATGATTATTACTGTTTTTTAGAAGATGCAGAGGGTTATTGGGACGAAAATAAAAAACAAACATTAGAAATTAGTGTTGGTAGATTGCCCGTGCAAACCGCAGACGAAGCAAATAAAATGGTTGAAAAATTAATGAGGTATGACAGTCCCAAGGCTTTTGGTAGTTGGAGGAATACCTTTAATTTTTTAGCAGATGATGTGGATGAGAGTTGGGATACTGATCATATTTTTCATACAGAAGCTATTTTAAATGTAATCGATACCAGCGCACCAGTTTATAATAGTACAAAAATTTATATGGATGCCTACAAAGAGGTATTGTTAGGTGGTGCGGGTGCATATCCAGAAGTAAATAGAAAAATTGATGAAGTAATGAACCAAGGTACCCTTGTTTTTAATTACATCGGACATGGAGGAACAGCAGGAATGGCAAAAGAAAGGGTAGTAACCGTAGATCAGATAGATAAATGGACTAATTTATACCACATGCCTATTTTTGTTACTGCAACTTGTGAACTTTCTCCATACGATAATCCTACTTTGCGACCTGCTGGAGAGCGCATGTTGCTTAACCCCACTGGAGGACCCATAGCACTTTTTACAACAACCCGTGTCGTTTATTCCGCCAATAATTTTGTGCTAAGTCAGGCCTTATGGCTTGACAATTTGGCAGATAAGAACCTTTCCTATAGGCTGGGTGATATTTATTTGCGCACAAAAAATAGGACTTCAATTAACGAGAATGATAGAAGATTTACCATTCTTGGTGATCCATCTATGCAAATTGCCAGAGCAAAGAATAAGGTAATTTTGGATAGTATCAATGATTTAAGTGTTAGTGAACATGCCGACACTATCAAAGCACTTTCATTGGTAGTGGGAAAAGGGCATTTAGAAAAAAAATCTGGAGGCTTATGGAGTGATTTCAATGGAGAGGTGGATGTGATTATTTATGACAAGCCTATCAATGAAACTACTTTGGGTAATGGCGACAACGGGGTCAAAATTGGTTACAAACATTTAAAAAGCATAATTTATAAAGGGAAGGTCATTGCCGAAAATGGTAGGTTTAGTTTTTCCTTCATCGTGCCAAAGGATATAAGTTACAATATTCAAAGGGGAAAGTTTTCTTTTTATGCCCAAAATGGAATAGAAGATGGTGCTGGTTATAATCAAGATGTGTATATTGGAGGTAGCTCAGATACTGCTGCGGATGATGATACTCCGCCTACCGTGAAAATGTTTTTAAATACACGCAAGTTTATTAATGGAGGAGTTACCAATGAAAATCCATATCTAATTGCAGATTTATATGACGATCACGGCATTAATTTAAGTCTTTCTGGTGTTGGTAGAACATTGTTGTTGACCATTGATAAGGGTACTGAAAACGAGAAGGAAATAATTTTAAACGATTATTATACAAGTAAAACAGGAACCTATAAGGAAGGGAGTATTGGTTATCAATTTAATAATTTAAAACCAGGTAGGCATCACCTGCACCTAAAGGTATGGGACACGTATAACAATTCTGGAGAAGCTGAACTCTATTTTATCGTAGGTGAAATTACAAATGAGTTTCAAATTTTGGCACTGCGCAGTATTCCTAATCCATTTCAAAATGCGCCAAAAATTATTTTTGACCACAATAGACCTGGGACAGATTTGACGATTAAAACAGAACTTTTTAGCAACACAGGTGCAATGGTACTTAATCATTCGCAAATTGTTTATAATGCAGAAAGCACATTGGAAATAGCGCTTGATGCCAATGAAAATTGGGTAAACTACTTAAGACCCGGATTGTATATTTTAAGATTCACAGTAACTACTTCAAACGGAGAAACAAGAACTGAAACATTAAAAATAGTTTACACCCCTTAAAGAGATATTTGCGATAGATTAAAGAACTTACCAAAAAAAACTTATTTTTGCAAATCAAAATGACTCTAAAAACAAATTTTTGGACACTAACAGCGTTATGCGCATCGGTTGGTTCTCTTTCGGCTCAAAATAGTCTTGTGAACAATAGTATCAATGGAGGACAGTTAAATACTGTTACTACAGCGGTACCCTTTTTAACCATATCTCCAGATTCAAGGTCAGCCTCTTTGGGCGAGGCAGGTGTCGCTATCAGCCCTGATGTGAACAGCGTTCATTGGAATTTGGCAAAACTATCATTTGCTGAAAAAAGCAATGGTGTTGGTTTGTCATATGCACCATGGCTTAGAAAAATTGTTAATGATATGTTTTACGCCTATTTACCAGCTTATGCCAAAGTGGGAGATAGGTTTGCAGTTGGGGGCTCGTTTAGATACTTTTCTTTGGGTCAAATTAACTATACAGATAATTTTGGAAATTCTTTGGGTTCAAACAATCCTAACGAATTTGCCTTGGATTTGGGTGTTTCGACTGCTTTGAGTAAAAAGATGTCGGTTGGTGTGACATTGAGGTATATCAGCTCTAATTTAGTGCCTAGAAGTTTTGCTGCATCCAATGTTAGACCTGGAAAGGCTGGTGCTGGTGATATCTCTTGGTATTATAAAACACCTTTAAAAAATAAAAAAGTTAAACCGTACAATGCTAGCTTAGCATTAGGAGCTGTTATTAGTAACATTGGTTCTAAAATTACCTACACAGATAAGACCGAAAGAGATTTTATACCGGCTAATTTAAGGATAGGTGCTGCTTACAGTATGGATTTAGATAAATACAACACCATCACTTTTACTACGGATATCAATAAGCTTTTGGTTCCTACAAGACCTCAAGTAATCATCGATACAGCGACAGGAAGACAAGTTATTTTAAAAGGGAAATCTCAGGATGTAGGATCAATTGCAGGTATTTTTCAATCATTTACTGATGCGCCAGATGGATTTAAAGAAGAAATTAAAGAATATAATATTTCAGCCGGGTTTGAATGGTGGTATCAAAAACAATTTGCTGGGAGAATAGGATATTTTCATGAAGATAAATTAAAAGGGAACAGACAGTTTTTAACGGTTGGTTTTGGAATTAGATACAATGTATTTGGTTTAGATGTGGCCTACCTTGTTCCTACCAATGGAAATCAACATCCATTATCAAATCAATTGCGTTTCAGTATGATGTTTGATATGGCTTCTTTCAGTGATAAGAAAGCAGCCCCCGTTAATTAAACTTAGTACTTTTCCCCCTCTTCATTCTTCTTTGCACCAAGTGCGACCTGAAGAGCCCCTGAGACCGCTAAAAGGGGAAATTTTTGTTTCTAATTTTTTGGACTAAAAACTTTGCTAACTAAAAACTTAGTTACTTGCGCCTTTGCAAGAAAAAAGCATTAACCTAAAACGAAAAGTTTTAAATAATATTGGTCTTGAAGCGTCTCCTAGACGGAAGACCGCTGCAACAGAAACTAATGGTATAATAGCATTATCACTAGGCCCTAAAAAAGGGATTGTTTTCTTTTTCAAAGCCAATGCTTGTTTCTGCACCGTGACCTGAGTAGACAATGGTTTCTGCTGGGAAGGTATACATTTTTTCTACAATGGTTTTTTGCAATTTTTGGTGATTACCTCCCGGCAAATCGGTTCTACCAATACTTTGTAAAAATAGTACATCACCTGAAAATATGCATTTTAACTCCTTGTTGTAAAAACTAACACTGCCTGCGCTATGTCCTGGAGTAAAGTGTATTTCAAAAGTCTCATTTCCTAAATTAATTCGTTCCATTTGATCCAATTCAAAATCAATTGAATCACTAAAATTGTTAAAAGGTAATCCATAGCGAGCAGCCAAATCTGCACCCATTGCCAAATTGGCTTTTTCTAAGGAGTGCATGTAAACAGGGACTTTAAACTGGTTTTTACAAAAGCTTAAACCCATGATGTGGTCAATGTGTGCATGTGTTAACCAGATTGCCTCAACGGTCAGTTGATTTGTTGCAATGAAGGTTAACAATTGTTTTTCCTCAACTTCATTGCTAAAGCCCGGGTCAATAATCACGGCATTTTTGTCGTTTGTGAATAAAACATAGCTGTTTTCTTGAAAAGGGTTAACGGAAAATTTTTTGACATGGAGCATGATGCAAACATAAGTATAGCTTTTTTAAATATGAATACTTGTTAAGATTTAAGCAAAACAATTACCTTTGCTCAAATGTCTAACAGCGCAACTTGGGAAAGCCCAAGCAATATTGCTTTGGTAAAATATTGGGGAAAAAAGGGTATTCAATTACCTGCAAATCCATCTATTAGTTTTACATTAAATGAAGCTAAAACCAGAACAAAAGTTAGCTTAGCAAAAAAACAAAGTAAAGATGATTATGAAGTATCTGTTATTTTTGAAGGGGTAGAAGCACCTGCCTTTGAAGGTAAAATTTTGCAGTTTCTCAATAGAACCCATCAACTTTTCACATTTCCAAAAGCGCATAAACTTATCATTGAAACAAGCAATACCTTTCCTCATTCAAGCGGTATAGCTTCTTCTGCTTCAGGCATGAGTGCATTGGCTTTGTGCTTGTGCAGTTTAGAAGAACAAATAGAAGGCAATAAAACACTGCAATTTATGCGCAAAGCCAGCATTGCTGCGCGCTTGGGTTCTGGTAGTGCATGTCGTTCTGTTTATGGCGGTTTGGTGAGTTGGGGCGCACATAAAGATTATCCCGGAAGCAGTGATGATTTTGCAACAGCATTGGATTCAAACCAAGTTTATAAGGAGTTTTATGATTTCTATGACGTTATTTTATTGGTTGATAAGGGAGAAAAGCAAGTTAGTAGCACGCTAGGACACAGTTTATTGGATAAGCACCCTTTTGCAAAAGCAAGATTTTCTGAGGCGGATAAAAACATGGCGCTTATAAAGGATGCCCTAAAAACAGGTAATTTGAATCTTTTTACAAAAGTGGTAGAGGCAGAGGCTTTGATGTTGCATGCATTGATGATGACCTCCGACCCTTACTTTATGTTGATGTTGCCCAATACCTTAGCAATCATACAAAAAGTTTGGGACTTTAGAAAACAAACTAGTTTGCACCCTGTTATTACCCTTGATGCAGGTGCCAATGTGCATTTGCTGTTTCCTGCTCAAGAAAATGAAGCCATATTTGACTTTGTTAACAGCGAGCTGTTGATACACTGTGCAGAAAAACAGTATATTTGCAGTACGATTGGTAAAGGTCCAGTACAATTATAGAAAATGAGCCTAGTTAAAAACACCCTGTTTTACTCAAAAATACTGCTATTTGGCGAGTATGGCATCATTGAAGACTCCATGGGCTTATCAATTCCCTACAATGAATTTTATGGTCATTTAACCTTTGAAAATAACGGTGAAGTGTCTAAAAAATCTAACGTTGGTCTAAAAAAACTTTGGAAATATCTAATAGGTTTAAAGGAAAACAATACCCTTTTGGCGGCAATTGACTTAAAACAATTTGAGGATGATTTAAAAAATGGGCTGTCCTTTGACAGTTCAATACCGCAAGGTTTTGGCGTTGGAAGTTCTGGAGCTTTAGTAGCTGCGGTTTATACCAAGTATGTTGCCAACCAAACCAGCAGTAGCGATTGGAATAAGGGAGAAACCATCTTGCAGTTAAAGAAGGAGTTGGGTCAAATTGAGTCTTTTTATCACGGAAAAAGTTCTGGTTTAGATCCTTTGATATGTTATTTGAAATTACCTGTGCTGATTAAATCAAAAGAAGAAGTAGGTTTAACGGCAATTCCAGATGAAAACAAGAGCAATAGTGCCATTTTTTTATTGAACAGTGGCAGCCCTGGAAGTACCAGCAGTATGGTGAGTATTTTTATGGAAAAATGCAAGGAACATGGTTTCAGAAATATGGTAAAAACCAGTTTGAAACAATACAATGATGCCTGTATTAAAGCTTTTTTGGATAAAGATGAAAAGCCGTTATTTTTTAATCTTAAGAAATTAAGCAAGCTTTTTTTGGAGAACTTTCAACCAATGATTCCTGCAAATTTGGAAGAGGTTTGGAAAAAGGGTTTAGAAACAAATACCTACTATCTAAAACTTTGTGGAAGTGGAGGAGGAGGTTACATTTTGGGCTTTACCAGAAATTTGGCAAAAACTCAAAAAATGTTAGCTGGGCAAGACTTGAGTATAGTTTGTCATTTATAGAAATTTATGAAAACAGCCAAGGACACCCTTGTCTTTAAGGTAATTGTGCTCTTATCGATCACCAGGTGGTACAATGTATTATTAACCATTATGGCGCAATACATTGCGGCATTTTTTGTTTTCAACCAATGGTTTGATAGATGGCAAATATTTTTAGATTATAAATTGCACTTGATAGTGCTTTGTACTGCGATATTTATAGCGGCAGGCTATATCATTAATTTTTTCTATGACAAGGAAGTTGATTTAATCAATTACCCCAAAAGAACCCATTTGTACATGCAATTGAGTAAGCATTTTCTGCTTAATTTTTACTTTTTTCTCATTATTTTAGGCTTAACCTTAGCCATTTTAGCATCATGGAAAATAGGCTTGTTCTTTTTTGTTTTCTCATTTCTGCTGTGGTTTTATTCACATAAGTTAAAGCGCATCGCTTATATCAGAGAGTTGAGCGCCACTTTTTTAACCATTGCCTCTTTTTTTAGTATTACCTTGCATTATGGACATTTTACCAAAGAAATGTTTTTGTATGGATGGTTTATATTTTTTATTGTGTTAATCAGGGAAGGTATCAAAGATATTGAACAAAATAAGGGAAATGCAGTATATGCCTATTATTCAGCCTCTATTGTTAATGAGCCAGCAAAATTTTTGTTGTTAATGAAATCTTTGGTAATCCTTGCAATCGCACCCATCTGTTTTTTTGGCTATTTTATTGAAAATAAGTGGATAACCCTTTCTTTTATGATTGCTATTTGGCTGATGCTTTTGATGGCGGTGTTTGTAGTTCACCAAAAATACAGTTCCAAGTATGCGCAGTTAGCCAATAATTTACTAAAAATTGCAATTGTGTTGAGTTTGGTGGGGATGGCGGGGATATAGGGAGGAGTTTTTAGTGTCCCGATGGATATCGGGAAGTTGTTAGTTTTTAGTAATTCTAGCCTACTTTTTAAGCCCTGCGTGGTGTTCTCACCTCGCAGCCAAAGTCTGTAAGAAGTCCTATTACTTCTTTATTACTCATACACAATTTCCAAGAGGACTATCTCATTTGCCCTTAGTATTAGAGGCTGATAGGCGAGACCACCACGCAGTGAGAAGAATTTAAAAAAAATCCTATTCAATCATTAATTTGCCATATTGCATTGTTCCATTTGACAGCACAACTTTCCAAGCATAAAATCCCTTGGGGGTATTTATGCTTAGTTGGCTATTGTTTGAAATTGTTTCACTTAAAATAACCTTACCGAACAAATCTACAATGGTCAATTGACCTGTTTCATTAAGAGGAAGTTTGATTTGCAGCTTTTCACCCTTAACAACAGGATTAGGATTAATTTGTATTAAACCGTTGGTACTAATATTTTTAACAGCACTAGTGTAATTTTCATTCCTTAATGCTATTATTTTATGCGTAAAAGGATTGGTATTGCTCCATGAGTTGCCGTTGGTTGCTATGTAAATTACACCCTCTGGAGATACACAAATATCACGCAACCTACCAAAAGCATTGCTTAAATATTCGTTCTGAGCAATAACAGAATCTCCATTTTCATTAAATGTAAAAACGATTAAGCTTTTATCCTTTAGCACTGTCATCAATAATTTATTTTTAAATTCTGGAATAGCCTCATGACTATACCACACAATGTCAGAAGGCGCAATTGTTGGTGTCCAAGCAAACAAAGGTTCTTTTACATTATTTGCAGTACAAAATGATGTTTCAGTTGGATTGTTGCAAAATCCTTTAACTGTTGGCCAACCATAATTCCTTCCAACTTCGATAACATTTAATTCATCATCGGTAGTAGGTCCATGTTCCGAGCTATAGAGTTTGCCATTCGGTGCCAAACATAAACCTTGTGCATTTCTGTGCCCAATTGACCAAATGTAGCTATTGGGGTTTGGGTTATCGTTAGGAATTGTTCCGTCCAAATTCATTCTTAAAAATTTGCCCAATAACATATTCGTATCTTGCGGTGCTGATTGATTTTGTGCATCTCCTGTACTCATCAATAAGGTGTTGTCATTTAAAATAAGCAACCGACAGCCAATATGCGTAGTGTTTCCGGCTATATTCTCTATCAAAGTATCTTCGGCAATTAGTTTGGTGCCGTCATAATCAAATTTAACCAAACGCTCTTTGATATCATTGTTTACCAAATACGTGTAAGCAATAAAAACTTTTGGATTATTCTTAAAATTTGGGTGCAATACCATTCCAAGCATACCTGCCTCATCTTGGTAATAAACTTGAGACGAGATGTTTAACAGTACTTGCTGTTCCCCTGTCTTTGGATTAATTCTACTAACCCTACCAAAACGTTCTGTTGTCCAAATATAATCATCTGGACCCCAAATTATTTCCCAAGGAATATCTAAAGAATCTTTTACAACGCTTGATGTTAGTTCGGTTGAGTCTAATGTGTATTTAGTTTGTGCCTTTGATGTTAAACTTAAAACCAAAAAGCCAATTGTGAGTAAAATATTTTTCATAAATCTAAAGTTGAACGATAATTAACAAAATAATACAATTTAAACCACAAAGACAACAAAAGGTTTTGTCAAAGAAAGGATAAGTTTCAATTTCTGCTGCTCTAATGTACTAAGTTTGGCCGTAGGAATATAGCATTCAATATATCAATGGTTATTTTTGCTTATTACTTACTAATTTCTTTAATGCCTTTTATCGCCAAACTATCATTTGGGTTAAGGGTTAACGCTTTTTGATAATCTGCAATGGCTTCTTTGATATGGTTTTGCCTTTCATGGTTATAGGCACGCAAGGTATATGCTGCCGCAAACTCATTGTCCAATAACAAAATGTTATCCAAGGTTTTGGCAGCATTTTCAAAGTTTTCAAACTTTATGTCAATAAAGGCACTGTTGTAAGCCGCAAACTTGTGACCATTGTTAAATTTAAGTGCCTGCTTGTAATAATCATAGGCATCTTTAAATCTACCTTGTTTTTGCGCTAAAAATCCAGCTGCATAAAGCGTTTCATCACTTTCTGGGTTAATTCTCAATGCATTTTCATAAAATTGATCGGCTATTTTTGGATCATTATCAGCATACAATTCACCAAGCTGCATGTAGGCATCATAGTAAGTATTGTCTGTTGCCACTGTTTTTAAAAACATTTCTTTTGCGCGTTCCTTGAAATTATTTTCTTTATAAGCCATTCCTTTATAAAAATAGGCACGCGCATTGTTCATGTCAATGGCAATTAATTTATCAAAAGTGGCTAGCGCATTTTCATATTCTTGCCTCGCAAGATAGAGTTTACCTAATTTGAACAAAGCGTCTTCAAAATTGGGTTCAAGTTTAATGGCTTTTTCATAAAGCTTTTGTGCGGTTTTTGCATCCGCAGAATCTCGCTCCATAAGCAGCTCACCTTTCTTAAAATTGTAAACAGCATTTTCTTTACTCAGGTCAAGTGCTACCGAAATGTCTTTGAGTGCATAATCCAGTTTGTTAATTTTCAACCACTCATTGGAGCGCAAATAATAAAGTTCATGATTGTTAGGTTCTGCATGTATTTGCTTGGATAACCTGATAATTTGTTCGTTCAAAGTACTGTCATTCAGGTTGATTTCTAAATGGTCTGCAGATTTAGAATTGCATTGTGAAAGAAAAATCTGAGCAAAAGCTAAAAGGATTATGATGTATCGCATAGAATTTACCGCAAATTACCCTTATTTTTGACCAATAAAAAAGAATTAGTTATGTCATTTTACCACCGACTAGGAAAGATACCAGCAAAAAGACACACGCAATTTAGAAAACCAGATGGCACCTTGTATGCCGAACAACTGGTTAGTACCGAAGGTTTCAGTAGTGATTACTCCTTGATTTACCACACCCATCCGCCAACTTTGGTAAAGGATATTGCAGCATCATATAGCGTAGAGCCCAAGGTGGCTCTGAAAAATAACATGCAAAACCGCAGTTTTTTAACCTTTAAGACCAAGCCAGAGGCGGATTATATAAAAAGCAGAGTTCCCTTGCTGGTAAACAGTGATTTACACATTTTATCAGCCGCTCCTACAGCATCAATGGAGGATTATTTTTTTAAAAATGCGGATGCAGACGAGGTTATTTTTGTGCATAAGGGCAACGGTATTTTACATACGGTTTATGGTGAAATAGCATTTATGTATGGAGATTATTTGGTAATTCCCAGGGGAACCATTTATAAACTGAGTTTTAAGGACAGCGAAAACAGGTTGATGATTACCGAGTCATTTAGCCCTATAAGAATGCCAAGACGGTATCAAAATAAACAAGGTCAGCTAATGGAACATGCCCCTTTTTGTGAGCGTGATATAAAATTGCCCACCAATTTAAAAACAAATGATGAAAAAGGGGACTTTAAGGTGATGATTAAGAAGCAGCATCATATTTTTCCTTACACCTATGCCACGCATCCTTTTGATGCCATTGGATGGGATGGATTTGTATACCCTTTTGCCTTCTCAATACACAATTTTGAACCAATTACCGGTAGGATTCACCAACCACCACCAATTCACCAAACTTTTGAAGGCCATAATTTTGTGATTTGCAGTTTTGTCCCTCGCTTGTATGATTATCACCCACTATCAGTTCCTGCGCCATACAACCATAGCAATGTAGACAGTGATGAGGTGTTGTATTATGTGGATGGCGATTTTATGAGCAGAAAGCATGTGGAACATGGCATGATTACGCTGCATCCAAAAGGTATTCCACATGGACCTCATCCAGGAACCGTAGAAAAAAGTATAGGTCAGAAAGAGACAAAGGAATTGGCGGTGATGATTGATCCTTTTTACCCTTTACAAATAACGGAAGCGGCTATGCAAATGGAAGATCCAAGCTATTACAAAAGTTGGGTTGAATAAAAATAGGTGCTTTGAAGATTATTTAAAATTGTGCAGAAATGGTTGGCAATATCCTTGTTTCATTCTATGGTTATAGTTTAAATTTGCATGTTTAGCGTATGTCTGAAAACATCAACCAACAAGTAAAACAAATTTTTACTGCATATTTAGAAAAAAATACGCACCGTAAAACGCCCGAGCGATTTGCTATCTTGGATGAAATATATACGCACAATAAGCACTTTGATGTTGATGAACTCTACTTGTTAATGAAAAATAGAAACTACAGAGTAAGTAGGGCTACGGTTTACAACACATTAGATTTGCTTTTAGACTCTGGATTGGTTAAAAAACATCAGTTTGGACAGAATATAGCACAATACGAACGTTCTTATGGTTACATGCAGCACGACCATTTAATTTGTTTGCAATGCAAGGAGGTTAAAGAGTTTTGTGACCCTCGTATTCAAGAAATTAAAGATAAAATGGGCGAACTTTTACACTTTCAAGTAATGCATCATTCCTTACATTTATATGCCCAACCAGCAATGAAAAAGGGGTCTTGTGAAAGTTGTGGAAAGTCTGAAGCGGAATTGGTTAATATTTAAAATAGATAGAATATAAAAAATGGTAGATATATTGTTAGGACTGCAATGGGGCGATGAAGGCAAAGGGAAGATTGCTGATTTTTTAACCCCTCATTATGATATTGTGGCACGTTTTCAAGGAGGGCCAAATGCTGGTCACTCCTTAGAAATGAATGGCAAGAAGCATGTTTTAAATACCATACCATCAGGGATATTTCATCCCAACTGCATCAATATTATTGGCAATGGGGTGGTAATTGACCCAGTGAGACTAAAAAGTGAAATTGAACGAACAGAAGAGGCAGGGGCTAATGTAAAAGGTCAGCTTTTAATTGGCAGAAAGGCAAGTATTATATTACCAACACACAGCTTATTAGACCAAGCCATTGAGGTTTCTAGAGGTGAGGATAAAATTGGTTCAACATTAAGAGGTATCGGTCCAACCTATCGCGATAAGATTGGTAGAAGCGGAATGCGTATAGGGGATATCGAAGCGCCTAATTTTAAAGAGAAATATGCGTTAATAAGAGATGGGCATATTGATTTGATAAAGCACTATGCGGATATTGACTATGACCTAGAAGCTTTGGATACAGCATTTTTTGAGGCCATTGCGTTTCTAAAGAACTATCAGTGGGTGGATTCTGAATATTATGTCAATGAAGCTATCGCCAACGGAAAGAAAATTTTGGCAGAGGGAGCACAAGGCTCTATGCTGGACATCGATTTTGGCTCATATCCTTATGTAACCTCTAGCAATACAGTTGCTGGTGGAGTAGGGAATGGACTGGGTGTGCCTCCAAGTAAAGTTGGAAAAGTAAGGGGTATTTTTAAAGCCTATTGTACGCGTGTTGGTGGCGGACCCTTTCCGACAGAATTGGACAATGAAATGGGGCAGCTGCTCAGAGATAAAGGACATGAGTACGGTGCTACTACTGGAAGGCCAAGAAGAACTGGTTGGTTAGATTTGGTGGCTTTAAAATACGCGATTATGTTAAGTGGAGTGGATGAGCTAATCATGATGAAATCTGATATTCTATCGGGTATAGATAGCGTAGAAGTTGCCACTGCTTATGAGGTAAATGGAGTATTGACTGATAAAATTCCGTTTGATATTTGCAATGCGGATGTAACACCTATTTATGAAACTTTTGAGGGATGGAAGGAAGATATTTCACAGCTTACGGAAGTAGAAAAATTGCCTGCAAACTTTATAAACTATGTTAAAAAATTAGAAAAGCATTTGAATGTTCCAATCAAGATATTGAGTGTGGGTCCAGATAGAATACAAACTATTTTTAATGGAGACTTTAAAGTGTAAAATTGTTGTTGTCGTTTTGGTCGTTATGGGCATCGTAAACAGTGCCTTTTGCGATGATATTTATTTTAAAATAGGCAACAACCACGCGGCACTTCCTTTTGCTAGATTTAGTAAGTTGGCATACAAAAACTTTCATTTTTCTTATGAGTTGGGCAAATTATTTACATTAAAAGAAAATAAAAGAATGGAATGGTTTCAAACGGCCAATATTGGTTATTTTAAACACAAATTTGTGCAGTCTGGGATATTGTTGTATTCAGAAAATGGCTATAGCAGAAAAATTACTGAAACTTTAGGGGTAAATGGGAAATTAGGTCTTGGGTACATGCATGCCTTTACAGCAACAGATATCGTCAAACAAAACGCTCAAGGAGATTACGAAGTAAAATCTGATTTTGGGAGACCACAAGCCATTTTTGCATTTTCATTGGGTGTTAGTAGGTCTTTAATCAAAAGGGTGAGCAATGCACCACAAATCACCCTAGATTACCAAATCAGGCTACAAACTCCTTTTGTTAAGGCTTATGTTCCACTTTTGCCGTACAATGTTTTGAAAGTGGGATTATTATTTCCATTGCATGATAAAAATTTGTAAACATGAGAAAGTTAATCTTTGTTTTTAGTTTTTTGTTACTCGGAAATGCTTGTAAAAAACCAATCTTAAAAGATACCGGAATTTGTAACATCCCTTTTGCTGATACCAGCGCATTGCATCCAAAAAATGCACGTTTGTCAAAGCTACTAGCGGAATATAAACAAAAGGGTTTACCTGGAATTGCTGTTTATGTAACAGATCAAAATGGAGCCTGGGTTGGGAGTACTGGTAAGGCAGACATTGCCAATGATATCGATTACAAGCCCTGCCATATTCAAAAAGTAGCTAGTTTAACCAAAATGTTTATGGGTGCATTGGTTTTTCAATTAATAGAAGACTCAGTTCATACTGGTTTGGGTTATAATAGTTTGGATATGCCCATCAGCACTTGGATACCTGAGAAGTACCTTAAAAATATAAGCAATATTGAAAAAATTACCTTACGACAATGCATGAACCACAGTGCGGGAATGTATGATGTAATTAAGGACAATGGTTTTTATTTAGAAGTTTTAAATGACCCCACAAAACAATGGAGCGCTATGGATTTACTGGAGTACGTGCGCAACAAAGAGGCAGTTTTTGAACCGGGTACAAAGCATGCTTATAGCAATACCAATACACTGATGGTAAGTTTGGTCATTGATTTTGCAACGGGTAGGCCACACTACGCTTGGTTGAGAGAGAAAATTCTCAATCCTTTGCAATTAAACAGTACGTATTATCATCACCACGAACGTTTGCCAAGCACTACCGCACAAGGTTATTATGATTTATACCAAAAGCAACAACCCGTAAATGTAAGCAATTATGTTACAGGCAGTGGCAATGGATATACAGGAATTTATAGCAATGTTTTTGATTTACAGGTTTTCTTGAAAGCCTTGTTGGTTAACAAAACACTTATTTCTCCTAAATCATTGGCTATTATGCAAACCGTTGGGGCAGAGGATGATGACTTGAGTTTGGGTTTGGGTGTAATGCGCAGGTTTGAAAAAAGAGGTGCCAATTTTGCTTGGGGGCATACGGGTAGGGATTTGGGATATGCATCAGATTTATTTTACTTCCCTAATAAAAATGCCACGATAGCATGGTGTATAAATTATGGTGCAGACGCCAACAGTTATTTAAAACCAGTAATATTAGACTTTCAAAAGGAATTGATAGATTTGATGCTGGAGTGATAATTTATAATGTCCCGATGTACATCGGGAAGTTTTTGGGTTATCTACCCCACAAAGGTTGGCCACAATGCATAAAATAGGTGTCTGATAATAAAATAAGAGAAGTCCAATAGCCAAAAAAAGATTATTTACTTTTCCTGTGGTTGGTGTTCCGCCACCTAACGTTATGCAACGTCACACCCATAAATTTTCAATCCACCGGTTCTCATATCTAATCAAAATAAGAAGTTAAAAATGGAAAAGTGTTGGAATTGTTTAGGTAATAACTTGCCGAACTCCATGGGTAATCCTCTGCACAAAGTACTAAATTCCATTTGGGCTGCAATGGATTATTATGAATATAATCCACTTTCTGACTTAAAATCGCTTCATTTTTTATCGCAATCCTCCCGATGTTCATCGGGATAGGCCTGCGTTCCCATATATGATAAATTCTATCTTTTTGAGTTGATTTGTAATTTTCCAATTCCTCCTCATTTCCAATTTTTATTATAGTTTTGATTATTTGTTGGGCTGTAAACTTTAAAAAGTCTCTTTGAAAGTCCAAAGTTGTTTCATTATCCCGCAAAGTAAGTAGAAGGTGAACATGATTGGGCATCAATACAAATGCATGGAGGTGTATTCTTTTTGCATTTACACAATATTCCAGACTATTCATTACAATTTGCTTATGTTCATTTTTTTGAAGTAAGTTTTGCCAGCTGTTAATAGTTGCTGTAAAAAAAAAGGTATTCAATAAGTGGCTAAACATTTATTCAAAGGTAGTTAAAAACCCGCATCGTTTTTTTCCATTATACCTCAAATAAACATCATGGCTGGTTGGTGGCGGAACACCAACCAGAGGCGAAAAAATGGTGTTTAGTTGATAATTTTTTGGATTACCAGCATTACTCTGTTCAATTCTATGAACTAAATGAAACCAATAGGCTTGTCAAAAATTATATTCAATATTTTTAGAAAAATTACTTTTACTTATGAGGCATTAAGTCTCTTCGGGTCTCCTTTGGGCGAAGATTCGACATTAATTTGTAATGTTTATTTTTGATAAGAATAACAAGAATAAATACTTTCAAAAGGAAAGCAGAGGTGAACTAAAAGGCCCGCTAAGTTTTTTAGAAATAAATCTATGGTGAATGTGTTTCTATTTCTGTAAAAAAATCCAATAGGTTTGACGCATTATATCCATGAAAAACGTACTGGTTTTTCTTAGTGTATTTTATTATTCCAAAATCAAACTCATCGCCTATAAATGGTTCAAGTTCATGATTAATAATAATAACTTTTTTCAAATCAATATGATGCTTTCGGGCAAAGGCAAAAATTTCTTCTCTGTCGTTGCCAATAAGAATAATTTTATCAACTTTGATACCTCGTAAATTTAAATAATTCTCAACGGTCATCTTACAGGAACTGCAAGCTCCTCTTTTTGAGATTTTGAAAACGGGTAAAAAGGTGTCCATATTAAAATTTTCAATCCCATTCATAGCCTCATTAATAGTAGAAGGTGGTAAGGGTATATATTTAAAAGATTGTGGAAATTTAAAGTTTCTCTTTAAAGTGTTGTCAATTTTTAAAGCCGAAACATTTATGGTAAATTCTTTGTAATTTTCATGATAATATATTTGATATATATTATTTTCAGAAGTGAAATCAAAAATATTATATTCTGTTGAAACTAAATTTTGATTATCATTATTTAGGAGTATATGAAGACCAGGTTTTGTATTATTTTGAAAAAAGTATTCGTATTTTTTTGGGTAAGGATAGTCAACTTGCAATAAAATTTTACCGTTTGATAATACGCTGGGCTTGCCATAAGTCAATGTTTCTCTATATTCGATTATTGAATCATTACGTGGGTTTGGTCTTGCAAAATTTAAAAAATCCTTATTGACTATTATTTCATTTACTTTATTTGTTTTTAAATCTAAGGTATAAATATTATTTGCCATTTCATAAGTAAATAAATAGGTTGTATCATTTAATGTTGCACCATAAATAAATGAATGACTGTGTTCAAAGATTTTTTTGTTTGCATAAAAGGTGCTGTGTTTTTCTAGGGATGTAAAAAAACTAGTTTCATAAATCAAAGGTTTCTTTTTTGTGTATGAGGGGTAAATCCTTATCACATTAGTACGCTTTAGCATTTTCTTTAATGGGTCTTTTTTACCGTATTCCACACCATATTTATCAAGAACTATTGAACTGTCATTTGCAATAAAGCATATATCAAATAGGTAAGAACCATGTAGATGCAGGTGTTCAAGGTTGAAAAAAGTATCAGGGTTTAAATTATAATATTCATCCAAACTCATGTCTATATAGTTTGGTAATGTTGTTCCTTTGAAATAGTAATTGGTAACAATTTCATTTAATCTATAGTTAAATAGGAATATGGATGAGTCATATAACGGATAAATATCTTTGAATAATGTAATGATTAAAAGACTATCGTTAATTATTTTCAAATCACTTATTTCGTCATAGTTTTTGTATCTATTAAAAGTTGTTAATTCTATATACTCATATTCTTTACTATTAATACAATATATTACAAGTTCATTTGACTTACTTAAATAGAAATAAATTTTGTTATTATTTTTCTGAAAAAAACTTGGTCTATTAAAAACATCTTTGTTTAGCTTAATATCCATAGTTTCGAACAGCTTAAAATCAAACTCTTTAAATTCTTTTATTCTGTTATTGCAACATAGAATAAAAAGTGCAATTGATAATATAATTAAAGCTATTCTGCCTCTAATAGACCAAGCCATTTTTTAACGATTACACCTAACAACTTTACACAATGAACCACTATCACTTGCGGTAGGTGGTGCAGTATAACAACTTGACCCATCTCCTCTACAAGAAAAGCTTACCACAACTGTAGTTGTGGTTCCGTCTGGTTTAACAACAACTTTTAACACCTCGCTATATTTTTGGTTACAAACTGCATATTCAATAGGCGGAACAATCGGGTCATTTATGTATAAAGCAAAATAATTATTGCCCAAAGCGAAATATCTTTGTGGCACTGCTGGATTTAACGTGTTTTGAAAATTAACGGGCAAATCTTGCAGTGTCACTTCAATGTATCCCATCTCCTGCAATGCGTTAACCACATCTATTTGATTTGGAAACTCCTCAGTCTCTGATGCTACCGCACTATTATGTGTATCATTAGATTTTGCAGGAACTCCTTGAGGTGAATTTTTGGTGTCCACCATAGATTTTTCTTTAGTACAACTGGTTAGGGCTAATGCCAAGAGGAGCGAGGCAAAAATACCTGAATTAATTAATTTTTTTTTCATATTTATTTTTTTTAAAATTGTGAATACCAAAGTAAATTTAATTATGTCAAATTTAAAAAAGTAAATAATAGGTAAAAGGCACTAATTTATAGTTTTGTTTGGGTTTTTAATACAATCTCAGCTATTTTGTTCAAAAACTCCTCATTATTGATGGCGTAATGATTGTAATTTCCGCTTTGAACACAATTATTAAACACAGTTTGAGGTATAAAATTTAAAATTTCTGCTGCAGACACTTCTAGTTCTTCTCCAAGTGCAAATAAACTAGTCAAAGAGATATCAATTTCTCCTTTTTCCACTTGTTGTTGCCAATTCTGGCTTTTACCCACTTTTTTGCCAAGTGTTTCCTGCGAATATTTCTTTAAGGTTCTTAAAACCCTTATATTTTCGCCAACTTTTAGTAAATCCATAGCACAAATATACTATTTACTTTAATATTGCAGTAAACAGAATACCAATGGATAATGAAAATCTGTTAAAACATGACGGTTAAGGTTATTTACGTATCAATACCTCATTGCTCAAAACTAACTATGCTTAAGCGCTGCCAATTCCTTGTGTAAGAATGCAAACAATTCAGCTACATAGTTTTCGCTAAAATCAAAGGCAATACCCGCAGCTTCATATATTTCAGGAATACTTTTGGTATAACCCAGTTTCATAAAATTTTGATAGCCCTGCAATCCTTGGGCTTTATCCTCTTTGTATTGTTTCCATAAAGCAATTGCTCCTAACTGAGCAAAGCCGTATTCAATATAGTAAAACGGAACTTCATACAAATGCAACTGTTTGTGCCAAGCAGTAGCTTTGTTTTCCTCGTATCCAGAAAAATCAACGGTGCCAGAAGAAAAGCGATCGGATATTTCTAACCATGCTTTTTTTCTTTCTTCATTGGTTTGCGGTAAGTTAGTGTATATCCAATGCTGAAAAGCATCAATGGTAGCAATCCAAGGCAAAGTGCTAATAACACCTTCTAGTTGTGAAATTTTGGCTCGTTTTAAATCCTCCTCATTGTCAAAAAATAGATCCCAAGCATCCATACTTATCAGCTCCATACTCATACTTGCTAACTCTGCAACTTCAGAAGGGCAGTTTTTAAAAGCACTTAGTGCCAATGGATGAGAAAGAAAAGCGTGGATGGCGTGTCCACCTTCATGAACCATGGTTTCTAAATCTCTAAGCGAGCCACTGGCATTCATAAAAATAAATGGTTTTCCAGATTCCGCCAAAGGGTAATTGTAGCCACCTGGCGCTTTGCCTTTTCGAGATTCCAAATCAACCAAATGTTCATCCTTCATAATTTGCAGGCATGAACCAAAGTAGGGGTCAATTTGTGTGAAGCATTGTATGCTTTTGTCCATCAACTCCTGTGCGTTTATAAAAGGTTTTAAAGGTGCTTTGTTGTCTGTGTCAACAGATAAATCGTAGGGTTTTAGGACATTCAATCCTAGTTTTTGTTTTCTTTCCTCTAATAATTCTGTTTGCAAAGGAACTACTACTTTTTCAATAGCGTTGTGAAAATCAAAACAGTCTTTTACAGAATAATCAAATCTACCCAAACTCTCAAATTTGTAGTCTCTAAAATTGTCAAATCCACAATTCAAGGCCACTTGATTGCGTTTTTCAATCAAATCATTAAAAAGTTTTTCTAGTTTTTCAGCATCTTCATTTCTGCGATTGCTTATTTTTTCATAAAATGTTTTTCTGACGCTTCTGTCATTTTCTTGCAGTTTCAAACTGGCTTGTTGCAAAGTCAGTTCAACGCCTTCATGCATAATGGTCATAGCACCACTTATGGTCCCATATTTTTGTGCTAAAGTTTGAATTTCAGAGTGTAAGGGAATGTTTTCTTCGCGATACAATTCTATTGCTTTTTCTATTCCTCTAAAGTAAATAAAGTAGGCACTGTCTTTTTTAGCAAGGGTTTGGGTATAGCCAGCATCAATTAATTTTTTATTGAGCGCATCCTCGTAAGGAGCCAAATGTGGTTGAATGTTGTTTACAAAATCTAGGTAAGATTTTTCATTGGCCTCATTGGTGGTATCACAAGTCATTTTGATATAGCGCCAAGCCATATCTTCAGAAATTACGGCTTCAAGCTCACTTAATTTAATCAACCAATTTTTAAAATCGCTTTCACTGTTAAAAGTGGTTGCTAGGGCTTCTTTAAAATAAGGTTCAATTGTTTGCCATGAAGTAATTGCCAAGTCGGCAGGTAACCATTGGCGTTCAGCGTTTGTGGTCATTTGCAAGTTAGCTAGTTTTTCTAGGCATGCTACTTTTGCTTATTTTGCTAGAACCTGTTTTGGTTTTAGTTTTAGCAACGGCTTTGCTAGCCACTTTCTTTGGTTTTCCGTCTTTTGCGGTTTTGGCAACTTTATCTTTGGTGTCGGAAGATGCCTCTTCTTTCTCTTTGTCGGATTGTTTTAAAGTTGCAAAATCAAAGGTGCCTTTTAAAATATGATACCATCCAAAAAGCTTTTTCATGTCAGAGGTATACACACGTTCCTTGTCATATTTTGGAAGCACTTTCTCAAAAGCTTCCATTATTTTTTTGTCGTCATCCTTTTTCGTTGGAATCTCATCACCTTTTTTGTCTAAGGCTGCAGTAGACAATAAAATCTCAGAAAGTTTCACATCATCTTCATCAGTAAACATGGCAATATCACTCAAAACACTTACTTTTTGCCTAGCGGAAGTGGCGAATTTCTTAGCAGAATTGCCAATTTCTTCTAAAATTAATCCATTGGCTCTTTGGCCAATAACTTGATACAATCCGGGCATTCCAGAAACAGAAACTATTTTTTCAAACTCCATATATTATTTATTACGAAATGCAAAAATAATACAAAACCTTTCAAAATTGCTGCATGTATAGCATTCATTAAAAATTATTTTGCAATTTTGTTAATTGCATAGCCCTAAAGGGAGTGTAATTATTGCACTTAAAAAAGAAAAAGAGGTCCTAGGACCCCTCTTTCTCATGAATGAAAAAAATATAGAAAGTCTGCCTAAAATTACCAATTAGACAGGCTTTATAAAACTTAATTCATCATTGTTACACCAATTAAAAATTTAATTTACACTGAAGTTTGCATCATGTTTTTGCAAACCTCAACCTTATATACGAAGCAAAATGAATTTTGGATTTTTATACCTCAAGCAACTAAACTATATTATACCAATTGTGTTTGGTTTGATGTACGACCCCAACGGGGGTCGAATGAAATTGCAATTAACATAAGCTATAAAAATGAAATCCCTTTGGGATTAACCTTAACATAGCCACCGCGTAATACCGCCCACACTTCATCGCTCACGTATGTTTTGATACACTCATTTCGTAAACTCAATGAGCACTCAACATGAAGTTCGATTGTGTAATTATAAATGTGTTTGGTATTATTAAACCGCATTCAATAATTTAACTTATTATTGCCTTAGTAAATAAATGGGCAATTTATCAGTGAATCACAGTGTCAAGTAATAGTTACGCCAATCAGTTTATGGTTATTCTAAAACTTATGTTGTTGCCAATAAGTTATTTATATGCAGGTATCATTGCGCTTAGAAATAAATTTTTTGATTGGGGTTGGTTTAAAAGTGTTCAGCCCAAAGTTTTTACCATAGGTGTGGGTAATATTGCTATGGGTGGAACTGGTAAAACGCCCATGTCAATCTATTTAGCAGAGCAATTAATGGTATTGGGTTACAAACCCGGCTTTGTGTCAAGAGGTTACGGAAGAGAATCCAAAGGGCTGCTGGAGGTAACGCTGTTTGGAGATGCTGAACAATATGGGGATGAGCCCTTGTTGGTGAAGGAGCGTTTTCCCGCAATGCCGGTTTGGGTTTCTGAAAAAAGGGTTTTAGGGATAAGTGAAATGGTAAAACAAGGGGTAAATGTGGTGCTTTTGGATGATAATTTTCAGCATCGTTCGGTTAAAGCACATTTTCAATTGTTGCTCACCAAATATGACAAACCTTTTTTTAATGACAACGTTGTTCCATCGGGCTATTTGAGAGAATTACCCAGTGGTGCAAAAAGGGCGGATGGTATTGTTGTAACCAGTTCTCCAAACTTTGATAGGGATAAAGTTATACTAGCGGGTATTCAAGCTTATAGCAACGCACCCGTTTATTTTTCGAAGCATGTGATGGGAGATATTCAGTGGATGGGTGCCACTCCTAAGCTGGATAAACTGAATGTTTTGTTGATTGCAGGGATAGCCAATCCATCAAAGCTGTATGCGCATTGCAAAAGTATTTTTGACACCGTAAAGTTGCAGCAATACAGAGACCACCACGATTTTACAAAAAAGGATTTGCAGCTGTGGCTAAAAGTTGTAGAAAAAAAGATAGACAAGGCAGAAAATTATGCCATTATAACCACCGCAAAAGACTGGGTAAAGATCAAAAAACTGTTGCATGCCCAAACATTTAATTTACTTAAAATTGGTGTGGTGCCGGTTCATATAGCAATGGAGAATGACGTGCTTATCAATGCGATAAAATTTAGGTTGGGGGAGTTTTATGCGTAATGAGAAACACAAAAATGTAATCAAGTTTCATCTTTTATACATTTTGGAACCCAGCATTATTATGCTGAACCTTGTCGATAACATTTATATTTTATAAAAGAAATAATTATTTTTGACTAATAAGTTTGACTACTCCCAATAAGGAAATGCATAAGATTAAGACACTTCAAACAGCCATATGAAAAAGAATATATTTATTGCCATTACCATTTTGGTGCTATTTGTAATAGGATATTTGGTAATTAATTGGAAGTCCATGCTACTTGGTTTAGCTGGTTTTAATAATCCTAAAATTGAAAATGCCCAAACAGTAAAATCTTGGAATGGTCTGAATACCGAACATGCCTTGCTCGTGGTTGCCTCAACAAAGATAAATTTCAGTTACCTTCAAGAAAACATTGGAGTGCCTGGGATAATTGTCTTTGACAAAGAAGGTGTCCCTATTATCAGCAGTAGGGGTGATGGTTGCCAAATTACGGCAAGAAATAAGCTAAAAGATTTAGGGTCAAAGGAATTTGAAAGAGCCAATGAGATATCTGGAAAATTTTTAAGGTTTGATTCTTTGTTCGACAAGTTTTCTGTTATCGATAAATCTGTAGGTCATAATAAAATAGATTATGATTATACAGTAGTTTATACGTGGGCAAAATATTTGCCTAAGCATTCACGGGACATGATGGAGGCAGTAAATCAAGGGTTAGCAGATAACAAAGCAAAAGTTTTATTAATATCCCTTAATCTTGATTACATGGATATGTGGACTAGTGGTACTGTTGGGGATGAAATAGACATAGATTAATAATCTCTTTGGTCTTCGGAACGAAACCCTAAAAGCATGTTCGCATGCATTTGAAATTAAACATTCATCATTAAAAATTGAAAGTTAAAAAAACTGCCTCCTCACTTCTTGCTAGTATTTGAAAATGGACTTAGCTTTGCCAAAATTTATTAAAACATGACAACGGTAAAATCTTTTATGGACGGGTTGATTCAAAGAAACCCAAACGAGCCAGAATTCCACCAAGCAGTTCAAGAGTTTGTTGAATCTGTATTCCCTTTTTATTTAGAAAACAAGGCTTATCAAGATGAGCGTATTTTGGAGCGTATTACAGAGCCAGATCGTTCATTTCAGTTTAAAGTAGTTTGGGAAGATGACAATGGTAAGGTTCAGGTTAATAAGGCATACCGTATTCAGTTTAACAATGCCATTGGGCCCTACAAAGGAGGATTGCGTTTTCACCCTACCGTAAACTTAAGTGTTTTAAAGTTCTTGGGTTTTGAACAAATTTTTAAAAACAGTTTAACTGGTTTGGCTATGGGTGGTGGAAAAGGTGGTTCAGACTTTGATCCTAAAGGAAAGTCTGATAGAGAAGTGATGCGTTTTTGCCAATCATTTATGGGCGAGCTGAGCAAATATATTGGACCCAATACAGATGTTCCTGCTGGAGATATTGGGGTGGGCGGAAGAGAAATTGGATATTTATTTGGTCAATACAAAAAGAGTAAAACGCATTTTACTGGTGTTTTAACGGGAAAAGGTATGGAGTATGGTGGAAGTTTGATAAGACCACAAGCCACAGGTTTTGGTTGTGTTTACTTTACACATGAAATGCTAAAGTCTAAAAACATGGAAATTAAGGGCATGAGTGCCGTTGTAAGTGGTAGCGGAAACGTGGCACAATATACCATTGAAAAATTAATAGAATTGGGTGTTACGGTTTATACTGCAAGTGATAGTAGCGGATTTGTATACGATAAAGACGGTTTTAATGCAGAAAAATTAGAGTTTCTAAAGGATTTAAAAAACGTTAAACGCGGTAGAATTGAGGAAATGGCAACCAAATTTGGATTGGAGTACCATGAGGGTAAAAAACCATGGGGAGTAAAATGTGATTTGGCTTTCCCAAGTGCAACCCAAAATGAGATTGATGAAAATGATGCCAAAACACTTATAGCCAATGGAATAAAAGCGGTGGGAGAAGGAGCTAATATGCCTTCATCTTTAGCAGCAATCAATGCATTTATCAGTGCAGGTGTTTTATTTGGACCAGCCAAAGCGGCCAACGCAGGTGGCGTGGCTACAAGTGGTCTTGAAATGAGTCAAAATAGTTTGCGTTTAAGTTGGAGTAGTGAGGAAGTGGACAAAAGATTAAAGGATATTATGGTTAATATTCACGAGCAATGTTATAAATATGGCATGGTTAACGGAAAGGTTAATTATGTTGTAGGCTCCAATATTGCAGGTTTCAAAAAAGTCGCAGATGCAATGCTAGCACAAGGTTTAGTAATGTGATAGGAGTTTTTAGTGGTTAGTGAATAGTGGTTAGTGAAATTGAATAACTAACAACTAATCACTAAATACTAACCACTAAAAACTATTGACCCACAAAATTATTATCCTTGATTATTCCATTCAAAACAACGAAATTTGCCAATTCCAAAAAAACACAATGGCACACAAAGAGATATTACTTCCTAAAATGGGCGAAAGCATAGCCGAGGCAACAATTATTAGATGGTTGAAGGCGGAAGGAGAACACGTTGAGTTGGATGAAGCAATTGTAGAAATTGCTACTGACAAGGTAGATTCTGAGGTTCCTTCTCCTTTTGAGGGAAGATTATCTAAGATATTATACCAAGAAGGAGATGTGGTTGCTGTAGGCGCTCCAATGTGTCATATTGAAAGTGAGGGTGCAAGTGAACAAGCCCCTGCCGAAAACAAGGTGTCTGAGGTTGCACCTGCTGCAGAAGTAATAGAGCAAGTGAATAAGCCCTTGGTTGAAAGAGGTTCTGAAGAAAAAATAGTTCAAGGCAATGGAGACCGCTTTTATTCTCCTTTGGTCATGAATATAGCAAGGACAGAAGGTATCGCTATGGCTCAACTGGAAAATATTCCAGGTACGGGCAAGGAAGGTAGGGTCACTAAAAGAGATATTTTAGCCTATGTTAAAAATCCTGCATCTGCTGCAGTATCAAATACAGCAGTTGCAAGCAATGATGAAAGTTTTAAAAAGGAACAACCCATCAAGCCATCGGTTACAGCACCTCAATCCCCTGCTATATCTTTAAATGCAGGAGATGAAATTATTGAAATGGATAGGATGCGAAAATTAATCGCAGACCACATGGTAATGTCAAAGCACACCTCACCGCACGTTACCAGTTTTGTTGAAGTTGATGTTACCAATTTGGTCATGTGGAGAGATAAGGTAAAAGACAGTTTCCAAAAAAGAGAAGGACAAAAAATCACATTTACGCCTATTTTTATAGAGGCAGTGGTTAAAGCCATTAAAGATTTCCCGATGATAAACATATCGGTTAACAAAGAAGGTCAAATTATCAAAAGAAAGGATATCAATATTGGAATGGCAGCTGCTTTGCCATCGGGCAACTTAATAGTTCCGGTAATAAAACAGGCAGATTCTAAAAATCTACTGGGTATAACCAGAGAAGTGAATGATTTGGCGAATAGAGCACGTCAAAATAAGTTAACGCCTGATGAAATTCAAGGAGGAACATACACCATAACCAATGTGGGTTCTTTTGGCAATGTAATGGGAACGCCTATTATCAATCAACCCCAAGTAGCTATATTGGCAGTGGGTGCTATCAAGAAAAAACCTGCAGTAATAGAAACAGAACATGGAGATTCGATTGGTATTAGACACATGATGTATCTATCACATTCATATGACCACAGGGTTGTGGATGGAATGCTTGGGGGTACTTTTGTACGCAAAGTAGCAGATTATCTAGAGGCTTGGGATATTAATAGAGAAATTTAGAAGGGCAGTTGTTGCCATGCTATTGTGAAAACGCTTGTTGTTATACCTGCTAGATATGGAAGCACAAGGTTTCCAGGTAAGCCATTGGCTCAAATTTTAGGTAAAAGTTTGGTGCAAAGAGTCTATGAACAATGCAGCATGCTTGAAAATGTTACTGTAGTTGTTGCCACCGATGATGAAAGCATAATTGCACATTGTAATTCCTTTAATGCTAATAGTGTTCTAACGTCTGCCAACCATCAATCAGGAACGGATAGGGTTGCAGAGGTGGCATGCAATAAAAATTATCAGGATTTTGACCTTATTGTGAATGTGCAGGGAGATGAACCCTGTATTTTACCTGAACAGCTATTATCCGTCATTAATTTATTAAAAAATGGAGCCCAAATTGCCACAGTAAAGAAGAAAATTAACGCAACAATTGCCCAAAATCCGAATGTTGTAAAAGTGGTTACCGATACCGCAGGAAAATGTCTTTACTTTAGCCGTGCTGCCATCCCTTTTCATCGCAACCCAAATGCTGATATCAGTTATTTTAAGCACATAGGTATTTATGGTTTTGCTAAAGAAACCTTGTTGGCAGTGTCAAAATTACCATTGGGGCAATATGAAAATATAGAGCAGTTGGAGCAATTAAGGTGGCTTGAAAATGGTTTTGGTATAGATTGCAATGAAACTTTCTTTGAAAGTCCAGCGGTTGATGTACCAGAAGATATCAAAGTGGTTGAGGAATTTTTAAAAGGTTAAGTTAATTTAGGCTATCAATTGAAAAGTCCAAATATTCATCGCTTTGCTCTTGCTGTATTTGGGTTTCTCATTGTACATGTTGTGTTTTGGGTATTGTTAAGGGTTTTTGGTTATTCTTTTTGGAATATTGATAATTGGTTGCGTTTTGATAGCTGGCATTACTTGGCAATTTTAGAAAAGGGCTATGAATTGTTTCCTTGTCCTGAAAATACTGATTTAAACAGCCCAAATTTAATTTGGTGCGGTAATACAGGTTGGTTTTATGGGCTTCCATTGTTATGCGAACCATTCGTTTACCTTTTCGGACATTCCAAGTGGGTTTTAACCATCGTGGTTAATCTATTTTCGCTGTTATCCGTTTTTTGGATTTTGAAATTATCGGGTTTCAATAGCATTAATGTGAAATCCATTGTGTTTACCTTGCTCATTGCATTTTATTGGAGCTTTTTTTATCAGCATGCGGTTTTTCCTGTAAGCGGAACGGTATTCTTTATGCTCCTGGCCATTGATGCGCATTTAAAAGGAAGGCTTTATCTAGTGCTAATGGCTTGTTTTTTGGCATCCTTTTTCTACCCAACTGGGTTTTTATTGGCAGCTGCTTTTGTTTTATTAAAACTGATACAGCAAAGAAGTAATTTGAAAAATGCCATTAAACCGACCCTGCTTTACCTTATTTTTGGGCTGGGTGGTATGTTGGTATTTTTTGTAATGCTTTACTTTAAGGTAGGTGATTTTATGGGTTTTGTCAAGGTACAAGCAAAATATGGTCATGGTTTTCACAATCCTTTGTTATTGATGAAACACTCATTAAACCTATTGGTTAAAACGCAAAATCCTAAAGACTACTTTGTTGTCATACAGTCTTTTTTGATACTGTTATTTTTTGTTTTTTTAAGTTTTAATTTCTTTAAAAGAAGGATGTTTGAAAACCAACTTTATTTAACCGTTTATACAATTTCAGTGTTTTACCTTATATTTCCGTGGGTAATAGGAGGTGAATTATTAAGTTTATACAGGGCAGAAGCACTGTTGCTACCCAGTGTCATTTTACTAAAGGGTACTGCTATTAAAGTACAACTAGCTATACTATGTCTGCTATTGGCGATTGGAATACCCATGTACTATTTGTACATCGATAATTTTTTAATTTAGGATTGCCTTGGTGTTTTAAAAATCAGTAACCAGGTGTTCTTCCAAACTATCAGAAGTTTCTTTGTCGCTGTATCTGAAATATAGACTGCTTATTGCTGCATAAAATACACTTACCAAAATAACAGCAAAAACCAACATGATTGCTTGACTAATTATCAAGCCTGTTATACTGGCGCCAGTATTTGGGAGAATACTACTTACAACTAACATGATGAGGAAAAACCCGACATAAATAGCAATAGCTATTACCAAAAGTATCAAACTGCGCACCCAAGTAATTGTGGCAAAACTACTTTTTAAGGCATCAAGGGGTGATTGATTGCCGTGAATTAAATAGGCAGGGGCTGCCATGGTCCTAAACATTAACAAGCCAAAAACAATAAAAAATATAAATCCAACTAAAATGCCCAATGGTTTACTCATCGCAATCAGTGCTGCAGAAATTCCACCAAAAATTATAACGGCAAGCAAGATAACAGCGAATAAAAGTAGTATTAATCCCACCATTCTTATGGTAGCTCCAGAAAAACTCTTTTTTAAGGCCTCTCCAAAGTTAGCACTATTGCCTTTAACCAAATTGTCATTGATGCTCAACGCTGCTGTATACGACCAAGCAATTAAAAAGAAATATACAGGAATGATCAAAAGTAACATGCCACCCATGTCTTTTGCCATTTCCACCATCCTTGATTGGTTTTCAAGCATGGCATTTGGATTGCCCTGCATTTTTAATAAATCCATGGCAAAATTACCTAAAAAAGCTACTACTATTAATATCAACACTGCAAACTGAATGATGTATAACAGTGCTTGATATTTTAATGATGCCTTGGTTAAAAGTATTACACCTTTTAAGCCACTCGTTTTTACTTCGTTGATGTATTCTGTAAACATACTGTCAAACGTAGACAATTATTTTTCATTTTGCAAGACCTCTTTTGCTTTTTGTAAAGTTTCTATTTGTGATGCTGGTAAATCAGGAAAACTGGGATTGATGGTTTTTATAGTATCTTTAATTATTTCTGAAACAACATATTGCATGAGCCATTTGTTATCAGCGGGAATAACAAACCATGGGTTTTTTTCTGTTGCCGTGTTTACTATCATACTTTCGTAAGCTTCCATGTATTTATCCCAAAGCAGGCGTTCTTCAATGTCACCAAAGCTAAATTTCCAGTTTTTATCCTCTTCATCAATGCGCGCCAAAAAGCGATTTTTTTGCTCTTCTTTGCCGACATTCAAGAAAAATTTAAGGATGGTATAGCCATTGTTGGCTAAATGTTCTTCAAAATTAACAATACTTTGATACCGATTGTTCCAAAAATTACTGTCCAAAGCGTCCAGTGTTTGATGGTCTCCAATATTTTGACCCATAATATAAGCTGGGTGCACTTTGCACACCAATACCTCCTCATAATATGAGCGATTAAAGATGCCTATTTTCCCGCGCTGTGGAAGATCTTTTGAGCATCTCCATAAAAAATCATGTGCCAACTCTTCCTTAGACGGTTGCTTAAAACTTACTACATTGCAACCTTGCGGATTGATACCCGTCATTACATTTTCTATGGTACTATCTTTACCAGCAGCATCCATGGCTTGAAAGATAATAAGTAAAGAATGATTGCCTGATGCATACAATTTTTCTTGCTCTTTGCCGATGCGTTCAATGTTTTTAAACATCGCTTCTTTACATTCTTGCTCATTGATATCAGTTGGAACGTAGTTTGTTAACAGTGAGGAGCGTTTGAAATTGGCACCATTGTAAAAAGTGATTTTGGGGTCTTTGTGAAAGTTTGGCATATTGATTATTGAAAGATTAAAAATAAATTCCAGCTCTGATAACCCAAGGACTTCCTCCAAAGGGCAGGTATCCATTAGCATCTGCTGTAAAAATATACATTACGGTAAGTGAAACATTGCGGGTGGGTGCATAACCACCTCCTGCCATACCATAATGACCTGAAACCCTGTTTCCTACGAGCGTTTTATAATTTAAAAGGTTGTATTCGGCTTGAAGAAAGACATTGTCTAAAATAAATTTTCTACCAAATGCATTGGCACCATAAACAGTAGATTTATAGCCACCACCTGCTATGTATTGAAAATTTGGTCCGGCACCCACCCATGTAGTTGTATTCAACTTATAAATTATCTGTGGGTTTAATTGTACAAAAGTATAGGTTCCAAAAGTTGCACTAACCGTTCCTCCAAATGCAATTTTATCTTTCCAGTTTTGATTGCTATCTTCTTGAGCAATGCGTGTTGATTGAACATCGTAAGGATTCAATAAACTGGATTGAAACAATTCCTTTTTAGCAAGCGCCTGCTGAAAACAAATGGTGAGTGAAAAAAGAAGTAGGATATTTTTCATTTAAAAGAGGGTTACAAAACTTATTCCAAAAGGTCAAATATAAGTTTATCTATTCAATTTTATTCATCCCACTCAACTTTTACATGCTTGGGTTTTAATGCAGTGGTATCTTTTGACTTTAGCCCAAATTCTTGTCTTAAAATTTCTTTTAATTCTTTTTTCTCTTCTTTTACCTGCCTCACAATTTCCTTTACAGTTTCTTTCCTATCATAGGCAAATTTAAGATTATCAGCGTTGCCAAACATATGTATAAATAGATTCATCCCACCATTGCTGGTTTCTTCATATTCATCTAAATTTCTTCTTTTCCTGAGGCTGTATTTTTGTGCCAATATATCATTTACACTTATTTTCAAATGGTAGTCCATCACATTGTCAAAGGTATGGATGCCGGATAGCACTAGAAGGCTAACAGCATTATTTTTAATGTCCAAGTTGCTCATAAAAATTTTACCATCTTTTATTTCTATTGATTGACTCAGTTTTTCAAATTTTATATCCTTCAGGTCATCAATATTTACAAATTTTGCCATAGCCAACATGGGGTCATAGTTTTTTAGTCTACCTTCTCTAATGGTAAAATCGATGTTGGCAAACAGCTCATTCGTTTGGCATTCTAATTTGTTGTTCCAAATGCCAGCAATACTCATTTTGGCATCAATTAACCCCTCAATATTATTGGTAGTTATTTCCGTTTGGCTAAAGTTATCAAAGGCATAAAACAGTTTTTGTATCGAAACATTGTAACACTCAAAATAACCAACTGGAATAAAATTACCCGAAGTGGCATCCTGTTTGACATTCAAATTTCCTTTTAAGTTGCCTTCATGAAAGTGCATCTGCATACCTTTTAGCTGCAATGAACCTTCATTTAAAAGGGCTGTGCCACCAACCTGTCCGGCCATAAACTTACCTTGTTTAAAAGAATCGATAGAAATTTTTAGCTGTGCCGTTATATTTTTGGGCAAACTGTAACTGGGGTTTTTTGAGTTATTGGATTTTTCTTTGTTCTCGAATATGTATTCTAAATTCTCATAATCAATGTATTTAGAATGAAGGTTACCAATTATTGTAAGGTTTTTGTCCTCCGTAAAAAGATAGCTGGCAATACGCTGCACTTGTCCATCAAAACTAAAAGCTTTTCCTGTTAAATTTCCTCTAAGGTTTTCTACCGTCAAGTTGTTTGCACCAATTTTAAAACTTCCATAAACATTGTTAAAGATATCTTCTTTCCTATTATTGGTCAATCCTGCATTGTTCAGTTCAATAGAGCCCTTGCCTTTCCATTGGTTAGCGGTGTTAATTTCTGAAAGCGTCTTGGTGTAACCCTCATAGTTGACATCCAATTTGGCGGTGCCACTCATTTTTTGCTCCATGTTCATGAATTTGGCAACCTTATCCAAATTCAAACTTCCTTTAATAGCAAAATCTACAAAGGGGTTGCTAAAGTCTTTTAAAGAACCAGCCAGTTCAATAGGACTTTCTTCAAGGTTGCCAGACAATCGCTTTAAAATGATGGCTTCGTTGTTACCAAAGCTGATGGTTGTTTCTAAATCGATGTCTTTTACCACCACATCATATTGTTTGTTTTCAACCGAGCCTTTGCGCAATAAACAAAATATTTCACCACTTAAGTTGTCCAAATTACCATGTATTTTACCCTTTGCATCAATAACTCCTTTGCTTTTAAAGGCGTTTTGGTCAAAGCTATTGGAGGGTATCCATGGAAAAATTTGATCTAGCGTAAGATTTTTGGTATTGAAAGCAATATTGGTTTGTTGTTTATTGTTAAAGTCATTGATACTCCCGCTTGCTTCTATCAAAGATTTTTCGATTTTTAAGGATATATTTTTAAATAAAAGATTGTCATTTATAGACATTTTGCAGTCAAGCTCAATGGATTTTTCACTGATAAGCGTGTCTGTTTTTCTAATGTATTTATTGCAGGTGCCATCTAAGCTAACATTCAAATCAATGTTTTTTTCTGCTATATCCAAATCTGTGGAAGAACTGTTAATGCCTATCACAAAATTTTGGGCTGTGGGTAGGTGCCTGAACTGAATTTCACTGTTTTTGACACTGATTTTCTTTAGGCTAATGATAGCAGCGTTTTTTGGTTCATCTTTTTCCGCTTTTTTCAAGATATCAAAGTTGTTGGTTTTACTGTCTTTGATACCCAGTTTAGCGTTTAATCCATTGACTTTTATTTTTTTGATGATGATTTTGCCGTTAACCAAGTCCCAAATATTGAACACCAATAATACCTCATGGGCAGTGCAAAGGGGTTTTCTAAAAATGGGTGTCGACTCTTCTATGGCTAAATCATTGATCTGAAAGGATAGGTTTGGAAAGGTTTTCCACCAAACCACATCAAAGGATTTTACGGTGAAAGGAACTGTAATTTCTTCGTTAACGGTTTTAATGGCATATTTTTCTATGTCTTTTCTAAAAATAAAAAACAGCAGTACTACTGTGAACACAAAGCCTATCAAAGCAATTGCTATCCATTTTAATATTTTAAGTATTTTGCGTTTCACAACTTGGTAAATGTAACAATTAAAGAACACTCACTATTAACAACGTGTTGGCAAGGGTTTATATTTTAGTACAAAGCAAATCTAAAAGAATGGATAAGAATGATTTTTTAGCAGAGAGGACCCGAAGCGGGAAAAAATAGGCTCTTCGGGTCCCGCAACGATGCACATCGTTGGGGCGAAGACGCGGAGCGGGAAAAATGAGCATGTACTTCGTTTTATTTCGACAAGTTGTGTATCAAATTCCCCAACTGAATAAAACTAGCTCTTTAAAACTTTAAAGTTGATAGGCTTTTGGCGGTTGGAAGAATTGTTGTAGTAGTGATAGCATGAAAATTATACTTTTTTTAACATCACTTATTTTAGTGACAGCAAGTGCTTGTATTGAGAAAAATACAAAAACAACGGATGAAAATGAAATTACGGAAACGGTATTTTCCGCTGATACAATAACTAAAACTGCGCAGGTGGAGGTCAGTCCTAAAAGTGGCTCAAATGTTATGGGTGTTGTAAATTTTAAAGAGGTCAGTGGAGTCGTTTTTATGACTGTATCGTTAAGGAATTTAGCTCCAGGTCCTCACGCAATTCACATCCATGAAATTGGAGATTGTTCAAGCGATGACGGTAAAAGTGCAGGGGGCCATTGGAACCCAACGGGAGCCAATCATGGAGAGTGGGGAAGTGATCAATATCATTTGGGTGACTTAGGAAATATAGTAGCTGGAAAGGATAGTATAGCAACTTTTACGAGGCAAACAAACCTTTGGGAAATTGGTGGAGAAGATAAAGAAAGAAATATAGTAGGCAAGGCCATTATAGTTCATGAGGGACTGGATGATTTTACCACACAGCCTTCTGGAAAAGCAGGTAAAAGAATTGCTTGCGGAGAAATTGTAAGGATAGATTAGAAGACAGGATAAATATTTTAGTACAAATGTAAATTTTTTACCCCTCTTCATTCTATGATAAAAAACAAGTTTAATTTACAGAAAATTTTCTAGTGTTGACAAATGGTGTACCTCTTTGAACAACAGCATATACCCTAGCGATTATTTTATTT